>Ga0209498_1002874_pt1 | contig 10337 bp, 9 predicted proteins | sample WalLakDeSediment_FD_184131 | JGI IMG/M metagenome (GOLD analysis project Ga0209498, IMG submission 184131) | Lake sediment microbial communities from Walker lake, Nevada to study Microbial Dark Matter (Phase II) - Walker Lake 11/02/13 Deep... | ecosystem: Environmental > Aquatic > Freshwater >... | reverse complement strand
TAATGCGAAAATCGCCGCGGTCTTCATTAACCGTTAGAGACGATGCATAGGGGAAGAAGGTCATTACCTGAAAATTTTTCGCAATCGGATGGTTCTGCTCATACTCATTGATTAGAGGAATCCCGGGCCCGGCACCCAAAATCTGGCTTAACGGACTCCGCTCAATGATCATATCCTTTCCGATAGTTATGGCATATTGGGCCATAAATTCATCCAGATTGGCGGTACGATCCGGATCGACCATAACCAGCAGTTTGCCCCCTTCATCGACGAATTGTTTGATTGTATCCAGCTCCGAGGGAAACAGATTATTGGTTGGCGATACAATCGCCAGAACGGTGCAGCTATCCGGAATCGACCCCCGCTGAGCGAGATTGAGCTCTTTTACCAGATGATTCTCATTTTTAATTGCTTCGGCGGCCATGCTCAAACCCTGCGGGGACTGATCACTGATGCGCTTTTCACCGTGTCCGGTCAGGAAATAAATGACCTTGTCCTGTTCGCGGGTTACCTTGATGATGGCATTGGTAACATTGGTTTCATTGAGTTCTGTGATCATTTCCCGCTTGACTCCGGACTCTACCACAACCGTATTATAGGCTGTGATACCGTATTGCCGGGCCAGATTCGGTTCTTTATCGGGATCGATGATCTGATAATTCAATTTGGAGGAGCGGTAGGAATATTCGTCCAGTAGATCTTTGGCTACCCGCTCATCCGCCGGTTTGAAGAAGGCCGTGATCTGCACATTTTGCGGCAAATCGGTAAGGATTTTACGGGTTTGATCCGCCAGACTGTATAGCTGATTTTTCGTCAGATCGCTGCGATAGGCACGTTTATTGGTCAAAAACGCCAACAGACTGACGATGAGCAGAACGATGATGATCTGTACGAGGATATTGGATCCGTATTTAATGGATTGTGTTGAGAGTCTTTTCTCCCGTTTGGTGTAGTAGGTGAACAGAAAATATACGATACCGGCTACACCCAGAATAAGCAATATCCAATGATACACATCCCAAAGTCTGGTAATGGAATACCAGATCAGAGCAGCAACAGTCAGGACAAATCCTGCAATTCCGATAATGTTATCTATTTTTTTCATTTCTTCATTCTCCGTTAATTTGAATCGGCTAATAACCTGAATTTCTCTCGGTCAGCAAGAACCGCAGTTTCAAGATCAGGCCCGCCATTTTACGGATTCAACCATTTTAATGGATAGGTATACGCCCAAAAAACTGAACAGGAGATAGTAAGCGATGTTACTGGTATCAATAACACCCTGGGCAAAATCTTCAAAGTGATTAATGATGGAAATGTAATTAAAAACCGGACCGAGGGTTGGTCCTACAAAATTAGCACCCCATCCGATAACCCATAATAATAACGACAGGGCAAAGGCGCCGATGGCGGCAATAATCTGATTTTCCGTTGTCGTGGAAATAAACAGCCCGGCGCTGATGAATGCCGATCCCAAAAAGATCAGCCCCAGATAGCCGGACAGGACGGGCATTAATTCCGGCTCACCGTAAATTATTAAAAGAGACTGGAACAGCATGGTTGGAATCAGCAGCACGATGTAAAAAGCCAGTCCGGCTAAAAATTTACCGATAATGATCTGTAAGGGTGTTATCGGTGTGGTATAGAGAAGTTCAACCGTGCCCAGGCGCTTTTCCTCCGAATACAGTCGCATGGTGATGGTCGGCAGCGTAAACAGGGAGATCAGGGCGATATTCCAGAAATAGGGCCTGATCAGCATCAAATTGACATTGAGCCGCTGCGGAGCCATGCGATATTGTTGGGAGCGGATCATATCCATGAAGGCCGCTTCCACAAAACTGGAAAGGTACAGATAGAAAAAGATACCGGTCAGTGCCGTAAAAACCGCCAAAATTACATAGGCGATTGGTGAATAGAAAAAGGATTTAAATTCTTTTTGAAAAATAGCTAAAATTTCTTTCATCTCAGGCAGTCTCCTCTTCCTTCATGGTTAAACGGAGGAAGATATCTTCCAGTGTGAAACGATCCGCTGAAAGCTCCAACAAACCAAATCCATTATCGACCATGAGTTTGGCCAGTTGTTTGCGGATATCCTTCTCGCTTTCCACGACAACGCGATTCAGGCCGTTGGCCTCCGCTCTGATATCCATGGACTTGATTTCCAGAAAAGATTGCAGCACGGATTTTATCTTATCCTGATCGCCCTCAACCTGCAATTGGGTCCGTTCTCCACCCTTTAAACGGTTGGTTAAATTCTCCGGGGTGTCCTCGGCGACGACCATACCCTCATTGATGATTACCACCCGTTCACAGGTTTGCTCAATCTCCGGCAGAATGTGTGATGACAGGATAACGGTGTGTTCACCGCGCAGATTCTTGATCAATTCCCTGATCTCAATGATCTGTTTGGGATCTAATCCCACCGTTGGTTCATCCAGGATGACGATTTTGGGACTATTGAGCAGAGCCTGGGCCAGACCGACGCGCTGTTTAAAACCCTTGGAAAGCTTACCGATGAGGCTTTTCCGCACGTCACCCAAAGCAATCTTTTCGATGACTGTATCAATTACCTTGCTTCGCCTGGCCTTGTCGATTTTTTTTATTTTGCACACAAAATTCAGATAATCCGTAACCGACATGTCCGTATACAAAGGCGGATTTTCCGGGAGATAGCCGGTAATGCTGCGCACTTCCAGGCTTTGCGAAAAGATATCGTAGCCATCGATGGTCGCCTTACCGCTGGTGGGCGGCATGAAACAGGTCAAGATACGCATGGTGGTCGTCTTCCCTGCCGCGTTGGGTCCCAGCATCCCTAAAATTTCCCCTTTTTTAACATGGAAGGACACGTCCGAAATCGCACGCTTTTCTCCATAGAATCGCGTCAAGCCTTCAACATCAATCAATTTGGATTCCTCCATTTTTTTGTTATTTCAATTCATACTTGTCCATAATTGTACTATAATTTTTTCTTTTTTGGATAATTTAGATAACCCAAAAACCCATCCCGCACGGGCGGGAGAAGGGTAACTAATTGAAAAATACAAAAACTTTTTTAGAATTAATCCCCTCATAGCGGCGCCTGCCCTGTTATCCTTTTCTCATCAATCTTCGGCGACAGGCCTCTTCTGTTCCTCTTTACTTCCCGGGGAAGTAAGAGCAGAATTGTTATCCTCTGTTTCCGTAACCAATGGTTCAGGAGTCGTTTCGTTTCCAGCGGCCTCCGGCTCAGCTTCAAAAACGATCTTGCTTTGCTCAATAAATTCCAGGCTCTGGGTTTTAACCGAGTCGATCTCATCCTGATCTGGAATGTATTTGGCAAATTTCACCAGATCAGACAAATGTAATATACTGTCCAGTTTACTGAGCAGTAAGGCATCGCTTTCATGTCTGGGCATGATCGATAAAATATCCGTGGTGGTCTGTTCCATGGCCGCAAAAAAATATCTTCCTTCCAGATAAAGACGAATGATTTCCGAGAGCCGGCTGAAAAACGCTTTGTATTGTTTATTGGCAAGCCAATCGGAGTGGAACAATTCATCCAGGGCCTGCAGAGCAATTTCATGGGCCGGTCGCGGAGGCGCAGGAGGTGAAAAGATGTATCCCCTTTCCTGGCGCCGCTTCCAGAGTTTATAAGCCAGATAAATCAGGACCCCAACCAGAATAATAACCAATCCCATGGAAATAAAGAAAACATAATCAAAAGGAAAATAAATGGGATATTTGATATCTTTCAGTTCCCGGGCTTCGTCCCCGGCAAGCAACGATTTAACATAGATTTCAATGGCCGGCGCTTCGATAATTTTAAAAGCCTGGCTGGTATCCGAAGGGAAATAAGCCACGGGGAATGGTGGAATGACAAATTTACCCGTATCGTAGACGGAAATTTCGAACTCATAGCGTTCGATCAGCCGGTTATCCTTTTTTCGGGGCTCATGGAAGGTATAATCCTTGATTTCGAACATCCCCAAATTGAGCCCTTCCCCCGGCTTGGCAATTTGCAGATCAGCCTGGCGGTCGATGGTGATGGCGTAATGGATGCGGTCTCCGATGGTGATCACCGCCGTATCCACCTCCGATTTCACCTCGATCAACGGTCTGTCCTGAGCAGCAGCATAGACAGTGCACAGAAACAGGATTACAATCAGATAAAAATAACGATTACGATAATGCCTAGAAAAAAATCGTTCAGCGAATACGACTTTCATAAATCTTAACTTCTTGTGCTTTCATTAAGCGTTCGACTAATCTCTGGTAAGCCTGTTGCTGGCGATCCAGAGCTAAATCACGGGCGGCCTGATCCTGTATTTCATGGAAGGCCTTCTGACGAACCACTTCACCTTTATCATTCTTTTCTGTATACTTTTCCTTGTGGGCCAGGTAATAAAGCTCTACATCGGCCGGATCAATTTTAACCTGATCCTTTAATTCATCCAGTAATATTTTTTCTGCCATTAATGCTTTTTGGGCGCGAAAGGTTCCTTCGATCACATCCTTATCCTTGTCCAGTTCTTTTCTTTTTGCCGAGTCGTAGAGTAATTCCTGCAGAATGTATTGTTTCAAAAATTCAATTTTTTGTTTTTTATCGTTGAACTGCTCCTGCAAATAAGCCGGTAATTTACCGATCTCAAAATCCAGATCGCCCTGGGTGATTTTTCGCTGGCCAATCTCCGCCAGAACTTCTCCCGCTTTGTATTCTTGCACCGCATGCGGAGCCAAAGCCGCCTCCTTTTCAAAAATTCGGGCAGCATCTGTTGTTTTTTGTAACCGTTCCAGACAACTGACTATCTTCTTGCTCACCTCACCCTGTAAAGGACTTTCCGGAAATAAGTATTTTACCCGGAAGTAATATTGCAGGGCCGTCTGGTAATCATTCAGGCGTTCATAATAAAGATTGGCTATGATATAATAAGTATTCGCCCGGCGGTTGGCATCCAGTTCATATTGTTCCAGGTAAGTGAGGTATTCCTGAGCAGCCGCTTCATACAGGCCATTGGTCTGATAAGCATTGGCTAAATTCAAACGATGATCGGCCGGTATTATATGCTCACTTCTCTGGCCACAGGAAAATGCCAGAAGAATGATTACGATCAGATGAACAATATTTATTAAGCGATTCATAAAAACTGTTGACATGATTGTGATTCCTCTTCCCTTCTATGAAGCCAGACGCTTGGCGCGCATTTTAAAAAATTTGGTAATGGGTTGTACATAGGACCGATCGGTCAAAATATCGATGTGGTCCACGCCGATCGATTTAAAGAATTTGGATCGACCCTCATTCATCTGCAGGGCGCGGTTAAAGAATTCATTGCGCATGAAGTCACTGCTGGTATCGATCATAATGGTTTCCCCGGTTTCGGCATCCTCCAGATCGATCATGCCCACATCGGGGATGGAAATTTCACGGGGATCGGTAATGCTTATGGCGATGATATCGTGTTTCTTGTTGGCCACTTGCAGCGATTTTTCATAGTCCTGCGACAGGAAATCGGAGATCATGAATACCGTGCTTTTTCGCTTGATAACCCGGCTCAGAAACTCCAGCGCATTACTGAGATCGGTGGTCGCTTCCCGCGGTTTATAAAAGAGTATTTCCCGGATCACGCGCAACACATGTTTTTTGCCTTTGCGCGGGGGAATGAATTTTTCAATTTCATCGGAAAAAATAATCAGACCCACTTTATCGTTATTCTTTATAGCAGAGAAGGCCAATACCGCGGAGAGCTCAGCGGCGATTTCACGCTTCAATTGTTCCGTGGTACCGAAATTGCCACTGGAACTGACGTCGACCAAAAGGATAACTGTTAATTCCCGCTCTTCCTCAAACACCTTTACATAAGGATGACCCATGCGGGCGGAAACGTTCCAATCGATGGTGCGAATTTCATCGCCGGGCTGATATTCGCGCACTTCAGAGAATTCCATGCCGCGTCCCTTAAAGACGGAGTGGTATTCTCCGGAAAAAACTTCATTGACCACATTACGGGTGGATATTTCAATGCGTTTGACCTTCTTGAGCAGCTCGCGGGGAAGAGGTTGCTTTTCATCAACCAATAACAGCGATCGGGCGGTTTTATCCAGACTCTTTGCAGACCAATAATAAATGCCCGCGATAAGGGCTATAACCACCACTCCGATAAATATGAAAAGGTAAATCATCATTTTGCTTTGATTTCCAGGTCAAAAATTTGAAGTTAATACAGTGCCGATACGCATTCTGCCATTATATACAACCCGGCTGTCACAGTATTGGGAATTGTTTGCCTGGTGGGTCATAACACCACCATCTATATGAGTTTGGTCAGTAATTGGTTTGGATATTTTAAATCCAGATCAAATGACTCCTACGGCGAAATCGTCAGGCAAACCCGATATTCGCCGGTTATAATTATTTTAAACTATCATGAGTGTATCAGGGAACCTCCACACGATTCAATACCTTGCGCACCACATCCTCAGTGGTCATTTCTTCCGCCTCCGCTTCATAAGAGAGGATGACGCGATGACGCAACACATCCATTCCGATAGCGCGCACATCTTCCGGTGTGACATAACCGCGACGGCGCAAAAAGGCATGTGCCCGGGCGGCTGTAGCCAGGTAGATGGAAGCTCTGGGACTGGCTCCGTAAGTGATCAGTTCTTTTAATTCACTCAGACCATAATTAGCCGGTTCACGGGTGGCAAAAACGATATCGACGATGTAGCGTTCGATTTTTTCATCCACATACACTTCCCTTAACACCTGCCGGGCCTTCACGATATCTTCCGGCGTGATCACCGGACGGCCCTCCAAAGGCTCCTGCCTGGTCTGGCGGCGGATGATTTCCAGCTCCTCTTCCTTGGAAGGATAGCCGATACTCAACTTTAACATAAAACGATCCACCTGGGCTTCCGGTAAGGGATAGGTACCTTCCTGCTCAATGGGATTCTGGGTCGCCAGGACTAAAAAAGGCTCATCCAACTTAAACGTGTTCTCGCCAATGGTGACCTGGCGTTCCTGCATGGCTTCCAGCAGGGCGCTTTGAACCTTTGCCGGTGAACGGTTAATTTCATCGGCTAATATCAAATTGCTGAATATGGGACCTTTTTTCGTGGTGAATTTATTTTCATGCTGGTTATAGATGAGCGTACCGATCAGATCGGCCGGTAACAGGTCCGGTGTAAACTGAATGCGCTGAAACCGGGTCTTGATGGTTTGCGAAAGCGTTTTGACGGTCAGGGTTTTAGCCAGACCGGGCACACCCTCAAGAAGAACATGCCCGTTGGAAAGCAAGCCGATCAACAGCCGTTCGACCATGTAATTCTGCCCGACGATAACCCGGGATACTTCGCTGAGAAGGCGCTCAACAAACGCGCTTTCTTTTTCTATTTTTTCATTGATGTCTTTAATATCGGGATTCATTCCACCTCCTCATCATCATTCTGCTCCCAAAGAATATTTAAATCATAACAGCTGTCCGCTGATGGTTAATCATTTGCTGTATTTGATTTGAAATGGTTGATTAATAATTCAACGGTGTCGTAATACAAATGCAAATCATTGACTGAGATGTCTTCACCGGCGAATTTACTCAATTCATTGCGACGGTATAAATCACGCAGTTTTTCCAGCATTTCCGCCGCGACCTTTTCCTTTTCGAACCTGCTAATCACCACGTCTATTGACGGGCTTTCTTCCAACTTGAATTTTTCCGTGCAATAGCTGTTGAACAGTTTAGCTAAGGTATTCAAGTTTTCGCGGCGACGATCACTGCTCAGATCGATGCTGTTTTTGAGCATCTGTTCATATCTTTCTTCAAGGGTTAGGTTTTGTTCACCCGGCATGGCGGAAATCATCCTGCGCTGTTGAAAATACCGCAAGAGATAGTAGGCTAAAATAAAAATAAAAAGCAGGACGAAAATCAGTCCAATCCATGTAGCCAAATCCAAACCGTCGTTATCTTCCGGAAGCGGATCAATGATTTTCGCGCCTAAACGCTGGGCGGACAGCATCTCTTTTTGGTTCAGCAGCTTGTCTTCATATTGAATGATCACCCCGTCGATATAGGACATACCCATCCCCTGCGGCGTGAAATAGTAGGTAATGCTCTTAACCGAGCGGGGATTACCCAATGAATCCGCAAAAAAAAGATTGGATGATCCGCTGCCCCTGAGTTTCAGGTTGGTGAGCGCCGGTTCACTGATCTCAAAAATATGATAACGATTGAGCTCACCTGTCCAGGATAATTCCACATGATAAACAATTTCACGGTTCAGAGGTACTTCATCCTGGTCCAAGAAGGTTCGGAGCTGAATACTGGAGCTCTCTTCCGAGGTCGTTGCTGATAAAGGTGCAAATATTAAACAACCAATGATAACCAAAACCCCTGCAAACATTATAACTCCTGATCATATAAAAGGGTCTTATAACTTGATAAACCGCTAAAAAGTTTCAGTCAAAAATAAAAAAAGCTGAATATTATTCAGCTAATTTGAGGCAGGTTGGGCTGGCGGGGTATCCTCGAACGAATCTTTGAATATGGGTAATTCATTGATGTCTTTACCCAGATGATCCAATTCATACTGCGCATCGTCGGCCAGTTCGCTGTCGGGATATTTCTCAATAAATTCTTTATAATATTTTTCGGCAGCTTCGAGGTCATTAGTATGATTGGCGTTGATATATCCGAGCATGAACAGGGCATCGGAAGCACGTTGACTTTCCGGATAATGTTTAATGATCTTTTTGAAAAAGTCAATCGATTTTTCAAAATCCTGCTTGTTAAAAGCTTCGGTTGCGGACTGATAGTATTCCATTTCAGATAGTTTCTTTTCGCAGGAAATGGTAAGGATCAGCACCATTGTCAAAATCGCAAGCACTTTAAAAACCTTCATAGAAATTTCTCCATATTAGTTTACAGCATTATTTTACAATCGAAGGGCAGTAAATATATCAACTTCACAAAATTAAAGCAAGATTCGTCTGCCTCCTCACAATTAAATCGGCATCCGGAGGATAGATGACCTTACTTTCGGATCACATCTTTCTTAGTTTACCAGTCCCCATCGAAATCCTTATCGACATCGCTATCCCAATCGTTCTTGTTCAATCGGAATTCAGTAATTACCCGCATTTTCGATATCGACTTCGATTTCGATCCCGATGACGATTTGGATTTCGATTCCGATTTAGATTTGGATAACGATCGTTTCCTGTTTTTACTGTGTAGGATTCCCCAGCGAAATCCTTATCAATTTCCTTATCGTAATCGCTTTCGGGTTCGTGATCGGGTCACTGAAATCGAAGTTTAGCGAAAACCTTGTGTTTCGATTGCGATATCGATTTCGAACCCGATTTGGATTTCGATTTGGATGGAATATTCAATGATTTTCCTGAACAGCTGTCGGAAGAACCAGGGTTATCCGCTCATCCTTTCACTGCAATTTTGCCAGTAAATCGGGCAGAACCTCCTCAAGCTTCTTGCCGGCATTTTTGAGGGCTTCGATGCTGGCTTTTTCGTAATCAAGCTGGATGCCTTTTATCCCATCAACGGAAGTTTTATAGATTTCGTCTCCCGTGGCAAGATTGATGACCGAGATATTCAGATCCACAAAAGAGGAAAACAAATTATACACCTCGGCTCCCTTGCGCGAGCTGGCCTGCACCCTGATCAAAAAATCGGCCTGGGAAACATCCTCACTGAACGAAAAGCCTTGCTCGGCCAAAAGATTTTTTAATCTGGGTTCAACATATTTCAAATCGAGATTCTGGCCGAGATGCATTTCCCGGGAATCGACATAAAAAAGCATCCTGCTGACATTCAGGATAAATTTTGTGCTCGGTAAATTGATTCCCCTTAAAATACTTTTTGTAATGGCCGATTGCTCAGCATCATCGCCGATTTCGAGTTCCGCCTGAACGATCTGAATCGGATCGGTCGATTTTATTTTTATCACCTTGCTCTCGGCCCGGCCCTCGCGGTTGCTTTTAATCCGCGAAACAAAATCACCATCTCCGCGAACGAACCACAATTTCAGGGGCAGGTTATTAACGGGGCTCCCATCACTAAATCTGGAAATCAAAGCCAACGGTTCGGCAAGAGGTCGACCGGTTCGGGCTTTAACCGATCCTTGTACGGGAACCAGGCTGATTTTATTGATGAGTCCTTGCAGTCCCGTAAAAATTTCATTCTGCAGATACAGAGTTGTTCCACCGTGCGTCCGTTCAAGGGGTTCGGTTATGTAATTTTCAATGGATTTCAAGGCCAGTACATACAGGTTAATAGCCGCGGATGCATCGCCCCTGGTTTCATTTTCCCGGGCACGCGAAAGCAGATCCCAGCCGAGCGCTTTGGCTT
>Ga0209498_1002873_pt1 | contig 10338 bp, 1 predicted proteins | sample WalLakDeSediment_FD_184131 | JGI IMG/M metagenome (GOLD analysis project Ga0209498, IMG submission 184131) | Lake sediment microbial communities from Walker lake, Nevada to study Microbial Dark Matter (Phase II) - Walker Lake 11/02/13 Deep... | ecosystem: Environmental > Aquatic > Freshwater >... | reverse complement strand
CGCTCCGGCGTTGCTCGTCACGCGGAAGCCGATGTAGCAATCGTTTGCCAGATGGGGCGGTGTGTTGAAATACGGCTCCATGTTGCCGGCGAGTTGCTTGGCACTCATGAACATCGTGTTCGTGAAATTCGAGAAGGTAGCGAACGTGGTCATCGCTCCGGGATTCGGATTCTCGCCCCATGCCACTTCGAGCGTCTGAGCCGAACCGCTCGCTGACCGCGCCTGGAATGTGATGCGGTAGCTCGCCGCGGGTTCCAAACTCGCCGCAGGAGTGAACAGCCAGTCGTCGGCCTGTTGCGTGTCACCGGGATAGACCACGGCAGGCGTGCCACCAACTCCCACGCCGGACGCCGTCTGCCACGTCGAGCCGCCGTTGACGTTCGCAACACTCCAATCGCTGTCCAGCCAGCCCACCATGTCGCTGAAAGCCGGCGGCAACATGGAATCGAAATCCTCGCTTCCGTGTACCTTCGCATCGTCGATGCGGCGCGTGTCGCTCGCGATGTCATTGCTCGGCTTCCCGTCGTTGGGTAGGAACACGCGGGCGAACACCGTCAGAGCCGGTGTCGGCGTCAGACCGCTAAGCTTCTGACCGAAGGTCACCAGCGCTCGGTTGCCGATCCAAGTCGGCGTGAAGGTCTGCGCAACGCCGTCGGTGCTGCTCGCCGGAGCACTGCCGACCTTGTAGACGACGTCGATGCTGGACGGGGGAGCAGACAGCCCCAGATTGTCCAGTACAACGCTCACCGACTGCTCGGCAGGATCCTCGATGCGTGCCCATTTGTCGTCAGCGTAATTCAATCGCATGTCCGCGATAGCCATGTCGAACTCCGGCGGCGGCTCCGGGAACTCGTCTGCACCGATGCAGGGAGGAAAGCCCGTGATGCGCGTGTCGCCGTCGATGTCGTCGATAACCTCCGGAATCGCTACTCCCGCACGATACGCCGTATTCGACCGGCTGTGCAGATCGGTGGAACTGACGAACACCGGATCGCCGAATTGCGAATTGACGTTGTGCACAGTGCGCGGAAAGGCCGTCCAGCTCCCGTAATCCGTGTTGTTGTAACGGTACGTGGCGGTGTATGTCGGATTCTCGGTGTGGAAGACGTTGTAATCGAAGGCACCGAACATCGCCGAGTTGTTGTTGTACAGAATTCGTCCGGCACCCGTCGTCCCCTCGTAGTTGATCATGTTGTTGCGCCAGTCCACGTCCAGACCGGCGATACCGAACACATACCAGCCGTAGCCTGTGCCGTTCGTTGTCATGTTCGTGCTGTTGAACCACACGTCGGTGTTCCGGCAATAGTAGACGTACATACCGTACTGCGTCGAGGTCGAGGTCGCCGCGAACATGTTGTTGATAACCTTCGCACGCGGCAGCATCACGCTATAGTAATTCGCGTAGTAGAGACGAAACGGCTGCGCGTTGACGCGAACGTAGTTGTATGTGATTTTCGGACCGCCTTGTGCGTAGTACACGTACAACCCATACCCGGCAGTGGTCGCCGAGGGATCGCGCTGCAGCACAGTGTTTCCCGAAACTTCCAGGTAACGCTGATTGTAGAGGTACATGCCGTAGAAGTAGAAATCGGTGACCGTGTTGTTGGTGAACACGTTGTACTCGCACTGGTTGCCGCTGATGCTGATACCGTTGAAGCGCACAGCATAGTAGCCGCCCTTGATCTGACAACTGTCAACCGTCGTGTGATTGGCCCAGTCGCCGCTGGTTGTGAAGGATCCTGGCCCGGACGAAACCAAGGCGATGTGAGCGGTGGAACCGGTACTCGTTGTCGACGTCTCCATCGCAACGTTCCGGAAGGTGTTGTGATTCGCCGCGTTCGTCAGATACACCGCGCATCCAAACGACGCTCCGGTCGCGCGGATACTCATGTTCTTGAACGTGAAGTAATCAGCTCCGTCCAAGTATAGCGTCGCGCTGTACTGCGTCGGCGTGTTGTGCGTAAGGATCACACTCGACACGTTCCCGGACGGCCCTTCGAAGCTTATCGTATTCGTCGGGCTGGCACCTGCGATTTCTTGCAGCGTCACATTCTCGTTGTACGTTCCGGGTGAAACGTAGAAGGTCACCGCACCGTTGACGCCGATAGTACTCAGAGCCGACACCGCCGAGTTGAACGACGTGAAATTCCTGTTGCCCGTACCCGTCGGATTGATCGTGTATACGCCGTTCATCATCTCGATGATGGTACGAGAACCGGCGGGGTTCGTCACCGTCGGTGTGCGTGCTATGCCGTCGACGGTGATCGACGTGCACTGTCCGTCAACGACGTGGCTGGGAGTGGCGTTGTTCGCGATGTCGTAGGCCAGCCAGAAGTAGTTCGTCCCCGGCGACAGCACTTGCGAACCCGTCACCGTGAACGTGCCGCTCGGATTGTTGACCGTTGAGCCGAATTGGTTAACGGGCGAGAACGTCGGCATGGTAGCCGTGTAGTACACCTTGGCGGCCGAGATATTGGCCGTGCTCGTCGATCCCGCCGTGCTCAGCGTGAACGAGGTCACGGGAAACGGCGAGGTGCCGCCGCTGGTCACCACTTCCATGCCGATGATTTCCTGATCGCTCAGTCCGACGGCTGTCGGCGCGGTGTTGTCCTGCGTCGTCGTCGAGGAGACGTACGTCATCGGTCCGGCAGCGACCAGATCGAATCCGAAGTTGTAGCGATTGTTGCCGTTGCCACTTGGAGCAGCAGTTGCACATCCACCGGAGGACCATAACCGTCTCGGATAAGGCGTCACAACGACGTTGCGTAGCGATATGCCGTTCACGTAGCCTTCCTGACAGATCTGAACGATAAGATGCTGCGTGGGATTGTACATGAACGGTGTTGTCAAGGTAATACCTACCCAGTCATCGATGTTCCCGGCCGGTATGTTCGTCGTTGCTGCGTAGTAGCACTGCGTCATCGGAGTGAAGTAGGTCGTGGTCGAGGATGGCCACGTCGCCGATTGCGCGAGTGAAATGGTCAGATTGGTGAACGTCGATGCAGCAGTGGAGTTGCTGCGCTGCAAGTACACGCGGGTGATCATTCCGGAGTATGCACCCTGGAATTCCCCGGCCTCGTACTGCAACTGGATTTTGTTTGTCGTGGAACCTAATGGAAAAACATTCGCCCCCGAAGTATTCGTCGGCGTCGAAAACATCGGAGTGGTCTGTGCCGTCAACGATGCGGACGTGAGCATCAATAATAATGCCGTCGTGAGTAGTAGCAATACACGGTCCGGAGCAAACGTGCCCGGAACGCGAGCTTCTCGCTTCTTCATCATACACCTTCTTATTGTTAATGAACGGATGCGTTATTGTACGTCGACATACAATCCGTATTGTTGAACCGCACAACAAAACCCGGATGAAATCGAATTCCAGCACACATGTGGTGCCGCCAAGTGAAGTCTGATACCGGCCTCCGTATCGACATTCTCATTCCGCTGCATAATTGCAGTAGATAACGGCATTATTTCAACAATCTTCCCAAGTAAGGAAGAAGCGATTGTTGTATGTAGAGAATATACGGAGTGCTTTATCTTCACGCAAGCGTTTATTTCACATCCGAACAGCTACAGATACAAGCGAGAATTGGGGGCTATTGTGAGAATGCAGTTCCGAGGAGCGCGATGTCCTTCCTCCCCGTATCGAGATACGCGAAGGATCTCATCATTGCCAGTTTCCGGACTTGTGAATGTTTTTCACGGAAACAGCCTAGTGAAAGAATAATAATCCTCGAATTCCGCTTGAAAACCAGCTTCAATCCATCACTCGACACATCGCACAGCCGAACAATCGCTCGAGATGAATTTGCCTGTATACGTATAGCTTCTCAACTCGCTGTTGAGCGAAGAGCGCTTTCGTACTCCCCGGGAACAGGAAATCTCCCATACCAGAACTCGTAGCTAAATACGGGTTTCGTGGATTTTCTGCTGCAGATATCATCATCGAATGTGCTATGTGAAATCAAAGCACAATGAATGTATCAGCCGCTCAATTGCAAATGTCCTAGTGAATATGGTAGGACAACCGCAGCGTCATGAAAAGCGGAGGGTCGCCGTCACCGGCGACCCTCCGTAAGGTGAAAACCTACCGAATCGATGTTATTTCGACAGCACCATGCGCATGCTTTGGACGAAATCGCCAGCTATCATGCGGCAGATATACGTGCCACTCGCTAATCCATGTGCGTCGAATTGCGCAACGTAGCGGCCCGGATCGAGCACGTCATCAACCAGCGTCGCTACTTCCATACCCAACGAGTTGTATACCGTCAAGCGCACGGAACGCGATTCGGCTACGTCGAAACCGATGCTCGTCACGGTTGCTCCAGTCGAGGCGCCGAAGGGATTCGGATAGTTCCGGTCCAAAGCGAACGCCGTCGGAATAGCTTCACCCGGCTTGGCTGGTGCCATGTACGGATGCGCCAAGGCGATGTTGCCACCGATGTTGCCCGGATGCAAATCCATCACCCTCACCATGTACATGTTCGGATCGGATACCGAGGAGGTTCCGATTATCGGATCCTCCCATGGTCCGCTGTCCACAGCTTGGCGTACACCGCGCAACTGGAAGGGATCCGCTATCATTGAAGCTTCCGAATCGGTGTACGGGAAGTCGATGTCCGCAGTCCAGCCCGTGCCGACGTAGCTTATCTGCCAGTAGCGCTTCACATACATGAAGCGTGCCAGATTCTGCGGCAATTGATTCGGATACACGCGTATGCGCATGTAGTCGATCTGACCGCTTGTCACGTTCAACGTGGCGATCGGATCGCCGCTGGCAGCATCCTTGAACTCGTACGGACTGCCTGCAACAGTCATCGGTGCGGCGATCTCGTGCTGGAGATACACCGGTCCGGTCTTCGAACCGCCCTGCACGATGCGCATTTCAACACGGACAACCATCGGCTCGTTCATAGCGACATACCCAAGCGACGGTGGCGGGTAATTGTTGTCGAACAGTATGCCGTAGAACGTGATCTCGCCGACATGCACGCCGGGTCCGAGACCACTCGGGTCAGCCGACAGCGTGAAGGTCTGATGCTGCCGGGGCCGCGGCGGGGTGAAGTTGTATCCCTGCAAGGTCGGCTCGGGAATGGATTTCGTGATCGTCAACCACGGGGTTGCGGTTTCAACGTCCCAGAGGAAATCACCGTTGATGCCGTAGATGTTGGTCTTCGAGGCGACTTCGTACGTCCTGTTCACCACGCCCGGGTTCTTGTAATTGACCATTATACTGATCGGGATGCTTGCGTCGTCGATGAATTGCGTAATATGCGTGCCTGGCACAGCATAGGCGACTCTCGGCGGCGGCATGGGATTGTCGTCGAGGACGATGTTGTCAAGCACCAATTGCCCGGCACCGGAGTTGCTCGTTACACGGAACCCTATGTAGCAATCACCGAGGCTTCCTTCCACCGGTGTGTTGAAGTAGGAATCCAGCCCGGCAGCCAATTCTTTGGCACTCATGAATGTCGTGTTCGTGAAATTCGCGAATGTCGCGAATGTCGTCATCGCTCCGGGGTTCGGGTTCTCGCCCCACGAGACTTCGAGTGTCTGCGGTGCACCGCTGGCCGACCGGACTTGGAAGTTGATACGATAACTTCCACCGGATTCCAGTTTCGTAGCCGGTGTGAACAACCAGTCATCAGCTTTCTGCATATCGCCCGGATACACTACGGCATTCGAGCCACCGACTCCTACATTGCCCGCAGTCACCCAGGTTGTCCCGCCGATGACATTCGCTACCGACCAGTCGTAATCCAGCCAGCCCTGCATATCACTGAAGCTCGGTGGCAACATGGAATTGAAATCCTCGCTTCCATAAACTTTCCTTTCGTCGATACGGCGGGTATCGCTGCCTACATCATTGCTCGGATCGCCGTCGTTCGGCAAGAACACACGGGCGTACACTGTCAGAGCTGAGGTCGGCGAGAGACCGGAAATCTTCTGATCGAAGGTCAACAGCGCCCGTTGGCCGATCCACGTTGGCGAGAATGTCTGTCCCACACCATCGGTACTGCTCGTCGGAGGGCTTCCGATTTTATATGCAACATCAATACTCGAAAAACCGGCCGCCAAACCGATGTTCTCCAGCACGACGCTCACCGTATGCTCGGCATCCTCGATGCGTGCCCACTTGACATCAGCATAATCCAAGCGAACATTCGCAATGGACATGTCGAACTCAGGCGGCGGATGCGGAAACTCGTCGGCACCGATGCACGGATTGACACCGCGGGGATCGCCATCAATATCATCGGTGATGCCCGGGAAGGAAATACCTGCCTGATATGCTGCCATGGAACGGCTATGCAAATCCAGCGGAGGATTGACGAAATACGGCTCGCCGTAAACGGAGTTCTGATGGAAGCCCGGTACGCCTGCAATCAAACCTGCCACGCTGCCGTAATTCACTCCTTGCCAATAGTAGTAATCCGTGCCACTACCCTCGCGATACCAGGCATTGTAATCGAAGAGACTGTGAGACGGCCCCGAGGTTGCACCCATGTTGTACAAGGCGTAAAACGTTCCGTTGCCTTCGAGAACAATGTAGTTGTTCGCGAATTTGTTGTCGTACGAACCGGTCTCACCATATTGGTACAAACCGTATGCCGTGCCTGTCGTCCTCATATATATCGTATTGTACACACAGTCGGTGTAACGTGGATAACTGACGTACAGGCCGTAGTTCGTCGAGGTGCCGTTCGTGCCACCCATGTTGTTGTAAATGCGCGCGCGGTTGTTCGTCGAAACGTAGTAGTTGTTCGGGCGCATAATGTACAGTGGACCGTATGATGCGTACCCGTAATTGTAACTGATTTCCGGACCATCGTTCGGATAGTAGATGTAGTACGAGTATCCGGCCGAGGTCAGGAAACTTCCCGTCGTGCGTTGTATCGCGGTGTTCCTGATAACTTTCAGACCTGCACTGTAGTACATGTACATACCGTAGTAGTACCAGTCAGTGATTGTATTCTCGATGAACTGGTTGTTGACCGACTGCGTGGTTGACAACAAACTCGATCCATTCCACCGTATGCCATAATAACCACCAGTGATAGTATTGCCTTGGATCAGGTTGTGATCACCCCAATTACCGTAGACAGTGTAGCTCGAACTGGAACTCGCGAGAATACCGATCGAGTATGCGCTTGTCGACATCGGGACTTCGATGTTGCAGTTCACGATTTCATTGTGATCCGCCCCGCCAGTGAACACGATTCCGTATCCGTACATAGTCCCGGTCGCACGAATCGTCATGTTTCGGATACGGACGTAATCCGCTCCGTCCAGCATCAGAACAAAGTCATTCGTCGAACTGGTATTATAAGCGAGTACACGTGTCGAAGCGTTGCCCATTCCACCATCGAACGTGACGGTGTTTGTCGCGCTCGCACCTGCGATCTCGTTTATCTCGAGCCCACCTACATACGTTCCCGCCGCGACATTGAATGTCACTGGTCCACACAATCCGTTTTCGTTCAAATCGTCCACCGCATCTGCGAACGTCGCATAGTCGGGATTGATCCCTCCTATAGTGTAGATTCCTTCAATCGCCGCCTTGATCGTCACTTCCAATGTATCATTTTGATTGGATGAATCGGGTACACCGTTGGGCATAGAGGTCCACGCACGTATAGTGTAAGGCGTATTAGCCAGGAAGTTCATCGACGACGCCAATGTGATTTCTGTCTCACGCGTTGCCGGTGTCAACGTGTCGAGCAAACCGGTCCAGTTAATGGTGCCTTGCGGTGTACCATTCAATGTCCAGTTTATTGCAACTGCTGTTAACTGGTTCGAACCGAAATTGCGCAATGTCACTTTGAGGTCATGCGTACCCGGACAGAAATTCTTCGGAGAAGTAAGCTCGGCGATGCCCGCATCGTTCGGTTGCATGCCTCCCTCGTCATACGTCACCATACCGCAGAATTGCCTTGGGTAGAAACTGAAGCTCACATTCGTTGTTCCGGCTACCGGATTCGTCGTTCCACTGCCACCCCATAATTCGGTGTCAATTGTCATATACGAATCCGTGAACGTATACGGTGTTGTTCCGGTCCTGTACCGGAGCGTGGTTGCACCGGAACAGAAGATCATGAAACCCCATGTCTCATTCGCATCGATGGGAAAATCAAGAGTGTACGGGATTTCCGTATATGCAGTATTGTCTGTCGACGTAAAATTCGCTTGACCCAGAAACTGCCAACCAGTATTGACATTGACCGTGCCACCGGGACGCGCCCAGATTTCCGCCGTCCCGCTCCCGATATTGAAGGTATTCCAGAATCGGTGCAGACGGACCGCCTGATGCGCGGTGATGTCGAATGTAACCATCTGTTGACCGTTGTTGGCGATCACAGTAGACAAGGACAGATTGCCTTGCGCATTTGTTTCATTTACTGAGAATATGAGCAGTAAAACAAAGAGGGGAACGACCCTCCTGATGATGGACATCATACCGGAACTTGAATTCGTCCGCTTTCCGGGGATGTCATGCTCGTAGCATTGTTTCATGATTAACTCCTTTCACATAGTGACTCTATAGTTATGTGACCAAAATCCGAAAAAAACAAGCACGTACTGTTCGGGTGTGCTAAAATACAAGTTCATTGTTCGAGAAAATGAAGAAAACCATTCTTCATCCGATTATCGTGGTAGAGTTCTTGCCGCAACATGGATGTGCGGATTATTCACATGAGGATAATGTAATATCGACGCTGATAATATGCAAGTAGGTGGGAATTCGTGCAGCATACACTAGCTCAGTCCAGCACCGGAGACTCCGTCATATTGCTGCTCCCTACGTGTATGTTTCATTTTGAACAAAAACGCGGGGCCACCGTTGCCGGCAACCCCGCGTGTGAAAATACGATGCGAACACGTTGTAAACGCGCCGCCGTGAACCGTTGCTTATCGGGACAGTACCATGCGCACGCTTTGGACGAAGTCACCCGCAGTCATGCGGCACAGATACGTGCCGCTCGGCAAACCGCTCGCATCGAATTGCGCAACGTAGCGGCCCGCATCGAGCACGTCATCAACCAGCGTCGCCACTTCCATGCCCAAAGCGTTGTACACCGCCACGCGCACGGACCGCGACTCGGCCACGTCGAAAGTGACGTTCGTCACCGACGCTCCCGCCGTGCCGCCGAAGGGATTCGGATAGTTCCGGTCCAAAGCGAACACCGTCGGAATAGCTTCCCCGGTCTTGGCATTCATCATGTACGGATGCGCCAAGGCGATGTTGCCCCCGATGTTGCCCGCATGCAAGTCCATCACCCGCACAGTGTTCGTGTTCGGATCGGACACCGACGTCGTGCCGGCTATCGGATCCTCCCACGGTCCGCCATCCACCGCCTGGCGGACGCCGCGCAACTGGAAGGGGTCCAGCACCATCGACGCTTCGGGATCGGTGTACGGGAAGTCGATATCCGCCGTCCACCCCGTACCGACGTGGCTGATCTGCCAGTAGCGCTTCACGTACAGGAAGCGTGCCAGATTCTGCGGCAACTGATTCGGATACACGCGTATGCGCATTAAGTCGATCTGACCACTCGTCACGTGCACCGTCGCTATCGGATCCCCGCTGGCCGCATCCTTGAATATGTACGGACTGCCCGCCACAGTCATCGGTGCCGCGATCAACTGCTCGAGATAATCCGGACCGACTTTCGAGCCGCCCTGAACGATGCGCATCTCCACGCGCACGACGAACGGCTCGTTCGTCGCGATCAAGCCGTTCGCGGGCGGCGGGAAATCGTTGTTGAACAATATCCCGTAGAAAGTGATCTCGCCGACGTGCACGCCGGGCGCAAGACCGCTCGGATCAGCCGACAGCGTGAAGGTCTGATGCTGCCGCGGACGCGGTGGCGTGAAATTGTAGCCCTGCAGCGTCGGTTCGGGAACGGACTTGGTGATGCTCAGCCACGGCGTCGAAGTCTCCACGTCCCAGAGGAAATCGCCGTTGATGCCGTAGATGTTCGTCTTCGAGGCGACTTCGTACGTCTTGTGCACCACACCCGGACTTTTGTAATTGGCCAGGATGACTATCGGTGTCGTCGCATCGTCGACGAATTGCGAAATATGCGTTCCGGGCACTGCATAGGCGATTTTCGGCGGCGGCGAGGGATTGTCGTCGAGAACGATGTTGTCGATGACCAACTGTCCCGCTCCGGCGTTGCTCGTCACGCGGAAGCCGATGTAGCAATCGTTTGCCAGATGGGGCGGTGTGTTGAAATACGGCTCCATGTTGCCGGCGAGTTGCTTGGCACTCATGAACATCGTGTTCGTGAAGTTCGAGAAGGTAGCAAACGTGGTCATCGCTCCGGGATT
>Ga0209498_1002870_pt1 | contig 10341 bp, 6 predicted proteins | sample WalLakDeSediment_FD_184131 | JGI IMG/M metagenome (GOLD analysis project Ga0209498, IMG submission 184131) | Lake sediment microbial communities from Walker lake, Nevada to study Microbial Dark Matter (Phase II) - Walker Lake 11/02/13 Deep... | ecosystem: Environmental > Aquatic > Freshwater >... | reverse complement strand
TTTGTCTGTATGCTCTTCCCGCCCTGTCCCAGGAGGTCATCATCAGCAGCATTCCGGTGGGTGATTGTTCATTGCGCGTTGAAGCCAACGAAACCTGGTATACCCTGCGTTTGCGGGCACACCACCCGCAACACAAAGGCTGCATGATTACCCGCGATGACATGCTTGAGGCCCTGGATTCGGCTTTCGCCAAAAGCACAGAGCCCAGACTGAGTGACAACTATTCATCCTTTTTCATCGGTAGGCTTATCGACTATCCCTGGTTGTGCCATTTTCTGGCCGATTCCGCCCGGCGCGATTCCGCCTGGGATAAAACGAAAGGCCGACCGCTCAATGGGCATATTAATCACTATGTGGCAAATATCCTTTCGGCAAAGAAACTAATAACCCAATTAGAAACCCCTTTTCTGAATAACGGATATCGCATGACTGGAGTATCGGTAGAGAAAGTGCTGGTCGGCGGTTTTGACGATGTGCCCTTTTACGAGGGTGAGAAACATCGCGGATTAGTTCCTTTCGATGCCATGGTTTGGTTCCGGCTAACCAGGGATTGAACCTTACGAATAATATAATGTGCACTAAAGGAGCCCATTGTGGTTCGCTGTTTACAATGCGCTGCAGAACTTGATCAGGAAAGTGGAGACCCGTGTATGGCCTCCATATCCGGAAGCATCATGGGCGATGAGTATACGGATTCGTATTACTTTTGCAGGAAATGTGGGATGTTTACCGTCAGGGTTATTCATGATCGGTTCCTGGGAGAAGAAGAGATCTTTTTTCGAGGTCCGCTTCCCCGCTCAGAGGGCGATGCTCAAATCAAATTGATTCAACAATGCCATCAACCCTGGAGTAAAAAATGCCGCTGTGAAATCCACCAGCGTTATTTTGGATCAGCTTTGGACTAATCGTAAAATAGATAAACAAATGCCCGCACTCAAAAGGCGATAGGCTGCTATTACAGAATTTGGGCACTTTATGATATACCTGACTTATCAGACACTTCATCATCAAACGGACCATGGGTGAATGTCTATATCGTCGAATTGTTCTACTGGCTGAGAGGCACAAATGAAATATTTTAAAGTATTATCTCATCTTTTTGCGGTGTGGCTTACGATTCCATGCATTATGGTTCTAAGTTGCGCCAACCGGGTTGATGTAGCCGGAGAATGGCAGGAAATCGGCAATACCGGAACATTGACACTTCTGAAGGATGGATCATTCAACGCGGTTGATAATCAGGGTATGCAGGTCAGTGGAGTTTTTTCACTCATCTCCACGGATAGTATACGGTTTGTGGTTGAACAGTCTTCCGGTTCGAGGGAAATCATATCCGCTAAAATCACTTTGAGCGATAACCGATTAACTCTTTCCTTTGAACAGGATCATGAAACGATACATTATGGCAGAAAGCAATGATGTATAGGTGAATCTATATTTTTCAGAACACCAACAGAAAAGAAATTTTTCCCCGGCAGCGAATTCATTGGCCATCTGTTTCGAGGGCAGATAAAATTCAGGCCATTCCTTCAACGCTGAAATTTAATGATAAATTGAATATAGGATCCCTTTTCGTGTTTGACCTCATAAGTGGCTTTAAATTCCTGCAGAGCCTGTTTAAGATTGTCACTGACGGATGGCAATTCATTGGCCGGGCTGAAGGCCATCATATTCAATAAATATTCCTGATCCCGTAAATCCAATCCAATCTCGAGCGGGCTTTCGGTCAATTGATTGAGATAATTGATCACATAGTTCAGTATTTTGATCAAAGGTTTCGGATCGGAAACGGCCAGCTGACAACCCTCATCCAAAATCAGATTAGCCTTTAAATCCTTTTCCTCTTTGATCAGTATAACCAGGTTTTTTAAATCAAGATGCGGACCAGACATTTGTTTCTCCTGAATCATAGCCTACAACAATTGCATCTGCTTCGCAGCAGTGCTGTTTGTTATTATCGGATAAAGTAGATAAATATTAGAAATAAGCAAATAAAATCGAAGAGTTTGGAATAAGTTCCCTGTTTCGCGGATTGAATTATTGAACTAGAGATTGTTGATATGTATCTTTAACTCTTTAACGGATTGGAAAATGTTTAAAACATCGATAAAGCCATTTACCCTCAGCATGATATTTATCATTCTGTTCGGGCAACGCCTGCTGAATGCCCAGACGCTGAGTGGTTATATCTACGACACCCAAAAAAAACCTCTTCCCGGGGCCAACATATATATCGATAACACCAACCGCGGCACCATTTCCAACAGTGAAGGATTCTATATATTAAAACTTCAGCCGGGTTTTAACCGGGTGGTATTCAGTTTTATCGGCTACAAGAATGACACGCTGGAGGTAAATGCTTTCTCCGATAGAGATGACAGGAAAAATATATATCTTCAGGAGTATCTGCTCGAGGGGGAAGCCATTCTGGTATTTGCCGAGCAGTACAATGACGCCCAGCAGATTGTATGGAAAACGATACAAAATAAACTAAATTATTTATCGGGCATAAAAAACTACGAGTACGATGCCTATCAAAAAACCGTCTTTCAATTGGATGTCGCCGGCGGTCAAAGAATTATAGGTGGATTGATCGAAACCCACTCACGGGGGTATTTTAAATCACCCGATAATTTTCAGGAAGTGGTTTTGGCCAAGCGGCAGTCGGCTAACTTCAGCAATCTGACCAATATCTTCACCGTGGGCAAACTGCCCAACCTGCTGGAGGAGACCATCAAAATTGATGAATTGAATATCGTCTCGCCGTTGAGTAAGAAGGCTCTGGATTATTACCACTTCGAGATGATCGACACCACCGTGTATGAGCGGCGTTATGTCTTCAACATGACCTTTTCACCAAAACTGCGCGGACTGCCCCTCTTCTCGGGGAAGATGAGCATCATTGATCGGGATTTTGCCGTGATTTATTGCGAACTGGAAGGACAGGACCGCATTGTAACTCAGATACGGCGCCAGATATCAATCATTCAGCGCTTCCGGCAATACGAGGGAATCTTTTGGTTTCCCACTGAAATGCTGATGACATCCCTGGTCGATATGAATATTCCCGGTATTCCCGTCCTCTACTGGAAACAGCATGGTCTCATTTCCAATTACCACATCAATTTAGACGACTATGACCATCGCTTTGATCAGAATATTTTAACCTACCAACTGCTATCGGAAAAAGAACACGAAGAGTTGTGGCAAAAAGGGCAACTGGTCCCTCTGAATACCGAAGAGGAACAGGCCTTAAGGCATATCGACAGTGTGATCACCCATGCCAATCTCCTTAAAAAAAGTATCATCTACCTGTTGCAAAATTTTGATAATATTCTGATTACCGGATTATACGACTTCTATCACTTCAACCGGGTGGAAGGCAACTATTGGGGCGTGGGGTTTGACTCCAAACGCAAACTGGGCGGCCAGCGACTGCGCATCAACGCCGGTTATGGCCAGGAGGATCAGCGCTGGAAATATCGCTTCTGGTGGCGCCGGGACTTTTTCTCGGGAAGACTTTCTTTAACCTCCCAGGCTTACAACCGTTTGGCCTTTCTGGATCAATTTTACCGCTATAACTGGTCGGATATTACCTGGCAAACTCTGGCTGCCAAAAACGATTATGCCGATTACTTTTATGAAAACGGATTTAAGCTGGGATTTGATTATAAGCCCTTTAAACACCTTTCCCTGGGTATGCAATACGGTCGTGACCGCCACCGATCCGCTGAAAATAATATCACCTGGCATCCCTTTGATCTTGATAAATCCTACCGGCCGGCCGTTCCTATCGATGAGGGCAAAATCAATACGGTTGAATTCAATCTGGTTTCCGACAACCTGAAATATTTCGACCTCGGCTGGATTCTGGCACCGGATCTATCCCAGGACTTTTTTGATTTGAATTTCAATGTGATGCTCAGTTCCAGGGAGTATCTGGGCAGCGATTATCAGTTCGAACGCTACCACCTTTTTATCAACAGTTACAAACAACTGCCACCTTACATCCATTTTTACCTGCGTCTGAGCGGCGGTTACCTAACTAAAGACAAACCCCTACAGCATTATTTTCATCTGGCCGGGTCTTATGGCAGTTTCGGCAATCCGATCCTGTTTCGAACCATAACCAGGGATGAATTTATCGGGGACCGTTATCTGGCCGTATCCCTGGAAAATAATTTCAAAAATACCATTTACAGTCTTCTGCATCTGCCTTTTCTAAAGAACAGTAAGCTGGACTTTCTGGTGTTTTCGAATTTAGGTTGGATAAGAAATGAAGAGCTAAATCGGAATGCATTAGCTTCATTCAACCAAATTAAAATTACCAATGAACCATTGACGGAGATTGGCCTGGCTGTAGGAAATATTTTCACTTTTTTCCGGTTAGATTTTACCTGGCGAACCAATTATAAGCAAGGTGATGATTTTAATATAAAATTAACATCGCGTCTCTTTATTCGTTGAATTTTGTGACATAGGGTATTATCTGATTTAAATTTTTTACAGATATTCCGATAGAGAAAGAATAGATGGTTTTATTTATCTTTTTCATGAAATAGCCATAAAATTTATATATATTCCCGTAGCAACATTATTTGAAATGAGAGGGATATTAACCATCGTCCTTTATGTATAGAAACCAATTAGTCGAGTCAATTCCATAGGAGGCACCATGATTAAAAGTACAGGATTCTTTCAACTTATCATTGTTTTCATGATTATTTTAGCCTATCAGAATAATGCGCTGGGCCAGGGTCAAAAATATTATCTCGGCTATAATCTATGGTATCAAAATCCGGATAAGGTTTTATCGCTCAATCCTAAACTGGGCAAGTATCTGCCTGCTGGTGTGGAAGTTGATCAAGTTCGCACCCGTGGCGGTGGAACGCCGATGATCTCTTTCCGGGTTGTCAAAATGGACCGACGTTTTATCGTTCATGTTCAGAGCAAATACCATAAGGGAATTAAATTTGATGATTTCAAAAACGCCTTAATTCAAACAAAAAATTTTCAGGAGCTGACTGCCGGATTATCAAGGATGGAAATTGACAACATTTTGGCTGGAAAAGTTCAACCCGGTATGTCCCGTCGTGCCGTCTTGCTCGCTTATGGCCCACCGGCTCAGCACCGCACCCCCAATATCAATGCCACCAAGTGGGCTTACTGGACAAAGAGTACAAGCCGGCCTTTTGAAATTGTTTTTGATAGCAATGGTTTGACCACTACCGCCGGTCAGGAAGACGGGTCGATGGTAGAAACCGGCGATGATCATCTGGATACGGAAGTGGATACCGAAGATACAAGCCCGCCGGTAATCGTAATACTTGACCCTCCCATTGCACGAGGGATGAAACCGAAACTAAAAGAAAAGTCCGTCGTGGTTCGGGGAAAAGCCACTGATCCCAGCGGGGTGTTTGAGGTCCTGGTTAACAATGTGGAAGCCAATTTGCAGGCTGACGGAGGCTTCTGGGCGGAAGTGTTTCTGGCGGTCGGAGAGAACCAGATTACTGTAAAAGCGACTGATACCCGAACGAATTCAACCCAGCAGACTTTTGCCATTATTCGTGAGGCAGAGGTCGGGGCACCTCCCATTGCCACTGTCGATAAAAGCAGCACGTTTTCTTTTGGACTCGGTAAATACTATGCCCTGATCATTGCTGTTCAGGACTACGCGGATCGCGCAATAAATAATCTGGAACATCCCATCAAAGATGCCCGAATGTTAAAAAGTATTTTAATCAGTGACTATACCTTTGAACCTCAGAATGTGATTCTGCTCGAAAATCCCGACCGGACAGCAATAATGAATAATTTTGAAGACCTGAGTAAAAAGGTTACCAAAAATGACAATTTGTTTGTTTTCTATGCCGGACATGGTTTCTGGGATGAAAGATTTCAACAAGGCTATTGGTTGCCAAGTAATGCCAACAAGGATACCCGCACGCAGTGGATATCCAACAGTACCATTGTAGACTACATACGCGGGATTCAAAGTAATCATACCCTGCTGGTCGCGGATGCCTGTTTCAGCGGTGGCATTTTTCAAACCCGCAAAGCATTCAGCGATATAACCCCGGCGGTTGAGCACGTTGCCAAATACCCCAGCCGCAAGGCCATGACCAGTGGCACGCTTAAGGAGGTTCCGGATCGTAGTGTCTTTGTTGAATATATGTCAAAACGTTTACAGGATAATCGTGAAAAATATCTTACCTCCGAAAAATTGTTTATTAGTTTCAAAGATGCAGTTATCAATAATAGTCCCATACATCAGATACCTCAATTCGGGGAAATCAGACAATGTGGCGATGAAGGCGGCGATTTTATTTTTATTCGCAGGTGATTGCAGGGTTCATAATAGCCCATCACCATTTATAAGGCCGTGTTTAATATAAAAGGAAAACCGTTGGCATTGCTATAAAGTATAAACGAGTATACGATTGGTCAGCATATGGACCTCAGGGGGAATCAGTAATTTAGACATATTTTAAATTACTCATAGTCATCATCATAAGATTTTTTAATCACATATTGAAGTTCAGCATCCTTAAAATTAGGGGAAGAAACGATCTTCAGTTACGTTCCCGGAAATGACTGCGAGAGCCCCCTTTTGTAAAGGGAGTTGACGATCACTTGTACCTGTCCATCCGATATTACGCTGGATTTTAGAAGCGATTAGCTTTAATCGACGCTACCTTTTTATCGTTTTTGTTGACGAATTGAAGGGAAAAGATAGCTCAATCAACTAAAATCATCAAGGGTGCATGGATCAGGCCAGGGAATCGTTTTAATTTAAAATTGGTCTATCGTTTAATTACGTTCAGCAATCATCAAGTGATTCAGGAATTTAGTGTTGCGCTCCTTAACTTAATCGCTAAATGTTACGATGATGGAATAACTGAGTAAAGTGATGCTCTATATTTGATTTAATAGTTGAAAATTACTATTTTTCAAAACGAGTGCATCTATTTAATTATTGGATAGTTAAGCGTTTCCTAATAGATTTACACCGCAACTTTTTTAAAGCAGAAATCCGCTCTACTGAATAGAGCGAATCAGGAAAATTGAAATGCCCGAGGGGACTTCTAAACGAAAAATAGCCTTAATAACCGGAGCAAGCCGTGGAATAGGAGCTGGTATCGCCCTGCGTTTAGCCCGCTCCGGATACGATATTTGGGCCAATTACCGCAATAATCACGAAGCGGCTGAACAACTGAAATCAAAAATAACCGAAATTGGAACTAATTGTCTATTATTTCCATTCGATGTCTCTGTTGAGCACCAGGTTAACGATTCTCTAAGCCCTTTTCTTGAGAAGGACACTCCTGACGTCTTAGTGAACAATGCCGGTTTTACCAGAGACACGTTGCTGATGTGGATGAGCACGGAGGAATGGAAATCGGTGACCGAGGTTACCCTTTTAGGATTCTTTCTGGTCACCAAAGCCGTTCTACTGGGAATGATGAAACGGCGTTCCGGTCGAATTATCAATATTGTATCGACGGCCGGCCAAAGCGGACTACCGGGACAAACCAATTATTCCGCGGCCAAAGCCGGCTTAATCGGAGCGACCAAGTCCCTGGCGAAAGAGGTTATAAAAAAGGGTGTGTTTGTCAATGCGGTTGCTCCGGGATTTATTGAAACCGAGATGACGGAAAAACTGCCTTTGGCAGAGATTGTCAAAAATATTCCCTGCGGTCGCATCGGAACTGCGGAAGATGTTGCCGGCGTCGTTAATTTTCTGTGTTCGGATGAAGCCAATTATATCATCGGGCAGGTTATTTCGGTTAATGGCGGTTTATATATGTAAGACGGATGGTTTGAATATATGCATAATGTAGCTATAACAGGCCTGGGAATTATTTCAACGGTTGGAAATGATGTTCATACGGTTACGGAAGCCTTGATGAAGGGTAAGTCGGGAATCCGCTTTGATCCCACCCGTCTTGAAATTGGTTTCCGTGGCGCTTTGACCGGGGTGATCGAGGGTTTTGTTGTCCCGGAGCTCAGTCGAAAGAAAAGTAAAACCATGCCGGAATTTGTCCTGCATGCTTATGCTGCCTCCCTGGAGGCGATTGCCATGTCCGGCTTGGAAGAGTGCGATATTAAAAGCGAGCGGACCGGTTTAATTATCGGCAATGATTCCTCAACCCTGGCTAATGTGATGCAGGTTGAGATTACCCGCCAGCAGAAAAGCACCTTACCCATTGGCACCAGTAAAGTTTTTCAGGCGCTCAATTCAACGGCGACCATGAATCTGAATACTCTATTAGGAAGCCGTGGTGCCTCCTGGACCCTCAGCGGAGCCTGTGCCAGTGGCGGCCATGCAATCGGTCAGGCTTGTGATTTAATTGCCTTGGGCCGGCAGGATCGCATCATTTGCGGAGGAGTCCAGGAAATCAACTGGGAATCCATTTGCAGTTTTGATGCCACCAACGCTTTTTCCATTCGCCACGATGAACCGGAAAAAGCTTCCCGCCCCTTCGACGCTGAGCGCGATGGCCTGGTCCCCAGTGGCGGTGCCGCCATCGTCATTCTGGAGCAATATGATCTGGCTAAAAAGCGTGGGGCCAATATCCTGGGTAGAATCCGATCCTATGCCTTCTCTTCTGACGGCAGTGAATTGGCGGTTCCTTCCGGTGAGGGTTTGCAGCGCTGCATGAAGGTCTGTCTGGAACGGGCTCAAGTCGCTCCGGAAAAAATTGATTATATCTGTGCCCACGGTACATCCACCCCCATTGGTGATGCTGCCGAAGCCAAAGCCATTTATAATATTTTTGGCCACAGCACTCCCTGGGTATCTTCGTTGAAATCAATGACCGGTCACGAAATGTGGATGTCCGGCGCTTCCCAGGTTGTCTATTCGACCATCATGGGCCTAAAAGGCTTTATCGCCCCGAACATAAATTTTGTCAGGCAGGAACCCACCGCCGCACCCATAAAAATTGCTTCGGAAACCATCGATTACAGACCTCACCTTATGTTGTTGAACTCAGCCGGCTTTGGAGGCACGAATTCCTGTTTACTGATTGAGGCAGAATGAAAAAATACGATACGGTTGTCATTGGATCAGGGATCAGCGGACTGACAGCCGCCCTGATTCTGGGTCGGTTTGGCAAAAAAGTGGCTTTGCTGGAGCAATTTTCCCATGTTGCTCCCCTATTACGGCGTTTTAAACGCGGTGATATCTGGTGTGATCCCGGCTTCCACTACACCGGCGGCTTGGATGATGACGGTCCTTTTACGGTACTCTTGCGCTACCTGAATATCATGGATCATATCAAGCCCATCCATATGGACCCACAGGGTTATGACTTTCTGCAGTTCGACGGCAAGGAAGAATATTTACTACCCTATGGTTACGATCGCTTTCAAACGTATCTTTGCAACCAATTCCCCAAAAGCGCCGAATCTGTTAAGCAATATATCAAAAAAGTCTGTGCCATTAACAGGGCCACGGCCTTTTATAATTTTGATTTGGAACCCGGTCAGTTCTCGGATGAAGTATATAAAAACCAGAGTCTGGAAGAATATCTTCGTGAAATTGGTGCGGAAGATAAACTGATTCGTTTGTTAGGTTCCCATGGCAAGGTATTATACGGTTCGGGTCCGGCTGAGGTGCCCTTGCCGGTACATGCCTATATCATGGGTTCTTTCTATGAATCATCCAGTACCATTCTCAATGGCGGGAATGCCCTGGTCAGGGCCTTCGAAAAAGAAATAGGACGCTATGATATCGATGTCTTTTGCAATCAAACAGTGACTGCCATAAAGACCGATGATCAGCGCAAGATTCAGGGTGTTTACACGCAAAACAACGAATATTTTGAATGCCATAGCTGTATCAGCTCCATTCATCCGCAGCGCCTCATCAACTTGCTGGGACAGAGTAACGCCCGCCCGGCTTTTATCAATCGACTCAAAAAAGCACAAAACACCTCTTCTCCTATGGTCCTTTTTCTGGATATGGATCAATATCCGGATAAAATTGCTCATTGTAACTATTATGTTTTTAATAAATCCAAACATAAAGGCAGGCAGGGTTACTTAGCCTTTATGGCCGCTAATCAGAAAGCCGAGAGCCGCGGACGACGCAGCCTGGCTGTTATTGCACCCATGGAAGATAACATCTTCATGGACTATTTCGGACCATCTTATTTTGACCATTATGAAGACTATCTGAATCTAAAAAATGAATGGATCGAAAAAATCATGGATTGTGCTTTTTCGGTTTTTCCGGAAATTAAAGGCCAGGTACGTCTGGTTGATGCGGCCACACCGGTAACCTATAGTCGCTATACCAACACCATCAGAGGATCCATGTATGGGCTCAAACAAACC
>Ga0209498_1002867_pt1 | contig 10348 bp, 7 predicted proteins | sample WalLakDeSediment_FD_184131 | JGI IMG/M metagenome (GOLD analysis project Ga0209498, IMG submission 184131) | Lake sediment microbial communities from Walker lake, Nevada to study Microbial Dark Matter (Phase II) - Walker Lake 11/02/13 Deep... | ecosystem: Environmental > Aquatic > Freshwater >... | reverse complement strand
CGCGGACCGTGTGACGTTGGGGAATGGACGGACGTCGCTCAGGTCGCCGTAGGCGGGTATTATCCGAGTCACACGGTCGGACTCAGGTCCGATGGCACCGTAGTCGCTGTGGGGGACAACCGCTACGGGCAATGCGGCGTCGGTGACTGGTCAGACATAAGTCAGATTACGGCAGGCAGAGCTTTCACAGTGGGGCTCAAATCCGACGGCACCGTGGTTGCCGCGGGACGGAACCACCACGGGCAGTGCGATGTGGTCACCTGGACGGACATCGTCCAGGTCGCAGCAGGCGAGGCTCACACGGTGGGGCTTAAGTCCGACGGCACCGTGGTCGCCGTGGGATGGGACGAGCTCGGGCAGTGCGATGTTGGCGCTTGGTCAGGCATACTCCAGGTCGCAGCAGGCGAGACTCACACGGTGGGGCTTAAGTCCGACGGCACGGTGGTTGCCGTGGGATACAATGGCCATGGACAGTGCGATGTTGGAGGCTGGAGGGACGTAATCCAAATAGCAGCGGGTTTTAGGTACACAGTGGGGCTCAAGGAGGATGGCACGGTGGTTGCTGCGGGAGAAGACTATGAAGGACAGTGCGATGTTGGAGACTGGAGGGACATCATCCAGATAGCAGCGGGGTTTAGACACACAGTGGGGCTCAAGGACGATGGCACGGTCGTCGCTGTGGGAGACAACTACTACGGTCAGTGCGATTTCGGCGCCTGGATGCTCATCAGCTAGATTATCAGAGGCGACTTCGTAGAATCCTGGCTCGAGACCAGCACACTGGATCTCCTTGGCCTAACGGATTGAAGAGGAGCGCCGACGCACCTTGCCTTTGCCTTGGTGGTGGCTGGTCTGAACCGACAGTCTTCGGGTCCCGAGCCCGATTACCTTCAATCGCTGATGCCCCCACCAAACATTCTGACGGAATGTGCAGCCAGCGCGCCCGCACTGCCGGCGGAGTCCTGCGTCATGAAGCACGCTTGCTGCCGGTGATAGAGGGCTCTAACCCCAACTTCTGCCTCAGCAATGCGAGAGGGCCGTCCGGCGCCGCCAGTTCAGCCGGCAATCCGAGCACTTCGGTCGCCAGCCGTGTATCGATCTCGGCGCGGACGGGGTCCTGAGCGATCTCGTTCACCGGCCGCAGTTCCTTGTGCTTCATGTCATCGAATATGGCAACTGCCTTGACGAGAGACTCCTCGGGCAGTCTGGTGACATCCAGAACTGGCATAGAAGGCAACGAAGCTACACCGCCTACCCCGCGCCCAGCTTGCTGCTTGTTGACATACCACCAATGCAGTAGTAGGCCAAGGGTGGAGTTGCCCCAGAGCGTCAGCACCTTCTCCTGTTCAACAGCAAACAATATGATGGACGGCCAAGCCCTACCGCCAATGGCCTTCTTAGCAGAAAACTGCATCGCGGTTGACTGGCTGTTGAATCGGAAGTCCCTGTTGAAATGGCAATGAGATGCCGTAGCCCAGATAGCATTAGCTTTGTCCTGGACTAATCGATCCTCAAGGGAATCCTTGCCCTGCCGAACAACACCCTCGCTGTCTGCCTCGAACTCCATGCACCTCTCACGCTTTGCATCGTGTGCCCACAACACTGGGTAAGTTGGCGCACCCTCAGCCTCTATTGCTTCTATCTTGAAGGGCCCACGAATTCCACCGTCAGGGGTATCGCCGTTTATGTCCATATGATAAGGCCCGACCTTTCCGACATCAGACATTTCTGAGACGCGAACCGGCATAGCGACTCTGTGTGCCATGCCCGGCAGCCACACTGCGCCACCGCTGGCGAGATGGTAGGCAGCTTGAGCTAAAGAACCATCCCTGATACGGGCCAAGCTCCATGGGCCCTTCTCGGGTAGTGGGGCATCCATCGCATACCCTATTGTGTCTTCCCCGAAGTAGAAGGGACTGCCACCTACCGGCGGGTCCTCAAGCCTGCGAATACCTCGCTTCTTCAGCTTCCGGATCTGAACAGCAGCGGTCAATCCTGTGATTGTCGAGGACGGCCTCTCATACAGTACCACAAACGTTGCCCGCTGGCTCGCGTTCTTGCTCTTACGACCAATAACCAGACACTCAGCCATACCCGTGTCCGCTGAGAAGGCCAGGTCGCTGTCTTTCGAACCAGCAACAGACACGAGTACAAGGTCGTGATAGGACTTCCGCATTGACTGGCGAGAGTCCTCCCATGCTTCGCCGGACATAAGACTCAAGGGCATCACCAAGGCGATGGTAGCTCCATCTCTCAACTTACGATCGGCTAGGACAAGAAAAGCGCTTGCTTCGCCGGCGTTGCCGTGGGCGCTTGTACCTTGGAGCAGGCGTCTCGCAGCCTTCGACATTTCCCGCTGGTCTTCCTTCTTAGAGCCAAAAGCGGCAAACATCGGGTTAGGCACACCTATTTTGCTGCCTTCGTGGCCAGTATCGCGTGTGAATGGAGGGTTCATGACAACCAAGTCGAAGGATGAGTGAGGCAAAGCAGACCAGGCTTCTTTCTCGCTTTCGCCCATGCCTTCTATCGCCTTGGCGGTGATAGCGACAACGTCGAACGCTCGCTGCGGGTCGAGCAGATCCAGCGACCCGAGCGAGACGCCTCCCCCTTCTCGAGGTCCGTAACCTACGGTCATAATCGAACTGCCGCTGTACTTGACGGTCGGGTGAGCACTGGCCAGCATCGAAGCCGTCAGATGCGTGGCTGCCGGCAACACGTCGCAGCCAACCAAAGCGGTATCCATCATCTCAGGGTGTATGGTCTCAGCATTGCCGCCCGAAGCTTCGTGTAGCTGGGAGATCCGGCGATAGGCGGCCGACAGGAGCGTGCCGGTGCCGCAGGCAAAGTCGGCGATGCGAAGGCTCTTTACGTCGTTATCCCGCGACCAAGACCCGCTGCCTGGGGTCCTATCCTCATCAATGGCAAGACCGACCAGAAGGGCAGCCGAGGCCGGATCGGTATAGTAGGCTGCAAGGAACTTCCTGTCTGCTATCAGCCTCTGGAACACGGCTCCGGTCAGGTCATGGGAGCGCATCATGTGGTTGGCCACGAGTTCGCCGGCAGTGGTAACCAATCGCTCGAGCAGGCGTCCGGCCGTGTCTATGGGGATCACCTCGAGGATGCGGCGGGCGATATCGAAAATCGGCCAGTAGTTGACTCTGAGGATTCTCCTCCAGTCTTCAAGCACTTCGTGCTTACTGACGCCCCGTTTGTCCCTCAATTCATCAAGTGTTCGGACGTCGTACAGGTCACCTTCTCCACGAGCCAGACTCTCGTGGAACACCAGCGCGTTGGCCAGGATAGTGTTTGCCATTCTCCTCGTCTGCTCTCCGTCTTGCTGCCTCAGTTCTTCACAGATCTTTCTCATGGCTCCGGGGTGAGCTGTCGCCATGTCGGAGAGAAAAGCAGCGGCTTCACTGACGCCGTCAACGAGCTTGTTGGCAGCCTGTTCAACAACTGACGGAGGCACCGAGGCAGACTGGATGAGAACCGACAAATCGGTGATAGTGCCGACTATCCATCCGTTCTGCGGCCAGCGCATGCACGCTTCCGGCGTCTCACCTGTATATAGTGCCATCTCGAGATCGGGTGCTTTCATGATTTCCTTCTTGAGCAGCTGCCCCGAGAAATCGCGCAACCGTGACGGCAGCCGGACTGCCAGAGAGGACAGTATTCGCCGGCCTGAAATGGACAGATGCTCCCCCAGCCGTTGCCTGGCATCCGCTTCAACTGAAAAGGCAGGTACGATCTCAGTTTCCACGATCACCGGGGAGACGTGCGGTTCTGCTATAAGGATATCGGGTCTCTTCGTACTGCCCTGCAGAACATCGAGGTTCTCAGACCTCACGACGCCCCTGAAACGCCACAGGCTCCGAGTCTCCATCAACACTTCGGCCAAGGCGTCGTTTATCGTGTGTTCCGTTGTTCCCATTCTCCCGACTCCTGCTCAGCCATGCTGAGCCAAGCTCCCACGGTCCGACTTCATTCTACTACAACTCTGCTGTCATTGGCAGCAACACACCCTGCCGAGCAGTGAGCGTTGGTACTCGGAGGTCGCTGTCTTCCGCGAGACGCCCAACAATGCTGACGATTGTGCAGCTAGAGGTACTCGGACAGACGGTCTTGACAGGTCTTACTTGCGTATCGTCTTCACCTGGTTTCGGCGGCGCTGAGTTGGCGGGAGGGTTTGCGCCGGCTGAGCACTGCACCGATGATCGAAACGACCCCAGGGAGCAGCATAATGCCGGTGACCGCCATCAGTACTCCTCCGACCAGGCCCCGCCTGAACCCGGTCTCACCCTTTCTCGTCCTTCTCCAGCCGAACAGCACGAGTATCCAACCTGCGAGTCCGAGGCAAGCTGCGGAGGGATACAGTATGCTGCCCATCCACATCAAAGGCGTAGTTGACAGCACGTCCTCCCACAACCATCCCATGCGCACCCAGCTGATCACGGTCACTGCGGCTCCGAACCAAACCCAGATTCCGATAGCAAAGCCCACAAGCAACACCGCGCTGCCCGGTCTGGCCGCTGTCACTTCCCTCTCCTTAAGCCTGTTCCAGATGGCGCCGGCCAGGGCACCGAGGGCCACTGCAGACGCTACGCTGATTAGCGCCCACCCGAGAATATATGCGCTGACGGCCGTCCCGGAGGATGCTACCCCCGGGAACATGAAACATATCTGCCACGGCCAATTAAGCGAAGTGTACATACCCCGAATCACACCGATCGCCCAGATCATCAGAGAGACCACTATGGCCTTCCGCACCGCGGTCCGGCCCGGCAGGAAGGCGTAGAGAGCGGCAAAGATCGCCCCGAATATGACGCCCTGAACTAACCGGGGCTGTATCTGGAGAACCATGTGCCACGATTCAGCCGAGTGAGGCCATAGCCCGAGCCCGGCTGCCGCCACGAAGAACGAGGCCCGGTCGGCCAGACCGGTCACATTGAGTATCACCGATATGATGAAGAAGATAACTGCGGCGGCCACGCCGGCTATGATCCCCCGTCTGAAATCAGCCATTATTCTCCCTGGCTGCCCACATCGCCCTTTCTGGCGCTGGGCCAACCTACTATATCATGGGCCTGGTTGGCATGGGAACTACGCTATCCAACAACTCTCGGTAATGTTCAGCCACACGCGTTGGATGCAGACACTCAAGTCTTAACCACTGCAAACCCGGCAGGAGTTAACAGGATTTTAACAATCATATGCTACTCTTAGTAAGGAATGGTGCAGGTGTTATGTTGGCTCGCTGTGAACGTGTGAGACGATCATGCCCGTCGGATCTGGCGAATAGAAGGCATGGAGGTGAAGTATGAAGAAGAAGTTGATAGCTACACCGCTGGTTGCCATGCTGTTTTTCATGTCGGCCATGACCACGCCTGCCCTTGCCGATGGGGCCCTGTTCATAGGGGACGAAATGCACTGGCTCGATCTCTACCAGTCCAATCAGCAGGCCGTGATACTGTACGACAATAGGGCCGTCAACGCTACTCAGCACCTGATTCTCTCGGTCAGCTTCGAGGGCGAGGCCGGGGAGTTCGCCTGGGTGATTCCGGTGCCGGGCAAGCCTGAGATATCTCTTTCAGACGCCGAGGTCTTCCGTGAGCTGTCCGACTTCACCATAAGAGCGATTCCCGAGCCCCCAAAGTGGGGTTTCGGGTGTGGCCTGGCTGACATCGGGCCGCCTTCCGATGGAGTAGACGTCATAGATGAAGAGGTAGTGGGTCCTTATGCCACGGCCACCTTGGCGGCGACGGATCCGACCGCGTTGGTGGACTGGCTGAACGCCAACGGTTACCACTTTCCCGAAGAAGGCGAGGAGATCATCGCTGAATATGTTCAGAAGGAGTGGTACTTCGTAGCCACCAGGATCAACGCGGTGGATAGGGCTACGGGCATTGCCCTGGCTGAGGGGCTCATTGAGCCAATAGTGCTTAGCTTTCCATCGGACGAGATAGTTTATCCGTTGCGCATAACATCTCTGAGCGCGAAGTCGCCTCAGGTGCTTCTGTACATCCTTGCCGACCAGGTAGTGGCGCCCCAGCAGTACCCGTGGCGCACCGGCTACGGCTACTGGAGGGAGAACGCGTTCAGCCTGGAGTTCGGTGCTAAGGTGTCGCTCGAGGATCTGTCTGACTATGAGGTGATAACTGACCTCATCTCCACTTATATGAGCGGTGACGAGTTCTACCTCACGAAACTGAGAGGGCAGATCAGGGCCGACCAGATGGTGGACATAGAGTTCGCCGGAGCACCTGAATACAGACTGGGCCAGAGCTTGAGCAGCGCCGGTGTTCTCCCTGGAACCAGCATGACCGGGGGTGACATCGCCTTTCTCATCGTCATCACAGTGCCTGTGCTCGTCCTCTACCTGTGGCGAAGGCGCCGCAACAAGGTGCTAGGTGGAAGCCTTCTAGGAGCCTGTCCGAGTAATAGTTGACTCGAACGTAAGTGCCGGTGAATTGTGGGGTCTCCTAGCTTTGGGTCACAGATTACTCGGACACACTCCTAGGCAATATGTAGGCGTAGAGTGGCTGAATGGCTGCCGCCAAATGTGGTTGAAATACAGGTTCCGAAGTGAAGATGACCACTCACCGGAAACAATGTCAGACAGGAAGGGTGATCGTCCTCCTGGTTGCCGTGGCCCTGATGACATTCAGTCCAGCATGTCCGGGTAGGCCGCCTCCTTACAGCCCCGAAATACGGACCTGGCATGACCTTGATGCCGTCAGGTATCACATGGACAAGAGCTTTGTCCTGATGAACGACCTGGATGCCAATACCGCCGGCTATGATCGGCTGGCCGGCCCGAGGGCCAACCGGGGCCTGGGCTGGCTGCCGATAGGCGCCGGTGCTTTCTCTCCAGAGTCCGTCGTGTTCAGGGGGAGTTTTGATGGCCAGGGATATGAGATAGGGGACCTGTTCATCAACCGACCTTACCTGAACCAGGTTGGGCTTTTCCTTCTTCCTGTTACTGAGGCGATCATCGAGAACGTCGGCCTGGTCGATGTCACCGTGACGGGCCGCGGCATTGTCGGCGCTCTTGTGGGAAGCAACCACGGCACTGTGAGCAACTGCTACTCCACCGGCAGCGTGATCAGCACAAGCTGGACCGCTGGTGGTCTGGCGGGAGAGAATTGGGGCACCGTGAGCAATTCGCATTCCACTGCCAGCGTGACAGGCGGGCGATATGTGGGAGGTCTGGTGGGATCACACACCTGGGGCGTAGTGACGAACTCTTACTCCACTGGCAGCGTGACCGGCGGCGATGCCGTTGGGGGGCTCGTGGGATCCAGCAGCGGGGGCGCTGTGAGCGAGTCCTACTTCGGAGGGAGTGTAAGTGGTAACGACGATGTTGGCGGTGTGGTGGGCAAGAACAGGGGCACTGTTGAGAACTGCTATTCGACCGGGACCGTGAGCGGTAACTGGTATGTTGGCGGTCTGGTGGGATACAACGAGTCACGGGGAGCTGTGAGCAACTCCTATTCCACGGGCAGAGTCACCGGTGGTGATTTCAATGTTGGTGGTGTGGTCGGTGCTAGTGAGTCGGGGGCCACTGTCAGCAACTCATTCTGGGATGTGGAGACCTCGGGGATGGAGGAAAGCGACGGTGGGAGAGGCAAGACCACCGCCGAGATGATGGATATCGCCACCTTCACAGATATGGAAACCGAGGGGCTGGACGGGCCGTGGGACATAATCGCGGTCGCTCCCGGCGTGAGCAACCCCTCCCACCCCTGGAATATCGTCGACGGTCAGACCTATCCATTCCTGAGCTGGCAGTCGGTCTAGGACGGGGTCTGGTGTGGCTATCAGAGAGGAACTAGAGGGGTGTTTGCCTGAGGTATTGGGTAGACGGAAGCGACGCGAAACACGAAACCACCATGAACTGGGGGAAACGGCAGCACATAAAAAGAGTTGGCGCCTTACTGATTGCGCTGGCCCTGATCGCAGGGTCGGCTGGCTGTCCCGTTTTTCCCGATCCTCCCCTGCCTACTCCCGATCCTGGTCCTCCGCCTGCTCCCCATCCGGGTCCTTCGCTCGACCTGGAAATACGGACCTGGCATGACCTTGATGCGGTCAGAGACAATCTGGCTGGCCATCACCGTCTGATGAATGACCTCGATGCCACCACCGCGGGTTACGAAGAACTGGCCAGCCGGAGCGCTAATGAGGGTATGGGCTGGAAGCCGATCATGAGGGAGAACTACATATTCTCCGGTAGTCTTGACGGTCAGGGATACGAGATCAGAGATCTGTTCATTGATCGCCCCGACGAAGACAGGGTGGGGCTCTTTGCCCTGAGTGGTGGACTCATCCAGGATGTCGGTGTGGTGAACATCGATGTGACCGGTCGGCAGGGGGTGGGGGGTCTCGTGGGGATGAGTTTCGCGGAGGGTGGCATAAGAAACTCCTATTCTACCGGCAGCGTCGCTGGCGATCAACGTGTGGGCGGGCTGATTGGACATAATCTCTTTCTTCATACTGTGACGGACTCATGCTCCATTGGTAGCGTCGTTGGCCATAGGGAGGTTGGTGGCTTGGTGGGAGCTAACTATGAGGGCACTGTGGCCAACTCTTACTCCGCCAGCAAAGTGACGGGCGAAGAAGACGTTGGTGGTCTGGTGGGAGCAAACAGCGGCATTCTGAGCAACTGCTACGCAGCGGGCAGCGTGACTGGCAAATGGTGGGTCGGCGGGCTGGTCGGAATCAACCGGGGCATTGTAGAGAACTCTTATTCCGTGGGCAATGTGGCCGGCGGGTTGGCTGTTGGCGGCCTGGTAGGGGCCAGTGAATCGGGCGCCACTGTAAGCAACTCCTTCTGGAGCATCGAGACCTCCGGAATGACAGAGAGCGACGGCGGGACAGGCAAGACCACCGCCGAGATGATGGACATCACCACCTTCTCAGGGGCCGGGTGGAACGTGATAGCAGTTGCGGATCCCGACACACGCAACCCCGCCTACATCTGGAATGTCGTCGACGGCGATACCTATCCCTTCCTGAGTTGGCAGTCTGTGCCCTAGATCAGCCGTAGGCTGGGCCACTGGCGCAGAATCGGGATGTATGATAGAGCGGAACTGCACAATAGGGTGGATTGGTCGACTGCGCCGATTCCAGTATTGGAGAGTCGCTACCTGTCTCCTTAATAGGTGAATGGTGTCACGCTAAGTTTGAAAGTCACCGGGGTAGATGCTATAGTTCTGTCAAAGATGCCGAATTGGACGAACCCTAGTTCCTATGTACGGCTGTCAATCGAAATGCTTTGTTCACAACACATGAAGAGGGAGTATGCCTGAAGGGGGAAAAAAGGGAAATCAGAAGCGCCCGGCCAGTATTCTCACTTCTCTTCTGGCCCCGATCATTGCGACAGTCGTAGGATTGGTGGCCAGCCTAACTATGTCCGGGTTCATGGGACGTACGCCTACTCACATAGGTGTTGGCATTGGTTTTGTGGCACTTCTCACGGGAGCAACCATGCTGGTCAGTAGCGTTGAGAGAGGGCCTACAAAAGTAGCAGCGCTCAAGGACTCTCTAATCAAGGCTTTCTGTGGTGCAATCGAGTCAAGCCCTCTCAATCCCAAGACAATGAGGGGGTCAAGTGATGGCTAATAGACCTCCAGACACAAATCTTCTACAGGGAATCATCCAGCAGGCTGATACTCAGTTGCAGGATATTGACCCCTCTCCGTTTTCTCCTTCAGCATTTTCAGTGTTGAAAGGGAAGATTAGTGAATACATCGTCCAGTTAGTATCAGAATCGCTAAGGATTTCAAAACGTCATCAAGCAGATAGTATCTCAGCAGCTCATGTCGAGCGGGCAAGCGAATACTTGATATCGAGTACAACCAGGCGATTCTTCAGACATCTTGGAACGGTGGGAGGTATCCTTTTGGGAGCCTCGCTTTCGAATATTATGGTAATGACTGCAACAACGCAGTACTCTGCATCGAACATATTTGTCTCGGCGGGCCTGGGAATCGCTGGTGCGTTCATGATTGCTTTGCATATAGCAAAGGACTAGGGGGCTTGATAGTAAGTCATAATGGCCCTTTGGCCAACAGTGTTTGTGGGTCACTTTGTCTAGTGAATGCGCGCTGTTCCTCTACCGTCTAACGATATGGGTACTCTCCTGAGAAAGCATAGCCTTGACCGTCAATATTGCTATTCCTCCAACGGAACAGTGATGCCGATGTTTGTCCAATAGTAACAATGTAGCGGATTGTGACCCGATAGACAGTTAGATTCTCAACTCAGTCGACTACGGCCGAACGCTGCCTCTCACCCAACAACACCGGCATTCCCTCTTTGATGTACCTTGTTGTGCCTAAGACAGGTGATA
>Ga0209498_1002865_pt1 | contig 10353 bp, 9 predicted proteins | sample WalLakDeSediment_FD_184131 | JGI IMG/M metagenome (GOLD analysis project Ga0209498, IMG submission 184131) | Lake sediment microbial communities from Walker lake, Nevada to study Microbial Dark Matter (Phase II) - Walker Lake 11/02/13 Deep... | ecosystem: Environmental > Aquatic > Freshwater >... | reverse complement strand
CGCCCGCGCCAGCTCCGCTGCCTCGCACACCTCGTCCCGACTGGCATCGGGACGTCCCACGCGGATGTTGTCGGCGATGCTCGACCCGAAGAGCAGGTCGTCCTGCAAGACGACGCTGATCTGCCCACGCAGGGAAGCGAGCCGATAGTCCCGCACGTCGCGCCCATCGATCAGGACGGAGCCCTCGGTGGGATCGTAGAGCCGCAGGATCAGGCTGATCAGGGTCGACTTCCCGCCTCCGGACGCGCCGGTTACGGCCGCCCACTGGCCCGGCCGGATGGTGAAGCTGACGTCCCGCAGGGCATCCGTCGTGCCGCCATAACCGAACCTCACCTGCTCGAAGGAGATGCGCCCGCGGAGCGCCGGCGCGGGCAGCGCGTTCGGCCGATCCTGCACGTCCGGCACCTCTTCGAGCACGTCGAGGATGCGCAGGCCCGCCGCCGAAGCTTTCGACAACCGACCGGTGTACTTCGCGAAGTTGCGCAAGGGGTTGAACACGTGCTTGAGGTACGCCAGGAACACCAGCAGGTCGCCCGGCGTCGTGGTCCCGGACAGAACGGAGCGCGTCCCGGCGAACAGCACGATCGAGGTCGCTAGTGCGATCAGGACGTCGAACGACCGCTCAAGACCGGCCGCCAGCCGCTTCGCCTTGACGTCTTCCTTGATGCTCTTGCGGTTCTGGCCCTCGAACGCGCCCTCGAAGGACGCCTCGAGGGCGAGGGCCTGGACGGCTCGGATCGACCCGAGCGACTCCGCGGCGGTCGCGGCCATGACGCCCTCCCGCTTGCGCTGGACCCGAGCCACCTCCTGGATCCGCTGGCCCACCGTCGAAGAACGCAGCCAGAACAGTGGCAACACGAGGAGGAGCGACGCCGCGAGCTGCCAGTCGAGCCACAGCATGACCGCGAACATCCCCAGCAAGACGAGGACGTTGCCGAGCAGCGGGAGGAACGCCGTGACCACGACCTCCTTCAGCATGCCGACGTCGTTGATGACGCGCACGACCAGGTCCCCCTGCTTCGCTCGGCTGTGGTAACCGAGTGAGAGGCGCTGCAGGTGGCGGTAGACCTCCGAACGGACGTCGGCGAGCACGCGGTTGCCCACGACGGCGAAACCGACCGTGCTCCCGTAGGAGGCCGCGGCGCGTCCGACGGTGACGAGCAGCAGCCCGAGCGAACAGGCGGCGACCAGCGCCATCGGATCCAGGCGGTCGAGGCCCAGCGGAGCGGTCTGGGTCGCACCGCCAACGGCGAAGACGTGGTCGAAGACGATCTTGAGGGGCCACGGCTCGAGAAGGCGGAGCCCCACCTCGGCCACGAGGCTGGCCAGCGAGGCGGCGACGAGCTGCCAGCGCTTGAGGAGGGGTCGACGGAAACGCCGCACCGTTCGCCACAGGCCCGGCCAGCCCACCGGAAAGGCCGGCGGACGGAACACGAGCCGGGGCCAGCGTCGCCCGGACGCCACGACCCGCCGCGGACCGGCGCGGGAGGGGGACCGGCCGACATCCGGCGACCGCGGTGCGACGCGTCGGGTCATCCGGTGGCCACCGGCCGTCCGTGGCGTGCCAAGTCCAGGATCCGCCGGGCTACCGCCTGCCACGTGTGCTCGCGTCGCACCATCTCGCGTCCCTGGTGACCGAGACGTCGCCGTAGGGCCGGGTCGGCAGCGAGCTCGGCGATCCCGGCCGCGAGCCCGGGGACGTCGCCGGGCTCGTAGAGCAGGCCGTGGACCCCGTGCCCGACGAGGTCGGGCAGCGAGCCGGAACGGCTCGCCACGACAGGGAGACCGGCAGCCATGTACTCGAGCACCTTCAGCGGCGAGAAGTAGAAGTCGGGCAAGCGCGGGTAGGGCGCCACGCCCACGTCGGCGCCGGCGAGAAGCGAGGGCACCTGCTCCGGCGCGACCGCACCGGTCCAGGTGATCCGCTCGGCGATGCCAGCCCGGCTGGCGCGATCGACCAGCGCGCTCCGCTCGGGTCCGTCGCCGATGAGCAGCAACCGCGCGCGCGGCAGCGCGGTGGCCAGCGACGCGAAGGCGTCGAGGAGCCCATCGAGCCCGTGCCAAGGCTTGAGCGTCCCCACGAACGCGATCGCGACGTCGTCGCGAGCCGCACGTGTCGCCGGCACCTCGAAGCGCCGGGGGTCGACGCCGTTCGGGACGACGTGGACGCGACCGGCAGCCTCGGGGTGGCGCTCGAGGTACGACGCGACCGCGGGCGAGACGGCCAGGAGGGCCGTCGCCGCAGCGAAGGCACGGGCCGCGACCTCCTCGGCCAGCGCGCGGTGGTGGAGCAGGCGATGCTCCGCCTGCTCTTCGACGAGGGGGGCATTGACCTCGAGGAGGCCGTCCATGCCATGGCGTCGGGCGTACTCCATGCCCGCATGCGCCCACAGGGCGTGCCTCTCGTAGACGACATCGAAGGGGCCGGCGCGGTCGAGCATCTCCGCGAGGGAGTCGTTCGACGACAGCAGGGCGAGCTCACGGCTCGCAGCATCCGTCGACGCGGGCACCGGCAGCCGATGCACGACGGTCGCCTCGAGGCCAGGGGGCACGGGTCCATCGATGCGGACGGCGAAGATCTCGACCTCGGCGCCCGCCGCGATCAACGCGCGGACGACCTCCTGCACGTGCACGGAAGCCCCCTTCCGTCCGAAGACGGGAACCCCCGGGTCGCAGCACACGTACGCGATGCGCGTCATGATGCCAGAGGAAGCCGTTCGCCGCGGAAGACGGAGCGAAGCCTGGCCGCATTGCGAGCCACGTCGAACTCCTCCTCCATGCGCCGCCTTGCGCCGTGCGCCAACCGCACGCGCAGGTCTCGGTCGGTGAGCATGCGCTGAAGCGCGTCCGCCAGAGCGCTTGGGCATCGCTCGGGCACCAGCAGCCCGGTCTCGTCTTGGCGAATCGCCTCGGGGATGCCGGTGACGGGCGTCGCCACGCACGGCGTCCCCAACGCCATCGCCTCGAGCAGCACCGTCGGCATCCCGTCGCGATCGCCGTTGTCGCCAACGATGCAAGGGGCGGCGAACGCGGCGGCGCCGCGCATCTCGTCGATGACGTCCCGCTGCGGCAACGGTCCGGTGAGCGCGACCACGCCCGAAAGCCCGAGTGCCGTCACCCTCTCCTTCAGCGCCGACTCGAGCGGGCCGCCCCCCACGATGCGGCAGCGGAACTCGAGGCCCCGCGTGGCGAGTTGCGCGCACGCATCGACCAGATCGCCGAACCCCTTCTTCTCGACGAGGCGTCCGACGGCCAGGATGACGGGCGGCCGATCGTCGGGCGCGCTGAACGGGAAGGCTTGCAGGTCGAGGCCGTTGTAGATCCGGACCACGCCGTTCGCGCCCTGCCCCAACACGCCCCGCAGGTAGGCCACGTTGTGGTCGCTGACCGTGACGATCGCGTGGGCCTGACCGAACGTCCGGTGCAGGCCGGCAGGATCGACGTCCTCGTGGAAGATGTCCTTCGCGTGGGCCGTGAGGGTGAAGCCGACGCCGGTGAGGCGCGACGCCAGCCCCGCGACGGTCGCCGCAGACGTGGCGAAGTGGGCGTGGAGGTGGTCGATCCCGCGCTCCCGGACGGCGGCGGCCAGCACGAGCGAGGCGTACGCCTCCCGAGCCGTCACGGTCGCCGCCTCGGGGAGCCACGCTTGGAGGCGGACGGGGTCCTCCGCCGCCAGCGCCGACCACAGGTCGCCGGCGCGGGGTGCCTCGGCCGCCAGGTACGTCACGGGCGAACGCACGCGGGCCAGCAGGTCCTGGAAGTGCGTGTCCACCGTAGTCAGCAGCGAGAAGATCTCCAGGTCGGCACCCGCGGCTTCGTGCGCCAGGATCTCGTTGACGACGAACGTCTCCGAGAACCGCGGGTAACGCTTGACGACGTAACCGAGTTTCATGCCTATCCCTCCCCCGTCTCGGCGGCAGGCGCTCGCCGCGGCACCAGTGACCGGCCGATCAGCTTCCCGATCACCTCCGGGAGCCGCGTGTGTGCGTCAAAACCCATGCGTCGGCGGGCCTGCGCCGGTGCGACCGTGCGCCCCAACCACGCCTCCAGGGCGTGCGGCGTCAACGAGCCAGGGTGCAGAACGTCGGCCAGCCCGACCTGGCCCAACCGCTCGGCCCGGATCCACTGCTCCTGGCGTGGCACGACGCGCGGCACCACGAGCAACGGCCGCTCGCATGCGAGGGATTCGAGCACGGAGTTGTAGCCACCCATCGAGATGATCCGCTCGGCATGGGGCAGGACCTCGAGGGGTTCCGCGAGGAAGTCGACGACCAACATGTCGTCGCGCTCGGCGGCCTCGGCCCTGAGGAGTCGGCGTGCGTCCGGATCCATGAACGGCCCCGTCAACAGCACGCCGCGACGGCCGGCGAGCCGGGTACGCACGAACGCGTGCGCCAAGTCCACACCGTCCTGGCCACCGCCCACCGTGCAAAGGACGAAGCGTCCTCCGGCCCACGCGAGGACGGCGCTGGCTTCGGCCGACGGCTTGGCGTCCGGCGCGAGCCGCAGGAAGGGGTCGAAGTAGCCCAGGTACTCGAGGCGATCAGCGGCGACGTCGTGCTCGGCCTCGGGGAGCGTGACGTGCAGCAGCGGATCGCCGTAGATCCATACGGCGTCGTAGTACGCGGTGATCGTGCGAGTGGTCTCGCGCGCCGCCCACTGCGCCTTGACGACGTCATGCGCGTCCAGAACGTCGCGCAGGCCAAGGACGCACTTGGCGCGGTCGTGCTTCTTCAGCTTGCGCAGCGAGAGATCGAGTTCACCGGCAACGCCTCGCGCCACGTTGTCGACGACGAGCAGATCGGGTTTGAAGCCCTTCAACGCCGCCCAGATGGCCTGGGACCGGAGCCCGACGAGCTCGTCGAGAGCCATGTCTAGGGAACGAGCGGTGTAGCCGCCATCCACGTCCTTGCTCAGCGAGGGAAGCGTCAGGCAGTCCGTGCCCGGCGGAAGCGAAAAGCGAGACGCGGCGTGGGTGCCGGTGATCAGGAGCATGTCGACCTGGAGCCCTGACCGGGTCAGCGCCGTGGCGATCAGCAGGTTGCGGCGCGTGTGGCCGAGTCCCAACGTGTCGTGTGAGTAGAAGGCGATGCGGACGCTAGCCCTGGAAGGGCGGCGGCGGTTGCGCACGACGATGCGTGGCTCCGCCCGGGGCACCGTGGCGTCGTGCGGAACGCAGGGAGTGTCGATCGGCGGTGGGTTGATCGTCTCCATGGAGTACCTCGCATCTCGCGGGACTCGGAGGAGCACGCACCGGACTACCGCATCGCCCTCGACGTTCAAGGCCACCCGATGGACCCGCACGGCCGACGGTCCATGACAAGGTGCACGACGCGCTTCGGCCGGTTGCGCTATTGGCTCACCCCACTCCAAGCGCCCACGTACGGAGCGGGGATCATGGCCTCCGAAGCTCGCGGTGTCGAGGATACGCGGTCGCCGCCGCGTCCCGTATGGCATTCCGCATTCCGCCACACGACGACCTGGCGTCTGCGTCGGGCATGCTGGCGAGGATCCGCGCCAGCGCGTGGATCGGGTTGGCGACCGCGCCGCCGCCCACCACTACCAGTTCGAGTCCGCGGTCGAGCATCTCGACGCCGCCATCGCCGAGGATCCGACCTTCGTGTTGGCGCTCTTGCATCGAGGAGGCTCCGCGGACGACGCGGCGCAGAGTCGAGCCTTCCTGGACCTGGCCGAGGCGAACCGACATCGCGCCACGGACGACGAGGGACGGATGATCGACGCCTTCCGCGCCTTTCTCGTCGACGCCGAGTACGAGCGCGCCATCGAGATCTTGCATGAACTCTCGGCGAAGTACACCGCCGATCCCTACCTGCCCTCGTACCTCGGGCTCCGGTACTACCGGAACCTGCAGCGCTACGAGGATGCGGCCGACCAGTTCCGGCACGCCTTGGCGCGCGATCCAGGCTTCGCACAGGCCTACAACTGGCTCGGCTACATCGCCATGGACCAGGGTGACCACGCCACCGCCGAGGCGATGTTCGAGCGGTACCGAGACCTCGCGCCCGACGAGCCGAGGCCGTACGACTCCTTGGGCGTGCTCTTCCTGCGCACCGGTCGCCATGAAGCGGCGGCGCAGCAGTTCGAGCGAGCCCTCGCGCAAGACGCGCGCTTCGAGGAGAGCCGCGTGAAGCTCGCCCGAGCCCGCGCGGCTCAGGCCGACGCCCTCGCTCGCGAACCGCGTTCACGCCCTTAGCTCAGGTCCCTCAGCGGACTCGGCCACGACGTCTTCGGCCCTCGCGTGATCCACGACGTCGAGTTGCGGAATCGCTGAAGCGTTGGTGGGCCCTGCGGGGCTCGAACCCGCGACCGAGCGATGATGAGTCGCCGCAAGTATGGAGCCCCTGGGCGACGAGGCACACCTTTTCGTCGCCGTCAACCGGGCAGGAGGATGGCACCCACCGTCGACGCCTTCCGGAGGGGGTAGAGCCTTCCCGATCGACCCTGATCTCCAGGAGCAGGACACGCGCCCACAGGTCATCGCCGACCACGGCGCATCCGCTTGAAGCAAAGACCAGATCGACGAAGCTCGGATGGCTCGACGGACACCCACGTCCGTGCCATTCAACGCCGACTCCGAAGTCCGATCATGTGGGCCCGGCGAGGCCCTCGCGAAGCGGCGCGACTGCGGCACGGCCGACTCGATCCGGCGACGTCTGCGGGTGCTGCCGGTGCAATTATTCCCTCGCCCTGCCGGTCGCTCGCCGTCCGCCCGTGGAGGTGAGTCCAGCCATGTGTCGTGCATCGCCGCGAGCCGTGCGTTGTTCCCCGGCATCGATGCGTGACGGCGCTCCCACGCGAGCGCCATGTGGGTCGGGTTCCCGGAATCGGGCTCCTGCCGTCGTCCTCCCAAGTGTTTTCGAGACGAACCGCACCGGCACCCCCCACACCTGGCTCACCCCCTGGCAACAAGTCGACGGCTTCGGCAGTATCCGCCGCGCCGCATTCGCGGGCCAGGAGTACTTCCTCGCCATCGACGATGGCCTCGCGTACGTCATCCGGTTTGTCGAGTGACCACCAAGCCCGTGAAGCCCGGAGCCCTCGGCATTGAGGCGGAGCTGTTCAAGGCCCTGACAAGCTCCGCGGCAACATGGGGCCCAGCGACTACAAGCATGTCGCCCTCGGCCTGATCTTCCATAAGCACATCAGCGACAGCTTCGAGGGCAAACGCGCCGAGATACTGGCGAAGCGCGGTGAGGCCGCCGCCGAGGATCAGGACCGGTACCTGGCCGAGAACATCTTCTGGGTCCCCTAGAGCGCCCGCTGGTCGCACCTGCAGGCCAACGCCAAGTAGACCACCATCGGTAAGCTCGTGGACGATGCCATGGCAGAGATCGAGCGCGTCAACCCGCGCCTGAAGGGCGTGCTCCCCAAGGACTACTCCCGCCCGGCCCTCAGTGCCGTGCGCCTCGGGGCACCGTGGTGTGCGTGACGAGCCCGCTGCTCACATGGAAGGACGCGCGAGACCTTACCCACAACCTCTGCGAACTGGTAGGAGTCCACCTCATGGGCAGCCACCGCATCGCGTCGTTGTGGGCTACCCACAGCTACCTCCCCCTGTCCGACATCCCACTCGCGATCCACGAATCTGGATGTCAGCAGTTCCGCACTGGTGAGTCGGCAATCGCGCCGCCGCCGATTCGGAGGCGCGGACACTCATCGTCGATTCGTTGGAGCGTGTTCGCTGGTCGCGTACCTCGTGCCTATTCCCCCTGGAAGAATCTCAAGACCGCATCGTGATCTTGGTGGTCCACGCCCGCACGGGCAAGTAACTCGATCGCCTGGGCTCCCGTGATCACGTACTTGATTGACATGTCCGCCAGCGTGAGGCTCGTAACGGACGGCGGGGAAACGCCGTCATCGTTCGTCGAGTGGTAGTAGTAGAGCCTCAGCGTCCCAACGTTGTACGTGAACGCGATGTTGTAGTGATAGGCATCGCCAAAGGCTAGGAACTGGTACGGCAACGGCGCCCAGGCAACGGGGGGCGCGCCAAGGGACTCCGGGACCTTGAGGAAGACGTGCACCATGCCGAGGTCGAAGATCTCCTGGGTGATCTGAGGCACCGCTAGAGTCACCACCCGAGCGCCGCGTGACGTGGTGGCGTTGGGCCCGTTCCGGTACACGTAGGTGCCGTTCCCCCAATCGGCATCGGTCAGTTCCACGACCGCGCCCACGACGTTGGCGTTGCCGTCCTCGCCGCGCGGCCCTTCTGGGCCCGTTGGCCCGTGGGGACCCTCGGCACCGGGAGGACCTTCGGGGCCGACGGACGTGGCACATCCGGCTGTCGCGACGATGACCGCCGCAACCAGCATCCTGAGCAACGCGCGCCATAGATTCCTCTGCGTCATCATCTGCACCGGACCTCCCTGAGAGCCTGCATACGATTGCAACAGCGGCCATGACCGCTAGTCACCCTGCGAACCAGGTTCTGACGTCGATGGTCACGTCCCGACGCCTCGAGATCCAACCCTGCGCCAGACACGCCGCCCGCCCTTTGCCAGGCAGCATGGAAGCCGGTTCGACCCCGCCGTGCCCGTTCCCTTCTCCATCGCGGCGCCAAGTCCCGGCCGAGGCGAGGCCGTTGCACTAATCTACACGCAGGCAATGGCGCGCGCAGCGACTAGCGGGCGAAACCGTAGGAGATCGTCGCGGGGCTCACCCCCTGGTACTGCTTGTCGGCCAAGAAGTCATCGAAGGCTTCACGGAGGGAGACGACGTGCGCCATGCGCACCCCATTCCGTGGCCAGCCCCAAGACTGGGTGACTACCAGCCTCTCGGTGCTCGCCGGACCGCCCCCGGGTAACCCCGATGAGCGGCCGAAGATCCGCGTCCAGGACGGCACTCCTGATGAAGTGGTGGGCCCTGCGGGGCTCGAACCCGCGACCGAGCGATTATGAGTCGCCTGCTCTGACCAACTGAGCTAAGGGCCCGTGACCGTGGCCGTGACCATGCTAGCAGTGTCCGGAGCTGCTCCGGCAGACGACGCAGCCCCCCTGCTACGATGCGTGAGTGCCCCCACAGCGCTGACGCAGCGGCGAGCGGTCCCCACCGCCTGGCCGTCCTGAGCAACGCCGGCAGCCGCGGCAACCGCGACGGGCGCTGGGCGCGCCTCCCCCTCGACGGCCTGGGCGGGCCTTCGCTGCTGACGCACGACATCGCGGACCTGCCGCAGGCGCTCACCGCGCTCCTTGACGCGCGGCCCGACGCGATCGCCGTCAACGGCGGCGACGGCACCCTGCAGACGATGCTGACGGCATGCGCCCGGATGGGCGTGCTGGGCGACCTGCCGCCGATCGCCGTGCTCCCGGGCGGCACCACCAACATGAGCGCGCACGACCTCAGCGGCGTCGGCCATCTGCGGCGGGCGCTGCGGGCGTATGCGGCCCTGCGGTCGCAGCCGCGCGACGCCTGGCCGGTCGTCCACCGCCCCATCCTGGCGATCGAGACGGGCGACGGCACGTTCGCGGGCGTGTTCGTCGGGCTCGGCGCCGTCGTTCGCGGCGTCGAGTACTGGCTGGCCGCGCTGCGCCGGCGTGCGCGCGGCGGGGACCTCGGCGTCGCGCTGGCGGTCACGCGCAGCCTGTGGGGCCTCGCGCGGCGACGGCCACCGTTCGACCGCCCCACCCGCGTCGGCCTGGCCTTCGACGGCGCGCCACCCACGGTCACCGAGGTCTCGGCGCTGATGGTCACCAGCCTCGACCGGATGCCCATCGGCATGCGGCCGTACTGGGGCGACCACCAAGGGCCGCTAGTGTCGACCTGGTTGGACGCGCGTCCGCAGCGGCCGCTGCGCTTCCTGCCGCCGCTGCTGTGGGGCCACGTGCGCGGCCTGCCCGACGACGGCGGCTACCACAGCCTGCGCGCGACGAGCGTCGTGCTCGACGTCGACGAGACCTGGCTGCTCGACGGCGAGTTGCAGAACGCGCCCGGGCCCCTGGTCGTGCGCGTCGGCGGGCTGCTGCCCTTCCTCGACCTGGGGCGGCGACGGAGGTGAGAGGCGGGCGCTTCGACGCAGCGCAGCGCGCACGCGTGCGCGAGGCCGTCCGGGGGGAGGCCCTACGGCCGGCGCCGCCCGAGGTATTGGCCCTGGTCGACGCGCTGCGGGTGCGCTTCGGCGGGGCGTTCGTCGCCGCGCTGTTCTACGGCTCGTGCCGCCAGCGCGCCAGCAGCGAGGGCATCGTCGACCTGCACGTGCTGGTCGACGATCTACGCGAGGCGCTGGGGCCCTGGGGGGCGTGGCTGTGCCGGATACTGCCCCCGAGCGTGTACTCCCTCGAGGCGAGGGCCGGCGGTGCCGGCACCGCCGGCGGCGCCACCATCCGCGCCAAGGTCGCG
>Ga0209498_1002862_pt1 | contig 10359 bp, 4 predicted proteins | sample WalLakDeSediment_FD_184131 | JGI IMG/M metagenome (GOLD analysis project Ga0209498, IMG submission 184131) | Lake sediment microbial communities from Walker lake, Nevada to study Microbial Dark Matter (Phase II) - Walker Lake 11/02/13 Deep... | ecosystem: Environmental > Aquatic > Freshwater >... | reverse complement strand
GAGAGATCGAGGAGTCCCACCTTGCTCCGGGCCGATCGGCGCTGGGCCCTGGCCCGCTCCGACTCCTCCCTGGTGGGGGTGATGGTGAAGGCAAGCCAGCGGGAGTCCACCGAGAAGGTTATGGCACCGCCCCCCTCCCCAATCGGGAAACGGTGCTCGGTCTCGGTGGCTGTGCTCCTGACCACCAGCTCGCTATTCCCCTCGGTGGGGCTGATGCGATAGGCGAACCAACTCCCGTCCCTGGACAGGGTGGCCCCCATGATCCGCTTCCAGTCCATGATGTCCTGAATGCCGATGGGGCGGGGAGTCGTATCGGCGACGGCGGGTTCCTGAACCTGGTGCGGGGGAGCGTCCTGACGCTCCGTGCTCGTGGCCCCCACGGGGACCAGCATGAGGACGGCCAGGAGGGTCGATCCCCCAAGCATCCTTGCGGCAGTGCGGACATCCAACTCCATCATGTACCGGTCTCCACTCTGAGGGAAGGGCCGGACTCTTCGGATCCTCCCCGGGTCGGCGCTTCGAAATCCTGCGGGAAAGAGGGCAATCCGGGCCTCCGGCGCAAGGGTCTTGGGGAGGGCGCGCACTGGGCCTTCCTCACGCTCAACGCTTCGTCCTGACCAGCTGTCTGGTTAAGATGAAGCCGGGCCGGATGTGGCCCGCAGTCAGCAACGGTCTCCGCTTCCCCGGTAGCAGCCATGCAAGGATTCAAGCGCTCCCAGCGAGCCCAGGAGCTTGAGAGTAGTCTTCCCCGAGGCCTCTGCCGGCTCTCCTCTTCGAGGGCAGCCCGGCATGTGTTGGCAACGGGACTGATGATGCTCTGCGCATCTCCCCTTGGATCCCAGGTGGTAACCGAGTCCGGGCAGGAGCCCGGTTCCGCACCGTCCCGGGAGGAGGCTCCCTACGTCTTTCTGGATTGCAGGCGTTGCGACGATGCCCATATCCGCCGGGAGATTATCTTCGTCAATTACGTCCGGGAGCCGGACCTTTCCCAGATCCATGTTCTGGTGACGGATCAGGCGACGGGAAGCGGCGGGAGGATGTTCACCCTCTCCTTCCTGGGGCGTCGGGAGTTCGCCGGGTTCGACCACACCCTCCAGTACAACTCTCCCCAGTCCAACACCGCAGCCCAGCAGCGAGACGGCCTCACGCACATGCTCTCCCTTGGGCTGGTACCCTACGTGGCTCGGACCCCCATGGCTCCCCAGCTCCGCTTGACTGTGGGGGAGAGGCTGGCTATGGAGCTGCCACCCATAGCCGATCCCTGGAATAACTGGACCATGGAGGTTTACGGCGGGGGGAACTTCAGCATGGAATCCACCCAGAGGTCGTGGAACGCCCGCTACGGGTTTTCTGCCAACCGGGTGACGGAGGAATGGAAGATCCGCCTTCGGCCCTACTTCAACAACAACGCCCGGCTGATCCGGCGGACGGACCGGGAGGACGTGCGCATCTCCCACCGGCGGCACGGCTTCGACAGCTTCGTCATCAAGAGTCTGGGAGAGCACTGGGGCGCCGGCATCTTCGCAGACTACCTCACCACCACCCTCGACAACCTGGATCACAAGGTGACGGTGACTCCCGCCGTCGAGTATAGCCTCTACCCCTACAGCGAAGCCTCCCGGCGCCAGATCACCGTGGCCTACAGGGTCGGCTACGAGTTCGCGGACTACATCACGGAAACCATCTTCGAGAAGACCAGGGAGCACCTGCTCGGCCACGTCCTGAGCGCCTCCGTCCAGTTTCGGCAGCCCTGGGGATCGGTCTCTTCCGGCCTCACGGGCCTACAGTATTTCCACGACACCGGCCTGTACCGTGTGACCTTCGACGGAGGTGTCTCGTTGCGCCTCGGACGGGGGATCTCCCTGAACATGGGCGGGAGCTACCAGCGCATCAACGACCAGCTCTCCCTCCCCCGGGGTGACGCGTCCCTGGAGGACATCCTCCTGGAGCGCCGTCGCTTGGCCACCTCCTACCGGGGATCGGGAACCGTTGGGCTTTCGTATACATTCGGTTCCATATTCACCAACGTCGTGAATCCCCGCTTCTAGGGCCCAGCCGGGAGAGAGACCCAAGGGGAAGACGATCCTGATGCCTATGCTGAAGGGGGCAGAGGCCAGGCACACCTCAGTCACAGCTCAGGAGCGCCACGCATGAGAAAGATCTTGGGGGTGCACCTGCTGGCGGCAGCAGGTGCTGCAGTGCTGTTGCTGGTGCTGGGTCATGAGCGGGTATCCGCCCAGGGGTCACCCACCGTCCAACTCCCCGACAGCGCTACCCTGGAGGACTATCTCGCCTACGCGGGGGAACACAGTCCGGCCCTGAAAGCCGCCGCGGCCCGGTGGGACGCAGCAACCCGGGTGGGCCCCCAGCGCCGGAGCCTGCCGGATCCCACGCTCTCCCTCTCCGCAACCCAGATGGAACGCCGGACGTCCCTGGGCGTGTCGCAGATGCTTCCATTTTTCGGCAAGCGGGCCCTGGAAGGAGAGATGGCGGACGAAGAGGCGGCGGCGGCGGAGCGGCAGGTGGAAGTGGCGCGGCTCACGGTCTTCGCACGGGTAGTGGCAGGCTACGCGGAGTATGCCTTCTCCCGGCAGGCCCTGGCCAACGTCCGGGAGAGCCTCGCCCTGGTGCGACAGCTGGAAGAGGTGACCCTGACCCGCTACCGCACCGGCGAGGCGCCCTATGCCGACTTGGTGCGGGCCCAAGTGGAGCGGGGACGCCTGGAGGACGAGGTCCGAACATGGGAAGACCGCCTGCCTGCCGAAGGGGCTCTCCTGAATGCCGCCATCGGTCGCCCCGCCGACGCTCCCCTTCCGGAGCCCGGAGCCCTCCGGCCCCGCCCGCTCAGGCTGGATGAGGGATCCCTCCTGGCGGAGCTTCGCCAGGCCAATCCGGAGCTCGCCTCCATCCGTCACGAGGTAGCGGCAGCCCGCCTGGGGATCGATCGGGCTCGAAGGGCGTACTATCCGGATCTAGGGATCGGTCTCGAGTATATGCGCTCGGGAGAGATGAACCGAAGCGGGGTGGGAGCCATGGTATCGGTGACCCTCCCGGTGAGGCGGCAGCGTCTCCGAGCCGGTGTGGAGGAGGCGGAGGCCCGGCATGAGGTGGTCAGGGCATTGGAGCAGGAGGCCGGCAACCTCCTGGAAGCGGAGGCTCGGGGCGCTCTCTTTCGCTACAACGACGCTCTGCGGAAGGGCGCTTTGTATCAAAATGAGCTGGTCCCCCAGGCCCGCCAATCCCTGGTAGCCACCGAGGCGGCCTACCGGGCCGGTGCGGCAACGTACCAGGACCTCATCGAAAGCTATCGCACGGTGCTGGCCTTCGAGCTGGTGCTGGCCCGGACCGTGGCGGACCAGGTCCGGCACCTGGCGGAGCTCGAGCTGTATGTGGGTCGGAGGCTGCGGCCCTAAGGTAGGGGCTCCCGTCGACTCGGGGCGGAGGGTAGGGTGACGGGCACCGGCGACCCAAAGGAAAAGGGACGCTGGAACAGGTAACGACGGAGGACGACGATGGACGATGGTCGCGGAGGCAAGGGAGCGGGGAGCCTGCTCGGAAGGGTGGAAGGCCGCTGGATAGCCCCCCTGGTGAGCGGACTCGTGGTGATCATGGTGGTCGTGGCATTCCTGGCGGGGCGAAGCACGGCGTCCGGCGGTCCGCTCGATCATGATCACGACCACGTCCTGGAGGCCGGACTGGCCGACGAGGAGACGGGGGACCGGTGGTTCACCTGCTCCATGCACCCCCAGGTGCGCACCACGGATCCCAACGAGCGCTGCCCCATCTGCGGCATGGAGCTCATTCCCGTGGCCGTCGATTCGGAAGACGAGGGCGACCCCTCCCTCCCCATCCTGGCCGTGAGCCCCCGTTCGGCGGCCCTCATGCAGGTGGAGACCTACCCCGTGGAGCGCCGCGGGGTGGACCGCTTGCTCCGCCTGTACGGGAGGATCGACTACGACGAGACCCGCCTGCGGAGCATCGCATCCCGGGTTCCGGGGCGCCTGGAGCGACTCCACGTGGACTTCACGGGCCAGCAGGTACGGGCCGGGGATCCCATGGTGGTGGTCTACAGCCCCGGCCTCGTCGCCGCCCAGGAGGAGCTCCTCCAGTCGTTGGCGGCCCAACGCCAGCTCCCCCCGGACCCATCCCCTGGCCTGGAGGCCGGCACCCGTTCCAGGGTGGAGGCTTCCCGGGACAAGCTGCGCCTCCTGGGGTTGAGCGCCCAGCAGATACAGGCCCTGGAAGAACGAGGCCAAGCACAGGAGACTCTCACCCTACCGGCCCCTCTGGACGGGGTGGTGATTGCCCGGGAGGCCACCGAGGGAAGCTACGTCGAGACAGGCCAGCCCATCTACACCCTTGCCGACCTTTCCCACGTCTGGGTGACCATGGAGGTCCACGAGCGGGATGCGGAGTGGGTTCGGGTGGGTCAGCAGGTGGCCTTCAGCGTGGAGGCGTTCCCGGGGGAGCGGTTCTTGGGAAGAGTGGCCTTTGTCCAGCCCACCGTCCACGAGGAAGCCCGCACGGTCCAGATCCGGGTGGATCTTCCCAACCCGGCAGGGCGCCTCAAGCCTGGGATGTTCGCCACGGGAGAGCTCCAAGCCCCCGTCCCCGGGTCCGGCACCGCCGGCACGTCCGCTTCCCTGGTCATTCCAGCTTCGGCGCCCCTCCTCACCGGCAAGCGGGCCCTGGTGTACGTACAGCTTCCCGACACCGACCGGCCAACCTTCGAGGGCCGGGATGTGGTCCTTGGACCCCGAGCAGGCGACTGGTACGTGGTTCGGGAAGGGCTCCACGAGGGGGAGTTGGTGGTGACCCGGGGGAACTTCAAGATCGACAGTGAGCTCCAGATCCGGGGGCGGCCCAGCATGATGGCCCCCCAGGGCGGGGGCGCCCCGGTCCATGACCACGGCACCGCCGGCGGTGCCCCAGCGGCGCCCGCCGCCGCCCCGCCCTCGGAGGCGGCCCACCAGCACGATCCGACCCCGGCCCCAGAAACCCGGCCCGCCGCTGCGCCCGCCCACCAGCACGACCCGACGGCCACCCCCTCCGGCCAGACGCCTCCCGCCTTCGCCGAGCAGGTGGGCGCTGTAGTGAGGGCGAATTTCGAACTGGTACGCTGGCTGGCGGATGACGAACCGGAGGAGTCGAGGAAGGCCGCCGCCGCCGCCCTGGACGCCCTGGGGAAGGCGGATGCCGGCCTCCTGGAGGGTGCCGCTCGGGACATCTGGGCTCCCCTCCACGTCCGCATGCGGAACGGACTGACCGCCCTGGTTGCCGAGGATGACTTCGAGGAGATGCGGACCCATTTCGAGCATTTCTCCGACCCCCTCATCCAGGCAGTCCGGACCTTCGGCACCGGTTCCGTGACCCCGGTCTACAGGGCCATGTGCCCCATGGTGAAGGGGAGGGAAGGGTTCTGGCTGTCGCCCCGGGATGAGATCACCAACCCGTACCACGGGGCCCGCATGTACTCCTGCGGTAGCATCGTGGAGGTGATGGTTGGGGCGCCGGGTGGCGCCCCGCAGGACTAGCCCCCGGTGGAATCCCCCGGCATCGGCAGCGGGAACAGCAACGGCCGCTCCGGCCCGGGCGGCGGCCCTCCCCCGCCGGAGCCCGTCGCCGGCCAGCCCCGCTCCCTCATGGGCGGCGTGATCCACTTCTTCCTGGCCAACAAGCTCGTGACGGGACTCCTGGTCCTGCTTCTGGTGGGGTGGGGTGTGTCCGTGGCGCCCTTCGACTGGGAGGTGGACTGGCTCCCCCGTAGACCCGTGCCGGTGGACGCCATCCCCAACCTGGGGGAAAACCAGCAGATCGTCATGACCGAGTGGCCCGGCCGCTCCCCCCAGGACGTGGAGGACCAGGTCACCTACCCCCTCACCACGGCCCTCCTGGGGGTGCCGGGGGTGCGGGAAGTGCGGAGCTCCTCGGCCTTCGGGTTGTCCATGGTCTTCCTCATCTTCGAGGAGGGAGTGGAGTTCTACTGGTCCCGGGCCCGGATCATCGAGAAGCTCAACTCCCTCCCACCGAACCTCCTCCCCATGGACGCCATGCCCACACTGGGGCCCGACGCCACGGCCCTGGGGCAGGTGTTCTGGTATACGCTGGAAGGAAGGGATCATCAGGGCCACCCGGTGGGCGGCTGGGACCTGGACGAGCTCCGGGGCGTCCAGGACTGGTTCGTGCGCTACGGCCTCCTGGCTTCCGAGGGGGTGAGCGAAGTGGCCTCCCTCGGCGGGTACGTCCGGGAGTACCAGGTGGACGTGGACCGGGACGCCATGAGGATCCATGGTGTAACGCTGGACCAGATCCTGGACGCCGCCGCTTCCGCCAACCTGGACATCGGTGCCGGCACCACCGAGATCAACCGGGTGGAGTACGTCATCCGGGGCCGGGGGTTCATACGGACGCTGGAGGACCTGGAGGAGGCGGTGGTCCGCATCGCTCCCGGATACCTGCCCGTTCGCTTGGGGGACGTGGCTCACGTGTCCCTGGGGCCGGCGCCCCGCCGGGGAGCCCTCACCGTGGCCGGCGCCGAGGCGGTGGGAGGGGTGGTGGTGGTCCGGGAGGGCTTCAACCCCCTCCAGGCCATCCAGAACGTGAAGGCCCGCATCGCCGAGATCTCCCCGGGCCTGCCCGCCAAGGCCTTCGTGGACTGGACCCGCACCGACCGGGCTCGCCTGGAGACCTTCGCCGCCGCCATGGGGTTCCAGGCCTTCACCGGGTCGGGGGTCAACCATCCTGAGTGGGTGGCCTGGCTCAGCGCCCAGCCCCCGGAAGCCTGGCCCCAGGGAGTCACTCTGAGCCAGCTGGAGATCGTCCCCGTCTACGACCGGACCGGCCTCATCCACGAGACCCTGGGCACCCTGAGCGACGCTCTGGTGCAGCAGATCCTCATCACCATCATCGTCGTCATCCTGATGCTGATGAACCTCAGGGCCTCCTTCGTCATCAGCTCCATGCTCCCGCTGGCCGTGCTGGGAGCCTTCGTGGGGATGAAGCTGGTGGGAGTGGAGGCCAACGTGGTAGCCCTGGCCGGCATCGCCATCGCCATCGGCACCATTGTGGACATGGGGCTCATCATCACGGAGAACGTCATCAAGCACCTGGACGAGGCCTCGCCTGACGAGGACCGCCTGCAGGTAGTGTGGCGGGGTTCCCGGGAGGTGGGCTCGGCAGTGCTCACGGCCATCGCAACCACCATCATCAGCTTCCTGCCGGTCTTCACCATGACGGGACCCGAAGGAAAGATGTTCACCCCCCTGGCCTTCACCAAGACGTTCGTGCTCCTGGCGTCGGTGGTCCTGGCACTGACGGTGGTCCCGTCCCTCATCCACCTGGTAATGGGGCGGCGGGTCCGGGGAGACCGGCTTCGCCGCATGCTGCTCGCAGGGTTCCCGCCACGGGCCCAACGGAACGCCCCTGTGGCGCTGAACGTGGCCGTGGCCGTTCTCTTCGTGGCCATCCTGGCATCGGTCTGGGAGCCCCTGGGGCCCGGGGCCGGTGGAATCCGCAACTTCCTCTTTGCCGGAGGGCTCATCGCCCTGGTCCTTGGGGTCTTCGCCTTGGTGCACCGTTACTACGCGACAATCCTGGGCTGGGCCCTGGACCACAAGGCCCTCTTCCTCTCCCTCCCCGGGGCCATGGTGGTGCTGGGGCTCTTCGTGTGGCTCGGGTTCGGCCGGGTCCTGGGCTTTGTGCCGGCGACGGTGGACCGACTGGGACTGGACGGTGACCGCATCCGCTTGAGCACCCCATGGGTGGCGGTAGCCCACGAGTTCCCGGGGCTGGGCCGGGAGTTCATGCCTCCTCTGGATGAGGGTTCATTCCTCTGGATGCCCACCACCATGCCCCACGCCTCTCTTGGCGAAGCCCTGGAGGTGCTCCAGTACCAGGACATGGCCATCGCCTCTGTGCCTGAAGTGGAGACGGTGGTGGGGAAGATCGGCCGGGCCGAGAGTGCCCTGGACCCTGCTCCCATCTCCATGATCGAGACGATCATCACGTACAACTCCGAGTACGTCACCGATCAGGCCGGCCGCCGCCTGCTCTTCCGGTACGACCGGCGCCGGGATGAGTTCGTCCGGGACGACCAGGGGGAGCTGATCCCGGATCGGGGCGGACGCCCCTACCGCCAGTGGCGTGAACACATCCGGAGTCCCCGGGACATCTGGGACGAGATTGCGGCGGCGGCCCATCTCCCGGGGACGACCTCCGCCCCCAGGCTCCAGCCCATCGAGACCCGCCTGGTCATGCTCCAGACAGGGATGCGGGCCCCCATGGGCATCAAGCTTCGAGCCCCGGATCTGGAGACCCTGGACCGTATGGCCGTGGAGCTGGAGCGCCTGGTCCGGGAGGTGCCGGCGGTCCGGCGGGAGACGGTGAACGCCGAGCGGGTCATGGGCAAGCCCTACCTGGAGATCGAGGTCGACCGGAGGGCCATCGCCCGCTACGGCCTGGCGGTGATGGACGTGCAGCGGGCCATCGCCGCGTCCATCGGGGGGGTGACGGTCACCACCACCGTGGAGGGCCGGGAGCGCTACCCGGTCCGGGTACGGTACGCCCGGGAGCAACGCTCCGGGATCGAAGACCTGGAGCAGGTCCTCATCCCGGCCATGGACGGCGCCATGATACCCCTGGCCCAGGTGGCGGAAATCGCCTACGTCCGGGGACCCGACATGATCCGGAGCGAGGACACCTTCCTCACGGCCTACGTGACCTTCAGCGGGGTGTCGGACATGGCCGAGGTGGAGGTCGTGGAATCGGTGCAGGCTTACCTGGACTCCCGCGTCGAATCGGGGGACCTGGTGGTCCCGGCGGGGGTGAGTTGGAGGTTTTCCGGGACCTACGAGAACCAGCTCCATGCTGCGGCGACCCTGAGAGTCGTACTTCCGGTGGCCCTCATCATCATCCTCCTCATCTTGTACTTCCAGTTCCGCTCCCTCCCCACCACCCTCATGATCTTCAGCGGCATCGCCGTGGCCTGGGCGGGGGGGTTCGTCATGATCTACTTCTACGGCCAGGACTGGTTCGCGAACTTCGCCCTCTTCGGCGTGAACATGCGGGAGCTCTTCCAGCTCCACCCCATCAACCTGAGTGTGGCGGTCTGGGTGGGGTTCCTGGCCCTCTTCGGGATTGCGGTGGACGACGGCGTGCTCATGGCCACGTACCTGCGACAACGGTTCCGGGAAACCGGTCCCAGCACAGCGGAGGATATCCGAAGGGAAACCGTCTACGCCGGGCTGCGGAGGGTCCGGCCGGCCCTTATGACCTCCGCCACCACTGTCCTGGCACTCCTGCCGGTCCTCACCTCCACCGGCCGGGGAGCCGACGTCATGATCCCCATGGCCATTCCCACCGTGGGGGGCATGACGCTGGCCGTCATCACCATGTTCACCGTTCCGGTGCTGTGGTCCTGGTGGGAGGAGACGAAGCTGAGGCCGGCAGGAGACGCCACGCCGCCATCTGGGCCTGCCGGGCCAGATCCACGGAGTGGGTGAGGACCCGGGCCGCTTCCTGGGGTGAATGGAACCCCATGGAGTTCTCGGCGTCCACGAAGTCCCAGCGCGTCTGAGCCCTCCGGTGGAGGGATCGGGCTTCCTCCAGGGCGGCGTCGGACGCCCCGGCGGCCCTGGCCGCCACGATGGCGTCGATGGCGTCGGAGATGGCCGCCTCCGCCAGGGTGAGCATCTCCTTGGTCTTGATCTGGATGCCCTCCACCCGGTCGATGAGGTCCCGCTCCGGGATCTTGTGGCAGGTCTGGCAGGCGTTGTTCACGTTGGTCAAGGGGCTCCGGATCCAATGGTCGCTGATCTTGACCCCGCCCTCCCGGGTGTAGGGCATGTGGCAGTCGGCGCACGACACCCCGCTGGCGTAATGGACCGAGGAGCTGAACATCTCGAACTCCGGGTGCTGCATCTTCAGCATCCCGCCGCCGGTCTCGGCGTGGGTCCAGTCCGTGAAGCCGTACTCCTTGTAGTGCTGCTCGATGGAGTCGATGCTGGTACCCCGGGACCAGGGGAAGGTCAGGATCCGGTCCGGCCCCCGGAAGTAATACTCAACGTGGCATTGGGCGCACACGTAGGTCCTCATCTCCTGGCGGGTTGCCCTGGAAAGGTCGACCCCCATCTCCTCCATGGCGTTCAGGAAGGCGAGACGCGTGATCCGAAGCTCCATGGTAGAGGGATTGTGACAGTCGGCGCAGGAGCTCCCCAGGTGGAGCATGTCCCTGAGTGAGTCGTAGGGGGTCCGGTTGAAGGCCTCCCATCCCATCTCCCGAATGAGCTGGGGGGCTTCGGCAGCATGGCAGTTGGCGCAGGCCCCGGGCTGGTTGAACTCCGTGGTGCCGAAGCCCCCCAG
>Ga0209498_1002861_pt1 | contig 10359 bp, 7 predicted proteins | sample WalLakDeSediment_FD_184131 | JGI IMG/M metagenome (GOLD analysis project Ga0209498, IMG submission 184131) | Lake sediment microbial communities from Walker lake, Nevada to study Microbial Dark Matter (Phase II) - Walker Lake 11/02/13 Deep... | ecosystem: Environmental > Aquatic > Freshwater >... | reverse complement strand
GGTTCAGCTGCCAGGACACCCCATGCCGGTCCAGCAGCCAGCCGAACAATGGGCTGAAGCCATAATTGTCCAGAGGCATGGGCACCTCCCCGTCTTCAGACAAGATATCAAAGGCTTGTCTCAGTTGAGCAGCGTCGTCGAATTCCACAAAGAGTGACATTGCGGGAGTAAAGGTAAAATTGTGCACAGGAGGACTATCGAAGATGATGAGACTGTGGTCTGCAAATTTCACATAGGCAAGCCGTACCTTACCCTTCATGTCGCCATTATCATGCAGCTCCTGCCTCTGCACGATAAACTCCGGAAACACTGATTGGTACAGTGCAATCGCCTCACCCGCGGCGCCTTGGAACATCAAATGGGTCGAGACCGATGTGGCGGTTCGCCCTCCTGAACACCCTGCAAGAAGGATGAGGATGCATACCGGCAAGAGCTTCATGTGCAGGCCTCCGTTCGCCCAGGGGTGAATCTCAGGATCGGTCCCGCCGGGGCATTCCGCAACGGTTCTCAGGGGTAATCCGGGCCCCCGCCAGCCTACGCCGGCACAATGTTCTGATTGACTCGGAACAGGTTCTTCGGGTCGTACTTCCCCTTGATCCGTGCCAGGCGATGGTAGTTGTCGCCGTAGGTTGCCTCCACCCTGCCCCCGGCCTCGTCGTCCATCATGAAATTGACGTAGGCTCCCTCCATGTTGTAGGGGTGCACGGCCTGCCAGTAGGTGCGACCCCAGCGCTTCAGCGCATCGGCCCCTCCCGGGTCGGAGTCGATCCCGGCGATCACCATGGAGAAGGTGGCATCCCGAGCGCTCCAGGCGGTGGCGTCCTTCGACGCCCTCCGAACGGCACCCCGAGCCCGAACGGGTGGGTGGCGTGATCGACGTCGCCGGAGGTACATCCGGGGTCGACGCGAACGGTACCGGTGGCCGGATCCACGCGCACGCTCCTCAACATGGAAAAGTCGATCACCAACCCGTCGTCAACGCTACCGAATCCGGGGCCGTTGTGGCCGCCGCGGAGGCTCCCCTCCAGTAGTTCTGTTGCTTGGTCCGACATGATGCCCTCCGGAGGTTGAGTGTGGTGATGGCGGCAAACCAGTCGTGCCGCAGCCTGATGGGAAAGGTTGTGTCCTGAGCCACAAGACGCTGTGTCTCAGGACCAGTGTTGCGGGGGCGGTGCCGCATGGGTCTCCATGCAATGCGCACCGCAAAGACCAGACTGTAAGGACCCGACCGCAATGACCAGAGAACCTAGGAATATCGGTCGGGAATGCTTGAGTACGATGAGACCTCCCTGGGTTAAGATGCGGGAAACGGAGGTGTGGGCGGTCAGGGGGGCAGAAGCCATCACCAGGTCACACTCCACGACTTCTTCGTGCTGAACCCGAAGGGGGGCGAGATCCTCACCGTGGCCGCCGAGAAGCCGGCGTAGACTCGTCGGCGGAGGAAGCCGAGCCCGTGGTCAGCGAAAGGGAAATCCCCACTCCGGTTGAGGAAAGGATGCCCCTGGACACCACAGCCGAGGCCCTATGGGCTCATCTCGAGATGGAGGAGTACGCCGACAATTGGGGATTCTGGGCCCAGGGCTGCGATGGGGAGCACGGCGACTGGTTCTGGATGAAACGCTTGGTGGACGGGACGGTGGAGGCGGAAGGCCGGGTCGAGGGCTGCATCTCTTGCCACGAGCAAGCGGCGGCGAGAGATGATCTCCTTCGCCGCGGACGGGTGGGACTGGTATGGTAGGAGCTGCCACCTGACGGTGGCGGGACTCCGCAGGGGTCTCCTGGTTCCTTTGCCGGTGCTGAGGCTTGACAGGGGGCGACCTTTCCTCCTACTTTGTTCGCGATGCGAACAAAGTGATGTCCAGCCTTTCCCGTTCGAACGCTTGATCTGCTCGGCCTGACGTGGATGACCTCTTGGGCGGGCGGATACGAGCTGGCCCTGAAGATGAGCCGAAACCAAACCTTTTCGAAGGCGTCCGCCCAGCGTGGCCGTCCTCTCTTCCACAGCGTTCTGGAAATCATCTGGCGGTACCGCCGAATCTCTCGCGTGGACATCGCCCGTCGGACCGGACTGTCCAGATCCACCGTGTCCGGGATCGTGACCAAGCTGTTGAGGTCGGGACTCGTCGCCGAGGCGGGTGACGGGCCGAGCCGTGGTGGGCGCAGGCCTATTCTCCTCGAATTTGTGGACTCCGCCCACGTCATTCTGGGGGTGGACCTCGGCTCGACCCACGTGTCGGTGGTCCTCACCGACCTCCGTGGCCAGGAACTGGGCTGGGAGCACCGGGACCATCCGGTGCGCACGGATCCGGAGGGCACCGAGCGCTTGGTCACGACTCTGTCCGAGGCAGTCCTGGCCCGACACGACGGAGCGCGGAGGCGGCTACTGGGCGTGGGCGTGGCCGTTCCCAGCCCGGTGGACCCCCTCAGGCCGAGACAGGTCTCCGATGTGCTGCTCCCCCACTGGCGAGGGCACGGGGTCCTGGAAGAGCTGCAGGCCATCCACCGCGTGCCGGTGCTCGTGGAGAACGACGCCAACCTGGGCGCACTGGCGGAGCAGTGGTGGGGCGCGGGACGGGGCCTGGACGACTTCACCTATCTCAAGCTCGGCACGGGAGTGGGCAGCGGCCATATCATCCGGGGAGAGATCTACCGCGGGGCCACGGGCGTGGCCGGGGAGATCGGCCATATGGTCATCCGACCTGGAGGGCTTCCCTGCTCCTGCGGAAACCGTGGTTGTCTGGAGACTCTTGTGGGGACCCGGGCACTGATGCATCGCGCGGCCGAGCTGCTCCCCGAGTTCCCCGGGAGCCGGCTTGAAGGCGCTGCCATCACGGTGGAGCTCATCGAGGAGGCGGCCATGGACTCGGATCCCCTGGCCATCAGCCTGGTCCGGGGCGTGGCCGAGGATCTTTCCACGGCCCTGGCCGGGGCCATGAACATCCTGAATCCGGCTGCGGTGATCCTGGGCGGAAGCCTGACCAGGCTGGGTGCTCTCCTGATCACCCCGGTCCAGGAGGGGGTGCGTAGAAAGACCCTGTTGGATTCGGTGGCGGTCTCACGGATCCTGGCTTCCGGTCTGGGACCGCGGGCCACGGCCCGGGGGGCCGCCACCCTGATCCTGGAGACCGCCTTGGCAGACCCAAGTATGTTTCCCCATCTGGGCGACTGAGGCTCCATCGGGGGTTGAGGCGGAAGACTCTCCGCCGCAGAGGCCCGAACAGAAGGCGGGGCGCCCCTCAGGGCGCCCCGCCTCTTGTCCTGCCGGCCTGATGTCCGTTCCCTGTCGGATCAATACCCCGGGTTCTGCGTGATGGCGGGGTTCTTCTGGATCTCTTCGGCGGGGATGGGCAGGCGCATGCGGTTCGCGGTGAGGTTGCCCAGCTGCGCGGCCAGGGGATCCCTGGCCTGGAACTGGGAAATGAAGTACCCCTCACCCCGCTGCACCATATCGAACCACCGCTTCAACTCGTAGGAGAGTTCCCACGATCGTTCCTGGTAGATGAGATCCCGCATGGCCGACTGCCCCTGGGCCCCGAGGTCTGCGGGCTGGGTCCGGCTCTCGCTGCCGGTCCCTTGGCGGGCACGGGCGCGGACGGTGTTGAGAGCCTGCGCCGCGGCGGCGGCGTTGCCAAGCTCGTTCTGCGCCTCCGCCAGGAAGAGGTAGGCCTCGGCGAAGCGGTAGAGGGGAATGTTGACGTCTCCGCCGCCCCAGAAGTCCTGGCCACGATCCGAGGGGATGTACTTCTTCACGTGCGGAAAGCCGTCGGGGAATCCATTGGCGGCATCCGTGGGGCTGAACTTCACCGGGCTGCTGCAGTCCACCGGCTGGTCGGCGGGGCACCCCTGTGTCCAGAAGGTTGCTTCCTTGCGGTAGTCGCCCGGGATGTAGGAGTCGTACACAATGGGAGTGGGCACCACCACGGCCCAACCTCCGCCAGCCCCCAGGTTCCGCGGCCAGAAGTGAGCGCCGAAGAGGCTGGACTGCCACCAGCCGCCTCCGCCGATGGACTGGACGGCGAAGATCTCTTCGGACCGGAACATGGCCCCCGGCGCGTGGATCCTGCCGTAGTCAGAGGTCAGGGAGTACACGCCGGAGTTGATGACCGCCTCCGCGGCGGTGGCCACAGCCTGCCAGTCCTGGGGAGACTTGGAGATCACGTTCGCCCGCCAACGGTACGCGTCCGCCAGCAGCATGAGGGCGGCGCCCTTGGTGGCCCGACCGAGCTCTGCCCCGCTCCGGTTCAGGGGCAGGCCGGCAACGGCGGCAGTGGCATCCTCGATGATCTGGCCCAGGACCTCCTCTTCGCTGGCCCGGGGCCGATCCACCTGGATCTGCTCGGCTTGGGACAGGTACAGTGGAACGCCCCCGTACGCCCGCACCAGCCAGAAGTAGTGGAAGGCCCTCATGAACTTGCCCTCGGCCTCCAGCCTGGCCTTCTGCCCGGGATCGTCGAAGGTGACCTTGTCCAGATTGTCCAGGAGCTGGTGGGTTCGCAGGATGTTCCAGTACAAGGTCTTCCAGGGCTGGACCGCATCGCGGCTGGTGGTGGTCCAGTTCAGGAACTGGGGCGCCTGGGTCTCCACGTTCGGCTCATCGGGGTGGAACCGGCCCTCGTCCGCCGCCAGCTCGAAGGTCCAGAAGTACTGGACCTTGAACATATTCCAGTCGTGGAAGAGGTTGTACATGGCCACCGCCGCCGCCTCCATGTCCCCGGCCGTCTTGTAGTAGGTGTCGGAGGTGATGAAGCTTTCCGGCTCCTCGACAAGAATGTCCGTGCATGCGGTGCCCGCCACCGTCAGCGCCAGGAGCAGGCTCATTGATCTGATCTTCATGGATCGCATCCCGTTGTAATTGACCGATGGCATAGTCAGAAGATGACGCTGGCGCCGAAGTTCCAGGCCCGCGCCCGGGGGTAGGCGCCGACGTCCAGGCCTCGAGCGGAGGGTGAGCCATTGAGGCTGTTGACTTCCGGATCGAACCCGGAGTAGTTCGTGAGCGTGTAGAGGTTCTGACCGGTCACGTAAAGCCTGGCCGAGCGTGCTCCCCGAAGCAGGCTCTCGGGGAGCTGGTAACCCAGGGTCAGGGACTGGAGCCGGAAGTACGAGCCGTCCTCCACCAGGGTGGAGTAGAGCAGCGTCCGGCGGTTTGCGTTGGCTCTCGGGATGTCCGTGTTGGTGTTCTCGGGTGTCCACCGGTTCAGGACCTCCGCCCGCTCGTTGAGCTGCCCCGAGGCGTTCATGAGGAACGCATTGGATGCGTTGACGAGGTCGTTGCCCACGGAGAACGCCGTGAAGGCATCGAGGGAGAACCGCCCGTAGGTGATGCTGTTGTTGAACCCCCCGTAGAAGTCGGGGTCGGCCTGCCCGATGATTGTCCTGTCGTCGGGGGTGATCCGCCCGTCCCCGTTCACATCCTGGATGCGCAGCTCGCCGGGAACGCAGTCCAGCGTGGGGCGGGGGTCAAGGAGGTCGCACACGTCGCGGTCCTGCCACAGACCGAGGACCTTGTAGCCGTAGATGGAACCCAGAGGCTTGCCGGGCTTGATGAGATGGCTGTTGCCGCCCACGGCCCAACCCCACCGGTCGGCGCCGGTCTCGATGTAATCCCGGTCGTCGATGGAGACCACCTCGTTGCGGTTTGTGGCGAGGTTCAGGGTGGAGCTCCACGTGAAATTCCCGGATTGCAGGTTGACGGTATTGATGGCCAGCTCGAATCCCCGATTCTTCACCGACCCGACGTTGCGGAGCTGATCGGCAAAGCCGCTGGTCCAGGGCATGTTCACGATGAGGAGGAGGTCTTCGGTCCTGGCCGTGTACGCGTCCGCCGCCACGGAGACCCGGCTGTCGAAGAAGGACACGTCCAGGCCCAGGTTGAACTGCTTCGTGCTCTCCCACCGGAGGTCCGGGTTGGGGGACCTGGAGCCGGGCGCGAACGAGATCGTGTTCGTGGCTCCAATGGCGCTCTCCACCACCGCCATGCCTGCCAGGGAGTTGTAGGGGCCCACCGCTTGGTTTCCCGTGAGGCCGTAGCTGACACGGACCTTGAAGTCGTCGAAGAAATCCCCACCAGCCATGAACGGCTCATCGATGAGGCGCCAGGCCAGGGCGGCCGACGGAAAGAAGGCCCACTTGTTGTTTTCGCCGAAGACGCTCGAGCCGTCGTATCGTCCGGTCAAGGTGAAGAGATACCTGTCGGCGATGCTGTAGTTGGCCCGGGCCAGGTACGAGAGAAGCGTCCACTCACTACTGCCGGAGGTCACCACCGGCCGCTGGGCGCCACCCTGGACCGAGTTCCACCTGGGAGCTTCAACCAAGAAGTCCGCGGCCGCGATATTCGTGAAGTCGAACTGGTTGTTCTGAAAGGTGAAGCCGCCCAGGAGGGCGAGGTCGCCAGGACCCACGGCGCTCTTTTCGAAATTCACGAGGGTCTCGTTGAGCAGCTCCAGAGAGTTGCCCTGCCAGATGTTGGCGGAGCCGTTGGTGAGGGAGCCCTGGTAGATGTAGCTCGGGGCGTAGCGGGGGTTGTAGGCGTTCCAGCTGTTGACGCCGAAGCGGTTGGAGATCCGGAGATTGTCCACCACTTCCAACTCGCCGAAGACGCTCCCCACCGAGCGGGTCTCGTTTCGCTGCTCCACCAGCTCGTTCACCGTGGCCACGGGGTTGTTCATGAACTCGCCGAGAACCGAACGCATGATGTAGTTGCCGTTGACGTCGTAGACGGGCACGGCGGGGTCGTACACCATGGCGGCCAGCATCCCGCGGGAATCACCGGCCAGCGAGCTGTTCTCCACCTCGGAGATGTCGTGCTTGATTCGCGAGATGGAGATGTTGGTGCCGGCCCGGAACCGATCGGAGATGTTCCGGTCGAGGTTGATACGACCCGAGTAGCGGTCGAACCCCGTGCCCTTGATGATGCCGTCCTGCTGCAGGAGGTTCCCCGAGATCAGGTACTGGGTGCCCCCGCCCGTTCCCGAGAGGGTCAGGGAGTGGTTCTGCTGACCCGCGTCCCGCACCACCAGGCTGGGATAGTCGGTGGACGTCACCCCGGTGAGATCGGCCTCCGAGTACTGAGGCGCCATACCGACGTTCGTCAGGGCTTCGTTCCGGAGCTCGCGGTATTGCCGAGCGTTCAGGACGTCGATCCTCCTGGCCATTGACTGCACGCCATAGCTGGACTCGAACTTGACGATGTTGCCTTCCTCGCCGCCGCTTCTGGTGGAGATGAGGATGACGCCGTTCGCCCCCCTCGATCCATAGATGGCCGTGGCGGAGGCGTCCTTGAGGATCTGGATGGAGGCAATGTCGGCGGTGCTGATGGTGACCAGCGGGTTCTGCGTGGGATCCGTTGAGGAGGTTCCCTGCATCACGGGCACCCCGTCGATGACGTACAGAGGCTCGCTGTTGGCCGTGATGGAGTTGGTTCCCCGCACCCGCACGCTGGTGCCGACACCCGGCATGCCGGAGGCTGTCAGTACCTGCACGCCGGCGGCCCTCCCCTGCAGGGCGCTCGAGATGGTTACGTTCGGGGCGGCCGACCCGGCGAGGTCGGCGCCGGAGATGGAGGACACGGCACCCGTGAGGGCCCGACGGCTGGACGTGCCGTACCCGGTGGCCACGATCTCGTCCAGGTCGATGGCCTGCCTGGTAAGCTGGAAGTTCAGCTCCAGCGTCTCTCCCGCCACCACCGTCGCTGGGCCCTCCTGTGAGCCGTAGCCGATGCGAAAGATCCGGATGGTGTAGACCCCGGGGACGACCCCCATGAGCAGGAAGCGGCCGTCATCCCGCGAGACGACCTGGAAGCGGGTGCCTTCGATCCATACGTCGGCGCCGGTCACCGGAGCACCGCTGGTGGCATCCGTAACGGTTCCAACGATGTTCCCCGTCGTCTCCTGGCTCTTAGCGGCTCCTGCGGTAAGGAGGATGAGCCCGAAGATCGCGAGCAGTCTTCTCATGATGGTCCTTGCTCCGTCTCGCGTGATCGTCGACCCGCCGTCGGACTGTCCGGGTCGGGGATACTTTGTTTGCTGAGACAACAAACTGGACGATTATAGGGTCCCCGGTCCATCGGCGTCAAGAGGCTTGGCATTGCAGTCCATGTCTCGAAACTGGAGAGGGGAAGCACCGTCACGACACCGGGTGGGTTGTCTGGTGGACGCGGTGAACATAGTTTTGCAATCGAACAAAGCGCTTCCGTCGAGCCCTGCCGGGCCCGACCTACCCATGGGAGCTCCTGACATGGTAACCCGACGAGAGCAGTCCACCACCACGCCGAGCCTGGAAGAAGGCGTGACGGTGGTGGCGGATGTGGGCGGCACCCATGCCCGGTTCGCCGTCGTCGGCTCGTCACCACAGGACCTCCGGGGCATCGAGATCCTCCGGTGCGCCGAATACCCCGACATCCGCCATGCCCTTACCCACTACCAGCGACGGCGACGGATTGGCCGGGTGAAGGAGCTTTGCGTTGCCGTTGCCGGACCCGTGGGCGACGACAGGGTGGACCTTTCCAACAGCCACTGGAGGTTCCACGTCGGCGCCCTGCAGCGTGACGTGGGGGCGCCGCTGACGGTGATCAACGACTTCACCGCGCAGGCCATGGCCATCGATGCGCTGAGACCCGACGAGATGGTCTGGCTCGGGACCCCCAGGCCGGGCGGCGGGGGGGTCCGGGCTATCCTTGGGCCGGGCACGGGTCTGGGGGTGGCGGTCCAGACGGTGAATGGCGAAGTCCTCCCATCGGAAGGTGGGCACGTGGGTTTCGCTCCGGGAAATCTCCACGAACTGGACCTCCTCAAGAGCCTCCTTCGCCGCTTCCAGCGGGTCTCCACGGAGCGCCTCCTCTCGGGGCCGGGGCTGGAGAACCTCTATTGGGCGAACCGGACGCTCGCCGATGCCGAGCCACCCCGGGAGGACGAGGCGTGCCCGGCGGCCCAGGTGGCGCGGTTGGCATCGGAGGGGGACGCCGTCGCCCTCCGTGCGGTCAGGGACTTCTTCGACATTCTGGCCACCTTTTCGGGAGACGTGGCCCTCCTGGCCATGGCAAGCGGAGGGGTGTATTTGTCAGGGGGTGTACTGCAGCACCTCATCGGGTTTCTCGAGATCGACCGCTTCCGGACCCGCTTCGAAGAGAAGGGCCGACTGTCCGGCTTCTGCAAAACAGTGCCCCTGGCCTACGTCTCCCATGCCCACCCGGGGCTGCTGGGCTGCGCCGCCATCCTCCGCAGGGCCGCGCCCGCGGTGCACTTCGCCCAGGCGCCGCGGCACCCTGTTGACCGCGTCCCCGCCCCCTCACCCTGAACCGAGGCTTCCGCCCACCATGCCCAACCGCCACTACGTCGCGAGGACGGCCCTCATCGTGGCCCTCGGGGGCTTCCTCATGGGTTTCGACGCATCCGTGATCTCGGGTGTGGTGGGATTCATCGAGCCCCGCTTCGAGTTGACCAAGCTCCAGCTGGGCTGGGTCGTGAGTTCCCTGACCCTCGCAGCGACCCTGGCCATGATGGTGGCAGGCCCGCTGAGCGACAGGATCGGGAGACGAAGGGTGCTGGTCTACGCGGCGGTCCTCTACGCCGTGTCGGCGCTGGCCTCCGCCCTGGCACCCAGCTTTCACGTCCTGGTCATGGCCCGTATGATCGGCGGACTGGGCGTGGGGGCATCCCTCATCGTAGCGCCCATGTATATCGCTGAACTGTCGCCTCCGCGCATGCGTGGGCAGATGGTCTCCTTCAACCAGCTGAACATCGTACTCGGGATCTCCGCGGCGTTCTTCACCAACTACCTCATCCTCCGCCTGGGCCAGTCCGGGGCCGCGTGGACCCAAACCCTGAGTCTCGGGGAGGAGGCATGGCGGTGGATGCTGGGGTTGGAGGTGCTTCCGGCGGTGATCTACTACTTCGCTCTCTTCGCCGTGCCGGAGAGCCCGCGGTGGCTGGTCATGCGGGGCCGGGAGCGAGAGGGCCTGGCCATCATGATCCGGGCGAGCGGCGAAGAGGAGGCGGTACAACAGATCGCCGATGTGAAGGAGAGCATCGTCACCGAAGCACGGGAGCAAAAGCCGCGTCTGGTGGAGCTGTTCGCTCCGGCGCTGCGGACGGCGCTCCTCATCGGTGTGGTCATCGGTGTCATCCAGCAGATCACCGGCATCAACTCCGTCTTCTTCTATGCGCCGATGATCTTCGAGCAGTCGGGGATCGGAACTGACGCGGCGTTCTCTCAAGCGGTGCTGGTGGGGCTTGTCAACGTGGTGTTCACCGTGCTCGCCATGGTGTTCATCGACCGCCTCGGGCGGAGGCCCCTCCTTATCGGGGGGTTGGCAGGGATTTCCCTGTCCATGTTCCTGCTTGCGTATGGGTTCTCCACAGC
>Ga0209498_1002860_pt1 | contig 10360 bp, 6 predicted proteins | sample WalLakDeSediment_FD_184131 | JGI IMG/M metagenome (GOLD analysis project Ga0209498, IMG submission 184131) | Lake sediment microbial communities from Walker lake, Nevada to study Microbial Dark Matter (Phase II) - Walker Lake 11/02/13 Deep... | ecosystem: Environmental > Aquatic > Freshwater >... | reverse complement strand
GCTCCCATGAAGACGCCTGGACCGTCCGACATGGCGGTGGGCTGGCTGAAGGACACGAACACGAACCGGTCATACTCCGGCTGGATGGCCCATTCGGCTCGGAGTCGAGGATAGGGCGTGGTGGCTACCGTGCTGAGGGTGGGCTGGGCCATGTGCGGACCCAGAGGGAAGGTCCTGTTCTGAACTTGCCCGAAGGACGTCCCCACCATGCGCAAAGGAGGCGGGATGTCATCCTGTGCCAGGGTCGTGTCCACGGCCGCCGCCAGAAGGTAGTGATAGTCTCCCGTGGCGAGCTGATTCGTCGGGATACCGTAGAAGGTGGAGGAGCTCCCACTCAGGATGTTTGTCCCGTAGCTGCCCAGGCCTCCCCGGGCCGTGCTGAAGAACCACGAAAGGGTCGCGACTTCATTGGCGCCGAGGCCGCTCAGTGTCGCCGTGGCGCTGGCCGGGGCGAAGCCCTCCGCAGTGAAGTCCAGGGGGGGCAGGGTGGAGTTGTCCGGGGGATTCAGGTCCCTCCGGATGATGAACCGGTTGGGCACAAAGGCGAACTCGGTCGTAGAGATCTCCGCCCTGGTGGCCACCAGGTCCTGTGGGCCCTCCTCCACCTCCTCGAGGGTGAAGTTGGTGGTGCCTCCCATGCCCACGCTGGTGGAGGCGTCGCCCAGGGAGATGGTGGCGCTTTCCAGGGGGCCGAGACCCAGCACCGAGCCATTCACTGTCTTGAAGGTCTCGCTTCCCTCACATTGGCCGGCGCCCACCAGGATGATCTCCTGACGGGTGTAATGGTACACATAGGTCTGGGGCTGACCCTGCTCCATCTCTACCCAGGCTACTCCGCCCCCGTTGGCGTCGATCTGAAACCGATAAATGTTCTGGGCGTCCGGGTTGACCCGAGTCCAGGGGCCGTTCCCATCCCGGTAGGCGAACCACACCGGAATCCCCGTGGTCTCGCAGAACGCCCAGGCGGCGTTGCCGGAGCCGCCGGTGCCGGGATCGGAGACCGTCACTCCCAGATCGACCGTCCGGTCACCCAGTGCCGATGCGGTTCCGGTGACCGTGACCGTGGCGGCCCCCGTGGCTGCGCTCCCCGAGGCGGTGAGCGTCAACGTGGAGGTGGTTCCGTCGGTGGAGGCCGGGTTGAAGGCCGCCGTGACTCCCGAGGGGAGCCCCGTGGCGCTCAGGGCTACCGTGCCGGTGAAGCCCCCGGTCCGACTGATGGTTACGGTGGTGCCGGCGTTGGCCCCCTGCTGGAACTGGAGGGTGCCGGGGTCCAGGGACAGGCTGAAGTCCCCGGTGGGCGGCGGCGCCTCTACCGTGAGGGCCAAGGTGGCGGTCTTCTCGCCGGTGACGCCGGTTCCCGTCCCCTTTACGGTGACGTTGGACGTCCCCACCGCGGCGCCGGAGGCCGCCGTCAGCGTCAGGGTGGACGCATTAGCGGTTGGCGCTGCCGGGTCGAAGGCGGCCGTGACCCCCGTGGGGAGTCCCTCCGCCGCCAGGGTCACCGCCCCGGTGAACCCGCCGCTCCGGGTGATCTGGATCTGGCTGGTCTGGGCCTGCCCCTGCTGCACGGTGAGGGTGGCCGGGTCCGCCACCAGGGTGAAGTCCGGCACCGGGGCTGCAGCCACCTGGATCTGCAGGGTCGCAGACACCTGCTGTACGCCCGTGCCGTTGCCCCGGATGGTGGCCTGGAGCGTTCCCGCGGCGACGCTGGCCGCCACCTGGACGGTCAAGGTCCCGGTGGTTGAGCCTGTGGCGATGGTGAGGGGCGGGACGGTGACGCCGGTGAGGGCGTCGGCCGTCACCGTCACCGCTCCCGTGTAGTTCCCTCCCCGGGTCACGGTGACCGTCACGTCGCCGCTGGTGCCGGCTGTGACGTTGATGGAGGAACTGGACAGGCTCATGGAGATGGTGGGCGTCGGGCCGTTCCCGTTGGGGTCGGTCGGGTCGCCGTTTCCTCCATCGCAGCCCACGAGAAACGAGGATGCCGATAGGGCAAGGGCAAAGACAAACGAATGTGCGGTTCGATGCACGACCGTGACTCCCGGGATGGAATGGGAAGAGCAGATGGTGGGCGTGCCTTCAGCCGGCGAGGGAAACGCCTGTCCGGAAAGAATAGGCTAGACGCCGAGGTACGTCAAGCTTCAAGAGTTTCGTGACGAAAATCTCGCTGGGGCGTTGGGGCTTGCCCCGGGCGCCCGGGAGTTGGCCATGGAGCTGCGGCGCCGCCGGGAGTGGGGCGGGAGGGGGGGCCGGCTGCGAGGGGGCGGGTTGCGCGGGAGGCGGGTTGCGAGGGGGCGGGCGGAGGGAGGCGGGCCGCGTTGCAGCCACGCCGCGGGGGCCCTACCTTGGGCTGGACCCCCACAGTCCCCTGCTCTCGCCGGAGTCGAGCCATGAGCATCTTTCTCTCCTGGGTGATCCTCTCGGTGGCGGTCTGGGTCACGGCCGCGATCCTCCCTGGATTCCACCTCAAGAGCTTCGGCAGCGCCTTCTTGGTGGCGGCCATCTTCGGGATCCTGAACTTCTTCCTGGGATGGCTCTTCTTCGTGGTCTTCGCCATAGGGACCCTGGGGATTGCCCTTCTCCTGGCGTTCATCACCCGCTGGATCATCAACGCCATCCTCCTCAAGCTCACCGCCGCCCTCACCGACGCCCTCAAGATCGACAGCTTCTTGTGGGCCCTGGGCGGAGCCCTCCTCATGTCGGTGCTGGGGACCGTGGGCGAGGCACTGTTGCGAGGAGCGTTCTGAGGGAACGCCACTTCCGGTGGAGGACACCCCTATGGCATTGCTTCGGATCGCTCCTGCCGCGCTGCCGCCCTTCCCCCTCTTGTGGTCGCTCCTTGTCCTCGTCTCCTGCGGCGACGGTGGAAGTGTAACGGAGCCGGGTCCCCCTTCGGTGGCCAGCGTGGAGGTGGCGCCCTCCAGCGGTTCCGTGCATGTCGGAGGGACCCTCCAGCTGACCGCCACGCCCCGGGATGCTTCCGGAAACGCCATGTCGGGACAGGCGGTGAGTTGGTCGTCCAGCAATACCTCTGCCGTGAGCGTGGCCCCCGGCGGGCTGGTGACGGGAGTGGACGCCGGGTTGGCCACCGTCATGGCCACCAGCGGAGGCAAGACCGGCGCCGCCACCCTGGCCGTGCCGTCCCATACCCTGGAGGTGAGCAGGGAGGGGGCGGGGAAGGGGACGGTGACGAGCCTACCCGCAGGAATCGACTGTGGCAGCGCCTGCGTGGGTGGTTTTGCCGCCGGTAGGGTGGTGACCCTTACGGCATCTCCCGGAGACGGTTCCGCGTTTTCGGGGTGGAGCGGTGCATGCACGGGGACCGGCTCCACCTGCGAGGTGACCATGACCGAGGCGAAAGGGGTGACGGCGGCTTTCGACACCCTGGTCCCGCCCCCGCCTACCCACACCGTCACGGTGACCAGGGCCGGGACAGGAACCGGGACGGTGACCAGCAGCCCCGAGGGAATCGATTGCGGCAGCGCGTGCTCGGCGGCGTATGACAGGGGCACGGTGGTGACGCTGACGGCCACGGCTGCCGGCGAGTCCGTATTTCTGGGATGGACCGGAGCCTGCACGGGTACGGGCTCAACCTGCCAGGTGACCGTGGTGGAGGCCCTGACGGTGGAGGCCATCTTCGTGCTTTCGGGATCCCCCATCCACAGGCTGACGGTGTGGAAGTCCGGGACCGGCGATGGAACGGTCACCAGCAGCCCGGCGGGGATCGCTTGCGGGGCGGACTGCACCGAAGACTTCCCCCAAGGCTTGCTGGTCACACTCACGGCTTCGGCTTCAAGCGGATCCCGGTTCCTGGGATGGACCGGCGCGTGCACCGGGACGGAGGACACGTGCCGGGTGAGCATGGGGGCGACCCGGTTGGTCATGGCGGAGTTCGGGGCGGGACCGCGCGTGGTATCCACGGTTCCGGAGAACGGGGCGATGGAGGTGAATCCGTGGATCGACACGCTGGAGTTTCGCTTCAGCGAGCCCATGCGGAACTGCGGCGTCTTCCGAAGCAGAGGATGGTTCCCGTACGTCATCTCCTGGTCTGGCGACCGCAAGACCCTCTTCATCATCCGGGAATCGGCGGGGACACCCCTTCACGGGCAACGGATCGTCATGGAGCCCCTGGGCTGCGTCAGTCAGAGCGGGATGCCCCTGGAGGAAGATGTTGAACTGCGATTCACCACATCCTTTCTGATCCCGCCGGTGCGGGTGGCAGCGAATCCGGCCAAAGGCTTCCACTGGCCCTACTACCTCGTCCTTCCCACGCAGATGGAGTCGCCGCCCACCCTCCTTGTGGAGCCGAACAACACGGGCACCATGAGCGACGACTTCCAGGTCCACGAGGAAGCAGCGAAAGACCTCATGAGCTGGAGGACTCCCTTCGCCGAGGATCTGGGCTCTCCGCTCCTCATTCCGGTCTTCCCCCGGCCCGTCAACCCGCCGGCGCCGGAGGGGCGCATCTACGTCCACGCCCTGGATCGGTACAGCCTCAGCAACGACTTCGAGGGATACCGTCGTATCGACCTCCAGATGGTGGCCATGATGGACGACGCCCTGGATCGGCTGGAAGCCATGGGGCACGCCATGGACCGGCGGGTGTTCATGATGGGATTTTCGGCCTCGGGGTGCTTCACGAACCGATTTGCCCTACTCCATCCGGACCGCATCAAGGCGGCGGCGCCGGGATCGCCGGGATACGGGTGGCCCATGTCTCCCGTGGCGTCCTGGGATGGGGTTCCCCTGAAATACCCCCTGGGGATCATGGACCTCGAAGAACTGGTGGGGAAGCCCTTTGACCTGGCCGCGTTCAGGTCGGTGCCCCTCTACATCTACGTGGGAGACCAGGATACCAATGGAGGCATGGAAGGCGCCTTGAGGGGCCTTTCGGAAGAGGAGCGAAACCTCGCTGCCGGACTGCTCAACTGGCCGGAGGAAAAGGTCCGGGCCACGCGGTGGCCCCTGGCGGAGGCAGTCTATCGATCGGTGGGCTCCATTGCCCAGTTCGTCGTCTACCCCGGGGTAGCCCACTCCATCACGCCCCAGATGTTCGAGGACATCAAGGCGTTCTTCCGGGCCCACCGGTGAAGGAGGAGGTGGAGCCATGGACCGGTCTCGACGGGCAGGCGCTGAGGGAGAGAATGGAAGGTGCATGACCATGAGGACATGGAGCCCCACTGCCATCATCTTCGTAGCTGTCTCCCTCCTGCTGGTCTCCTGCGGTGACGACGGGGGTGTAACGGAACCGAGCCCTCTATCGGTGGCCAGGATGGAGGTGAGCCCTGCCGGCGGTTCGGTGCAGGTAGGGGGAACGCTACAACTTGCGGCTGTTCCCAGGGACGCGGCGGGCAAGGTGCTTTCGGGTCGGGCCGTGAGCTGGTCGTCGGACAACCAGGCTGTGGCCACCGTGACACCGGGAGGTCGGGTCACAGGGGTCGGTGCCGGATCGGCCACCGTGACGGCCACCAGCGAGGGAAAGAGCGGCAGCGCCAGCGTGACGGTGCCTTCCTCCACCCTGCTGGTGTCGAAGGACGGTGCCGGAAGCGGGACGGTGAGCAGCACTCCGGAGGGCATGGACTGCGGGACCGTCTGCTCGGCTAGCTTCGGGGCTGGGGCGGTGGTCACCCTTACGGCCTCCGCCGCGGACGGTTCCCTGTTCGTGGGTTGGAGCGGGGCTTGCACGGGTTCGGGCCCCACCTGCCAGGTGACCATGACGGGTGTCCGGTCCGTGACGGCGAGTTTCGAGGTGCAACCCTACACCCTTTCGGTTGCGAAGGAGGGTGCCGGGAAGGGAAGCGTAACGAGCAGCCCTGAGGGAATCGATTGCGGGAGTGCGTGTTCGGCGAGCTACCCTCCCGAAACCGTGGTCACCCTTTCGGCTTCCCCCTCCGGCCCGTCGGTGTTCACGGGGTGGAGCGGAGGGTGCTCCGGGAGCAGCATCACCTGCCAGGTGACCATGAGCCAGGACCGGGATGTATCGGCGAACTTTGGCCTTTCGGAAGGCCCGACCCAAAAATTGACGGTGTGGAAGTCCGGGACCGGCGATGGAACGGTCATGAGCAGTCCGGCGGGGATCGAGTGCGGGGCTTTTTGTGTGGAGGACTTCGTGGAAGGGGCTGTGGTGAGGCTCACAGCTTCAGCATTCGAGGGCTCGAAGTTCATGGGGTGGAGCGGAGCCTGCAGCGGGGGGGAGAGCACATGCCAGGTGGTCATGGGTTCCGGGCGGCTGGTGATGGCGGAGTTCCGTCTTGAAGTCCAGGTCTCTGGCCCCCACGTCGTGTCCACGGTGCCGGAGAAACTGGCAACGAATGTGGATCCGTGGATTGGAACCGTGAAGTTCCACTTCAGCGAGCCCATGTCGGGTTGTGGAGGATTCCGGAGCTCCAACTGGTGGCCCTACTCCACATCCTGGTCTGAAGACCAAAGGACCCTATGGGTGACCCGGGGCACGACCGGTACCCCGCTCTACGGGCGACAGGTTCTGCTGGAGCCGCTCAACTGCCGCAACCTTGCGAACCTACCTCTTGTGGCTCCTTTCACCCTCACGTTCACCACCGCCCCCGAGGTGTTCTCCATCAGGGTAGGCCCGGATCCGGCCAAAGGGTTCCACTGGCCCTATTACCTCATCCTTCCCAGGGAGATGACGTCGCCCCCCACACTCCTGGTGGAACCGAACAACTCAGGGACTACCACCGACGATTTCCAGGTTCACGAGGAGAAGGCGAAGGCCCTTGTCCAGTGGCGGACCCCTTTCGCACGTGACCTGGGCTCTCCCCTCCTCGTCCCTGTCTTCCCCCGTCCCAGCACCCCGCCGGCGCCGGAGCCCGGTGGCATCTACGTCCATGCCCTGGACCGATACAGCCTCACCGGTTCTCACCCTGGGCTGGAGCGGATCGACCTCCAGATGGTGGCCATGATCGACGACGCCCTGGACCGTCTGGAGGCCCTGGGTCATGCCATGGACCGGAAGGTGTTCATGATGGGGTTCTCGGCCTCGGGATCCTTCACCAGTCGCTTCTCCCTTATCCACCCCGACCGCCTCAAGGCGGCGGCCTCGGGAGCGCCCGGCCCTCCCCTGGCACCGGTTACCTCCTGGCAGGGCACCCCGCTGAAGTACGCTGTGGGGGTCATGGACTTCCAGTCTCTCGTGGGTAAGCCTTTCGACCTGGAGACCTTCAAGAGGGTGCCACTCTACATCTACGTGGGGGATCAGGACACCAACGACGCCCTGGATGTCCGGGGGATGACCACGACGGAGAAGAACCAGATCTACACGCTTCTCAAGTGGCCAACGGAATATTCCCAGGCCAATCTTTGGCCCCTGTCCCAGGCCATGTACGAATCGGTGGGCGCCAACGCCCAGTTCGTCACATATCCAGGGGTAGGCCACACCATCACGTCCCAGATGTTCGAGGACATCAAGGCGTTCTTCCGGGCTCACCGGTAGGGGGGAGGGTCGCCGCGCCGGCGTCCCGGGTCAGGCCCCTCCGCCTCCCGGGGCGTCCTTCGTGGTGATGAAGATCACGCCATTCGCAGCCCGGCTTCCATAGAGGGCAGCTGCGGCAGCTCCCTTAACCACCTCGATGGAGGCGATGTCGGCGGCCTCCAGCTGGTACCCCTCCAGGGTCCCGCTTCCCAGGATGACGCCGTCCACGATGATGAGGGGGGACGGCGGGAGCCCCTCACCTGCGCGTAGGGTTTGGTCCGTTCTCACCCTGACCCGGACGGTCTCTCCCACCGTTTCTCCAGCCGGCGTCTCATGGCCCATGACGTTCGGCTCTAGTCTCTGGGCCAGAAGCTCGGCAGCAGCTTCCTCTGCCGGCAACGCGGCAACTCCCTCGTCGGGGGCGGCCGTGGGTCCGGGCACCTGGGTGTCACAGGCCACCAGGATGAGGACGGTGGCCAGAACGCTGGCCCCGGCGAAGGCGAGAATCGGGTGTCGAGGGCTCTTGGGTCTCATCTCTCTCAGTCTCCGTTCCAACAGGTTCGAGGATTCCGCCAGGGCGGCCATGTGAAGAGGTAGTCGGTCCCCGCGAGAGCCCACCTCCACCAGAAGGCTTCCGTACTCTCCGGGCGAGATTCCCCGGCACAGGACCCTGCGGTCGCAGTCCATCTCCACGGCGCTTCGGAGGCGGCCCAGGATCCACCAGAGGGCGGGGTTCCAGAAGGACGCCAGGACCGAGGCTGCGGCGCTTGCCAGGACCAGCGTATCCCTGGCCGACACATGCTCCTCCTCGTGGACGAGAATGTGCTCCAGACGGCCCGGCTCCAGCTGGAGAGCCCAGCGAGGCAGAACGATCCATGGATGGAGCAGGCCGATCACCGCAGGCCCCAGCCCGGGAGTGATCCGCACCTTTTCCCTGCCCCGAAGCTGAACCGAGGGCCAACGGCGGAGCCGGCGGCCCAGCCGGAGCGTGGATCCCGCAAGTGTGAGGAAGAGGAGCAGGCTTCCCCCTCCCCATATCAACGCCGGCGTGCGGTGGCGCAGGTCAGCTCCCGGTACTACGGCCGCCAGGCGCCGGATGCCGTCGGTGAGCGTTCCGCTCACCTTCTCCACCACCCGGAACAAGGGAGCAGGTGCGTATGGACTGGCGGTCGGGCTCGCAAGTGCGTTCGTCGCCTCCGGACCATGAAGAAGCGCAACCGCCTGGGGGTCGGAACCTCCGCCGGCGAGCCCCGTGAGGGTCACCAGGGGGATCCCCGCACCCCCGGCCAGGGCCAGGAGCCACACCCACCGGACCGGGCGGCCCAGGGCGAGAAGGGCTCGCTCCAGAACCCAGCCTGCGGCGCCGAGGAGGGTCGCCACCAGGACTGCATAGATCATCCAGGCCAGGATGGTCATGGTCAGGGCCCTCCTATGGTTCCAACTCGTTCAGGAGCCGGCGCATCCGGGCCAACTCCTCCGGGGATACCTTCCGATCCGATACGAGGCGGGCCAGGGCCAGCTCCGCCGAGCCGTGAAAGATCTTGTCCACCACGCGGCGCAGGGCCGAGTCGCCGGCCTGCTCCGGGGCCACGGCGGGGAGATAGCGGTAGGCTCGGCCCTCCTGCTCGTGCCGGACGTGGCCCTTCTCCTCCAGGATCTGCAGGATCTTGAGGACGGTGGTGTAGCCCACATCCGCGCCGAGCTTCTCCCGTACCTCCGCCACAGTGCCGGACCCTTCCTTCCACAGGACGCTCATGACGTCCAGCTCCCGTTCGGAAAAACTGACCTCATCGCTCATGCCACGCCGCCTCCTGGATGCGCCCAGAGAAGGGGGATACGAAGCTGTTCGTATCACCAACATACATCCGGGCCACGTCGCTGTCTACCCCTTTCTTCGTAGATCCCAGGGGATGCAACGAGGGCATCCAACTTGAGCCGTCGGTTGGGGGAGGGAGGAACCGATTTCCCCTGCCGGCGGGTAGGAGATGCAGGCGAAGTTCGTTCGAAGTCCCCTGGCCAGAGGAGGAGAGTGGCGGTCCCATGCCCTGGAAGCGTGCCCATCGGGCCGGCCTGCTTGGCCGGCGAGACCTCACGGCGCTCGTGATGTGCGCGCTGGTGTTTCCGATTGCCCTCCAGGCCCAGGGGCTCCACTCGGTGAGGGGGCCCGGAAACGGTGTCGACGTGGTGGCTGTGGCCGGCGCCGACGCTGGTGTCCGTGACACCGCGGGGGCGATCCTCTCCGCGGCGCCCGTCCCCTTCGGCCCCGGGGAAAAGGCTACCTACCAGGTGAAGTTCGGCTTCCTCAGCGTGGGTGAAGGCCGCATGGAGGTGGCGGGCGTGGAGACCGTCCGGGGCCACAGCAGCTACCGGATCGACTGGGCCATCAAGGGTGGGATTCCGGGGGCCCGTGTGAACGATCGCTGGCAGTCCTGGATGGATGTGGCAGGACTCTATAGCCACCGTCACATCGCCGACATCAGCGAGGTCCGGTACCGGGCCTACAGGCACTGGGAGTTCTATCCCGGGGAGGGGCGGTGGGTTCGGGAGGACAATGGGGAAGAGGGGGAGCTGGGGAGCCCCGAGCCCCTGGACGACATCGCCTTCGTCTACTACGTCCGGACCCTTCCCCTTCGCGTGGGGGACGTCTATACCCTCCCCAGGTATTTCCGGGAGAGCGGTAACCCGGTGGTGGTGCGTGTCGTCCGCAAAGACCGGATCACCGTCCCCGCCGGGACCTTCAACACCATCGTGGTGCAGCCCACCATCCAGACCCGTGGGCTCTTCTCCGAGGGAGGAAAGGCGGAGATCCACTTCTCCGACGACCATCGAAGAATCCTCGTCCAGATGCAGTCGAAGGTGTCCTTCGGGAACCTGTCCCTGCATCTCCGGACACTGGATGAGGGTGTGCCCCTCCGTCCCCTCCGTCCCTAG
>Ga0209498_1002859_pt1 | contig 10362 bp, 8 predicted proteins | sample WalLakDeSediment_FD_184131 | JGI IMG/M metagenome (GOLD analysis project Ga0209498, IMG submission 184131) | Lake sediment microbial communities from Walker lake, Nevada to study Microbial Dark Matter (Phase II) - Walker Lake 11/02/13 Deep... | ecosystem: Environmental > Aquatic > Freshwater >... | reverse complement strand
GCATGTTCGGGCTGATTCGACAACCATAGGTATTTTTCGAGAGGCCATCTATCCAACCAGGGTCTATATTCAATGAAACCTATAAAGATAACTACTTCTCTTCTGATTATTGTCATCGCTGTTATCAGCGCCATTTCCCTGTCAATAAATATCATCCGGTTTTACAGTTCCATCAGCCTGGATACCATTTATTATATCAATGAAACGCTCAATCTGTTACTCGTCGTTCTGGTATTCTTTGTATTTAAATCACGTTCATTATACAGTGAACCGAGTGTTCAACAAAACCTGAAAAATTTCATCAAATCACTGGCCGCTCTCTTTATTTTGGTGATCATCTGCAAATTGATCCTTAACCCGGTTTTCTCTCTGGGAATTTTCCCGCAACAGCCGGAAACTTTACCAACGGTTTTTTACTCATCCATTATCGCCCTGGCTTCCATCGCATTTTTGATGCTCATGATAATTGCCATCAAGAACTTAATTAATTATAAACTGAAGAAACGCAATCGCTTATATTTTATACTAGCCCTGATTTTTGCATCCATTACAGCAATCTTTACCCTGGTTTTTGAAACTCCCCTGGCGCTCAATTTTGAGGGTGAGGCCATTTACGGAAACAGTGCTTTTCTGGTCACTTTGTTTTTTCTTTTACTTTTATCCTGGCGTAACAGTTGGATTACTTACCTGACCCGCAAAGAAAAATATTATTATTTTCTGATCAGTATTGTGGTCATCTGGCTTATCTCCTTTTTGTTTGATTTCGCTTTTAAAGTCCCGGTTACTGCCCATAGTCTGGCCCTGGGGGTCTTTGCCAACCTAGGATGGTTCTTTCTGGTTTTCTATTCCATCTTTGCCACTGCTTATCTGATGCTTCAATTACCAACAGCCCGCGCTTTCGATCGTAAAATGAAAGAAGTCTCATCCCTCTCCAATTTGAGCCGGGCTATCGGGGCTGAATATGATTTTAACAAACTCGTGCGCATGGTTACCGACATGAGTTCAGAAGTCATCGAGTCTTCTTTTACCTGGATCGAAATCTACGAAGAGGAAAATCATCGTTTTATGCTGGGTGCTTCAAAAAATTTTAATCAGGATGATACCGATCGATTAAAAAACCAGGATAAACATATCATCAGCGAAAAAATCATTGAGGATAAAAAACCGTATCTGATTCATGATGTCAGTAAACATGAGATCAGAGATACCTTAAAGGATTGGAGTCGGCCGGTTGGTTCTCTGGCGGGTATACCTTTGCTTAGTTCTAAAGGTAAGATTTTCGGCATACTATACGCAGCCAAATCGGAACCATTCGGATTTTATCCGGACGACGTGAATCTTCTGGAAGCGTATGCCAACCAGGCGGCCATCGCCATAGAAAACGCCCAGTTGATTAAACTGACTCTGGCCCAGGAGCGTATGGAAAAAGAGCTCCAGATTGCCCGCGAAGTACAACTGCGTTTACTGCCACAAAATACACCCCAGTTTGATCATGCCGAAATCGAGACCTTAGCTATTGCCGCCTATGAAGTCGGCGGCGACTATTACGATTTTTTTGGAAATAGCGGCTCAAAAATCGGATTGGTTATCGGTGATGTCAGCGGCAAAGGTACCTCAGCGGCATTTTATATGGCTGAGACTAAAGGCATAATTCAATCACTGGCACGAAATTACGACTCCCCCAGGGATATTCTCATTCATGCCAATAAATTGCTCTATTCTTCCATGGAAAAGAAATCGTTTATCAGCCTGCTCACGGCTATAATTGATATGAAAAAAATGACCATCTGTTTTGCCCGTGCGGGACATTGTCCGCTTATTCACTATAAGGCCGATGAGGGCAAGACACGGATGTTCCAGAGCGAAGGCATTGCCGTTGGACTTGATTCCGGTGACATTTTCGACCGGGCCCTGGAAGAAAAATCCATTAAACTTAAAACAAATGATATCCTGGTGTTATTTACCGATGGTCTATCGGAAGCCCGAAATAACCGTGATGAAGAATTCGGTGAAGAACGCTTGTGCGAAATTGTACGCTTAAACGCAACATTACCCCTTAAGGAATTAAAAGACAAAGTTATTGATGAAATTCTGAAATTTTCTGAGGGTCAGAGTCTTCATGACGATTTGACGCTGGTTATGATCAAATTCACCTAAAAACACATTTAGTTGTCAATACTCTTTTCAATTGTTTTGATAGTTAAACAGAGTATTTAAAACATAGGATAGAAAAATTAAAAATAAAAATGTAATTGTACTGGGGAGGTAATCGATGAGTGGATTTGAGATCACTCGAAAGGATGATGAGAAAATTTGTGTTTTGCATTTGACAGGTTTTTTGGATGCCCATACTGTTCCTAAATTTGAGGAAGCCATTCAAAATTTGATCAGAGAAAAGAAATACTGCATCACCGTGAACATGAGAGACCTGGACTATATAAGCAGCGCCGGATTGGGCGTATTCATGGGCTTTATCGAAGAGGTGCGTGAGAATGGCGGTGATATCAAATTATCCAATTTATCACAAAAAGTTTACCGGGTTTTTGATTTGCTGGGGTTTCCGACACTCTTTGAAATTTTTAATGATGAGAGTGAAGCCAGGTCAAAATTTAATCAACATGACTAAAAGATCATCAAATATTTGCCAAGGTAAGTGCAGGGAATTTCATGAGCAAACCGAAAAAACAAAAATATAAGCTGAAGATTTCCAGTATTACGGAAAACCTGGAAATCATCCGCGAATTCATCAATAAAATTGCCAGAAAAGCCGGTTTCTCCGACGAGGGCGCTGACCAGATCGAATTAGCCGTTGATGAAGCATGCACCAACGTCATAAAACATGCTTATCATTTTGACAGTAAGCGTATGCTGGATATATCCGTTCTCGTGGATAAAGAAAAGATTGAAATCATCGTGACTGATAAAGGATCCGGATTTGATCCGGATCAATTGGTAGTTCCTGATATACCCAAATATGCGCACGAAGCCAAAGTGGGCGGACTGGGCATCCATCTGATGAAATCCTTAATGGATGAGGTTTCTTATTCTTTCAATCCCGGTAGGAGGAACAGTGTTTTGCTGGTAAAATACTATAATCGAAAGTCGGCCTGAGTATGGCGCATCATCTCGACAGTTTCAGGGCGCGTAATCAAGCCAATTTAGACAGCGGAGAACTGGATAAGCGGCTGATCGAATTATCAGCCCTCTTTGAAATTAGTCAAACCCTCAATTCATCCCTGAATCTAAAATCCATCCTTGATAATATTTTGCTTGTACCCATGGGCCGAATGATGATCAGCAAGGGTATGATAATGCTGCAAAAGAAAACCAATCAATACGTCGTCGAAAACCTTAAAGGATTGCCCCAGGGATTACTTGATAAGGAAATTCATATCAGCCATCTACCGGATCGGCCGGCCCTATTAAGCGATTTGGAGGTCCGGGGAGACTGGATTGACTTTTTTTCTGATTTTAAAATTGAATTAATAATTCCACTCATTTCTAAACGCGATTTTCGCGGATTACTCTGTTTCGGGAAAAAGCTGAACAGACAGCCTTACAGCGATGAAGAAGTCGAATTCTTAGATTCACTGGCCAATATTGCCATACAATCCATTGAAAATGCGGTTTCTGTCGAAAAACTCAACCAGGCAAACCGTGAATTGGATAATAAGATTCAGGAACTGCAAACCTTGTTTGAGATCGGACGGGAACTCAACCGTATTTTCAGCGAGCAGGAAATTTTAAAACAGTTATCCTATTCCCTGATGGGACAGATGTTGATCAATCAATTTTTTGTTGCTCTAAAGGTCGGCCAACAGCTTAAGATTGCCTATAGCAAAGGATCGCTGTTCCGGGAGGAAAAACTATACGAATGTTTGCGTCTATGCGAGGAAATGCCTGAATTCCATCAACCGGTAATTTTGCAGGATGATGACCGGTTCGGGCAACTCTATGATATGGGTGTGCGCCTCATTGTACCCATGCAAATTCAGGAAACCAATGGCGGTTATATTTTTTTGGGTGAAAAACTCGATAAACGTCCCTATTCCCAATATAATCTCGATTTTTTAAGTACACTGGCCAACATTGCCATGATTTCTCTGGAAAATGCGCGGCTCTTTGAAGAAACCCTCGAAAAACAAAAAATGGAAGAAGAGCTGAACCTGGCAAAAAGTATTCAGGCCCTTCTATTACCCTCGCAGATGCCCAAAATCAATTCATTCAATGTTCATGGTATTAATATGCCCAGTAAACAGATTGGAGGCGATTATTTCGATATCATCCGCATCAATGAAGATGAATATATTTTTACCATTGCCGATGTTTCCGGTAAAGGGATGCCGGCAGCATTGCTCATGTCGAATTTGCAGGCCGGTTTGCAGACCCTGGCCTTTGAGGAATACCCACTGGCGCAGGTGACCGCCAAGCTCAACAATCTGATCTATAAAAATACCTCCATCGAAAAATACATCACCTTTTTTATCCTGAAACTGAATACGAAGAATGGTTCTGTGGAATATGTCAATGCCGGTCACAATCCCCCGTTTCTGTTGGGCACCAGGGAACCGCTGCGATATCTCGATAAAGGAGGCATCATCCTCGGCATGATGGCCGAAGTTGAGTATGAAACGGGCCAGCTCAAGCTTCATGAAGATGATTGTATTATTATGTACACCGATGGTATAACCGAAGCAATGGATGATCAGAACAATGAATTTGGTGAAGAGCGGTTGATTCAAATAGCCCGGAGCCATTTTAAAACCGACAATGCTTATCAGTTGATTTCGGTGATCATAGAAGAGCTGAAATCATTTTGCGGGGATCCTACTCAATACGACGATGTCACCATATTAGCCATAAAAGCTAACCACCAGCAATGATCTCACCCTGAAGCGTTCGTATGACCAGGCTATCCAACCTTGATAAATACCATGGGTTTCAATATATTCAACGATTCTTATGAAGAGTGGTCATTTTAATTCATGAAAAATCTGTTTACACATCTGATTCTTTTTTCCCTGGTGATCGCCGGTTACTGGATACTAAAAATTGCCTTGACTCCCTGGCTACCGTATGCCGAAATCTTTAGTTTCACCCTGGTCATCGTTATTTTTTATTTTATCAATGCACCGGCGCGAAACCTGATCAATCAATTTATCAGTAAAGAGTATTATTTTAAACTGGACCAAACCCAAAAAGCCCTCAACGAGCTCAATGATAAATTAAACAGCGCTATTCGCTACCACGAGTTAACCAAAGCCCTTTCTGAAACGTTTAACACTATTTTTTATCTGATTCCGCACGCCTTCTATGTGCTTGAAAATAATAAATATTACTTATTGCATTACAATTATATTGAAAAAGACAGCGATATTCTGGTAACCGATCTGCGGCAGGATTTTTTCAGCAAAGTTCCGGATGATACACTGGTCCTCTGGGGCTATCAGGAAACCAATTTACCTGAAACGATCACCAAACAATTAAAAGAAGCCAAATTGGTTTCCATTCTTCCCTTTCCCGGACACAGCCATATTTTTGCCCTTCTTCTTATCGATTATGGTCAGATTCCGTTTTTAAAGGATGCCACAACCAAACAGATTTTTCAAAAAATCCAGAAAAAAGCCGGACTTATTTTGGAGAATTCAGCTCTGTTTCTGGATCTGGAACGAAAAAACTATGAAACGAAAAAAATAATCGAAGTCAGTCAAAAAATTCTGTCATCCCTCGACACCAAAAATATTCTGGCTTTTATACTGGATTCGTTACGGTCTTTGATTCAATTTGACGCTGCCTCGATCTTTCTTCTGGATGAATCCGGGACTAACCTTCTAAACGCCACCAGTCTGGGTTACGGGCAATCGGATATTCGCAAGCTGCATCTCAAAGTGGGACAGGGTGCCTGCGGCTGGGTAGTCAAGACCAAAGAGACCGATGTACTGGATGACGTTCGTGGCGCCGAACATTACTATGAATTGCGTCCTTCAACCCTGTCACAAATATCCATTCCGCTAATTTTTGATCGACGGGTTGTGGGGGTTTTGTGTGTCGAGAGTGATCGTGTCGCCTATTTCGACGAACACCTCGTCGAGGTCCTGCAATTATTCTCTTATTTAGCCGCTATCGCCATCCACAATGCCCAACAATTTGAAGTGATGCTGGCCAAACAAGCGCTGGAACACGAGATCATTAATGCCAGCATTGTACAAAAACGCTTGCTGGTACATCAATTTCCCCGCTTCGATAATATGCACATCACGGCCATTAATATTCCCAGCAAAATGATGAGTGGCGACCTGTATGATGCCATCAAATTTAATGATCATTCCCTGGGATTAGCCATCGGTGATGTCTCCGGTAAGGGTATACCTGCGGCATTGATGATGACGGTGATTCTAGCCGGTTTGCGCAGCCAAACCAAAAATTTTGCGACCGCCTGCGATATTGTCTACCGTTTGAATAACCTGTTATTTGAAAGCACCAGCCAGGGAAAGTATGCCTCCTTCTTTTTTGCGGTATTATTGCCCAAGGAAAATAAACTGATCTACACCAATGCGGGACACAATCCGCCGTTACTGGTCAAAGCCGATGGAAGAATTATTCCCTTAAAAAAAGGAGGCATTGTTTTAGGCTTTTTGAGTGATTATGAATATCATCAGGCAGAGGTTGAATTTACGACCGGAGATACGCTGATCGCTTACACCGACGGAGTAACCGAAGCTATGAATAACAAAAATGAAGAATTCGGTGAAGACCGCCTGATTCAACTCATCAAAAAAAACTGGCAAAAATCGATTTATGAGCTCAAGGAAGAAATCATAAAAGCGATTCAAAAATATACCAATTACAGCAATCCGGCTGATGATATTACCATCATCATTAGTCGCCATAGTTGATGATCTTATTTCGTGCACGCCGTCTAAAACAGAAAAATAATCAGATGTATCAGAGTAAAGTCTTAAAGGCACACGAAACAGGCTACGTTTTATTAAAAAAGTAGTGAAATCAATAAATCTCTAAATTTTTGGGAAACCATTTACCAGATCATCAACCCTAAATCAAGTATGAATAAAGTTACTGACCATGTTGTACGAATATCTGAAAAACTATAATGACCCTGTAAACGGCAGATAACCAATATATCGATGAGTACAAAGCCAACTAAAAAAATTTTGTATATCGAGGACGATCCCGAAGCCCGCTACTTAATGGCCGACATCTTCAGGTACAAAGGATATAGTTATATTGAAGCCGCCCGTGGTTTAGAAGGCATTCAGCTCGCCAAGGAGCATTTACCCCATCTGATTCTGATTGACCTGCAATTACCGGATATGCAGGGTTATGAAGTCACTACCCTTCTGAAAAGCCTTCCCGAACTGGAAAACACACCGATTATAGCCCTGACCGCCGAAACCCAAAAGGATGTGCGCTCATTGGTAATAACCGCCGGCTGCGACGGCTATATATCCAAACCGATCAATATTACTGAGTTTTTATTTAAGATTGAAGAATACCTGGCCGGTAAGAAAGATCATATATCGCCGGATAGTGAAAAACTGTTTCTGCAAAAATATAATATCCAGCTTGTTTCCAAATTAAAGAAAAAAATTGTCGAATTGGAAGAATTGAATAACAATCTGACCAAACTGAATCAGGACCTTTCCGAATCCCGGGACTATTTGGCCAAATACAACGATCGCCTTTTTTATCTCAATACCGTCGCCAATTACCTGCGTACTCAAATTGATCCTCTCAAAATGGCGCGGGCCTTACCCCAAAAAATGGTAAAAGGATTTCAGGTCGACCGTTGCATCCTATTCGATCTAAACCGCGAGACCAATGTCTTGCTGCATTTTGCCTCGACGGGCATCGCTTCATCGGAATTAATGGATGTCTCCTTTTCTTTGTCATCGGGTCTGATGAAACAGATTAAAGAGGAAAGCGGTATTGTCTGGATTAAATCAATGGAAGAAATTCTCGATCCGGCTCTTCTCAGCCTGGCAGAAAATCTCCAATCCACTTCTTTCATCATTGGTAACCTGAGAGAGCTGCATACCCATAGTGAAGAAGATACGGAAATCGGGATAGCTATCGAAAAAACGCAATTGGATCTTAATGTTCAATTCGCCAAAGATATTATTTTTTTTATTGATAAAGGCAACAGTAATGAACATTTTGCCACCTATGAGATTCGTATCCTCAAATCGTTTTTACAAACCGTCAGCGTTATCTATGAAAACATGGTTTTGTATACCCGGTTGCATAAACTCTATGAGATCAAAGTTCAGGAGGCCATGCGTGACGGGTTGACCAAACTTTACAACTATCGCTATTTCATTCAGGAATTGGAGAGGGAAACCAACCGGGCCCGGCGTTTTAATACCTCGTTTTCCATACTAATGATTGATATCGACTTTTTCAAAAAGTATAACGACACCTATGGGCATTTGGAGGGTGATAAGATTTTACGAACGATGGCCGATCTGTTTATCCATAATACCCGCTCCACCGATACCGTGGCCCGCTATGGAGGAGAAGAATTTGTCATTATCCTGCCCGGTTTGAAAAAGAAAGACGCAAAAATGATTGCTGAAAAACTACGAAAACTAATTGAGCACCACGATTTCTATAACGAAGAGGTCCAAAGCTATAATAAACTCACCATCAGTATCGGTGTGGCCAATTTCCCTGAGGACAGCAAGCAGCCCAGTCAGTTGTTAAAACTGGCCGATAAAGCCCTTTACCAGGCTAAAAACGAAGGCCGTAACAGGGTTTCGGAAGCAAAAGAAGAATAATCCATCCACTCTTCAGTTTAACCATTCCAACACATTTTGTTTATGCGGATTGAATTCCCAAAGAGGCTGATTTATATCAAGTACCATAAAGATGAGCGCCGTGGAATGAACTATGGTTGTATTAAACCATGTTCTGACAGTGATGTTTTTGCGGGGATCGGTTTATTCAGTCCCGTAAATACGATCGCCGGCATCGCCCAAACCGGGTAAAATATACCCCTTTTGATTGAGTTGCCGATCCAACGCGGCAGCATAAACCGGTATATCGCCGTGTTTATCTTCGAGCAGGCGCACGCCTTCGGGTGAAGCAACCAGGCATACGAAAATGATCGACTTACCACCTTCTTTTTTAACACAATCCAAAGCAGCGACGATGCTACCGCCGGTGGCCAGCATGGGATCAATGACGATAATTTCCGTATCGGCCATGGAATTGGGAAATTTTCTGTAATATTCGACCGGTTGCAGGGTGTGTTTATCGCGGTATATGCCCAAATGGCCGACCCGGGCATGGGGAATTAAATTAAGGATACCATCACACATGGCCAAACCGGCACGCAAAATAGGGATCAGGGTAATCGACTTGGCCAGGACAAATCCGCTGGTTTCCTCCAGCGGCGTGATGACCTTCTTTTCCTGCACGGGATAATTGCGGGTGATTTCGTAAACCATTAGCGCAGCGATTTCGCTGAGCATCATTCGAAAATTAAGATTGTTGGTGTTTCTATCACGAAGATAAAATAATTTTTGTTGAATAAGGGGATGGCTGAGAATACGCAGATTTTTAAATTGCATGTATTAATCCTGATTATAGTTTTCATCGAAGTGATCCATAATCTTTTGGCGCACATTTTCCATCAAGATATTTCGGTCTTCATAGGACATATTATCGGTAGTAATTGGATCCAGGAATTCGACTTTAATTTTACCTCGCCGCAACCGCAGGTTCTGTTTCGCCATAATCTGCAGGGAACCGGAAATAACCAAGGGCACAATGGGAATTTTACCTTGAGTGGCTAATACAAATCCGCCTTTTTTAAAGGGTTTTATCTTGCCGTCTTTGCTGCGTGTGCCCTCGGGAAATATGATGACGGAGACACCCCTTTTTATAATTTGTATAGCCTCGTTGATGGTTTCGCGAGCCTTTGCCGAATTACCACGATCAATTTTAATAGTCCCGATGAGCTTAAGTCCCTGGGCGAAAATAGGAATGCGGAATAGTTCTTTTTTAGCAATAAATCTGGCCGTGCCGGGAATACTGATGACTACAGCCAGGATATCAAATAAGCTCTGGTGATTGGATATGTATACAGAAGGCGGTTGTCCAACGATTTTATCCTGACCTGTAATTTCAAGTTTGATACCGGACAGATAAATAAGACCCTTAGCCCAAATACGAACAAGACCATTGGCCGCCTTCGAATAAGGACTAAAAATTCCAATAATGATGGCCACGATGGAACATAAAATGGTGAAGACAGCGCCAATACATACGATAAGTAGAGACCGAAGCATAGTCACCGGTTTAATTCATTAAAGTACTTAAGTAAAATTTAGCACATTGCAT
>Ga0209498_1002858_pt1 | contig 10364 bp, 2 predicted proteins | sample WalLakDeSediment_FD_184131 | JGI IMG/M metagenome (GOLD analysis project Ga0209498, IMG submission 184131) | Lake sediment microbial communities from Walker lake, Nevada to study Microbial Dark Matter (Phase II) - Walker Lake 11/02/13 Deep... | ecosystem: Environmental > Aquatic > Freshwater >... | reverse complement strand
GGCACCAACAGGAAGCTCTTGAAATCTACCAACAGGCGAATGATCTGTGGGGTATTGCGCGGATACACAATGATATGGGAGTGACTTACAACCTGGCCGGCAAATTGGATTCTTCCCTGGTACATCACCGGGCTGCATTAGCGATCCGCCTTGAGTCCAATGACATTTACAATACTTTTGCGAGTCACCTTTACATTGGCGATATCCTCGCCAAACAGGATAATTTCACCGGAGCCATTGAATACTATGAAGAAGGATTACCTTATGGCATCAACGCAGGATATAAAATCACGGTTGTGGATGCAAATTTACGACTTGGGGATTATTACCTGCAGTTGTCCGAAATAAATAAAGCAAAGGAAAAATTTGTAACAGCCTTGCAATTGAGCCGGGAAATCGGTGATCCGACAGGCCAATCAAGAGCTGCAATGGGGTTGGCCAGTATAAGTTTAGACAGAAATGAATACGGAGATGCCATTTCAATGCTCAAGACAGCGGAAAAAACGGCTCCGGAATCAAGCGTCCATTTCAGAAAAGATATTTACCAGGAAATTGCAGAATCCTATTTCAAATTGGGCGACTATAGAAGTGCTTATGTGAACAGTCTGATCTATTCGGAGGTGAAAGATTCGGTGAGTGCAGCCGAAAACCTCGAGAAGATAACCCGGTTAACCAATGTATTGGAATTTGAAAATGAAATGGCACTAAAGAAAGAAAGCAATGAAAAAATGATGGCCATCAAACAGGCGGAGATCAACCGCGAACGTTTCACACGCAATATTTTTCTATCCGGGATGATACTTGCCGTAGTGCTGGTTGTCATCATCTTCATCAGGTTTATTGAAAAGAACAAATTAAGCAATAAATTAAATGAAACCCTGAGCTATCTGAGGGCAACCCAATCCCAGCTCATCCACGCTGAAAAAATGGCCAGTTTGGGTGAGCTCACTGCCGGTATCGCCCACGAAATACAAAATCCGCTGAATTTTGTAAACAATTTTGCGGAAGTGAGTGGCGAGATGATTGATGAATTAAATGAAGGGTTGACAAAGGGCAACGGGCAGATGGCAATGAACTTATCAAAAGACATCAAGCAAAACCTGCAAATGATTAATCACCACGGCAAGCGTGCCGATGCCATAGTCAAAGGCATGTTACAACATAGCCGCACACACACAGGCCAAAAAGAACCGACCGATATCAGCGCACTGGCGGACGAATACCTTCGTTTGAGCTATCACGGCCTCAGGGCAAAAGATAAAAGTTTTAACGCCGATTTCAAAACCGAATTCGATCCTGATTTGCCTAAAGTAAAAGTCATCCCGCAGGATCTTGGCAGAGTTTTACTGAATCTGATTAATAATGCCTTCTACGCCTGTGCTGAGCGAAGTCGGAGCACTGTATCGGAGAAGGAGAAAAACCTGGCAGGTATGGACGATTCCCGACCCTACAACCCCACCGTCACTGTCTCAACCAAGTACCTCGGAGATCAGATCGAAATTTCAGTAAAAGATAATGGTGGCGGTATTCCGGATGAAATCAAAGACAAAATCTTCCAGCCCTTCTTTACCACCAAACCGTCAGGACAGGGGACGGGGTTGGGTTTATCCCTGAGTTTTGATATTGTAAAAGCTCATGGCGGAGACCTGAGATTGAAAACGATACGGGGAGAAGGGTCAAATTTTATGATAATCTTACCGGTATAAAATTTTAAAACAAATAAATCACAGATATGAAATTATTTGAATGCAGACGTGCGACGCACTTGCCCGTGTCAGATGTTGAAAATATTAAAAATTCGCATAATCGCATCAAGGAAAAGTCCCGATGAAATCGGGACGTTTAAAATTCATCATTCTGCGTAACATCACTAAATAAATAACCCTGACATGCCGACTATCAACCAACACATAGAAGCCGCCCGCAAGGTTTATGAAACCTATTGGGAAAGCTACACTAAAGGAGACCTGGAGACTTTTATCTCAACGCTCGATGAAACCTATGAGATGATCGGTACTTCGGAAACTGAAGTTTGCCATACCAAAGAAGAGGGAATCAAATTTTTTGAAGCCCAAATGCAGGAGGTTGTCGGAAAAGCTGAATTGAGAAACCGGCAAATCAAAGTTGTTCCTATAGATCAGCTTGTGCTTATAAATGAACATAGTGATATTTATGTCCTGGCTGATTCGGCCTGGAATTTTTATTCGAAGATCAGGATATCCACCTGGCTGCGGGAAACTGAAACAGGTTGGAAAGTAGTTCAGCAGCATGGTTCCCTACCTGATATGCGTGTTCAGGAAGGGGAAACCATGGCCATCGACAAAATCAGTCGGGAGAACCTCGAACTCCGCGATGCTGTTAAAAGGCGCACTGCCGAACTGGAATACAAGAATCGTGAACTGGAAATTGAAGCAGCACTGGAAAGGGTACGGGCGGTAGGCATGGGCATGAAAAAACCGGAAGACATGCTCGCTGTATGCCGGGTGATATCCGATGAATTACAGCATTTGGGTGTGGAACATATCCGGAATGTGCAGACCGCGATTATTGATCAAGAAAAAGGCAGTTACCTGAATTACCAGTATTTCACGGCTTACCAAAAAGAATCCATTGAAGTAACGGAGTACCATAAAAATCCGGTAGTCAACGACATGGCTACCCGTATGCTGGAATCTGCAGACGGGTTTTTCACCGGAAGTTTAGCCGGTAAGGAGTTGGAGAAATTCCGCGCCTACCGCAAGCAGGAAAATCAGTTCCCCGACCCATTACTGGATGAAACCGGATCGGCCGATTATCATTTCTTTTCCATCGGACCCGGCGGGCTTGGCCTTACCCTTTACCAATCGCTGAATGAGGAAGGCCTGATTATTTTTAAACGGTTCCACAAGGTATTTTCTCTGGCCTACCGCAGGTTCCGGGATATCGAAAAGGCCGAGGCACAGGCACGGGAAGCACAAATTGAAGCATCACTGGAGAAAGTCCGTGCTCAAACCATGGGCATGCAATCCACTGATGATCTTTCAAACGTGGCATCGGTGATGTTTGAACAGATGAAAAGTTTGGGCGGTGACTTGTTTGCCTTTGGCATTGTGCTGTGCGACAAGGATAAAGACACGGTGGAACAGTGGCACAATCTCGGCAATGAAGGCATGATCTCGCCATTCACTGTCCCGGTCGACCTGGATTATATCCACCGCTACAGGTATGACCAATGGAAAGCCGGCGAAGAGCTGTTTTCCATTGAGATTCCGGAAAACTACATCGCCCGTCATTTTGAACTGATGTTTGAACTTCAATCGGTAAAAGCTGCGATGGATGAAGTAGCCGCTCAGGGTATTGATGTTGAGATTCCGGATTGGGAGATTGATTATGGCGCGTCCTTCAAGCATGGCTATTTGCTCGTTTCTTCCCGAAAGCCGTTTCAGGAGAATCACATATTCCCGCGGTTTGCAAACGTTTTTGAACAGGCATACACACGCTTCCTCGACTTGCAAAAAGCTGAAGCACAGGCGTACGAAGCGCAGATCGAACTCTCCCTTGAACGCATCCGCGCACAGGTTACCGCAATGCAGGAATCATCGGATCTGCTTGACATCGTGGTGACTATGCGCACGGAGTTTGTGTCGCTCGGCCACGAGGCACATTACTTCTGGCATATGCGCTGGCTGCCGGAAAGGTATGATAAGGCGATGACTTCGGGTGATGGCACACGTATAGGCATGGTAATGACCCTGCCCCGACACATTCACGGAGATATCCCCCCGGTAGCTGATTGGGAAAAAAGCGATGAACCCACCTACGTTTTGGCCATGGACGTGGATACTGCCGTGGATTACGTGGACAAGATGATCACCCTGGGTGATTTTGAACAGGTAGATCCCCAGGCGCCCAGTCTGGATGATGTCCGCCACATCGGCGGCCTTACATTTATCATGGCACGTACCACTCATGGGGAAATTGGTTACAGTCTGCCCGGCGTGGTGCCTGATCCGCCAAAAGATGCCGTGGATACGTTGGTGCGTTTTGCAGGCGTATTTGATCTCGCCTACAAACGTTTTGAAGATTTGAAGACTGCGGAAAAAGATCTTATCGAAATCAAAGCAGCCAGGCATAAAGCAGAAGAAGCGCTCACTGAACTCAAAGCCACCCAGGACCAGCTCGTCCAGCAGGAAAAGCTCGCCTCCCTCGGCCAGCTTACTGCGGGTATTGCCCACGAGATCAAGAACCCGCTGAACTTTGTCAACAACTTCTCTGAGGTTTCCATTGAAATGGTTGATGAGGCACTTTCTGAGGTTTCAGGTCTCGCCTTGCGGGATCCCGCATCATTAATATCATATGATTGTAAAGAGCGGGATTTCAAGTTTCAGGTTACAGGTGATAGCCCGGAAGTAAATACCAAAAATATAAAATGTGTTTCCGATCTCAAAGATATTTTAAATGACATAAAAGCAAATCTTCGAAAAATCCACGAACACGGCAGCCGTGCCGACGGTATTGTGAAATCAATGCTCCAGCACTCACGCGGCGGCAACGGTAAAATGGAACCGACCAATGTAAATGCCCTCATCAAAGAGTACATCAACCTCTCCTTCCACGGCATGCGCGCAGGCAAAAATCCGATCAATGTGGATATTCAACTCGATCTTGGCAACGACCTGGGCAATGTAAATCTCATCAGCGAAGATTTTAGCCGCGTGGTGCTCAACTTGTCCAATAACGCCTTTGACGCCATGCGCGAAAAAACAATAACCGAACCCGGTTACAAGCCGATGCTCAGCATTCGCACCCGGCGCACAGACAAAGCTGTTCAAATCGTCATCGCCGACAACGGCCCCGGCATCCCTGACGACATAAAAGACAAAATCCTACAGCCGTTTTTTACCACGAAGAAAGGTACAGATGGAACTGGATTGGGCTTATCCATCACCCACGATATTGTAAAGGCTCACGGGGGTGAAATAACCATTAATACAATAGAAAATGAAAAAACAGAATTTACGATTATGCTGCCTAAATAGGCTGGAAGTATTAAAGGGATATTTCAGAATATTATTACAGCTGAAATACATGGTTCCGCTGCTTTTTTTAGCGGCCTGCACCGGCACGCCCAAAGATGACGGAACTTCACCCGCACCACTTTTTCCCCATCCCCAAAACATAGCAGCCAACCCGGAAGGTGGTTATGTGGTAAACCCCGTAACAGGCGATAGCCTGCAACCTCTCATCAACTCTTTGGGAGATACCGTACTTACAGGCGTACCCATTCCTGCCAAACCGAAAGTCATCCACCCGGACAGTGTTGCCCAACCCAAAGCGGTAAAAGCCCCAGCTATAGAAAGTCTTGAAAAGCATAAAGCCCACCCAAACCGTCACAAAATACCCGAAAACATCCCCGCCATACCGGTTGACAAAAGCCAACTAAAAACCATGCCGGTAAAACTTGCTGAAAAGCAGCCCGGAGGTGTGCTCGATACCGCCCATTACCTTGTTAACTCCACTGGCGATACCATTTCCACAGGAGTACCCATACCCGCCAAAGGCAAGATAGTAAAAGCCATTCAACCAAAGCCCATCAAAGCCTTACCCCCGGCAATTAAAGATGCTGCCATTACCAACTTGCAATATTTAAACGTGGACCAGGGTATGAACGCTTCTTACGTCTATTCAATATTGGAAGATAAGAGCGGAAATCTGTGGTTCGGAACGAATAGCGGAGGGGTAAATAAATACGATGGAGAAAGCTTTAGCCATTTTACCGAAAAAGAAGGCTTAAGTAACAATACCGTCTGGTCAATGTTGGAAGATAAAAGCGGAAATCTGTGGTTCGGCACTTTGGGCGGAGGGGTAAATAAATACGATGGAGAAAGCTTTATCCATTTTACCGAAAAAGAAGGCCTAAGTAATAATAGAGTCTTGTCGATATTGGAAGATAAAAGCGGAAATCTGTGGTTCGGCACTGAAGGCGGAGGGGTAAGTAAATACGATGGAGAAAGCTTTCTCCACTTTACCGAAAACGAAGGCTTAAATAATAATAGCGTCTTCTCAATTGTGGAAGATAAAAGCGGAAATCTATGGTTCGGAACTAATGACGGAGGGGTAAGTAAATACGAACCCGCTGAAAGCGGGACAAGTTCAGGAAGCTTTACCCATTTTACCGAAAACGAAGGCTTAAGTAATAATAGAGTATTGTCGATAGTGGAAGATAATAGCGGAAACCTGTGGTTCGGCACGTTTGGCGGAGGGGTAAGTAAATACGAACCCGCTGAAAGCGGGACAAGTTCAGGGAGCTTTACCCATTTTACTGAAAACGAAGGCTTAAGTAATAATATCGTCTTCTCAATTTTGGAAGACAGAAGCGGGAATCTCTGGTTCGGCACTATTGGCGGAGGAGCAAGTAAATACAATAGAGAAAGCTTTCGCCATTTTACCGAAAACGAAGGCTTAAGAGGTACAAACGTCTTGTCGATGTTGGAAGATAAGAACGGCAATCTGTGGTTTGGCACTTTGGACGGAGGGGTAAGTAAATACGATGGAGAAAGCTTTACCCATTTTACTGAAAACGAAGGCTTAAGTGATAATAGCGTCCGGTCTATATTGGAAGATAAAAACGGAAACCTGTGGTTCGGCACTTTTGGCGGTGGGGTGAGTAAATACGACGGCAAAAGCTTTACCCATTTTACCGAAAACGAAGGCTTAAGTAATAATACCGTCTTGTCGATAGTGCAAGATAAAAGCGGTAATCTGTGGTTCGGAACCAATGGCGGAGGGGTGAGTAAATACGACGGCAAAAGCTTTAGCCATTTTACCGAAAAAGAAGGCTTAAGTAACAATACCGTCTGGTCAATATTGGAAGATAAAAGCGGAAATCTGTGGTTCGGTACCTGGGGCAGAGGGGTAAGTAAATACGAATCCGCTGAAAGCGGGACAAGCTCTGGAAGCTTTACCCATTTTACCGAAAAAGAAGGCCTGAGAAATAATAATGTCAGGTCGATGTTGGAAGATGAAAACGGAAATCTGTGGTTCGGCACTTTGGGCGGAGGGGTAAGTAAATACGATGGCGAAAGCTTTACCCATTTTACCGAAAACGAAGGCTTGAGTAATAATAGAGTCATGTCAATATTGGAAAGTAAAAATAACAATATATGGTTGGGTACAGAGAGGGGGCTAATTCAAATTGAGGCTCGCCCTGAGCCTGTTGAAGGCTCGAAGGATGGGGTTAGTGTACCTCCTGCCCAAAAAGCTACACCAACTGTACAGGTTTTTGGCAAACAAGATGGATTAAAAGGGTTACATTTTTTTGCTAACAGTGTTTTTTTAGATAGCAAAAACCGTGCATGGTGGGGCAATGTCAATGGGCTTAGTATGTTGGATTTCAACACGTTTCAATTGTCTCAAAACCCACCTGTAATTTATCTAAAACAACTGGATGTGAATGAGGAGTTTATAGATTACCGCAATATTTCAGAAAGTCCGGGCAAAAAGATTCAGTTTTCGGGAGTAGAACCCTTTACAAACTATCCGCTCAACTTAGAACTTTCTTACGATAAAAACCATCTTACCTTTTACTTTGCTGCTATTGATTGGTCGGCTCCGCATAAAATACATTACAGCTACCGCATGTTGGGGCTCAACAATAACTGGAGTACACCTTCACAAGAAGCCAAAGCTGACTACAGAAATTTGTCATACGGGAATTACACTTTCCAAATCAGAGCCATTGGCGAAAGTGGGGAATGGAGTGAACCTTTTGAATACACTTTCACCATTCGTGCGCCCTTGTGGTACTCCTGGTGGGCTTATTTGATTTATGGATTCTTGCTGTTGGTATTGATCAGGAGGGGTCACATATTCCAAAAAGCCAGAACCATCCGAAAAGAGAGGGAACGATCACAGCAAAAAGAACTGGAACAGGCTAAAGAAATAGGGGATGCCTACAAAAAACTTGAAGTTGCGCATGAGGATTTGAAAGCTGCACAGTATCAACTCGTCCAACAGGAAAAACTCGCTTCACTCGGCCAGCTCACCGCCGGCATCGCCCATGAGATCAAGAATCCGCTGAATTTCGTGAATAACTTCTCAGAGGTTTCCATCGAATTGATTGAAGAGGCGTTGGAAGAAATCCGGCAAATAGAAAAGAATGAACATGCGGCCGAAGTAGCGGATATTTTGTCGGACGTCAAATCGAACCTGGCCAAAGTCAACGAACACGGCTCCCGCGCCAATAGTATCGTCACCTCCATGCTGCAGCACTCGCGCGGCGGGGATGGAAAAATGGAACCCTTCCCTCTCAACACTCTTATAAAAGAATATGTGAACCTGGCTTTTCACGGCATGCGCGCCGGCAAAGAGCAGATTAATGTGGAAATTGATTTGAAGCTGGATGAAAACATTAGCGAAGTACCGCTCATAGCCGAGGATTTTTCCCGGGTGATTTTAAACCTCTGCAACAACGCTTTCGATGCGATGAGGGAGAAGCTCCGGAGATCGGAAGTCGGTCAGACGTCAGCGGCGTACTTGCCAAAGCTCACCGTGAGGACACGAAGCGGGGTAGATACCGTTACAATTGAAATTCAAGACAATGGTCCGGGGATTCCTGAGGAGATAAAAGACAAAATCCTGCAGCCGTTTTTTACGACCAAAAAAGGTAAGCAGGGTACGGGATTGGGGCTGAGCATTACCAACGATATTGTGAAGGCGCATGGGGGTAAACTTGAAATTGAATCCCGGATAGGGGAATACACCACATTCATCGTGCAATTATCTCTTAATACCGACGATATATGAAAAAAGAACTTGAAATACTATGTATTGGGGCCATTCTGCTTCTTGTCATCCTTAGTTCTTTTCAGGATTCTCAAGCCAACTCAAATTTCTTCGGGCAGTACACCCTCCATCACTGGGATACTAATAACGGTTTACCCTCCGATCTGGTATTGTCAACGTACCAATCAAGCGACGGCTTTTTGTGGCTGACCGGTTACACCGGTCTGATTCGGTTTGACGGTGTTACGTTCACCTCTTTTACCTCCAGAAATGTTCCTTTATTGAGAAGCGACAATATTCACGCAGTAAAGGAGAGCGGTGACAGTACGCTTTGGATAACAACGCTGAACAGCGGATTATTGAACTATAAGCGGGGTGTTTTCAGGCAGTCCATACCGGATTTGGCCTTGAGAGACTTCGAGGCTGAAACAAAAACAGGCGGATTGCTGATAGTTCAAAATAGTTTTGAATTACCATATGTTATTATCGATACTCAGTCCGGAAAGTTTCTCCATTTATCTTCAAATGAGGCGGATTCATTATTGCTGGGCGGAGAATTTTTTATTGAAGGGCGGACAGATAGTGAAGGTGGAATATGGAAACGTGATAATGCTTCATTTACTTCAGTTATACGTAAAGTAAATAAAGAATCTCAATATTTTACCTTAATAACCGAAAATCCTGAAAATGAACGCATTTGGGATTTATTGGTCGACAGCAGAGACAGGATATGGCTGGCCGCAACGGATGGATTGTACATCAGAGAGGGGAAATATTTCAGGAAATTCCCAATGGCACAACCCGTCCGGTTTATCAGATATACTGACAAAATCCCAAAACAAATTATCGAAGACCAATCCGGTGGAATCTGGATCGCATATGCAAGTGGGCTGGCATACCTGGCTCCTGAATCAGAACACTTTGTGTTTCTTCCGGAAGGGCATCCACTTCGTACCATATCCATCAATGAAATCATGGAAGACCGGGAAGGAAACATCTGGTTATCTACCCTGAATGGTTTGTACAGATTAAGTAAAGGGAAATTTACCGTTTACTCTAAAGAAGAGGGTTTAGGGAGCAAAACCGTCCGCGGAGTTGCAGCCCTCGAAGCTGTAAGATACGTAGTTGCTACCGATGAAGGCCTTTACGAAATTACGGACGGTCTAGTACTTCCTTTTCAAATAAAAAATGATGAGTATCAGAATTTAATGACAAACGTATACCAAGTTTTTATTGATGCAGAACAAAATATCTGGGTTTGTGGTGGCATCGGGGCGGTCAGGATTTCAGATGATGGTGAAAAAATATTTGATGTAAGGATCAGATTTGTATATGAGGATCCGGAGAACATGCTTTGGTTTGGGATCCCGTTTCTGGGTATTGCCTTCCTGAATGACGATGATAAACTCGAATATTTGGAATTTCCGGATGTTGATTTCAGCGAAGTTTTCATCAGTTCCATACGGAAACTGGTTGACAACACCTGGCTTGTCACCACATTCGACGGTGGCATTCTAATCATTGATGCAGACGGCACCTCAGTAACAAACGATGCTACCAGAGAATTGAAAAATGCCACGGTTTTCAGCTCATATGAAGAT
>Ga0209498_1002857_pt1 | contig 10365 bp, 4 predicted proteins | sample WalLakDeSediment_FD_184131 | JGI IMG/M metagenome (GOLD analysis project Ga0209498, IMG submission 184131) | Lake sediment microbial communities from Walker lake, Nevada to study Microbial Dark Matter (Phase II) - Walker Lake 11/02/13 Deep... | ecosystem: Environmental > Aquatic > Freshwater >... | reverse complement strand
GATTCCACGATCCCATGGGTCGGTGAATCGGTTGCCGATGCGATGCGGCTGCGGCCCGATCCGCAACACCTGGTTTCCGACATTGCCGCCTGTGCGCAGACCGCGCTCGGATTTGGCGGAACGCACCGCGAGGTCCTGCGCGAAGTTGCTGTGGAGAAATACGACTGGCAAGCTGTCAGTGAACGCATGTATGAAGCACTTCAGGCGTGGAGTGAATAGCGGCCTGCCGCGTTCCGTTCGCCGCTCGGCGAGCGGCGTTACATTTGTTTTAAACAATTAATCTATAGCCACGCGCTTCAGCGCGTGGATTACATGCGCACCCAAACTCTTCGGGGGCTTTAGCCCCCAAGACCACTCCATCCCGGCACTACAGATACTCTAATCCCCCTGCTCTTCAACATTATCCTCTTCCCTGACGCCGCCCATCAGCTTGTTCGTTAGCGAATCGATCGACGAGTAGATAACCGGTACCACAACAAGCGTGAGGAATGTTGCGAATATGAGACCGCTGATTATAGCTGTACCCATCGGTCCCCAGAAAGCGGTGTTCTCCGAGCCAAGCTGAAAATTCGGATCGAATGACGAGAGCAGTCCCACGAAATCGAAATTTATTCCGAATGTCAGCGGAACAAGACCCAGTATTGTCGTCAAAGCGGTAAGGAGGACCGGGCGCAACCGGATCGCACCCCCTTCGACGATCGCGTTGGTTTTGGAATATCCCTTCTCAAGAAGCTGTTTGATATAATCGAGCAGAACGATATTGTTGATACAGACAATTCCCGCCAGACTGATGATGCCGATGAACGTCATCAGTCCGAAGTTCGTTCGCGTAACCACCAGTCCGAGAAGAACACCGGTCAGACTCAATCCGACGGCGATCACCACGATCAGCGGCGAGGAAATATTATTAAACTTTATGAGCAGCACAAAGAATATCAGTGCGAAACCGAGTCCCAGAGCAACCGACAGAAATGCGAAGCTCTCGTCCTGTTCTTCGGCTTCACCGGTATATTTCATCTCATAACCGAGCGGCAGGTTTGCCCGGTAATCCGCAAGATACGCCTGCACCTGAGCGAGTACCTGCGGACCGCTGAATCCCGGTGCCGCCTGTGCTTCCACCTCCGCAGTCCGTCTCAGATTAAGCCGGGTTATCGAGCCGAGCCCGTCGCCGTCCTCGAAATCTGCAACCGAGACAAGCGGTATCTGGTTACCCATATTATTGATGTTAAGACGTTTTAAGCTTTCCAGACTTTCTCTGTCCTCTTCCCGGAGCCGGACGATTATTTCGTACTCATCTTCACCATCGCGGAATTTACCCGCTTCGATCCCCGCGTACGCGGCACGTATGGTTTGAGCGATGTCTCTGATACTTAAACCATACCGGTTGGCATTTTCCTGATTGATGAGAATACGGTGTTCGGGCAATCCTCCGCTTATATTATTTCGCACATCTACCAGACCGGGGATGATTCCCGTCTCAGATGCATCGCGCAGCATCTCCGTTAAATCTCTCGTAATTTGAATGATCTGATCGAAACCCTCACCCGATATCTCGATATTTACCGGCGGTCCGGTCGGCGGACCGAAATCCTGCTTATTGATGCTGATTCTCATATCGGGGATATCCCGGAGACGGTCGCGCAGGCGGGTCAGCGTAATGCTGCTCGATTCGGCCCGGTCCCCGAAATCAACCATATTTATATTGATTGTCGCGTTATCGGGAGTTCCGGCGCCTCCGGAGAACGGATCCATGGATATACCGACGTTAACCAGTATATTTTCTATACCTGCCTGTACTGCCGGAAACTCTTCGATCACTTCCCGCATACGTTCGTACACAGTCTGCGCAACATTGTTTGTGGCCTCGACGTTCATGCCGACGGGTCCCTCTATGCTTACGATCAGTTGCCGCGGATCGACCTCGGGGAAGAATTCAACGCCGGGCGGCGCAATCGTCATCATAAAAACAATACCGATGAGACCGCCGAAGACGATGTTCAACAACAGGGCCCTGTTATCCGTGATGATGATCGGTTTGTTATTTTTTCTGAGCAGCATCCCCAGAAATCCGAATACTATTATTATCACGGGAAGGATCATCAATGCCAACACGGTGCTGCTGTCGATTTCCGCTCCGCCCAGACCGGCGAGGAAAAGAGATATCATAATCAGTGCGGCGACCGCGAGTCCGGCATAAAAAGATATTTTCCCTCCCCGGAATATTGCCTCGTGTGTGTGGATCAGTATGAGGATGAGACCGAGCAGCAGAGCGATACCGCCGGGTATCAATAAGACTGCACCCGATGCACTTGAGAGTATCGATACAATACCGCCGAGAATAAGCAGAAGCACGCCGCCGCTGAGCAAAACAAGACTCGCCGTGTTACGGAGATATGCATGTTTTACGGTGTAATCCCGTTCAAGCATCCAGAGCAGAAAAGCTTTGTACTTCTCGATAAATGCAGGCAGCAGTGAGTTCCGGAACAACAGGCCGAACGGTTTCACGAAGAATCTGTAGGTAATGGCAAAGAGCGCGACAGCCAATACTAACACAGCCAGCGTAATCGGATTTGCAAGTCCGACCATAACAGCAACGATAATGAAACCGGCGAGAGCAATACCACGGGTGACAGGCGTCCGGTTCGGCTTTGGTTCGTTCTCCAACCGTACGAGGTATGCAGTGAGCGTTGGATACAAAACGAGCGCCGCAAACAGAGAGCACAGGAGTACGATGATCAGGGTTTGAGGAAGATATCCCATAAATTGTCCGATGATACCGGGCCAGAAAAGCAGAGGAACGAATGCTGCGACGAGCGTTGCCGTACACGCGAGCAATGCGTATCCGATTTCATCGCCCGCGTGACGCGATGCTTCAAAGCGCTCATACCCTTTTTCGCGCCAGCGGTATATATTTTCGACCATGACGATCGCGTTGTCTACAAGCAACCCGAGCGCAATTATCAGACTGAACAGGATAACAAAATTAACGGTCTGACCGAACAACTGAAAAATAATAAAACCCATGAAGATAGATAACGGTACCGCCGCGGCGACCAGCAGAGCATTTCTGATACCCAGAAAGAATACAAGCACCAGAACGACAAGCAGCATTCCCATAATGATGCTGTTTTCAAGATCTGTAATCAGACTACCCACATCTTCACTTGCATCGCCCGTAATGACGATCTGTGTCCCCGGAGGGAGAGGATAACGTTCAAGCACATCCATGATGTTGGCTGCAGCCTCGAGGATGTTCGCACCGGGTCTTTTTTTAATCTGCAAACTGACGACCTGCTGAGCGTTCAGACGCTCCGCCGGGATCGGAACCAGATCGCCTTTGTTGTTTTTCTCCTTGAGAATGGTCAGCCGGGAATAGCTTTCACGGTCTTTAAATCCGAATACAATCTCCGCAAGATCGCGGATATACACGGCTCCGCGGGAGGGATTCCCTCCATTGTCCCCCGAAGGGGTGAAGACAATCAAATTCTCGATCTCATTCGGATCGGAAAATTCACCGCTTACTCTCAGCAGATAGCTCAGGCGATCGACATCGATGGTACCGCCCGGGATCGTTATATTCTGTCCCTGAATTGCACCGATGATCTGTCCGAATGAAACATTATACGCGCTCAATGCCTGCAGATCGACATTCACCTGCACTTCCCGTTCTATACCGCCGACCAGATCGACTTCCCGCACACCGGCTGCCGTTTCAAGTTCATCCTTAAGCCGCTCCGCGATTTCGGTTAACCGGTTCAGTGAGTAATCTGCCGAAAGGTTGACCGACATTATCGGGAAATCGTCGAAATCGAATTCGGTGATAATCGGATCCTGTGCGTCTGCCGGTAATTTCGATCGTGCGAGATCCACCCGTTCGCGCACACGCTGGCTTGCCTCAATCAACGGGGTATTAAGGTCGAATTCAACTATTATACTGCTGAATCCCTCGGTTGTAACCGAACGGATCTCGTCGATGCCGGCGATCCCCTGCAGTTCCCGCTCAAGCGGCTGCGTTACCTGCGACTCCATGTCGGAAGGACCGATTCCCGGATAGATCGTCGTGATGATAAACAACGGAATTTCGATTGTCGGATTCGATTCCTTCGGTATAGTCGTGTAGCTGATCATACCGCCTATCGTGAGCAGGATTGTAAGAACAACGACTGCTGTACGATTCTGTAATGATAATTCTGTTATTTTCATATCGTCAACGATTCAAAGTTTGATTACGAAGAGAGAGGGCGTTTTCGACGCTTGATTTATTCTGAAGAATATCGAGACGATCGCCCTGATTCAGGGTACGGTGTCCGGATACAACCACCTCGTCTCCCCGGGAAATTCCTCCGGTTATCTGGATGAGAAGACCCGATGCCGCTCCGGTGCTCACCGGGACGAGGTGCGCTACGGGTTGCCCTTCTTCATATCGCGCAACAAAGACGTTGGGACCGTCTTCGTCGCGTACAAGTGCGGTTCGCGGTATAACGAAGGTATTTTCGACGGTTCTGCGTACTATATGAACATCAGCAACCATTTCGGGTTTTATTACACCATCCGGATTTGGCATCTCTATCTCGACGCGGTATGTTCTGGTATCGGGATCTATCACATTTCCTGCGAAACGTATCGTTCCTGTGTACGGTAAAGTACCGGTCCCTGAAAAATATATTGTTGAATTCGATCCATCGCGCACATCGGAAGCGAAACGGTCCGGTACTCCGGCAACGACCTTGATCCGGTCTGTATTCACGATACGTGCGACCGGCATGCCGGGATTGATAAGTTCTCCGTTTTTCGCAAATTGCTCTTCTACACGTCCGGTAAAAGGAGCTTCGATGCGGGTATCCTCTAATTGTTTTTTTGCCTGCTCGTACATCGCATTGGCCTGATCGCGCTGGGTTCGTATACTATTGTAATGCAGTTCACTGATGATTGAATCGGCATAGAGTGCCTGCTGGCGGTTGTACGTATCGGCGGCAAGTTCATATTGCACGCGCGCAGCTTCATATCCGGCCTGCATTACCCGGTCGTCAAGTCGTGCGATGACTTCTCCGCGTTCCACCCGCCTACCGAGGGGAGCGATATACTGCACTCTCCCGCTTGTCTCCGCTGAAATAGTTGCGTCATTATATGCTTCGACCGTACCGACAACCTGAACAGTCTCCTCAATCGTATCTTCTTCCATGGTTAACGTTTCCACGGCTACGGTACGGACCCGTCGTTCATTCGTTGTGTTTTCGGCTTCTTCGCTGCTGCCGGAACCGCAGTGTACGAAAAGAAGCGGAGTGAACAATAATAGTTTTGCTAATGTTTTCATATACTTTCTCCGATTGCTTTTTTATATTCACTGTAGGCGACGAGATAGGCATGCACCGCTGAGAGATAATTTAAACGGCTCTGATCAAGAAGCGTCGATGCCTGTCGTTCTTCAAGAGCGGTACCGGCTCCCTCCTGCAAGCGTCTCACCGAAAATTCGTAATTAAGTTCAGCTTGTTCGATATTTCTTCTTTGACTTAAGATGCGTTTATGAGCAGCATGCAGATTGTTGACTGCCTGAACAACTTCAAGATAGATTGACTCCTTCAGTTGTTCCTGCTGTATGAGTGCCTGTTGGATTGCGATGTTTCGCTGCTGAACCTGCTGCGTGGTCTGAAAACCCGTAAACAGTCGCCAGGAAAATTGTAAACCGACCGCGATACCGGGGTTCCAGTATGAATCGGAAAAGAAATCTCTCCGGCTTGTACTGTAACTGAAAGGTTCGTCCGGGTCCTGCGTTATCACCCGGCGCCGGTCGGGTACGTTCCCGAAGTAATTCAGGTTTGCATAAGCGCTGATTTCCGGGAAATATGATGCCCGTGCTAGATTTCGTTGAATTTTTTCTATTTCAATGAGTCCCTCGACCTGTTGTACGTCCGGTCGCTGTTGTACCGCCCGACGATATGCTTCATCGACCGGGGCAATATCCGGTATATTTTGTGTATCGATCGATAAGGGGCTCCGCAGATGTATGTGTGTCCTGACCGGAATACCGAGGATCAGGTTCAGACTTTTTCGTGCAATATCGGCGTTGTTTGCGGCTTCAATGTAATTTGTTTCAAGGTTCACTAACTCGACTTCGGCACCGAGACGGTCGGATTTCGAAAGCACACCCTGCTCTACGGATTTTCGTATCTCCTCAAGTGTTCGTGCTGTTCGTTCGATGCTTTTTTTGAGCACGTCCGCAATCTCTTGTGCGAGCTGAGCCGAGTAATATGCGGACCGGATTCTGTGTGCGACCATTTGCCGGTCGAAAGCTCTGCGATCCTCGTTGAACTTTCTAAAATTTTCCGCCCCGCGGATTGCACTGAATGCCCGTCCGCTGTAAAGAGTCTGCGATATACTGAGTGTCGTTATAAATTGATTGTCCACGCTGAAGGGATTGTCGCCTGCTCCCGGAGGTCTGATGCCCGCTCTTTCAAAACCTTCCCGCTGCCTGTCTAAAAAGTCATCAAAACCGATGGGAGATGTTGAAGGATCTCCGTCTGTCCGGGATCGTTCATTATAGTTCAGCCATTCGAGGGCAGCGAATGTCTGGAAAAGCCCTCCTGCTTCGGTTCCCGCGAATGGATTTGCCGTCACCACATTTCGTGTAAAGTTGGCACTCATATTGAATTGCGGGTAGACCTGGCCCCATGCCTCACGAACCTGCGAGTTGGCGGTGCTCAGATCGAGTAATCCCTGACGCAGTAAATAGCTGTTGACCATACCAATCTCGATCGCTTCGTTGACTGATATCGACAGAGTGTCGGGTGTTTTTGCATACAATGCCTGGATGCAGATTATATGGATAACAGCTGCGAGAACAAAAGTATGCCTTACATTCCGGCAATATTTAGGATAATGCATAATATCTTTGTGCCTCACGTTTTTATTTTTGTTTTTAAACGATCGGAAAGCGTGCACGTTGCAAATGACTGCTCGGTGTACATAGTGCATCCACGTCGTTGAAACAGTGTGTCAATAGAATTTTGGTATCTATGTCCGGCTGTAACCCCGAAAAGGTCAGATTGCCACAACAAATTTAAACAAAATGGATTGTGTCAAGGTTCATAAAATTGAGGTGATTTTAGGGGTTCTCACAGAGGGCACAAAGATCACAAAGGGGTTTTAAATAACTGATGTTACGCAAATGGTATCAATGGCAGATTTTTTATTTAACCCTTTCAGGGTAAATCATTTTTATTGGTTACTCAAAACCAAGGGCGTTCCCCGATAAGTCGGGGTGATGTATTTGTCCCCTTTGGGGACTATTTTCAGAAGTTTAACTCCCGACAAGCCGGGATTACATATATCAGGTCGGGGCAACGCCCGACATAATAATTAAAAACAAAATGTAACCCTGAAAGGGTGAGATATAATACTTTGCGTAACATCAGCTAATAATAATTCTTTGTGCACTTCGTGAGAAATATAGAAAGATATCTATTTTCCTCTTCTCTAAACCGTCTCAACCTTCCGTACCTGACTCGGGGAAGATCCCTGACTCGGATCGTGTGCGATACGTTTCGGCAGAAATCCGGCAGGATAGTGTGTGACAAACTTTTCACCGAAGAGCCGGTTGTGGATAACGGTATTTCGGTATACCTCGTAGTCGAATCTTCCTTTCCTCCGGAAATAGAGTGTTATGAAGGAAGAGGTGATGACTATGAACGTCGAGTATAAAATCGCAAGCCATACCATCTGGCTCTGAATCGGATCCGTGAAGCTGAGAAGAATAACCGCGAACGCGAGGGGTCCGTTTTGAATTCCTGTTTCAAGAGAGATCGCACGCTGGAAAATAGGCGGTACACTCCAAAAACGGGAAAACCAGTAACCGAACAGAAAACCGATGAGTCCCACGGAAATGGCCCCGATATATATCGTGATCGGTGTTTGCAGAAACAATCCGCCATGTCTGATAAATGCCGTTCCCAGCAGATAGAGGATGACGATGATAGCCATAAACCCGGCTGTATCTTCAGCTGTTTTTGCCCAGTCGCGCCATTTCCGACGTATGAACATCCCCATCGCCACCGGAATGAGAACAAGCAGCAGCGATGTAATAATATTCGCCGTGGGAATAACGAAGTCTGTATCGGCACCCGCCGCCCTCATCTCCGCACTGATCTGCTGCGTAAATTCGGCTGTATACAGGTTAAGGAGAATCGGCATCATGAAGATTGCCATGATCGTCGATGCCGTTGTCATCGAGATACTGAGCGCGACCGATCCCTTCGCGAAATAGGTGAACATATTCGAAGTAGTTCCGCCCGGCAGACATCCGATCAGGATGAGCGCTATCGCGAATGCGGGGGGAAGGTTCAGTACGATCGCAAGCGTGAAAGCGACAAGCGGCATCAGTCCGAATTGCGACAAAAATCCGATCAGTACTCCGCGCGGACGTCTTGCTACCGCACGGAAATCGTCGATGGTGAGACTTGCGCCCATGCCCAGCATGATGACGAATATCATTAACGCGAGCAGTGCCTGATCGCTTGTATAAAGAAGTTGTGTGTTGAATTCCATAGTGTTATTCCACAGTCACGGGTTCCATGTTGTAAATTGCTCCGATCATACCGGAGTACTTCCGTTCGATGACGTGACGCTTGAGTTTGAATAGGTTAGTCAGTTCATCTCCCACCTGGAAGCTTACCGGAAGCAGACGGAAATCCTTTATCTGTTCAAATCTTCTGAAACCGTTCGCAGAAGAAATCGTATCTCTGATCACTTTACGGATCAGATCATTTGCTTTGGGATTCGCTGCCAGGTCATCGAGAGAATCTGCTTTGAATCCGGCCCGGCGGAACTCATCGAGAACCGGCACGATGAGTGCTCCGAGAGACCTCTGGTCCTGTCCGATGACCATACAGTAATCGATATACGGACTTTGCTGCAGGCGCATTTCGATCGGTTCGGGTTCGACGTTTTCGCCGCTTGACAGCACGATGGTTGATTTACAGCGGCCGAGTATTTTTAAACAATCGTTGTGCGTTATCATACCAAGGTCGCCGGTACGCATCCATCCGTTCTGAATGGTTTGTTCGGTCAGTTCCGGCTGGCGATAATATCCCTTCATTACCTGAGGACCCCGTGCCCATATCTCACCCCGTCTGCCGCGTCCCTGATATGGATAGTTGTGGTTCGGATACTGGATCTCTCCCGTTTCGATATCGACGATGCGAATCTCGGTTCCGGGGATCGGAGGTCCGACTGTACCCATCACCAGGTCGTCGATTTTCCGAACGGCAAGCACCGGGGATGTCTCGGTCATACCGTATCCCTCGAGCACCGGTATCCCTACATAATTGAAGAACTTGTCTATCTCAATAGGCAGGGCCCCGCCGCCGGAGACGGTTGCCATCAGTGAGCCACCCGCACCCACACGGATACGCTCCAGTACTGCGGCGTTGAAAAATCCGTACCAGGGAACTACCAGCAGCCAGCGCAGAGCATGGAGCGGAATAAGAAGAGGTCGTTTCCATTCTGCTTCCGGCTTCATTTTCAGTTTTTTGTCCTTCATGAAATACACAGAATCTTTATATTGCCGGGCGAGAAAGTAAGCGATGCGGAACAGCAGACGCCGCATGGGATGCGATTCGCGTATGCTTTTTAAAATTCTGTCGTGGAGTTTTTCCCACAATCTCGGTGCAGACCCCATAAATGTCGGTTCAACGTTCTTCATATCTTCGGCAAGCGTTCGTATGCTCGAGTAATATGTACACGCACCGAAACTGATCGTGTACATCTCGAAGACCCGCTCGAAGATATGCCAGATCGGGAGGATGGACAACACGCGATCGGCACAGAAATGTTTGCTCGAAATCGATTCTACCTGCGATATCATGTTCGCGTGCGTCAACATTACACCTTTGGGTTGACCCGTTGTGCCGGAGGTGTAGATAAGCGTGAAGAGATCGTCGGGTTTGATATCCTTTATCCGCTCTTCGGCTCTTCGGTCACCCTGTGATCGCAGTCGGGCTCCCAGTTCGATAACTTCATTGAGAGAACGAACACCCGGTTCGGTTTTTCCCGAGGGATCGAGTAGTATTATCTCGCGTAAATTCGGAAGTTTGTCTCGGAGGAACAGGATTCTCTCCTGGAGAAGTTCTGTTTCAACGAACGTCACCTCGATATTCGCGTGATTAATGATATACACCAGTTCGACGTCGGTTACGTCGCGTCCGCGCGGGACGTCGGCGGCACCGCAGAGCTGAACGCCGTAATCGGCTAATATCCATTCGAAGCGGTTGTCACCGAAGTGTCCGACATGATCTCTGGCATTGACGCCTATCTCGATCAAACCCGTTGCGAGGTCGAGACCCCGATCATATAGTTCACGGAATGAAACCG
>Ga0209498_1002854_pt1 | contig 10371 bp, 9 predicted proteins | sample WalLakDeSediment_FD_184131 | JGI IMG/M metagenome (GOLD analysis project Ga0209498, IMG submission 184131) | Lake sediment microbial communities from Walker lake, Nevada to study Microbial Dark Matter (Phase II) - Walker Lake 11/02/13 Deep... | ecosystem: Environmental > Aquatic > Freshwater >... | reverse complement strand
CTCCATTGCATTCTTACCGATTAAAAACTCTTCAATCGCATCATAATTACCTTTCCAGCCTCCAAGGCCAAAATAGCCATACTTAACATCCAATGGTTGGGGAAGCCCTGCAACAAATTCCACACCCATTGCTTCTAGAAATTCAATTAATGAAGAAGCTTCATCAATGCCCGCAAACACTCCTTGATCATTAATTACATGTGACCACCTATCAATATTAAAGATATTGCTGTCTGCAAGCGAATCCCAATCAGCAGGCCTTACTAACCCCGCCCCGGAAGTTCTTAGTGTTGGGACAAGCATACCACTGCCTATCGTCACTTCCCCTATAGGCATGGTAAAGTCCGTATTAGGTGTAAGCCTGATTTCATATTGGTACCTGGTTACCGGGCAAACAAGCGCTACCGCTACAACGTTCTCAGTACTTACTGCTACAGAATAAAAAGACATCATATCAGCAGTATAAATAGTGAACATTGATTCTCCCGGAGCATAGTTTTCCCCAGGAACTGCCTGGGTAGGAACAACCGAAAAGTCAACTGATACAAATGCATTCCCGCTTTGCCTGGTTATCCAAAAGCTATCTTTTAGAACATAGAAACGCATCTTTGCATCTGTAATAACGCCATCTTCATCAAGCTCCAGAATTGTCTCAATATACTGGGTAGCCTCTGCAAGTTCCACACCATCTACTTCTCCCTGCCATGAGTAGCCAACGTAACGCCCCTTTAATGATACTTCTTCACCTTCCGGAGCCTCGGTTACCGGTGTACATGCTGCCAGCAGCATTAATATAAGAATCATAGCCAGTAACCCAGCAAGTGTATTATATTGTTTTACCACACAAAAACACCCCTTTCAATATTAAGATATTTAAATTAACTTCAGTTGCCCTGAATGGAGCCGCGATATCTGTACATTTACCATAGCCTTTATTGTATTTAATTTAAATGATAACATAAATTTTTAAGTCATGCGATAGATTTTTCTACGTTCTAAAGTTGTCTATCTGACCCTATTGATCAACCCAAAAGGAGTATTCATTTACTATTCCCTCCCATCTCATTTTATTAGGCTAAGACTATCTGTCCAAATGAGTTAGGGGACTAAAGAGATGTGACACAAGCGTGTCACACAAGGCCGAAACATCAGTTTGTTTTATGGCCCTGATTACCCGGGAAATCAGAGTGGTCTCGGTTCTTGTTTTACGTTACAATAGCTATAACTTTACGGGAGAGGGCAAAAAGTGGTAACTGCAACTGCGATATGAATTGCATGGCGATGTGGGGCCTTTTCGTAAGTACGTAGTCAGGTCCGTATGATTCTTTTGAAGCCAACCTGGACCAGGGTATCTATGATCTGCCCAAAGCGTCTTTGAGTGGAGGAGCACTACCAGGCCAGTCTCGGCTACTGGCGCTCTTTTGTAAGCGAGGTGATCTACAAATACTTATATTAGTCTTTAGCCTATATCCTTATGGGAGCGTAACTATAAACATCTTTATTGGAGCAGCTTTCAAGTCGCAGCTTCGTGCAGGTTGATTAGAATGATTGTTCGATACCGGTGAAAAATATCATTTAAAGGAGGTTGTATGATGGAAGCACTGGAAATGATCAGGGAACGGCGAAGTTACCGCGCTTTTAAGCCTGAGCCGATTACCAGAGAGGTGATGCAGAAGATCGTTGAAGCTGCCGGAAACTGCTCATCCTATACGAACACCCAGCCCTGGGAGATGGTCGTGTTAAGCGGCAGGAAACGGGATGAACTTAGCGGGATTCTCTACAAACTGGCAGAGGCACACGCCCCGGCCAGCCCCGACATAGTGCTGCCCACTGCGCTTACCGGGCAAGCACAGGCTCAGCGTTTTTGGGCAACACTGCAACTATCAGGGCAGGGTAATTAAAAAAGGAGGCCTGAGCGGCCTCCTTAGTTTTTTTATGAGAACTCTTTTTCTACTTCAACCACCATTTCGCGCAGGGTTTGAGCGACATCTGCCGGTAGTGGCTCGGGCTGGTGAGTTACAAATTCACCGGCAATACCTACCTCCCTGATTACATCAACTGCCAGGGATTCATCATTGACAGGCACACCATCAAGCATACGCCTGATCATGCGCACAAATTCATTGTCGGCAACCAGAAGGCCCAAATCCATGGTCATTCCCAACCCTACCATGCCAAGACCGTAGATCATGTTGGTGATAATGTGCCGTACTTAATTGATACCGACATGGACAGCAAGGAGTTTAAGCAAGAGCTTAAAGCCGTTTGATTCAGAAAGTCTACAGCAGAGACCCGCTGATCTGTCCCAAATGTAGCGGGAAGATACCTATTCACAGCTACCCGCTGAAAAACCATGCTCATAAACAGGGCTAGTTATACTGCTTTGGGTTGCTTCTTGTGCTATTACCGGTAAAGCTTTTAAACTCCTGCCGTCCTTTCGTCTCTCCAGGTTAAATCAGACCGATAGAATGCCTGTTTTTGACTCCGGTTGGCTTGACCTGCCGCAAACTAGTGTAGTATTATAATCCCAGCAGAAAAGCAAATTCTGTCTCAGAGGCAGGTTCCAAATAATCCGCCCGGCCGAAACGGATAAATTCTCTGGCGCTCTCAGCGAAAAGGAAAAAGAGGAACTAAAGGAACGCTTGCAGGTTGAAATGAGCCGGGCATGGAAATGATCCTGACCGGCCGCAGCGCCTCCCAGTCTGTCCTTGATAAAACCGATCTCGTAACTGAAATGCTCTGCGTCAAGCACTACATGGACAAAGGCGTCCCCGCCCGCGACGTCATCGAGAAATAAGTAGAACAAGCCACTACTGAAGAAGGATCTTTTATATCTTCCCGAGAATACTATTAAATAGACATTATTAGTAAATATTGACAGGTTAAGTTTTATCTTCGAAAGGAGAGGAAATATGAGCGCCAAAAACTTTGACAAGCAAAAGCAGGTGATAAAAGAGATCATTCTGGATTTGCATGAAGGGCTGAGTTTTGAAGAAGCGCAAAAAAAACTGGAGCGGGAAGTGGGCAGCATATCATCGCTTGAAATTGCGCAGGTTGAACAATCCCTGATCGACGATGGAATGTCACCTGACGAGATCAAAAAATTCTGCAATGTTCATGCCCTGTTGTTTGAAACTTCTTTGCGGGAAGATATGGGCAGGGAGGAAACTCCCGGTCACCCGGTTTCACTGTTCAAAGCAGAAAACAGGGAAATCGAAAAGATTACCGCGGCCCTGAAAGAACTGGCCGGGCAGGCCGGAGAAATGGACCCGGAACAGTTCCGGCGGGAGGCCGGCGAACTGCTGGAGAAGCTCGGGGATATCGAACTGCATTATACCCGCAAGGAGCAGCTGCTTTTCCCCTACCTGGAGCGCTACGGCTTCATGGGGCCCTCCAAGGTAATGTGGGGCAAGCACAACGAAGTCAGGGACATTTTTAAGCAGGCCTTTTCAGATCTCGATACAATAAAGGAAAAAGAAGATGCAAAGCGCTTTGTTGAAGAACGCCTCAACCTGATGGCAGAGGAAGTCGACGGCATGATTTTCAAGGAAGAAAACATCCTTTTCCCCACTTCCCTGGAGAAATTGCAAACCGACGACTGGATCGACATCCTCAAAGAGAGCGACCAGGTCGGCTATGCCTATATCGAACAGCCGGCGGATACCACTCGCCTCATAGATGCTCTGAAAAAAGCGGCCGCTACAGAGCCGGCTTTTAAAGATAACAAGATAGTCCTTCCTTCCGGAGAGCTCAATCCCAGGCAGCTGATGCAAATACTCAACAGCCTGCCGATCGATCTTACCTTTGTCGATCACGATGATGTTGTGCGCTTTTTCTCTGAAAACAAAGATCGCATTTTTGTTCGGACCCGGGCTATTATCGGCCGCAAGGTAGAAAACTGCCATCCGCCGCAGAGCGTTGAGCAGGTGGAGAAAATCCTTTTTTCCTTTAAAGACGGGACCAGGGACAGCGCCGAGTTCTGGATTAACTTCAAGGGAAAGATGGTTTACATTGTTTTCTTTGCTGTCCGTGATGAGAATGGAAAATACCTGGGAACTCTGGAGACAGCCCAGGATATTACTGCCCTGCAAAAATTGGAAGGAGAAAGAAGGCTTCTGGATGAAAGAAATTGATCTGTCGAAGAGTATTTACCAGCTTACGGAAGAATACCCTGAGCTGATCAACACATTAAAAGAATTGGGATTTGCCGGGATTGCCTTTCCGGTAGTGCGGAAAACACTGGGCCGGAAAACTACCCTGCCCGAAGGCTGCCGTAACCAGAAAAAAGACCTCGACGAAGTGATCCGCCACCTGGAAGATATGGGTTACATGGTTGCCGGCAAAGAAAGAGCCACTTCGTAAGAAAACTGTCAAACCACGGCCATGGGTATTATGCCCCATGACGGCTTCTGTAACAGCCTCGACGGTGCGGGCATTCCCCGCGAACAGATTCTGAAGCAGGCCTGGCTGGCCCCGGCCTTTATCTTACTTGTTAACTGCCGGTTTAAAGCCGGGAAAGAGACTTAAGTCGGTATGGGGCAGGAACACGGCCGAGATATATTCATCCATGAAGGTATTGCCTGAAGCAAGTTCCACGTAAGTTATTTTCTGGCCCAATTCAACTGCTTCCCGGTATGCGTCTGCCGACAGCAGGGCCAGGCAGGCGCCTTTAACTGAACTGTTACCGATAAAGGTGTAGCGTTCAGGATCGATGTCCGGAAGAAGGCCAATTTTAACGGCCTGCTCAACATTGAGAAAGTTACCGAACCCTCCGGCGATGATGACCCGATCGATGTCTTCAACTTTCATATCCACCATATGCAGCAGCGTCCGCATTCCGGCATAGATAGCCGCCTTGGCCCGCAGCAGGTTCTTTACATCGGCCCCGGTAATGACAATATCGCTTTCCACCCCGGAATCTTCCTGCCAGGCAAGGACAAATTCCATACTTTCATCGCCCGCCCTCAGGCGCGGGGTATCGATGTCGGTCTGAAATTTTCCCGCCCGGTCGATGATGCCGGCTTCAAGCAGGGCGGAAAGTGCGTCGATTAACCCGGAGCCGCAGATTCCGAGAGCGGGCGCATCCTTCACCGTATTGACGATCACGTCAAAGCTGAGGGGATCAATATCCACTTTTTCGATCGCTCCGGCGGTTGCCCGCATCCCGAAGGAGATCCCTCCGCCTTCAAAGGCCGGACCCGCGGAGCAGGCACAGCTGACCAGCCAATTCTTGTTGCCGAGGACCATCTCAGCGTTGGTGCCAATATCGATAAACAGGGTGGTTTCGTCCTTGTGCGCGATACGGGTAAACAGGGCCCCTGCGACAATATCTCCGCCAACGTAGCTGGCGACCTGGGGGAACGATATGGCTACCGCTTCGGGATGGAGGTTCAAACCGATTTCCCGCGCCTTTACCGGTGGAACAACGTTGCAGGTGGGGATGTACGGTTCCAGGCGGATATATTTGGGGGTAATTCCCCAGAGCAACTGAGTCATGGTTGTGTTGCCGGCGATAACTGCCTGAACGATATCTTCTTTTTTAAATCCTGCTTCGGCGACCGCTTTTTCAATCAGGTTGTTGAGGGTATTCGTAACAGCGCTGTGTAAATTGTCCAGCCCGTCCTTTTCCTCCACGGCATAGATAATCCTGCTGATCACGTCGTCGCCGTAGCTGCACTGCTTGTTGTAATCGCCCTGACGGCTGATAATACGGTAAGTGGAAAGGTCTATCAGGTAGACTACGTTGGATGTCGTGCCGACATCGACGGCCACGCCAAGGGTTGCCCCGTTTTCTCCCGGTTCGACCTTGATAATTTCTGTGTAATTATCAAGAGCAGCCACTGTTACCGAGACATCCCAGTTGTTGTCCCGCAGGGTTTCCGAAAGGGTGCGCAGGGCCGGTATGTTGATTTGCAGCCTGCCTTCCCCGAGAGACAGGTTCAGCTCCTGTTTCAGGGCCAGGCGCAGGCGGGTAAGATCTGCTGTGTTTTCTACCAGGGTCGGCGGATCCAGTTTTACCCTCACCTTGCGGCAGATCGGCTGCTGCCGGTAGCCCTGCAGCAGGGCTTTGGCTACCAGTTCCTCTTCCCCGGAGGCATGGGCGGAAACAATCCGGTGGGTTTGTACCCGGGATGTTTCCGGCACGAAAATGCTTACCGGTTCATCTTTTACCCTGGCCCGGCAGGACAGGATGTAGCCTTCATCGCGCAGTTTCACTTTCAGGGAACGGTCGGTTCCTCCCCTGACTTGTCCGCTCTCCAGCTTCACCCTGCAGCGTCCGCAGGTTCCCTCCCCACCGCAGTTGGCCCGGACCTCGGCACCGGCGAGAACAGCCGCCCGTAGAAGTGATGTTCCGGACGGAACATCGACAGCGGTTTTTTCCGGTAATACAGTTACCCTGGGGCTCATATCTATCACTCCTTTATCCTCTAAAGCGTGCTTCGGCGATACCAGTTTCAATCATTGCCACAGTCAGGACCAGCTTTTATGCCCCATATCCATATTTCAGATTTATGCTTTTTCCACAATGTTTCCGTGAACGCCAATTACGATTTTATTAAGGGGTATTTTTCTTCCAGCCTTGTCCACTGCCTGGCGGGCGATCTGGTAGAGACCCATACAGCAGGGAACTTCCATGATCATTACCGTCAGTGAGTTTATCCGGCCCCGGTCGATCATGTCGGTTATTTTCTGGCTGTAGATATCCAGGCTTTGATCCAGCTTGGGGCAGGCGATGGTAATTCTTTTGTCTTTCAGATAATCCTTGTGAAAGTCACCGGTGGCGTAAGCTACGCAATCAGCCGTAAGCAGTACATCGGCCCCGGCAAAGTAGGGCGCCTCCGGGGAAACCAAAAACAGCTGGATCGGCCACTGTCTTAACTGAGAAGCCCTGCTGCCGCTTTCATCGTTTTTACCTTCGCTCTGTTCGTCCAGGGCAATACTTCTGCTGCCCGGGCATCCGTCAAACTTCATCATCATTGCCCTCCTCTCCGGTTAGCATTTTTTCCTCGAGAACGGTAATTAAAGCTTCGTATTTTGATGTCGTATCCGGGCCAAGACGGTTTTCTTCACTCACGAATGACTTATACATCGCCTCAACCTGTCCGGGCATTAATTGACGTTCAATCCAAGGGTAGAGTATTTCATCCTCTTTTTTGATGTGTTCGACAAGTAAATCCCGATATTTCAGCAAATGTTCAATTACCGATTCCCTGTCATCTTCCGTCAGGGCTTTCAGGATTGCCTGGACGTGGCCCCGCCCGGTCGTGTGATCGGCATATATGACCCGGATTACTTCCGCGCTTTCATCTACGTACTTGAACATGATCTCTTCTTCCTTGGCGTGGTGAAAACGGTCGGCATAGTAGCGGATAAACTCCACGCAATCCAGGATTACCTGCCGATCCAGCCCGGAGTAATTAATTTGATCCACTATCGACGGGATCAGGGCCAGCAGCCGCTTGATTAGTTTGTGTTCATCTACCAGCATTTGAACCGGCTGTGTGTAACTGAGCATCGTTCCATTCGGCGTAGGATCCCGGGACTGTCTCTGCCCGCTTTTTTCAACTTTTCCGGACAGGATTGCTTCTTCAATCCTTTTCATCAAGATTTCTTCCTGCTCCGGAGGTAAAAAATGTATGTTCACTACTTCTTTCAGCAGGCAGGTCCCGACCGTACAGGCGGTGCACCCGATCTCGTATTCATTCAGAATATCTCCGACAACGGGGTGCTCCTCGATTACTTCCTTGATTCCCCGGTCCAGGCAATCATTCATGGGATCACTCCTCTCTCTTTTAATAGCTTGCCGACAGAGGCGTGTCGTATTTGTCGGCCAGCTCACGGTGTATTTTCAATTTCCAGGTGCGCTCGTCCAGCGCCTTAAGGATTTTTTCCGCCGCCAGTTCCGGGTCTTCCTCCCAGATAAAGTAGCCGCCGTAGACGTCTTCGGCAATTTGCAGGGCGATGCCGTTGACCAGGGCACTGCCGGTAACTTCGGGAACCACCCCGACATGGGTCGGAATGCCGAGAGCCACAAACCAGCTGCCGATGGCAACCGCTTTTTCACTCATTGCTTCAGGTGCCGAGGCGACAAATGGCACCTTTGGCATATCGATATTCCACTGCCTGGCCAGCTCCGTGGCCAGGTCGAAAGCCCTGCTGTTGTCGACACAGGAGCCCATGTGGAAAACAAGGGGCAGTTTATTGCCGTTCAGTTTCTCCTTGTTTGCTTCGTTCAGGTTGTTGATAAAAGCCTTGAGCCCTTCACCGGCATGCAGTTCCACGGCTTCATCGTTCATCAGGCCCATTTTGGCAGCGCTGCCGGCTGCACAGCCTGTGGCGACCATCAACACGTTATTGCGGGCCAGTTTGCGAATAATGTCGTTGCAGCTTTGGTCCTGGATTACCCGCAGGTTGTTGCATCCCGCGAAAAGGACCACACCGCTAAGCTGGCCGGCCTCGATGGCATCGGTAATTACTTTAAAGGGCTGTTCCGGGTTTACGGCGCTTAGAATGTCCTCCATTGCTTCTACGCTGAAACCGGCCGTGACCTTATTTTTCACCTCGGGGATAGATACTTCCCGGCCCTGCCTTTCCCTGTAGGCATCAATGGCCAGGTTGATGATTTCTCCGGCTTTTTCCGCGGCCCGGTCTTCTGAAAAAGCGACATGGTAAGATCCGGGGATCTTGGCATTGGGCATGGTGGTGACTACGCGGGTATGGAAGCACTCCGAGACCGCTTTTACCCCGGGCATAATGCACTGCACGTCGACAACCATGGCATCGAGAGCCCCGGTCATTATCGGCAGCTCCTGGGAGAGGAAGTTGGTTAAAACGGGCACACCCTGCCGCATCAGCACCTCGTTGCCCGTACAGCAGATCCCCATGCATTTGATCCCTTTGGCGCCGGCGGCGTGTGCTTCTTCATTCATCTCCCGGGCAGCCCGCACGATCATCTCGCTTAAGAGCGGGTTATGTCCGTGCAGGGCAATGTTGACTGTATCAGCTTCCATTACCCCGAAGTTTGCCTCGGTGGTAACCGGCTCTGGCGTGCCGAAAATGATATCGGAAAGATCGGTGGCTATATGCATCCCGATATAATCACAGAGGGCTGTTTTTAACCCCTGGAAAACCAGGTTAACCGGGTCGGCATCCATGCCCATGTGGGTCTGGGCCATCGTTTCGGCAATCGTGGTATGAATACTGCGGGGAGATATTGCGCATTCTTCAAATTTTTGCAGGCGGCCTTCAACCACTGTTGTTTCCAACCATTTGCAGTGGTCGGTCGATACCTTGATAAAATCCTGGAGAGCCAGGGCAACTACCTCTTCAAGGATATCCCGTTCACTTTTACTTTCGGTGGATATCCCGAGCCTTTCGGCCACTTTATACAATTTTTTCGAATCCTCAATATTGTAATCGGACAGTTTTCCTTCCAGCATATCGGTTACCGTATAGACAATATGGCGGCCGTGATCACCGTGAGCGCTGGCTCCGGCAGTGATAGCCCTTAAAAGGTTGCGGGCAACGATGGTGTACGCATGGGCGCCGCAGATGCCTTTATCGGCCTTTTTGGTGATCCGGCAGGGGCCCTGCAGGCAGATCCGGCAGCACACCCCGGTTCTGCCAAAATTACACTGGGGCTGCATTTTAAGATAGCGATCAAATGCTGTCTCGACCCGGCTTTCATTTTGGTCCAAAATTGCCAGGGCGGCCGGATCGGCAGTTCTTTTACTGTCGATTTTTAGTTTTTCCGCTTTCATGCCTCATTAACCCACCTTTCAATGGTATTTTTAGTTTCTCAGCTCAGCTTAAGGGAGAAAAACAGGCCGGCCTTTATTTATTACTAACTTAAATGGTAATATATAAATGTTACAAATAACCCCTATAGCGACCTGTTAAATTTATTATGTTCTTATCCATTAATACTATAGGGGCACTTTCAATTATACCATATTGCCCCGGTTTTTCAAGCGCTAAATTAACGGGAATTAAGGTCATTACCCGGTCTTAAGGGCGACCCGGGGTGGTTCGATCTGCAAGCAGGCAGTAATTTGCTATTAATTTGCTGGAATTTAGAGCATATTGAGCTTAATCGTTCATATTATGGCGGGAAGCCGGTTCAGGAAAGGCTTTCGGATTTGTATCTGCCGGGGATAAGGTGAATAATTAAAATATAAATATAACCAAGTTAGTTATAGATGATTTCCAACAATTGTGTTGCTCAGTGATTCTTCATCCTTCAAAAAATGACTCAGAATTCGTAATTATATTCCATTAACCAATCTACGAAGTCGTCTCCATCTGACTCAAAATAGCCTTTAAGTCGTTTTGTGCTTTTGTGCTTACTTAATAATGTAATTTAAAAGTTTA
>Ga0209498_1002853_pt1 | contig 10377 bp, 9 predicted proteins | sample WalLakDeSediment_FD_184131 | JGI IMG/M metagenome (GOLD analysis project Ga0209498, IMG submission 184131) | Lake sediment microbial communities from Walker lake, Nevada to study Microbial Dark Matter (Phase II) - Walker Lake 11/02/13 Deep... | ecosystem: Environmental > Aquatic > Freshwater >... | reverse complement strand
CTACTTGAAATGCACGGAGACTATAGATTGCGACACGAGGTCTATCAGAGAAAAGGCACAGGCTCTGACTGAGGGGCTGGGAACGGACAGGGAGAAGACAGTAGCCCTTTTCTATTTTGTAAGGGATGAGATCAAACACAACCCGTATGCGCCAGGTCTGCTTCTTGAAGACTACAAGGCGAGTACAATCCTGGAAAGAGGCAATGGGTATTGTCAGCAGAAGGCAGTCCTTCTCGTCGCATTAAGCCGAGCCGCAGGGATCCCCGCCCGCTTAGGATTTGTTGATGTGCGAGACCAGTTGTTGTCAGAGAAATTCCGCAAGATGATAGGAGGAGACAACCTGCTTATCCAGCATGGCTATGCCGAGTTACATATCGATGGCAAATGGGTTCATGCCAGCCCGGCCTATGATCTGGAGACTTGCCGGCGGAATGGGTTCGTCCCGGTAGAGTTCGACGGGGTAAACGATGCCAAAGACTCGCCATATAATCGAGATGGGAAGCCGCACATCGAGCATGTGAAAGACCACGGTCACTATGCGGATTTTCCATGGGATGACATAGTGAATTATCGCAAAGAGTGGGTGGCCCGGATAGGCAGAGAGTGGACTGAGTATACAGAGAATGTGGGCAAGCACTCGGTTGAATGATGGCTGGGGAGGTTGTGGGGAGGCATGGGTTGATACCTCGGGATAAGGGGTGAGAAATGAGCGACGTTACTGGTGAAATCATCATCGCTGTAGTGATCTTTGTTGTGTTGGCAGTGGTTTTCATGACCGATTCATTGCCTGGAGGAGGTTTTCCAGGTACTGGGAAAAAGAAGCACTAGTGTTGTGTGCCACGGTCTTCCCCTTTCTTACTTCCGCCGTAACCCCGAACCTACAGTGGCTTAGTGGTTAAATCTCCGCATTGTACTCCGTGGGCTGGAGCTGCGGATACGTGGCAACCCAACGGTACGATCCCAACCGGCAATCCGACTGCGGGCCTACTATCCCCTAGCCAGAGGATTCGTACTGTTAAGGCCCACTTTTTTTGGTACGAAAGTACGTCAACGAAAGTATGTCGGATTCCAGTACGTAAATGGGATTGTCATCCTGTCAGGTTCGAGGGACAATGTTACTAGCCAAAAGCCATGAGCTGAAGGCTGCAGATACGACTAGGACTGAGTGATAGATATGACTACGAGGCAAAAAAGCAAGGCGCAGGGAACAGTGGTCAAGAGTTGTGATAGGTGCGTGCACAAATCCATTTGCATACTCTATCATGGTCACGGTCAACTGGAATTGCGCTTTGGTGATTCATATTCGAAAGATCCTGAAGCGTTCGTGAAGAGACTTGACGAGCAACTCGCCTATAAGTGTAGGTTCTATCTGGAGGGTGAGAGTGGTGTTTGAACCTTGAAGCTGGCTGTGCCTGTAGCGTCCCCCTTTTTTTGCCCGGAATAACTTAACATAAGTTACCTTTAGTTAACTTTACTTAACAGGCATTTCGGGCATGTTATTAGAGTGGGGACCATGAATAAGAGCTCCGCTGTGGACAAGTCTCTCAGGTTCTATGCTAAAACAGAAAGCCCCAAGCCATTCCGTCACCCGAACACCTTGGAGCTTACTAGGAGCCTCATGATTCATCCGAGACTCTCCTGCATGATAACATCCAGTCGGGCTTTTGTCAAGCACTTTTCTTACATTATCCTTACATTGCTTATCTTTTTCTCCAATGACAGGGAGGCTGATGGAGAATGCGAAGGCCGATTGTTTGTACCTGTTCTGAGGGGATTGTTTCGGGGGAATGGCGTGATGTGCAGGGAGGCTGCGGCTTACCAGAATTCGATGTTGGGCTTGAATACGGGCTCTGTTGCCTCGAGCGTCGCTGCGATCTCCCGCTTCGTGGCTTCATCGGTAATGGGCTCCACTTCTGAAATGGGCAGGCCCGCCTCGTTCTCCTTGCCCTTCCACGATAGCAGGTATCCGGGCACGATGGCATAGTAGAAGGCGCGGTTGCCGCAACAGGAGGATTCCACCGAACACATACCAATCAGGCCGAGTATTTCTCTCCCGTCGTGCTCCAGTCTTAGCTCTTTGACGATGGCATAGAATCCGGCCAGAGCAGTTACTTCTTCGCCCAGCTTTAGATGGGCATACTCGAGGCTCATGTTGTCTCCCTGCGCTGATGTAGTTTAAGTAAGTAGCCAATTTTGAGGTTAGCAGAGGGTGAGCCTAACGTCAAGTTGCTTATCGCCTGTGGTTCCCCGCGTTGGGGGGATGGGATAAGGGGGAGGGGAAGGGGCTACGCTATCGGTCTGGCTTGGCTCAGCGAAAGAGGGACTAAAGTACCACTTAATGCGGTACATAGGTGGGATTGCAACTCCCCCATTATGGTCACATTATGTGCTTGAGGGCTTGAGTGAGGATGATGTTGGCTGCAAGCCCTGAATGGAGAGAGCCAAATGCACGAGCTAATGTTGGACACATACTTCACGATCTCAGCCGGCGCTGTTCTCCTCATTTTGATACTGGCCGTAGACTATCTCTTTCGGATACGGCGCAGACGGCAGCGAAGCTAACGGGATAAACTGTCAGGCCGAGGTAATCCTCGGCTGGGTATGACAACCGCAACCCCGCAGTGCTTCACTTGTTACTTAGTCCATGAATTTTGGTAGTAGTAGGGGCGTTCAATTGAACGCCCCTACATTGTTATCAACACGAAGTGATAGTCTCCCCGATGCCTGCTAGATTTTTCCTATTGTCCGACTTATAATTGAGTTTACTTATCCAGTGCCTTGACTGGCAAGTCTCAATGGATATAAGGTGGCCTCATGCGTGACCGTATTACCGAAGCATTAAAAGGGCACAACGCTGACTACATCGAGATCCGCATCGAAGAAGGCGAGGCTACCCGTCTACAGTACCGCGGACGGGAGCTTGAGGACATTGGCAAGACTACCAGCCTTGGGGGGAATGTTCGTGCTCTGGTGAAGGGGGGCTGGGGTTTTATTTCATTCAATGACGTGAGCGACCTGAAGGTAAAGGTCGAAAAGGCGGTGCGGCAGGCAAGGCTGGTGGGCAAGGAGGAGAGCAAGCTCGCTCCCGTCGAGCCGGTGGTGGCTATTGTCCCGCCTGAGGTGAAGAAGGACCCCTCCGTCGTACCCCTGGCGCAGAAAAAGGGCATCCTCGACGAATACAACGACGTTATCTGGAGCATTCCCAAAGTTCAGACCTCCATCATTGGCTACGCTGACAGGCATAAGAAGGTGACCTTTGCCAGCACTGAGGGGAGCTACATAGAGCAGACCAAAGTAGACGTCATGGCGAGGTTCAACGCCGTGGCACGGGATGGCAACGACGTCCAGCAGTCGTCGCTGAGCCTGGGGAGCAATGGAGATTACGGCTTTATGGAGAATCTCCACTCCGATGTCGGGGAGATGGCGAAGCGGGCGGTCGAACTCCTCTCAGCGCCTCAGCTCAAGGGAGGCGAGTATACGGTTATCTGTGACCCGATTCTGGCCGGGGTCTTTACCCATGAGGCATTCGGACATCTCTCCGAATCGGATTTTGTCTATGAAAATGAGCGCATGCGCGAGATAATGGTTTTGGGGCGAAGGTTTGGTGGCAACCATCTCAACATCATCGACGGCGCTGCCGTCCCCGGCCTGCGCGGCAGCTATAAATACGACGACGAGGGCGTGCCGGGGACGAAGACCCACCTTATAAGTGAAGGCATCCTCACGGGACGGCTGCATTCCAGGGAAACGGCGGCCAAGATGGGGGAGGCCCCCACCGGCAACGCCAGGGCGCTTGACTACACCTTTCAGCCCATAGTCCGTATGACCAATACCTATATCGAGCCCAAGGAGGCCTCTTTCGAGGAGCTTATATCCGAGATCAAGGAGGGCGTCTACGCCAAGAGCTGGTATGGCGGAATGACCAGCATGGAGATGTTCACCTTCTCCGCAGGGGAAGCTTACATGATCCGCAACGGCAGGGTAGAGGAGCTACTGCGGCCGGTGGTGCTCAGCGGCAACGTGTTCACTACGCTGGAGAACATCGATGCCATCGGCAACGACCTCGATATGAACCAGGGTGGTGGCTGTGGGAAGGGGGGGCAGATGCCGCTGCCCGTATCCAACGGCAGCCCCCATATCAGGATAAGCAAATGCCTCCTGGGAGGGGGATAGGGCCGCACCTTTTCACGTCTGACCAGGGTAATAAATATAGGGACGCAGTATGAGTCACCGTACCAAGCTATAAGGTGGCATGAGTTTGAAGAGGTTTACTGATGATTAAGCCTGGAGATGTCATCTCCTATTTGGAAATGTGTAGGCAGGAAGGTGTGAACCTTCAAAGAGGTATGAATTTTCGATTACATGGTAGATATAGTGTTATCCTGATGAGCGTGTGACGTGGCGCTCCATATGCGGATAGGATTGAGGAAAATGGCCGAATTTTAATCTATGAGGGTCATGATACTCCGATGATAAAAAGTATTACCGACCCCAAGAGGGTTGACCAGCCAATGACAAATCCCAGTGGCTCGCTTACTCAGAACGGACTCTTTCATCAAGCAGCGATCAGGTATAAAAGAAACCTAGGGAAACTTGAAATTGTAAAGGTTTATGAGAAGATTCATTCTGGCATTTGGGTTTACAATGGTTTGTTCAAACTTGTTGATGCTTGGCAAGAAGTATGTAATGCCCGAAAGGTTTTCAAGTTCAAGCTGGAAATTGTGGGCGACCATGATACAGAAGAGCTTGAAACGAAGGACAGAGCGTTTGATCATAGTCGCCTCATTCCTGCTTCTGTCAAACTACAGGTTTGGAAGCGAGACAAAGGACGATGCGTCGTGTGCGGAAGCAGAGATAATCTTCATTTTGACCACATAATCCCTTATTCAAAGGGAGGCTCTTCATTAGTCGCAGAGAATATTCAAGTATTATGCGCTAGACATAATCTGGCCAAGCGGGACAGGATAGAATAACTTCGCTCTTTGGGGATGTTATCATCCCCAAAGAAACAGTTGCAGGGCAAAGGCCAAAGTGAGAACGTATTCCACCTGAGGAGTTTTGCTGAAATTGTGGTGAGAAGTTCTGGGAAAATTACTGGTTTTTACTGTGGATGATAACATCCACAGCGAGCAGAGGCGATTCTGAACACGATGTCTCTTACCAGCGTTGTTTGCGCTGTGCCTAAAATGGGTGTGTAGGAATGTTGGTTAGGATCAATATAGCATAGTTCAATGTCAAAGTGTCTGATCGTTTATTTCTCTCAGGGTGGGACAACGGCTCAGGTGGCTGAACGCGTCGCCACCGGTCTGCGCAGTGAGGGATACCAGGTCGATCTGTGCAACATGAACGGACAGCAGCCGCCTGACGTCAGGAATTACGACCTGCTCGGCATCGGAGCACCGGTATACTACTTCCGCCCTCCGTTCAATGTGGAGGACTACCTGAATAGATTGCCTGACCTCGGCGGGCTGCCGGCCTTTGCCTTCGTAATGTATGGCACCTACCGGTTTGACGCCGGCAATAAAATACGGCACGCTCTGGCTCGCAAAGGGGCACGTGAGGTGGGTTATTTCCACGCCCGCGGCGCCGATCTCTTCGTGGGTTATTTGAAGGAGGGTTATCTATTCTCGCCGGGCCACCCCATAGAGGGGGATCTGGCTCAAGCCGAGACCTTCGGGCGGGACGTCGCTGCTCATGTCGCCGGCAAGAAGTATGTCAGGCCGGAAGACGACCCGTCGCCTTCAATAATATATCGGCTGGAACGGTTCGCGTTAGGGCGGTGGTTCACCCGGCAGGTATGCAGCAGGCTGTTCAGGGTTGACAAGAACAGGTGCAATTCCTGCGGCGTTTGCATTGAACTGTGTCCCGCCGGGAACATCACCGAGGGCAGGGCTCGGCGCCCGGTCTGGGGCCGCGACTGCCTGCTGTGTCTGACGTGTGAGTTGCAGTGCCCCGAGGAAGCCATTACCTCGGTGATAAGTTGGCCGCTGATTCGTCCCTTTATGATATACAATACGCGTTGCGCGTCCCGGGACCCATCCATAGATCATATCCGGATAGACCGCCGGTCATGGTCGCAGGCATCGGAGCGAACGAAATAGATTCCATTTTCGAAGTAATAGGTCTGGGAGAAGGTTAATCATGGATGAGCTTCTGGAACAGGCGCGAAAGGTGGCTGAGGAGGCTGAGGTATTCTCGATATCCCATGTCGAGACCGATGCTGTCTTTGAGGCCAACCGGTTGAAGCAAGTGCAGAGCCGCGAGACCTCGGGAAAGGCACTGCGTATTATTAAGGAAGGCAGGATCGGCTTCTCCGCCAGCAACAGGGCGAATGGCGCGAAGGAACTGGTAGCGATGGCGTTGGAGTTGGCTCCGTTTGGCGCTGAGGCCAAGTTCCAGTTCCCTTCGCTTGAGAATTATCCAACAGTCGAGGTCTATGATCCTGAAATAGAGGCGGTTACCGAGGAGGAGATGGTTGAACTGGGGCAATCCCTGATCGACAAGGTGCGGGAGCATACCCCGGAGCTTGTCTGTGAGGCCTCGGTTTCGATGGGAATAATCTCAGTGGAGATTTTGAACTCCCGAGGGGGTAAGGCAGCCTACAGGAAGAGCCTCTTCGGCTTCGGCATCGAGGGCGTTCTCATCAGGGGTACGGACATGCTCTTCGTTGGCGACAGCGACAGTTCGTGTCATCCGTTCGCTGACGCAGGCGCTGTGGCTGCAACCACTATCGAGCAGCTTGAGCGAGCTAAGGAAACCGCTCCGGCACCGGTGGGGCAGTTGCCAGTGATTTTCACTCCCTATGGGGCTGCCATCGCCCTTATGCCACCCCTGGCGATGGCTGTCAACGGAAAGACCGTTCTCCAGGGTGCTTCGCCGCTGGGTAACAGAGTGGGTGAGCAGGTTTTCGATCCCAGGCTCTCCATCTGGGATGATGCCACCATAGACTATCGTCCCGGGAGCAGGTTGTGCGATGGCGAGGGAGTGCCCAGCCAGCGCACGCCGATTGTCGAAAACGGGGTGGTATCCGGCTTCCTCTATGACCTTCAGACCGCCGCCCTGGCTGCTACCCGGAGCACTGGCAGCGCCTCAAGGGGGCTGGCCACACTGCCCAGCCCGTCGCCAAGCACTGTCGTCATTTTGAATGGTGATACCGGTTTTGAGGAGATGCTCGCTGATATTAAGGAAGGGCTGGTGATTGAGCAGCTTATGGGCGCTTCTCAGGGCAATGTCCTCGGCGGGGACTTCAGCGGTAACGTCCTGCTTGGCTATGCGGTGAAGAATGGCGAAATCGTGGGTCGGGTGAAGGACACCATGGTCTCAGGTAATATCTACGAGGTCTTGAAAGAGGTCAACGCGATCGGTCGTGAGGGGAAGTGGGTTGGGGGGCGGCTGCGCATCCCGCATATATACTGCCCTCGATTGGCGGTTTCGACTAAAGAATGAACTGCTGTCGCGAGAAAGACGCTACGTACATGTCATTGCGAGCACAGCGAAGCAATCGCCCTGTACTACATACGAGCAAGATTGCTTCGGCACTCCGTGCCTCGCAATGACAAGTGGCGAAGGGCTCGCAATGACATGAGGCGAAGGGCTTGCAATAACAGCAGGGTAGCCTGGAGCATCTGCTCCAACCTACCCATAGTTTTTAGAGGGACACACCGATGAGTGAGAACGGGGGGGGAATGTCTTTACCTATGGAGCGCTATCTTGCGGAGCTGAAGGACCTCAGCAAGCCCTTGCTCACCTCAAAGCTTGCCAGCCTCTCCGACCTCTTCTCGGAAGAGGCGGAGGTTTTCATAAGAGGGTGGCCTGACATCGATGTTGAGCGGCGGAGGCAGATAGTAAGACGGTTGGCTGAACTTATCGAAGACAACCTCGATCTGGACTTTGACGTTATATTTCGCGCCTGCCTTTCGGATGCCGACGGCGAGGTAAGGGCTCAGGCCGCTGAGGGGCTATGGGGCTCTGAAGAACGTTCCCTGATCGACCCGTTGCTCCGTTTGCTTATTGAGGATGAGGAACATGCGGTTCGGGCTGCTGCCGCTGATGCTCTGGGCAAGTTTGCCCTGCTTGCCGAATTGGGAGAGTTGCCGGAGAGCGATGCTCATAGGGTTGAAGAGGCTTTGCTCAGCGCCTTCGAGAAGGGGGATGAGCAGCTTTATGTGCGCTGCAGGGTGCTGGAAGCGATCAGCCCCCTGAGTAAGCCGCACATAGAGGATATGATTCGCCAAGCCTACCGAAGCAACTCTCTTGAATTGCAGGTCAGCGCTCTAAATGCTATGGGGCGCAATTGCAATCCCGGGTGGCTGCCGATACTTCTTAAGGAACTTCGCAGCCCCAACCCTCAGTTGAGATTCGAGGCGGTCAGGGCTTGCGCCGAGCTGGAGGCGGAGGAGGCTATACCCCATCTATTGGAACTCACCCGCGACAATGACCCGGAGGTACAGCTCTCTGCCATTGGTGCGCTGGGGCAAATCGGAGGCGGCGAAGCAAAAGAGGGGCTGCAGGAGTGCCTGGAAAGCTACGAGGATATAATCCGCGAAGCGGCACAGGAAGCGTTGGAGGAGATAGGGTTCTGGGAAGACCCCCTCAATCTCTAGCTAGAAGTACTCCCCAGCGACCAGTGCAACAGCCCCGAGCAGCCCGCAATCATCGCCCAGCGTAGCTGGTACTATGCGTACCGTGTAATCCGGTATAGTCCTCTCGGCGACGACCTGACGCACGGGGTCGAAGAGGAGTTCGCCGGATTGTGAAACCCCGCCACCTATAATGATAAGCTCGGGATTAAATATGTGAACCAGGTTGACTATCCCCACGCCCAGATTAGTCGCCGCTGTATGCATGATAGCCCTGGCCACTGCGTCGCCGGAACTCGCTGCTTCTCCCACCACCCTGGCAGTTACCTTGGTCAGGTCTCCAGCTACGAGGTCAGTGATCACGCTTGCCTCTCCGCAGGAGAGCTTCTCCAGAGCGAGGCGAGCGATAGCGGTACCGGAGGCCATAGCCTCCAGGCAGCCCACGTTACCGCAGTTGCATCTCGGGCCATTGAGGTCTATGGTCATATGGCCCAATTCCGCGGCGAAGCCGGAAGACCCTGTTAGTAGCTTGCCCCCGGTGATCACCCCGCCTCCGATGCCTGTGCTGACCGTGATATAGATGAGATCGTCGCAGCCTATGCCGGCGCCGAATCTGTGCTCTCCCAGGGCAGCGAGGTTAGCGTCGTTGCCTACCCAAACGGGAAGCTGAAGCTCCTTTTCGAATATCTCCTTAAGGGGAGTGTTATACCAACTGAGCAGGTTTGGTGAGGTGAGCAGTACCCCTGTCGCGGGCGTAATAAGTCCCGCAACAGCTATCCCCATACCCCTAACCGAACCGGGCTCTAATCCGGAGAGCATCTCTGTTGCGGCATCCTTGATCCTCCCGATCGCCTGTTCCGGTCCGTTTTCGGGGGAACTGTGGTCTTTGCATTGCCTCAGCAGTTGCCCCTTCTGATCGGCCAGGGCGAGGCGAAAATGCGTGCCACCGATATCGAGTGCCAAAACAAAGTGATTACTCTGGCTCAAGTCTTACTCCAAACTTAGTGCTTGGTAGTATATCATCACAGCTAGTCGCTGTCTAACAATCCCTTCGGGATTGTTAGCAAAAATGGATCATTCCCATTGAGGACGGGAAGAATTCATTAGTTGACTGACAATCGTTCAACTTATAGAATAATGGGCGGAGGGGCGCATGGTGCTAGCTGGACAGAAGGTCGTATTGCGCGAGAAGCGAATTAGCGATGCTGAGAACGACTATGCCTGGAGATGCGATACTGACTTAGCCCGTTTGGACGCAGTATCGCCCTTAAGCATGTCCTACCGGGAATACGTGGGTTACTACGCTGACGAGTTGCAGCATGCGAGCAGGCAGCGACGACGGTTTGCTATCGACAGCCTTGATGATGGCAAGCATATTGGGAACTGTATGTATTATGACATAGATGACGACAGAAAGCAGACGGAGCTGGGTATAATTATCGGTGACCGTGGGTACTGGGGTAAGGGCTACGGGTCTGACGCCGTGACCGCCCTGGTTCACCATGTCTTCAATGATACCGGTGTTGACAGGATTTTCCTGAATACCTTAGAATGGAATATCAGAGCGCAGCGGTGCTTCCAGAAGTGCGGCTTTGTCGTCTGCGGGCGAGCTACTAAGAGGGGGAATGACTTCCTGGTGATGGAGCTGCATCGAAGATGGACGGATTCGATTGAAGCTGACTCCGCAGCGACGCTGAAGGGTGATGATAGCAAAACCTCGCTCCCGTACGTCACCGTGTCAACTCACATAAGAATGTTACCGGAGGTGGGTTGCTCACTCATTTAGAAATGTTACCGA
>Ga0209498_1002852_pt1 | contig 10378 bp, 12 predicted proteins | sample WalLakDeSediment_FD_184131 | JGI IMG/M metagenome (GOLD analysis project Ga0209498, IMG submission 184131) | Lake sediment microbial communities from Walker lake, Nevada to study Microbial Dark Matter (Phase II) - Walker Lake 11/02/13 Deep... | ecosystem: Environmental > Aquatic > Freshwater >... | reverse complement strand
TGAAAAAATAAGCCAAAGGGAGCGCGAGATTACCGATAAAATCCAAGATGCAGTTTCAAGTTTTCCGTATCGATCAGAGGGAGACAATCCTTCCGAGATGTTGTCCACTCAATACATTAATTGTGTGGGAGCATCAACCTTGGGAGGAGCGCTCATGAAAGAAGCAGGATTGAATTATTTAGTGGGTACTGTACCCGGGCATTCCATGTTATTTTTGGTAACCAGCAACGGCCAAGTAGAGTTGAGGGACATGCGAAATTCTTCTTTAAACGATAGTTTGACTGATGAAATAATTGATGGACGTAAAAAAGATAGTACGCCCATCAGTGTGCAAGACATAGTAGATTTCAGTCGTAATCCCGATCCAAAAGGACTGGCCTTTGATATAAAGCAGGGCGAAGAATATAAAAAGAAACTTAGCCTGATAAAAAAAGACCGGCGGATACCTTTTGTTGTTTTTGAGCCGGATTACGGTCAGCAGCTACAGATATTGAATAATACAGCCTACGCTTTTAATAAGCTCGGCCGCCACGAGGAAGCGGTTGAAGCGTATCGGCAAGCAACAGCCCTTGATCCGAAAGACGCTGTCCTATACACTAATCTGGGAGGCGCTCTTCATTCTCTCGGCCGTCATGAGGAATCGATTGAGGTGTATCGGCAAGCATTAGCTGTTGACCAGAAATATGCTCAAGCTCACAATGGCCTGGGCCTCGCCCTTTATTTTGTCGGTCGCTACGAAGAAGCTATTGAATCTTATCGACAAGCAATAATCATTGATCCAAGAGGGGCTGCCCTTTACATTAACTTGGGTAATGCTCTTCGTTCTCTCGGCCGCAATAAGGAAGCGATTGAGTCGTACCAAAAATTTATTAATTTATCGAAAAAAAAGAAAGACGCTCATTTCAGGAAAAGAATCAAAAAGATTATTAAAGAATTGGAAGAACGGTAACAGTTAGCCAGTTTTGCTGATCGGAAATTTATCAGTAAAGCCTTATTTTTTATCCCAACCGCTGTGTAATATCGTCAAGAATTTTAATTAGAAATAATCTGTGTTTTATTTGATAATTGCGACAGAATAATTTTGAATTTTGAGCGAAGCGACTGGGCCCATAGTAAAACGGCATTACGCGGCATTCGCATTGCCGAGGTCCGAGTTCGATTCTCGGTGGGTCCACCAAATATTGCCCCTTAGGCGATTTTAGGTAGAATAATAAAAGATAAAGTTTTCTTGTTTTAAAAATGCAATATTATACGCCCCGTAATACAACTTCCAGCATGTTCTTTTATACCTATGTATTGGAAAGCTTAAAAGAGAACAAAAGATATATAGGATATACCAATGATTTAAAAAAAAGAATAAAAGAACATAATAAAGGATTTTCTTTTGCCACAAAATCCAGGATGCCGTTCAAATTAATTTATTTCGAGGGCTGTAAAAATATGGAAGACGCCAAACGTCGAGAAAATTATTTAAAAACAACCCAAGGAGCAAGATTCCTTGGTTTAAGATTGATTCAGTACCAACGTCAGAAAAAGACGTTTGGCGCTGGAAGATGATATACGGGGCATGCTTAATTTAATTCTATTAATTATTTTCGGTTATCTTTTGGGTTCTATTCCCTGGGGCTTGCTCATTTCCAAAGCTAAAGGAGTTGATATCAGGAAAGTTGGTTCTGGTAACATCGGCGGAACAAATGTCGTCAGGGGGCTGGGCTTTAAATGGGGGTTACTAACAGGAATTTTAGATGTTGTGAAAGGGGTGATCCCGATTTTTCTGGCTGTAAAATTTTTATCTCCTGACTGGCAGATAGCTTTAGTCGCTGTTTCTCCGGTACTGGGACATATTTTTCCCGTCTGGCTTAATTTTAAAGGAGGCAAAGGGGTGGCCACTACTGTCGGAACATTATCCGTTCTTTTAGGTTGGCCGAATTTTTTAATTTTGATTTTAGTCTGGGTTATGGTCTTGGCCGTTTTACGGATAATGAGTCTTACTAATATTTTACTTTCTGCTTTATTGCCTTTAATTCTTTGGTTTATTCATTATTCTCCTGCCTATTCTGTTTTCGGTCTGGTATTATTTTTTTTGATTTGTTGGGCTCATCGGGAAAACATCCAAAGGCTCAAAGATGGAAAGGAACCGAAATTTAAATTAAGCAAAACCAAATAATGAATATTTCCCGTGTTAAAATTGTCCGGCAGCAAGTTCAGGGTAATCCTGAGCGAACCCGAAGGATTGCCCTTTTTGATTTTGATGGCACATTAGTCAGCAGTCATCTTTGGTCAGGGCTCCTGAAGTATTATTTGAGGAAAAGAGAGAAGTTTTTTTCCATTTTTTGCTTTTTAGCCGGTAATCTTGCCCTGACTCCTTTTTGGAAAATAGGCCTTATTTCAACCAAAAAATACTATCAAAGATGGGGAGAGGATATGGCCCAACTGATGAAAGGAGTTGAGACCAAAAGAGCAAAAGAAATTTTTGACCAACTGACCGATGATTATCTTCTGCCGACCCTAAAAAAGAATGCCTTCGAAAAACTGAAAAAACATCAACAAGACGGCTATCTGACGGTTTTGATTTCCGGAAGTTTCGAAGAGTTAATTAAGGCTGTTTCGAGCCGTCTTAATATAGATTTTTCAATCGGCACTGAACTGGAAGTCGTAAAAAATAAATTTTCCGGAAAAATAATTCCCCCTCTTTGTTTTGCCCAAAGAAAAACTGAAAAAGTAAAGCAATTTTTGGCCGATAATAATCTTGCCATAGATTTTGAAAAAAGCTTCGCTTATTCAGACAGCATTTTTGATTTACCTATGTTGGAATTAGTCGCTAATCCGGTAGCTGTTGAGCCGGATAAAGAATTACTAAAAATTGCCAAAACTCGAGGTTGGCAGATAATATAATTATATGAAAAAAATCGGTTTAGTTGTTGACGAGTCAGTAGATTTGCCTCAAGAAATAATCGAAAAACACCAAATCAAGATCGTCCCTCTTAAAATGGACTGGCCCGAGCTTGATAATTTTTCCGGTGAAAATACTTTTCAAAAAATGAGGGAGGTCGAAAAGGCGGGAATTAAAAGTTTTGGAAAAACCTCTCAGCCTTCGCCAAAAGATTTTCTGACCATTTTCGAGGAACAGTTTAATAAATTTGAAAAAATTTTGACAATTACAGTTACTTCGGTTCATTCGGGTACTTATAATTCTGCCTGCCAGGCAAAAAATTTTTTAGAAGCGGGAAAAAAAGAAAAAGTTTTTGTTGTTGATTCCCTGAATTTAAGTGCCGGCCTCGGCCTTTTAACCTTAAAAGCCGTGGATTTAATTGAAAGCGGTAAAGAGGTTGACGAGGTTGTAAAAGAACTGGAATTATTCCGGCCTAAAGTTAATTTAATCGGAATGCTCAAAGATCCGAAATGGGCAGAAGCATCGGGCAGGATTCCTCATTTTGTAGCCAATTGGATAAGGAGTGCGGAAAAAATCGGGCTTAGGCCATTGCTTGGAGCCAGAAAGGGCAAATTAAAGCCGGTCGGAATAAAAAAAGGAGCCAGGGACATTCCTACCGCCCTGTTCCAGGAACTGAAAGAAAAAACAGAAAAACCGCTTAGTCAGGGCAGAAAGATAAAGGCAGCCATTACTCACGGCGACAACTTAGAAGGAGCCCAAAAATTAAAAGCGATGGTCGAAGAGCTAAGCGGAACCGAGGTTGTTTTCCTGAATTTAATGGATAATGTTCTCGGGGTTTTAGCCGGTCCGGACGCCTTAGTTCTTGCTTGGATAGAAGAAAACTAAAAAGATTCTCTGAAGAGCGGTTATATTTGAAAAAATAGCCAGAATAATAATCGGATAAATTACCAAGCTGAAATTAAAAATACCAAAAAACATCGCCAAACCGATTAAAATTATTCTTTCTGGCCGCCCGAAAACCCCTTTTTTCATTTCCTGGTCGACTAATTCCTTTTCTTTGGCAGCTGCCTTGGTATAAGTCGTCATTAAGGATCCGAAAAAAGCCAAAAAGATCCACAAATTAACCGGTATAAGAAAACCAGGTAAAGATAAAAATAAAAATCCGGCCAAAACAATCCCTTCGACATAGCGGTCGCAAACGGTGTCCAGATAGGCGCCTTTTTTAGTTTCTTTCTTTAAAAATCTGGCTACTGCTCCGTCTATAAAATCCAAAAACGCGGTTAATAAAAAGAAGACCAGGGCTAAGATCAAATTAGCTTTGACTAAAAAATAAAAAACAATAACAGCTAAAAATAACGACAGCAGGGTGTATTGATTTGGGGTTAGCCCTGATATTGAAAAGATGCGTCCCGTCCAGTCGGAAATTTTTTTAAATTTTCCTCTTTTTTCTTCTAGCATCGAGATAAATTGAAGATTTATCGAAGATCGAAATGAGTCGAATATTCATTGAGTATGTTCAATTTTTATATTAAATCTTTAAATTTAACAAGATTTCTTTTTGTATGGTCAATAACTTTTTCAAAAAAACTAGTTTGCGAACCGTGGGCTGAGCAACTCCTATTTTTTATCGCCTGCACAGCTTCTGCGATTGATAAATTCACGCCGGGAATTTCCAGGTAAGCTTTGCCGATAAAGCCCGGAAAATGGGAGTCAGAGCCGCAGGTAAAAGCAAGATTATATTTTTTAACGATTTCCGCAGCTTTTTTATTCCCTGAACTGAAAATCGAAGCGTTAAAAATTTCTATTGCCAGTTCTTCGGTATTTTCAGAAACCAATTTTTCCAAATTTCCCCTGAAAGAACAGGACCAGCCAAAAGGATGGGGAATAACTGCCAGCCCGCCTAAGGCCTTTATCCTTTCAATGGTTTCCCTGGCCGACATTTTACTGGGAATTATTTCCCTGATATTAAGCCCTAAAACGTCGCCCTCCTTACTTTTTATTTCAATTCCCGGTATAATTAAAATGGGTTTGTCTTTGGCGTATTCAATCGTTTCTAGCGCGCCCTTAATTTGCCCATGATCGCAAACAGCTAAACAACCTATTCCTTTTTTGACAGCAGCTTTAATTATTTCTTTCGGCGAAGCCGTGCTATCGTAAGAATAATAAGTATGAATATGTAAATCAGCTTTCATATATATATAATAACTATGCCTATTCTAACATATATATTAGCTTGCCTCTACTTTTTTTTGCCCGCTTACCTTGTTAATATGACTCCGCCCCTGGCCAGAAGGGTTAATCTTTTTAATTTCCTGGATCAAGAGGTTGATTTTGGGAAAAAATTTATGGGTCAGCCGATTTTCGGAAATCACAAATCCTGGCGGGGAGTAATATTAGGGATATTTGTCGGTTTGTTTGCGGTTTTAGTCCAAGGTTACCTTTTTCGATTTCCGGCCGTTCAAAGAATTTCTTTTTTAGACTACGATCAGATTAATATTTTTCTTTTCGGTTTTCTTATTTCGGTTGGTGCTGTTTTTGGCGACCTACTTTTTGCTTTTATTAAACGGAGATTAAAAATGAAGCCGGGTGCCAGGTTTATCCCCTTTGACCAAACAAATTATGTTATAGGTTCAGCCTTTTTCTTGACAGCGTTTTTTAAAATCGACATAATAATTTGGGTAACTATTTTTCTCTTAACCTCTCTTTTGCATGTTATTTTTAACCGGCTTGGCTATCATTTAAAGATTAATTCTGCCAAGTGGTAAGGTATAATTTTTTATATGACGGAAGAAATCTCTGAATATTTCATTGAAATATTACATCCGCTTTTTTGGGCTTTTCTAATTTTTTTAATCGGCTGGCTTCTTTCCCATTGGCTGGGAAAAATAACCGCTGCTTTTTTAAGTAAAACCAGGTTAAACCAGGCCTTAAAAGGAATAGGACTGGAAGAGCCTTTATTCAGGATAGACACCCAGCTTAATGCTCCGAAATTTTTCGGCGAAATAGTCAGGTGGTTTTTTGTTATTCTTTTTTTATCGGCAGCTTTGGAGATTTTGGAATTAACTTTTTTCAGTCAATTTTTATGGAAAATAATTGATTATTATCCCAATATTTTTATCGCCGCCTTAATCTTTCTTGCAGCTGTTTTTTTGGCTGATTTTTCCCAAAAAATCGTGGTTGGTACCCTGGAAAAGGAAAAAATAACTTATTCTCGTTTTTCAGGCAAGGTAATCCGATGGATAGTTTGGCTTTTTGCTGTTTTAGCCATTCTCTACCAACTCAAAATAACCCCCTCTTTAATTCTGGTTATTTTTATCGGCGTGGTAATTACTATTTCAATCGCCCTGGGGCTTTCCTTTGGCTTGGGTGGAAAAGATTTGGCAGCCAAAATTCTAAAAGAATTGGAGGAAAAATTTAAATAGCCGGTTATGGAACAAATTACCCAAGAAGAATTAAAAAAGATGTTTCTTTTGTCTTGCGAGAAGATTGAGAAAAACAAAGAGCAAATTAATAAAATTAATGTTTTTCCCGTGCCAGATCAGGATACCGGAAGCAATCTGGCCAAAACTCTGTTAGGGCTTAAAGAATCGATTGAAGGAAAAGATTTCAAAGACTTAAGAGAGTTTTCCGAAGCAGCTCTGGATGGGGCTTTAACTACTGCCCAGGGCAACGCCGGCGTAATTTACGTTGGTTTTTTGGCTAATTTCTTACCCTCACTTGATAAAAACCCGGTCAACGCCCGAAAACTGGCTATTGCTTTTGAGAGGGGGGCAGAAAGAGCCCGGCAATCAATCCAGAGCCCAAAAGAAGGAACGATTTTAGACGTTATTGATGCGGTGGCTTTAACTTTTAAAAAAGAAGCTGAAAAAGAAAAAGATGTAGTTAAGATTCTGAAAGAAGCAACCGAGAAGGCTAAGGAGGCTCTTTTGGCTACCAGGGAAAAAATGGAAGTTTTAAGAAAAGCTAATGTGGTTGACGCCGGTGGTTTAGGATTTTTAATGATTTTGGAAAGTTATCTGGAGGCTCTTTATCCTGTTTCTGCTAAGGCTGAATCCGGTAGAGGGGAAAAACCGTCAGAGAAAATTAAAAAATTCATTCAGGTTCTGTCTTATCGTTTTGAGGTTATTGCCCTGGTTGAAAACTCAAAGCTTGGCGAGGAAGGGGTCAAGGAAAAATTAAGAAAACTCGGCAACTCTATAGATGTTGTCAGCGTTGGTAATAAAACTAAGATACATATACATACCGATTATCCCGATGAAGTAAAAAATATCATAAGAGAAGCGGGTCAAATTATTGATTTAAGAACGGAGGACATGGCCAAAGAGGTGGCCGGGGAAGAGTCAGTCAGAAAAGTTTCTGTCGGCATTGTTACCGAAGGAAATATTGTTCTGTTGCCGGCTAAAGTTTTGGAAAGATATCAAATTGAAACGGTTGATGTTGTTGTTGATTGGCCGGAAGGGAAAAATCTGCCCGGAGACAATATTTTTCAAAAAATGATGGAGGCTGACAAATTGAAAATTAAAACTTTCCCCAAAACATCTCAATCTGCCGCGAAATCTTACCTGGAAGCCTTTAGGAAGCAGTTGGAAAAATTTGAAAAAGTTCTGTGTTTGAGTATTGCCTCTAAGGTTTCCGGTTGCTATAATTCAGCCTGTCAGGCAAGGGAGATGCTGGAAGAAGAAAAGAAAGAAAGAGTATATATTTTTGATACTTCACAGGCTGCGGCCAGTCAGGCACTCTTGGTCTTAAAAGCAATTGAAATGATTCAGGGACAAAGAGAGATTAATGAAATTTTGGACGAGCTAAAAAAAGAAAATTCTCGGGTTCAACTCTACGGAATTATTGAAGATCCGAAATGGGTAGAGGCGGGCGGCAGGGTAAGCAAAGATCAGGCGAACTGGATAAGGAGAATGAAAAAAATAAATTTTTATCCTTTAATGACCATTAAGGGGGGAGCTGTGGCCAAGGGAGGGATAATTTTCGCTAAAGATATGGCTGAAGCCCTTTTTAATAAAATATCAAAAGAAAGCAGAAAATTCAGATTAAAAGGAAAAAAAATCAGAGTAATAATTCAACATGCTGATAATCCGGAAGGAGCGGAAAAATTAAAACAGATGTTAAAGCAAATAAAAGCCGAAGTTTCTTTTATCGGCCTGGCTTCACCGGTAATGTGCGTTCATACCGGACCCGGAACATTAATCGCCGCCTGGAGTTCAATGTAATTTCGCATACATATATATGTATATTAAAGGAGTCGGAATGACAAAATTTGATTATTCTCAGAGGCCCTGGTGGCAATTTTGCTATGAGGCGGCAATGGAAGCCTTAGAGGGAGGTGGAATGAAAATTTCTCAGGTTGAAGCAATAGTTTTAACCGGTATTTCCAGCGCCGAAGGATTCAGTGAACATCAGACCAATAAAGTTTCTTTGATAGCTGATCTGTTTAAAACCAATATTCCGATTATTGAAACTCCTTCGGTTTGCGCCGGCGGAGGGGTAGCCTTCTGGACAGGCTTACAGCTGGAAAAATTTAAAAATATTTTAGTTGTTGCCGGTGAAAAACTGGTTGATAACAAAAGCGAAGTAACTACCCACTGGATATTGTCAGCCGCCGAAAAAGTTATTGAGCAGTCAGAGGGCACTCTTTTTCCCGTTCAGAATGCCTTAGTTTGGCAGCAGTATATGCAAAAACACGAAGCTACCATGGATGATCTGGCATTGATCGCTTATAAGAACCACCAAAACGCCGCCTTAAATCCCAAGGCTTATTATTACCAAAGAAAGGTTTCTCTGGAAGAAATTAAAAATTCACCGGTTGTCGCTTCTCCTCTCCGATTAATGGATTGCTCTTTGTCGGTCAACGGAGGAGCAGCAGCCATTTTAACAAGAGAAAAAACTGATATCGAAGTTATCGGCTCCGGTTTTGCCACCGATTATATTTTAACCTTTGGAAGAAAAGAGTTCTGGCATTTTCAGGCAACCAGATTAGCAGCAGAACAAGCCTATAAAAAAGCCGGAATAAAACCTGAAAACGTTCAGGTTGTTGAAATTCACGATGCCTTTACTTCGGTTGAATTATTTTCTTACGAAGGATTGGGTTTTGCTGAAGTCGGTAAGGGGGCGGAACTGATTCGCCAGGGAAAGGTCAGTCTGGACGGCCAATTGCCGGTTAATCCTTCCGGCGGCCTAAAGGCCAAAGGCCATCCGATTTCAGTTACCGGGCTGGCCCAGATTTACGAGATTGTTAACCAGTTGCGGGGTAAGTGTGGCGAGCGGCAAGTTAAAAATAGCCCTCAAATCGGCCTTTGTCATAATGTTGGCGGAACCGGCGGAAGCGTCACGGTTCATATATTAAAAAAATCCTAAGCACTAAATTTTGAACTCTAAACAGAACCAAATAACCAAAACCCAAGATTCAAAATATTTTAGAATTTAGGATTTGAATTTTTTAAGTAGTTCTTTTAAGGTTTGTTTAATTTCGGGATTAACTTCAATCAGGCAAATTCCTTTTCCGGGGAAACCGTAAATTACAGCTGTATTTTTTTCTGAAAGCAAGACGGCCGGTATGACCAAAAGATCTTCTTCTCCGTCAACAAAAATATTTTCCCTGCTTTTAATGGCTTTTTTGATAATCGGCCAGGCTTCTTTTTGAATGCTTCCCGGAGGATTGGTAAAATAAAGAGAGAATTTGGGCAGTTTTTTCACCTTTCTTCTTTTTATCCTGCCGTCAAAAATTTTAATGTCAGAGGGCAGGGCAAAAGAACAATAGTCGCCGACGGTAATTATTTTTTTGAAATTTCTTTTTGCAATAAATTGCCGGAACTTTTTTGAAATTTCTTTTTCTCCATTAAAAAAAGACAGGCCCCAGGCTTTTTTCAATTCCGGTCTCAGCTTCTGCGGTAAAAGATAAGTTTTTTTCATGATAATATCATAACATTTTTCATTATTTATGTTAAAATCAAAACTCAATTTTAAATTAGTAGTGATTATTCTGGGAATTTTAGCTGTAGGAGTGGTTTATTTGATTAAGGAAGAATACGCATTAACTAAAAAAGAAATAAATAGCTCGGCTCGGCTGGAAATCGTTAATAGCGAAAGGATGTCAGAGCAAACCGCCCAAAAAACGGTTTCCTGTATAATTGACAGGGGAGACGGGAACGTAAGTTTATACCAAATAATTCCTTCTGAGAGTTTAACCATTTTTTCTTTATTGGAAAAGCTGGCTCAAAAGGAAAACTTTAAAATAGAATTCACCATTTATGAAGGAACCGGGGTGCTGGTAGAAAGCATTGACGGGATTAGAAATGGAACCGATAATAAGTATTGGCAATACTGGCTGAATGAGGAATTGCCAATGATAGCAGCTGATAAAAAAGAAATAAAAGGGGGCGATAAAGTGGAGTGGAAGTTTGCCCCTTCACTCTTTTAGTCAAATGAAAAAAAAGAAAATTATAATTGCAATTTTCATCATTATTTTTGGGTTTG
>Ga0209498_1002851_pt1 | contig 10379 bp, 8 predicted proteins | sample WalLakDeSediment_FD_184131 | JGI IMG/M metagenome (GOLD analysis project Ga0209498, IMG submission 184131) | Lake sediment microbial communities from Walker lake, Nevada to study Microbial Dark Matter (Phase II) - Walker Lake 11/02/13 Deep... | ecosystem: Environmental > Aquatic > Freshwater >... | reverse complement strand
ATTATCTATTTCTCGTATCTGTGTGTTTCTTAAGTTTCAGCAGATATTTCAGGTCTTCACGGTCTTTTGGTCTACGGATACTCTTTTTATTACTGATCAATTCGTCGACTCCGATAATATATACGGGTACATCTATATCTTTATGTCGGATTTTTTCTTCAAGACGATTTATCCATACTTCCTCGAACGTGACACCCTCGATTTGATTAATCAAATCTATCCTGTTGGGGGGTACACCAAACTGTACAACAATTCCCGGTTTTTGTAATTCTTCTTCATTTTCGATTCCGGGAATTTGCCCGTTCCAAAAATCCCGAAGCGCTCGAAATAGTCTTTTTATATTTTCTATTTCTGAACTATAAAAAATATCGGTATCACCGGTTAATCGTGCAAACCCATAATAAATAACAGCGTCCCCACCGACAATAACGTACTGCACGTTATGCGTATTAAACATTGACAATAAGTCCTTAACATCGTCGGAAAAATAATCCTGCTTCATGTATTCCTTTTATGAGCTTCGCGGATATCGGGGCAGTTTTTGCCGTATACTCTCTCTTTTAATTCTTTTGCCGCTGCAAGTCGCTCATCCGGAGTCATTTCGAGATACTGCAGTATATCGTACTCCTCCGCTTCCTTATGGTTTCGTGCTATGTGAACTTTTCTTTTCATACCCGAGTGATTCCTAATTTATAATTCTTTTCGGCCAATGAACCGGAAATGCTTAATAATCTTACGTGATAAGTTTGTCGACTTCTTTCTCAAAATGACTTTTCGGCTAATTCTTCGAAAAGACTATACGTATTATCGGTTAAAAATTTCAAGTAACCTGTCTCCCCGCTTCTTACTGTGGGCTCTCATATACTTTTTCAATTCATCTTCATCGAAAGAAATTTTAAATATAAACTTCGCTAAGAAATAATTTAATTTTCTCATACGATCATCGGGTATAAGCTCTTGCTCCCAAACCTGTTTACATTTTTCCACACCGTATCTGGCAATGACCGCTTTAATTTCATCCACGTCTGCATACCGTAATGTATGTTCGATAATGATCTCCTCTTTCTGAGGTGGTTTATCATAGCCGGGATATATTGTTTTACTCTTCATCGGTTCATTACCGTAACGGGTTACACATAAAAGACGACGGACAGGTATATTTTACCAAATCCTCCGGTAAGATACAAGAAATATTGGTTAACTCTGCAGGGGTGAACATCTAAAAAACTACAGCTACTCCCAGCTTGAAATACAATATATCGGTTGTGGACTTAATCACATCATAGGTAACCGTTCCGTTTTCACGAATGATGGAACCTTCTTTCAGATACTCCGCCTCCTTCCCATACATATACCGGCCCATGAGATTAATGTAAATCGTGTAAGGCGGTGTCTGTTCATCCTCATTTTTTTTACCTTCATCGTGATATACTTTGATCTGTAACCCGCCGCCGAATCCATAACGAAATGCAGTATCTTTAAAATTGGTATCCCGGAGGACATCCGAATCCGATCCGAAACTTCCCCGCTGTCTCAAAACCGTTTCGGTATAAAAATAATTGAGTCCTATCAAACCGTCGAGGAAAGGCCGTATTGGCATTTCTGCGGGAATAAGCCTGAACAACAGTCCCCCATGAACCAGATTATAACTGTTTTCAACCTCTACTCTGAGATCGGGGATTGTCGAACTTAAAGGTTCTTCCCTGGTTTCTTTCCCAAAATTCAAATATCCGATATCCAGACCAAGCATAAATGGGGTATTTCCAAACCGATAACCGGCCATACCGCTTAGCCCGACTCCCGCTGTTTTGTCAATCTGTCGTTTAAAATCTCCCTGAGTGAATCCGGCCCCAAAATCAAATCCGAACATTACTTCCTGAGAATAGACCTGTGCAGTCCCGAATATTCCTATGGCAATAAGTATTAGAAATGTTTTTTCAAGTTTCATGGTGTTTCCTTTTTTAAATGATAATGGTTCCTACCCCACCTGAATATAAAAAGCCCGCTGAATAAATAGCAGGCTTTGTTTGGTACGCCCGTAGGGACTCGAACCCCAAACCCTCAGATCCGAAGTCTGATGCTCTATCCAATTGAGCTACGGGCGCATTTTGAATTACAAGTTACGAATTTTGATTTACGAATATAAATAAGACAATGTAAATATACAAATTAGATTTTTGTTTTACAAACGATGTTGTATGAAGGGAATGCCGCACCGAGTGGAGAATTTGTTTCACTTCCTACTCAACCTTCTTCGCTATTCCCGTTTTTCGTGTCAGGCGCAATAATGCCGGAATAAACACCAGCGCAATGACAATCTCCGACATCCCCGCGAACGCAAAACTCGCCCCGAAGCCGTAGGTGTCGGCAATCAATCCTCCGGCAAAGGGACCGACGACAAATCCGAGCGAACCGAAAAAGTTAAATCCTCCCATCGCCACACCCCGCTTATCTTCAGGTGCTATATCGCCTGTCAACGCCGCAGAAGGTGAAAACATAAACGCTCCGAAGATACCGCCGATCACCATGACAAACCAGAGCGCACTGAGATCGAGAAATCCGATCCCTACGACACAAAGTCCGTACACAATAGAACCGAGTATGATCGGTGCCGCGCGACCGGTGCGCTCGGATATTCTGCCGCTCGGGTATTGCAATAATGCAAACGGCAGTAAAAAAGCAAACATCAACATCCCGATCAACGCCGGCTCTGCACTATGCACGGTACCGAGATAAAGTGGAAAAACACTCACAAAAAATCCGACCGTGAATCTATCCACAAATGAAAATATATACGGTACGAACAATCGTCGTTCCGTGAAAAGTAAATGTAATGCCGAGCGTACCGAACCGGCCCTTGACATCGACGGAGCATCCCGTAGAAAAATAAATGCAATGATTGCCGCTATACTTAATATGACCGCACCCGTGTAAATCGGCAGTACCGGATCGATTGAGCCGAGCCGTCCGCCGATCGGCGATCCGAAAGCATTCCCGAGCGCAAAACCCATAGCAACAATCCCTATGCCTTCGCCGATACGAACATTGCGTGCGCGATCGAGAGCGCCGGTCATGATAAGCGAAAATGCCATTATGGAAAATGCACCTTCGATAAAACGAAAGGTCAGGAGGAGGGGAAATGATTCGGCACGGGTGAGGAGAAACATCATACATGCGTTACCGAATAATCCCGCAATGATAAACGGTCGCCGTTTGCCTGCTTTATCGGATAATGCTCCCCAGACGACGGCAAAAATCACGTAGGCAAGCAGGTTAACCGATACGAACAGACTTGCCTGCGTAATCGTCGTATCGAAACGATCGACGACAAACGGGCGCAGTACAGGATAGACCATACTGACGCTCAGCATCAATAAAAATACAAGTAACCCGAGCAGAGATATGTTGCGCATAAGTCAGTCTAATAATAATCGTGCGACGCACTTCCCCGTGTTAGATGTTGCAAATATTTAAAAAATTGCATAATCGCATCAAGAGAAAGTGCGTCGCACGTCTGCATTCAAAGCGTGTTTGCATAACATCAGTTAATAACTGTAACCCGTAACCTAAATTAATCGAGTATCTTCTTTATCTCTTCCCTGATGTCTTCGAGATGATACCGCGTCGCACGGTCGGCCGCGCGGGGTATTGCACGTTCTACTGCCCGCTGAACTTCCAGTATCGAACCACGCATGTAAGCACGGGCTTCACCGTCTACCGGTATCCCGTCATCGGTCAGTTTGCTCTTTATTATATCGACATAATGACGCTGCAGGTTGCGGCGGTATACATCGATTCTTACTGAACCCCGTTCAAGCTCGCTCCACACACCCTTGCGAAGTTCGTCCGTCATCTCATCGAGTGTATATGGATTGCCGGGGTTATTATGAATAGTTGTATTTTCGGTTATCCGTTTCATTCTGGAATCATCGAGCAGCATGGCAAGCAACTGTCGCTGTCCCCTGATAATCCGGTCTACTGATCCGGTCGGTTCAATTCTGCGGAGTATTTCAGGATCGATCAGGTAATCCGGAGTCGAAAGTCCTTCTTTGATAATATATGCCATTGCTTCTCTCTGTCGTTCTGCGGGGACGGGTGTGTGCACAACTCCTTCCTGACCATGTGTTTTTCTTTCACCGTAGATTCCACCAATCCACGTGATTACATGACTGAGCATCCTATCCCTGTGTTGAAGAACCTGGCCGTACAGTTCCTGCAATGCTGAATAATCTTCCCCCGTAGAACCCGAGGCCTCAATAATAAAGCCCATAATACGTTTGATGTTTTCGATTCCGTATTGTGTCGCCCTGACGTGATCGTTGCTCAGTGCTTCTCGTTGCTGTGTAGGATCGATGATCGACAGATGTCCGAACAACAGCATCGGATTTGTTTCCTGGCAACGAACGATCGTCTCGAGATACGGTCGTTCGGCATCGGGTGTATTTGCCTCCGGGACCGGTTTGTATCCCCATTCGACAGCAAAATCGTCGTAAACAGAAACTATCGGAAACATATACGCGTCGTCACCCGGCTGTGCGATGTAGTTCATTCGGGCGTAATCCATAATCGATGGCGTTGTTCCGTATGTCCGGGTCCATGTCGGACTACGAAGACTGTCGGGCGGGACGGTACCGCTTGCTTTCATATTATGAGGAAATCCGAGTGTATGACCGACCTCATGAGCTACCACGTATTGTATTAATCGGCCCATAAGTGAATCGGGAAAATCGGTTGCCCGCGCGCGTTCATCAACCGCGGATCCCTGCACGAAATACCAGTTACGTAACAGATTCATAACGTTGTGATGCATTTGAATCGATGAGGTCAGGATCTCACCTGTTCGCGGATCGTGTACATGCGGACCCATGGCATTCATAACCGCTGACGGGAACCATCTTATAGTCGGATACCGTGCATCCTCGGGATGCCAGTAGGGATCTTCTTCCGGGGAAGGTGCTCTTTTTGCTATAATCGCATTTTTGAATCCGGCTTTTTCGAAGGCACCCTGCCATTCTTCGATACCGCGCTCAACCCAGGGAACCCATTGCTCCGGTGTTGCAGGATCGACATAAAATGTTATCGGCTTTACCGGTTCGGATATTTCAGCATCGGGATCCTGTTTCTCAAGGCGCCATCGGGTAATATAACGGCGTTCCTCTGCGCGCTGTGCATCAAGTCCGAAATCGACCTGGCGAATAGAAAAAAAGCCGACACGCTCATCGTGCAATCTCGGCATCATCGGTTTTTCGGGTAATCTGATCATACTATGATTGTACATTGCTGAAATCGTACGCATCCCCTGGCCGGGTCCCGGCCCGGTATCGGCATCCATAGTGAGTACTGCACGTACCTCTATATTATCCGCGAATGCCTTGACACGGTCGATGAAACTTCTGTCCGAATCGACTCTTCTCGCCCGGAAGCGTTGCCGGACTGCAAATTCAGGTACATCGGTTGTGTACAGACGTGTGACGTCGATAACAACGGTCGTTGTATCGGGATTCAACGCCTCTATAGCAAATGATGCAATGATCGGTTCAAAGCTTGCCGCACGCACCGCCTGATAAATTGCACGACTGGTATCCGCGGTAATTTCATATGTTACCTGACGTAAGAGCACACGGTTATCTCTTCTTTCCCAGCGAACCACCTGATTGTTGATACGTTGACCGCTCCAGCCGGTTCCGGCCTGGGCCTGGGCAAGTCTTGTCACAACCAGTAATTCTTTACCGAGCTCTTGTTCCGGTATCTCATAATATAGTTTATCTTTGATCCGGTGTGTGATAAACAATCCCGTATCGCTTATGGCTTCAGCCGTGATTACTCTCCGATACGGCTTCATATCGTTCCGTGCTTCGGGTACGCGTTCGGGTTCACCTACTTCGATGGTTCCTATTATATCGTTTTTCGATGAATCCGCGGTGCGAAAGATCGAACAACCGGTAAACAGCATACTCATTATAACTATAATGAAAACACTTTGCTTCATTGAATAATACCTCCGATGTGTGAATGGATAACTTCCGGGATAGGTAATAGGTATCTATTACCTAACGCTGCATAGCCCCGCTAAAAAGACTAAACCACAGAGAACACCAAGAATACACAAAGGACACAGAGAATGATACCACCAAAGGTGATCCTACGATAGATGAATTATATCTTAATAACTGATGTTACGCAAATGGTATCAATGGCAGATTTTTTATTTAACCCTTTCAGGGTAAATCATTTTTATTGGTTGCTCAATACCAAGGGCGTTCCCCGACAAGTCGGGGTGATGTATTTGTCCCCTTTGGGGACTATTTTCAGCAGTTTAACCCCGAAGGGGTTACCCCCGATAGCTATCGGGGCAGGTCGGGGCAACGCCCCGACATAATAATTAACAACAAAATGTAACCCTGAAAGGGTGAGATATAATACTTTGCGTAACATCAGTTAATAATACTTTGTGTACTTTGTGATTTACCTTTGTGTCCTTTGTGGTTAATAAATTTTATTATTAAACAAAGATTTAACTCTTTAGCTTTATCTACTTTGAGCACACGAAATTAGACGACAAATTCTTCAAAAAGTTTCTGCCGTCTATAACCACTATGTTTTACGATTTCATCAGAGATCGCAATACATATTGTAATATACCACCGTGCCTGTAGTAATCAAGCTCGTTTGGTGTATCGATTCTTGCGATCACAGAGAACTTTTTAGTCGTTCCTTCAGAGTTTTTCATGGTAACGGTAAGTTCTTTACCCGTATCCAGTCCTCCGGCTATACCCTCTATACTAAAGGTCTCGTGACCGGTCAGGCCGAGCGATTCTCTGCTATCACCCTGTTTAAATTGTAATGGCAGAACACCCATCCCGATCAGATTGCTGCGATGAATACGCTCGAAGCTTTCGGCAATGACCGCGCGGATACCGAGCAGCCGGGTACCTTTTGCCGCCCAGTCACGGGACGAACCGGATCCATACTCTTTGCCCGCCAGCACGATGAGCGACGTCTTTTCCTCTGCATATTTCATCGCCGCATCGTAGATAGTCATCTTCTCTTTTTCGGGGAGTTTCATTGTCCAGCCCCCCTCTGTTCCCGGTGCAAGTTGATTTCTCAATCGTATATTACCGAAGGTCCCCCTGATCATTACCTCATGATTACCACGGCGGGAACCGAACGAATTAAAGTCTTTCGGATCAACGCCCTGTGCAATTAAGTACTGACCCGCAGGACTGTCGATCGGAATTGCGCCTGCCGGCGATATATGATCGGTCGTAACGCTGTCCCCGAGCATTGCAATCACGCGGGCCTCTTTAATATCGGTAAGCGGCTCCGGTTCTTCAGGCATATCATCAAAGAATGTAACCTCACGGACATAGGTGGAATCATCATCCCATTTGAACCGGTCACCCTCGGGTGTCGGCAGAGCTTTCCATGTTTCGTCTCCGTCGAACACATTTGCATATTGCTTCCGGAACATTTCAGATTTGACACACTCGTTGACAACGTCCTTTACCTCCTGTGAGGTTGGCCAGACATCCTTGAGATACACCGGATCGCCGTTACGATCCTTCCCGAGTGGTTCCCGCATCAGGTCGATATCCATTTTCCCCGCGAGTGAGTATGCTACGACGAGCGGCGGTGATGTCAGATAGTTTGCACGGACAAGCGGGTTGATGCGTCCTTCAAAGTTCCTGTTACCGGAAAGCACAGAGGCAACAACGAGATCGCCTTCTTTCACTGCCTCGGCTATCGGCTCCGGCAAAGGTCCGCTGTTTCCGATACAGGTTGTGCAGCCGTACCCGACGAGATGATAACCGAGAGCTTCAAGATACGGTGTAAGACCCGATTCCTCCAGATAATCAGTAACCACTTTCGAACCCGGGGCAAGACTTGTTTTAACCCACGGTTTTGTCGTAATACCGCGCTGCACTGCTTTCTTTGCAACCAATCCCGCTGCGAGCATAACCGAGGGATTCGAAGTATTTGTACAGCTCGTAATTGCAGCGATAACAACGGAACCATGTCCGAGATTATAATGGACCGAATTTTCACTTATGTTCACCGTTTTCGAGAGCGGTCCGAGATTTTCCGGATTGATGATTTCCTCTGCCGGTTTTTCAACACTACCGCCCTCCTCGATCCACTTCGATAATTTTTCTTTTCCGACAGCAGTCGTTTCGGATTCTAGCATAGTAACGAGCGCATTTCGGAAGGAGTGTTTGGATTTTGCGAGCGGAATCCGGTCCTGGGGACGTTTCGGTCCCGCAAGGCTCGGTTCAACATCGGCAAGATTTAATGTAACAAGATCGGAGAAAACCGGCTCCGGACTATCGGCAGTGTGGAATATCCCCTGCTCTTTACAATATGCTTCCACGAGTTCAATAACCCGCTTGTCGCGGCCGGTGAATTCGAGGTATTTTAATGTTTCATTGTCAACCGGGAAAAAGCCTATGGTGGCTCCGTATTCCGGCGACATATTTCCGATAGTGGCACGATCCGCAACGCTGAGTTTTGATAATCCCGGACCGAAGAACTCAACAAATTTTCCGACGACTCCTTTTTTTCTGAGTATCTGGGTTACGGTCAAAACCAGATCGGTCGCAGTTGCTCCTTCCCGCAGTTCTCCTTCAAGTTTGAAGCCGACCACTTCGGGTATCAGCATAGAAACCGGTTGTCCGAGCATTGCTGCCTCGGCTTCTATCCCTCCGACTCCCCATCCAACGACTCCGAGTCCGTTCACCATCGGTGTATGCGAATCGGTACCGACAAGTGTATCGGGGTAAGCATACCAGCCGTCTTTTTCTTCCTTGCTGAATACAACCTGCGCAAGATACTCGAGATTTACCTGATGTACAATACCGGTTCCCGGCGGAACGACACGGAAGTTCTGAAATGCGCGCTGACCCCATCGCAGAAAATTATACCGCTCCTTGTTTCGTTCAACTTCGATTTGAGTGTTCAGAAGAAAAGCATTTGACGAAGCGAACCAATCCACCTGTACCGAATGATCGATCACCAGATCAACCGGTTGCTGCGGATTAATAACCGAGGGATCCTTTTTCATCCGTGCAACCGCTTCGCGCATCGAAGCAAGATCGACAACACACGGCACACCGGTGAAATCCTGGAGCAATACCCGGGCAGGCATATACGCAATCTCTTTGTCTGATTTTGCTTTCGGATCCCAGTTTATCACCGCCTCGATATCTTCCTGTTTCACGCGGACACCGTCTTCCTGACGGATGAGATTCTCAAGAAGTATTTTAAGCGATGTCGGCAATCTCGATATATCGCCGAGACCGAGTTCATGAAGTTTCTGAAAAGAAAAAATCGTGTACTCTTTATCCCCCACTTTTAATTTTGATTTGGTCTTACTATGTACAGTGGCTTTTTCTGACATTATATACTCCTTCATTTATCCATTTCGAATTCTTATTCTTCCGGGTTCTAATATCACCAGCTTGTTTTTAATATTCATCTTTATCTACTAATTCTTCAGCATACATAAGAGCAGCCCTGATATCTTCGTGTGAAACTCCATACTCTTTGATTATTTCATCTGCTGTCATACCACCAGCCAGGCCACCAATGATACGTGTGACAGGTATACGGGTTCCTCTGATTACCGGCTTACCATGCTGAATTTCAGGATCGATTATTATCCTCTCGTTTATTTCAATCACACCGGGCTTTTTCACTTTTTATACTCCTCAAAAAAATAATCTAAGTGCATTAATTTAGTTCCTTGCTCTCAACAACTACTTGCCTACTGCCTACTTGCCAACTGCCTACTGAGATCCCTCCCCTCACACCCCCTCTTTCAACTTCTCATTCCGCTCGATCAACTGTAACTGTTCTATCATCTCGTCGACATGACCGTTCATAAACTCGGTTAGATTGTGTAATGTATAAGAAATACGATGATCGGTCACCCGGTTTTGCGGAAAGTTGTAGGTGCGTATCTTATCGCTCCGGTCGCCGCGTTTGACCATCGCCTTGCGCTGTGCCGATGCCTCCTGCTCCTGTTCCTCCTGTTTCCGATCGTACAATTTTGTCCGCAGGAACATCATCGCTTTGAGACGGTTTTGGTACTGCGATCTTTCGTCCTGGCACTGCACGACAATACCCGTCGGAATATGCGTTATTCGGATCGCGGTCTCGACTTTATTCACGTTTTGTCCGCCCGCACCGCCGGCACGGAAGACATCGATACGAATATCTTTCGGTTCGACTGCTGCTTCGACTTCCTCTGCCTCGGGCATAACGACGACCGTTGCAGCCGACGTATGGATCCGTCCGCTTGCCTCGGTATCCGGCACCCGCTGCACGCGATGCACGCCGCTTTCATACTTCAATGTACCGTATACATCTTTCCCTTTCATGGA
>Ga0209498_1002850_pt1 | contig 10382 bp, 7 predicted proteins | sample WalLakDeSediment_FD_184131 | JGI IMG/M metagenome (GOLD analysis project Ga0209498, IMG submission 184131) | Lake sediment microbial communities from Walker lake, Nevada to study Microbial Dark Matter (Phase II) - Walker Lake 11/02/13 Deep... | ecosystem: Environmental > Aquatic > Freshwater >... | reverse complement strand
GGCCAACTTTACAGAAGTGTTGATATGATTTAAAGTGAGCTTCCCGCAGTAGTGACTTTTCTGCACCGGTTTGCCGGCAGAAGGCAAAACGACTTCAGCTGAAACAGAAGAAGCAGCAGCTTCCTGTAATTCTGCCTGTTCATTAATAAGCAGTTCAAAAACAGCTTCGCGGGACAGTTCTTTCTGCTTACCGTTTTCCATATCACGTAGGGTTATTTGACCACTGGCAATTTCATCCTGGCCAATGATCGCCACATGCCTGTAACCCTGCCTCCCGGCATACTTCATCTGCGCCTTCAGGCTGCGGTCCATCATCTCAGTTTCAGCAGCAATGCCGCGCTGCCGCAGCTCGGAGGCCAGGAGCAGAGATTCTCCTTCAAGATTCTCACCGGCGCTGGCAATATAGATTGGCGGGATGACAACAGGAAGCTGTTTGCTCCAATCCATGGTCAAAAGAATTCTTTCGATACCAAAGGCCACCCCTACTCCCGGTGTATGCGGCCCGCCACAGTACTCTACCAGGTGGTCGTAACGACCACCCCCGCATAAAGAAGCCTGAGAGCCTGTGCCGCCGGCAACAACTTCAAAAGCGGTCCGGGTATAATAATCAAGGCCGCGAACGAGCCGGCTGTTTAGGGTAAAGGGGATCTGCAGCCTGGTTAGAAGCTCTTTAAGGCTCGTAAAATGACGGTCGCAGTCGGGGCAGAGATGGTCGGTCATCTTGGGTGCTGCTTCGACCCCGGCCTGGCAACTCTGCTGTTTGCAATCGAAAACACGCATCGGGTTATTTTTATATCGATTTATGCAGTCAGAACAAAGATCGCCTTCAATACCCTCGAGATATGGCCCCAAAATGTCACGATAACTGGGGCGACATACCGGACAGCCAACGCTGTTTAGCTCAATGGAAATATTTTCAATCTGCAGGGATTTAAAATATTTGTAACAGAAGGTAATTATTTCTGTATCAGCAGTAGCACTGGCTGCTCCGAAGATTTCCAGCCCAAACTGGTGAAACTGACGGTAACGGCCGGCCTGGGGCCGGTCATAACGAAACATTGGGCCGCTGTAATAAAGCTTAACCGGTTGTGGCTGTTCATTCAGGTTATGTTCAAGGTAGGCCCGCGCCACGGCAGCGGTCAACTCCGGGCGCAGTGTCAAATCGCGCCCGCTGCGATCTTTAAATGAGTACATCTCTTTCGAGACTATGTCGCTCTCTTCACCGACACTGCGGATAAAGAGATCTGTTTGTTCGAAGATTGGTGTGCGAATTTCACCGAAACCGTAGAGGTTACAATAATTTATAAAACTCGCTTCGAGATGCTGCCATTTAACTGCCTCGTCCGGTAATATGTCACGTGTTCCGCGGGGTGCTTTGTAGTTCATCTTGGTTCTCCTCTCCGGTTGGTTAATCTAATTAAAACAGCTTCTTGCTATCCAATAACATTGTTACCGGGCCATCGTTGTCAACAATAATACGCATGGCCGCCTGGAAGCGGCCGGTGGCCACGGCAATACCCTGCCCGCGCAAGCTTTCACAAAAATGATTATATAACTCTTCAGCCTGTTCCGGAAGTGCAGCAGCGGAAAAACCGGGACGGCGGCCCTTGCGGCAGTCACCGTACAGGGTGAATTGGGATATGCTCAGGATAGAACCTGTGATCTCTTGCAACGACAGGTTCATCAAACCGGACTCATCTTCAAAAATGCGCAGGCCGGCTATCTTGGCTGCCAGGTAGTCACTGTCGGAAAGTTGATCATTCCGGCCAACGCCAAGAAAGACAACCAGTCCCGGGCCAATCTCTCCGATAATTTCACCTTCAACTTCCACCCTGGCTTGATGGACTCTTTGCACAACCGCTCTCATCTGAATCCTCCGGAAATCAAAGTTTAATTGTTTGCGCCATATACATACCGACGCACCGAGTAGACCTCTTTTATTTTTTTTATCTTGCTCATAATCTGATCAAGATGGATTTGATCGCGTACGACCATGGTCATATGAATAGTAGCGTTTTTATTTTTATCAGTCCGGGCAGAGACAGCAGTTATTTCCACCTTGCTCTCGTTAACCGCTGTCATGACATCAGCTAACAGGTTTTTTCGGTCATTGGCGCTGATTTCTATCTCAACCGGATATGAGGCTCCGGTAATACCGTCCCATGAAGCTTCCAGAAAACGGCCTTCGTCCGAGCTGTAATGGGACAGGTTGGGGCAGTCCCGGCGGTGAACTGAAACTCCCCGGCCACGGGTAATAAAGCCTACTATGTCGTCTCCCGGAACGGGATTACAACAGCGGGCAACCCGCATCAAGAGGTTATCCATACCCTGAATGGTGACCCCGGGAGAAGTTTGCTCCAGGTGCTTAACCGGCCTTATAACCGGTAAAGCTTCCTCACGATCTTTATCAACATGTTTACGGTTATATTCCTCACGCAGACGGCTGATAAACTGGTGTACCGAAATACCACCATAACCGACTGCAGCGTAGACATCTTCAACTGACATCAGGTTAAATGAACGACCGACATCTTCGAAGAGATCGCTTTTCAGTAAGATTCGCTGCTCGACATTAACCCTCTTGATCTCTCTTTCAATCATTTCACGCCCTTTTTCAATATTTTCTTCACGGCGTTCTTTTTTAAACCAGGTCCGGACTTTATTCTTGGCATGGGAAGTTTTAACAATATTCAGCCAGTCACGACTCGGTGAGCCCTGTTTGGAAGTGACAACCTCGACCATATCACCGGTTTTTAATTGATAATCCAGCGGAACCAGGCGTCCGTTAACCCGGGCTCCGGTACAGTGATTACCTATATCGGTATGAATTTTATAGGCAAAATCGAGCGTCACTGACCCGGCGGGCAGATCGATCACATCACCCTTGGGAGTAAAAACAAAAACTTCGTCGGTGAAAAAATCTCCTTTAAGATCTTTTATAAATTCACGGGCATCGCGGTAGTCATGCTGCCATTCGAGCAGTTGGCGCAGCCAGGTCAGTTTATCATCCAGTTCTCCGGAATCTCTGACCTTTTCCTTATAACGCCAATGGGCAGCAATACCATATTCAGCCGTGCGGTGCATATCCCATGTCCTGATTTGAATTTCAGCCAATTCATTTTCAGCGGCAAAAACTGTCGTGTGCAGAGATTGATACATGTTTGGTTTAGGCATGGCAATAAAATCTTTAAAACGGCCCGGGATCGGCTTCCAGAGCGTATGGACTATACCAAGGGTGTGATAGCAATCTTTAACCGTATCGACAATGATCCGCACGGCAGTCAGGTCGTAGATCTCGTTTAAATCTTTACCCTGAGCTTTCATTTTATTGTAGATGCTGTAAAGGTGTTTTGGGCGACCCTGTATTTCAGCTTCGATCGATGCGTCGGAAAGCTGATCCTGCAAAATCCAGATAATCCTGTTGATAAAATGTTCGCGCTCCCGCCTTTTTTTTGCCAACTTCTCAACTAATTGAAAATATTCGGTTGGCTGCATATAACGGAACGCGAGATCTTCAAGCTCCCACTTGATCATATATATGCCCAGGCGGTGCGCCAGCGGAGCATAAATTTCCAGGGTTTCCCGGGCAATCTCTTTTTGCTTGTAGGTATTAAGATAACGAAGAGTCCTCAGGTTGTGAGTCCGGTCAGCAAGCTTGATCAAGACCACCCTTATATCCTGGGCCATGGCAATAAACATTTTTCTTAGAGTTTCCGCCTGCTGTTCTTCTTTCGAGGTGAAATCAAGACGGCTTAATTTCGTAACACCGTCAACAAGAGAAGCCACTTCTTCGCCAAATTCTTTGCGGATCTCTTCTAAAGTTATGGCGGTATCCTCGACCACATCGTGTAAAAGGCCGGCAATTATCGTAACCAGGTCAAGCTCCAACTCAGCTAAAATCGTTACTACACCAAGTGGATGTATGATGTACGATTCGCCGGATTCCCGCAGCTGGCCGGAATGGGCTTCCAATGAATAAGCATAGGCTTTCTCCACCAGGGCCCAATCTTCCAGATCGGGATAGTAACGCTGGATCTTTTTTTTCAGATCGCTCAATTTTTTTTCTTTAACGGCCATATTAAACAATCCTCAGGAAAAATATTCTTCAGAAGCCCGGAAGTTATGATCTATAATACTAAATAATGACTGTAAATTCTATAGTTTGGCCTTAATTGCCGGTGAGATTATGCAGGCAGATAGCGATTTCTTCAAGGGTGCCTGCCAGAAGCAGTTTTTGAAATTGCTCGCAGTTATCACGCAAATCCCTGGATGCAATAAAGGTCGGCGATGATTCAAGAAGAGCAAACCCGTCACCGGGCAGGTTTACCTCACTCGATATTTTCTCAACTCGCTCCCAGAAACTTGGGGCCGGTTTAAGATTAAGGGTTTTCGAATCCGAAAGTATATCTTCAAGCTGTTCTTTTGTCGGCAAGGAGTGATCGAGTATCACACGATTGCGTTCCAGATCTTCATTTTTAAAAAGCAGGTAAATGGTCAAATCTTTTCCCGCCGGCATTTTTTCGAGAATTACCCTGAGCAGCCCCTCATGAAGTGGCAGATCGTAAAGAATAAACTGATTCAGGTCTTCGGTCAGCTCGATATTGCCGTTTAGAGCCCCACTGGTTATGAAGACATGTTTATCCCCCGCGGGGCAATTTTTTTTAATTTTTTTAACCCTGGCTGCTGTAGCAGCGAAGATAACTGCGCTGCCCGCTTTTTCCCCAAGTATATTATTTAAATAGAGCAGGCGATCTTTTTTGTTACGGTAGTCAATCACTTCCAACGAACCGGCAACTACCATGTCGCTGTAGTTTAAATCCTTCACTTCTACTTCCAGGGTTTTTTGATCCCGATAAGAACCGTTTTTTAGTTTGAAAGCGAGATCAACTAGGCGGCCCCTTTCTAATTTCGGTTCCAACTCTGCCCCGGAAAAAATAATCGGGGACAAATTCCGATTTCCTTTTCTGACATTTAGTTTGAGATGTTTTTTATCTGCCCCGACCAGGCGCCATGACTGCACTTCCCAGGCACGACTGCCAAAGATCGGTCTAGGGTTGGCTGTTCCGAAGGGTTCCATCTGTTCCAGAGCATCCGCCAGATTAAATTCAAAATCAGTTTCGTTCAGTTCCGCTTCAATATCAATTTTCGCTTTAAACTGGCTGTCATCCAAATTTTCCCCGGCATAGCGGTTCAAACTATCCCTCAGCAGATCGATTTTTTCAGCTTGAATCGTGAACCCCGCTGCCTGTTCATGACCACCGAAACGATCCAGGAGTGACGCACAATCGGTCAGGGCAGCAGTTATATCAAAGCCGGGAATACTGCGCGCCGATCCGCGGCCTTCCCCATCTTCCAAAGCGATCATGGCAACCGGACGGTTAAATTTCTCTACAAGGCGAGAGGCAACAATACCGATTACACCGTGATGCCAGGATTCACAGGCCAGGGTTATGATGCCGTGATCTCTGATGGATAGCTGTTCGCAGGCGGCTTCTTCCGCCTCCCTTAAGATTTTTTGTTCCGTTGAACGGCGTAACTGATTTGACTGATGCAGCTGAATAGCCAGCTCCATTGCTTTTGCCATATCTTTTTCAAGCAGCAGTTTTGCTGCCGGCAACGCTTCGCCCATCCGCCCGGCAGCATTTATTGCAGGAGCCAGAATATAAGAAAGAGCAGTACTGTTTATACGATCCTGATCGAGGCTGACTGCTTTGATCAGGGCTTTGAAACCAACCCGCTCCAGGCGGCGTAAAACATCGAGACCGGCAGAAACAATGATCCGGTTTTCATCGAGCAGCGGCACAACATCTGCAGCTGTTCCCAGAGCTGCCAGATCAAGGAGATGGCCGGGGAAGGCAGAACCGGATTTCTCCATCAGGGCAGAAGCCAGTTTAAAAGCTACTCCCGCTCCGGAGAGTTCTTTAAATGGGTATAAACATTTTTGCTGCAGCGGATTAATTATGGCAAAGGCCTCATTTATCGGGGCAAGCGGCTGGTGATGATCGGTAATTATCAGATCGAGGCCTATCTCAGAGGCATACGCCGCTTCTTCCACGGCATTAATACCGCAATCGACAGTTACAACCAGCGAAAAACCGCTTTCCCTGAACTGTTTTAGCGGCTCAATATGCAGGCCATATCCCTCATCAAAACGGCTGGGCAGAAAAAAATCAACTTCACCGCCAAGCTGGCGTATGGTTTCTACAAGAATTACTGAAGCGGCTATCCCGTCGGCGTCGTAATCTCCGTGGATAATTACCTTTTCATTACGTTCGAGAGCCTTAACCAACCTTTTGACAGCCGGTTCCATGCCCATCATCAACCAGGGTGAATATAAACGTTTCTGATCCGGGCACAAAAATGCCCGGGCTTTTTCGGGATCATTGATCCCGCGTTTAATCAGTAAACAAGCCAGGGCTGGTGGTAATTGAAGGTTTCGGGCAAGATTAATCGCCTGATCATTGTCATGATCAGGCCAGATCCACTGTTTGCCTCTGAAACTCATAAAGGTTCCTCTTCCACCTCTTCTTCAGCGGGTAGGTTCTCCCCCTGCTGGAATTCTTTTTCAGCTTCAGGTACAGCCTCTTCTTCTTCAGGTACAGATACAGCTTTGTTCAATTCAGCTTCAAGAAAGATCTTTTCTTCTTCCAGAGTTTTTACCTGTTTTTGCAGAGCTTCCTGTTGATGCCGCAGCTCGCGAAAAGCAAAAGCGTTGCGGATACTGCGGAAAAGGCTAAAGAGGCCCATAGCCAGAGCTCCGGTTACGGCCGAACCGAGAATTAAGAGAATCAGCGAAACCTGCAGGCGTCCGAAGATATAGCTAACCGTCACTGTTTCGTTGTTAGCCAGCGCGATGATGGCAATGATCAGGCTAAAAATAAGCCCCAGTATCAGGTAGAATGAGCCCATTATTTTCCCTCCCTCTAATCTTTTTAAGCCGCTTTACGGCCGGCCTTTCTGAATTTCAAATCCTGTAGGTTAAGCCACAGCGGGCTGGCAACAAATATTGATGAATAGGTTCCGATGATAACCCCAAGGATTAATGCAACGACAAAGACAACCAGATCAACACTGCCGATATAATAAATGAAGCCAAATAGCAGGGCGATCAGAACAAACAGAGTGGTCAAAGATGTATTAATCGAACGCATCAGGCTCTGGTTGATACTCTGGTTAACCACTTCGGCATAATCGCTTTTTCTTTTATGTTTTATATTTTCGCGAATCCGGTCGAAAATGACGATCGTATCGTTGACCGAATAACCAAAAACGGTCAGAATTGCCGCTACAAAGGGAACATTTATTTCCATCCTGAGAATAGAGAAAACACCGATCACGATAATTATATTGTGCAGGAGGGCAGCAATTGTAGCCAAAGCAAACATAAATTCAAAACGAAAGGTTATATAGGCCACCATTAATACTATAGCGACGGCAAGAGACAGAAGGGCCTGGCGGGTCAGTTCACCTCCGACGACAGCACCAACACTCTCAATCCGCAAATCAGCCGGATCAAGTTTCGGCCAGCGATCCCGGAAGGCAGCCATTAAAGCATCTCGTCTGCTCTCTTCGATATAGGGCGCCTTGAGGACCAATCCTTCATCAGTTAATTCTCCGGAAAGATCTCTGCCCCGGACTATCTGTATCGTTGCGCCCTGTACTTCTTCAAAAGGAGCAATAACTGCTTCAATCTCTTCCATAGAAAAATCTTCCCCCAGGTTCAGGTGCAGGACTGTGCCTCCGGTAAAATCAATACCCAGGTTAAGTCCATTTATGGCGAGAGATATTAAACTGGCCAAAACCAGGATCGATGATAATATATAAGCTTTTCGGCGATTCCCTATAAAATTAATCACTATACTTTCACCCCCACATAAGCACCGCTTCTGATCAGTCCGGCTTTAAAAGTCAGCCGCATCAGCAAACGGGTCAAGACTATTGCTGTAAACATACTGCAGATGATCCCGATAAAGAGGGTTACCGCAAAACCTCTGACCGGACCGCTGGCAAGACTGAAAAGCACAATTGTAACAATTAATGTAGTCACGTTTGCATCAAGGATGGCCCGGAAAGCGCGCTGGAAACCGCTTTCCATGGCGCTGCGCAGCGTCCGGCCTGAACGCAGTTCATCTTTAATCCTTTCAAAGATGATCACGTTGGCATCCACAGCCATACCAATGGATAGAATCAGGCCGGCGATACCGGGCAAAGTTAATGTTGTCGGCAAATAATTCAGAGCCCATAAAACCAGGGACAGGTAAAAAATGAGGGCTACCCCGGCAATTACCCCGGCAACCCGGTAGTAGATAATCATAAACAATATAACCAGAATCAGGCCGATACCGGCTGCATAAACGGCAACCTCTTCAGTCCTCTGCCCAAGAGTCGGCCCGATCAGGCGTGATTCAAGTTCACGCAGTTCAACCGGAAGTGAACCGCTGCGCAACAGCAGGGCAAGATTTGCCGCTTCTTCAAAATCAAAGTTACCCTCGATAGTAGCCTTTCCGTCTGTAATAACAGCTCTGACTATCGGCGCTGAAATCACTTCGTCATCAAGAACAATGGCAATAGGCTGGTTTAAAAACTTACCCGTCGCTTCGGCAAAAATCCGGGCACCCTCCTGATCAAACTCCAGGCTAACATAAGGATAAGGAGTTGCTTCAGGATTTCTTTCAGCCCTGGCCCTGATCAGATTGGCACCGGTTAAAATTTCCACATCATCAGGACCGATAAATTTTAGCAATGCTGTCCGTCCGATGATATTTCGGGCCTGTTCAACATCTTCCAGATCAGGCAGCTCTATGCGAATGCGGTTATCACCCTGGGCTGCTATAATTGGTTCAGCAACACCCAGTTCGTCTACACGCATGCGGATAACAGTTATCGCCCTCTCGATTGCATCTTCATCTAATTCCTGATCTCCTGTTTCGACAGCCTCCAGGAGCACGTAAAGCCCCCCGGCAATATCCAGGCCACGCTTGATCCCCACTTCCCTATCGGCTGCGTGATAAAATGCCTGATAGCCCGATAAGAAAATGAGCAGGCAAACGACGATTAAAAGTATAAGGGGGCCTGTTTTAATAGCTGGCTTCATCTCGACCACTCTCCATTCGTGACAACTATGACAAAAATATCAACTGGTAAAATAATTACATCCAAGCAATATCATTAACGGTAAAGTAAAACAGGCTTCAAGAAATGGCTCCGCACATCAAGTATAAATCTACAACTTCTCTGATCAGACGCTGATCATTTACCGGAATGACAGTGCCTGCGCCAATAGCCGTTGGTAAAACAAACATGATCTCTCTTTCCCGGCGCTTTTTATCTTGCCTTAGTTTACCGATTACCTTCTCAGCGGTCAAGTGCACGGGAGGTTTTTTCTGATCAATTAAGTTTAATAAAGCCTGAATACGCTCTCCGGATGCGCTGTCCAGCAGGGATAAACGAACCGCCATTTTTAACGCGGCTGCCATACCGATTAAAACCGCTTCACCATGCAGATAATAGCGGTAATCAGTAGCCGCTTCGAGAGCATGGCCTAGCGTATGACCAAAATTAAGCACCTGCCGGTAATTTTTTTCAAATTCATCTTTTTCGACTACCTTTTTTTTTGCCTGAACCGATTTTGCTATAGCCCCGGTTAAGATTAATCTATCTCCATAGATCAGGCGATCCAGATTTTCTTCAAGCCAATAGAAAAAAGAATTGCTCACAATGATGCCGTATTTGATAATCTCGACCAACCCTGCCCGGAATTGGCGTTTAGAAAGGGTTTCAAGAACCAGCGGATCAATTAAAACCAACCGCGGTGCGTAAATAGCGCCTATTAAATTTTTCCCCCGGGGGTGATTGACGGCAACTTTTCCTCCGATGCTGCTGTCAACCTGGGCTAAAAGTGAAGTCGGAACCATAACCAGGGGAACTCCGCGCATGAAGGTTGAGGCGGCAAAACCGGTAAGATCTCCGACAACACCACCGCCGAGGGCTATCAACGGAGAGTTGCGATCCAGTCCGGCATCAAGGGCAGCGTCATATAGCCGGGAAGCCCGGTTTAAAGTTTTGGAACGCTCCCCGGGCCTGATCAGGGCTGTTGTTGCCTGCCATTTTTCTTTTGCCAGAGACCGGAGAATTCTTTCACCATATAAATCATATACCTTCGTATCACTGACCAGCAATGTTTTTGTCGATGGGAATAGCAGGCGCATTGCTTTACCGAGACCGGCCAGTGCATTTTCTTCGATCAGCACCCGGTAGGCAAAGCCGGCAGTTTTAACCGTTATCTCCCGATCAGACATCTCATAGTCCCCTTTTGGCTAAGGTTCTGAGCTAGAGCGTTTACCAACCAGAAGAACCGTCCCCGCGGTTGCTAGGTCGGTTTC
>Ga0209498_1002849_pt1 | contig 10384 bp, 11 predicted proteins | sample WalLakDeSediment_FD_184131 | JGI IMG/M metagenome (GOLD analysis project Ga0209498, IMG submission 184131) | Lake sediment microbial communities from Walker lake, Nevada to study Microbial Dark Matter (Phase II) - Walker Lake 11/02/13 Deep... | ecosystem: Environmental > Aquatic > Freshwater >... | reverse complement strand
ATTTAATTTTAAGGTTAATAATGAGCCTTTTATGGTGCCGGCAAGCCAGGGAATTTTTAAAGAATATGAAGAATATGGCGTTGAAGATCCGCGTATTGTTTTTATTGAAGATGAATATCTTATTACTTACAGCGCATATTCCAGGCACGGGGTACGAATTGGACTTGCAAAAACCAAAGATTTCAAAACTATTGAGAGGTTTTCACTTATCACTGAAGCCGATTATCGCAATGTTGTAATTTTTCCTGAGAAATTCAATGGGTTATATGCACGTTTAGATCGGCCTCATTCCGAAATATCTCCCTGGTCAATTTGGATTTCCTATTCGCCCGACCTGCGTTTTTGGGGCGAATCAAAGCTCATTATGAAACCGATGCAATACCATTGGGACGAAATGAAAATTGGTCCCGGAGCGCCTCCCATAAAAACTTCGCGAGGTTGGCTAAATATTTATCACGGGGTTTTTCCAACAATGGATGGCTGCGTTTATAGACTTGGTGCTGCTTTGCACGATCTCAGCGATCCTTCAAAAATTATTGCTGTTGCCGACAATTGGATATTACAACCCGAAGAGGTTTATGAAATTACAGGCTATGTGCATAATGTAGTTTTTTCGTGCGCAGCAATACCAGAACCCGATGGAACAGTTAAAATTTATTGGGGAGGTGCCGACAAGGTAATGTGTGTTGGAACAGCAATATTAGAAAATCTTGTTGACCATTGTTTAAACAACCCCAGAACGCCGTTACAATAATGAAAATCGCCATACTTTCTGCAATTGCATGGAGAACACCACCAATAAAATACGGGCCCTGGGAACAAGTGGCTTCAAATATTGCCGAGGGTCTTGTTGAACGGGGAGTTGATGTAACATTGTTTGCAACCGGCAACTCCGCTACCAAAGGCAAATTGGCTTACATTTCTGAAACGGCTTATGCCGAAAACCCTGATATAGAACCAAAAGTATGGGAATGTTTGCATATCAGTAATTTAATGGAACAAGCAGGCGATTTTGATTTAATTCACAATAACTTCGATTTTTTGCCCCTTACCTATTCGCGGCTTATTAAAACCCCTATGGTAACAACCATTCATGGTTTTTCGTCTCCAAAAATAATTCCTGTTTATAAAAAATACAATGCTGATAATTATTATGTATCCATAAGCAATTCTGACCGCAGCCCCGAGCTCGACTATATAGCAACAGTTTATAATGGAATAAATACAAACGATTTTACCTTTAACCCGCTACCAAAAGATTACTTGTTGTTTTTTGGCCGCATTCATCCCGAAAAGGGAACCCATGAAGCCATACAAATTGCAAAAAAAGCTAAAAGAAAACTCATCATTTCGGGCTTGATACAAGATGAAGCGTACTTTGAAAGTAAAGTAAAGCCATTTATTAATAATTCAGACATTATTTTCGCAGGAAATTCGGGGACTAAGAAAAGGGATGTGCTGTTGGGTGAAGCCTATGCCTTGCTGCATCCGATTAGTTTTAACGAACCCTTTGGGTTGAGTGTGGCCGAAGCAATGTTGTGCGGAACGCCGGTGATTGCATACAATAAAGGTTCGATGCCCGAATTAATTGAAAATAAAAAAACAGGATTTCTCGTTGATACAGTTGATCAAGCGGTTGAGGCAATAAACAGCATAAATTCAGTCAGCCGCGATTATTGTTGCGAAAGAGCAACTTTAAAATTCAGTCGAAACAAAATGATTGATGGCTATTTAGATGTATATCAAAAAGTTATTAAATCAAGAAGTTAGCTCGTAAAAAATTATATGAAAAAGCCAAATAGTATTAAGTCGTTTATAAAACGGAAAAGAACAAGAATAGAGCGAGACACATCGCGTGTAATAACCCGCACTCACATTCCTGATAATATTTTGCGTGTAAATAAGATTATTGAACGAGTCATGAATCTCTCCGAATCCCGGGCAAAGGAATTATTAATGGAGGTTCTGAATAATTTTTCTGACAGGCACAAAAGCATTGAACAACAATTAATCAAAAATTTTGATAAGGTTTTGGGATACCTGCCTCCAAACGCAAAAATAAGCAGTACAAAAGAAATGCTTATAGGAGCCTATTTTACGATGGAGTATTCTGTTGAATCAGCGGCACTTTTTAATCCTTCACTGGTGCCGCATCCCAATCAAAGCGGCGTTGGCGAAGGAGAACTTAGATTTATTATGAGCCTCAGAGCCACAGGAGAAGGGCATGTTTCGTCAATTGTTTTTCGTAGCGGAATTATCCATAACAATGGCTCAATGCTTTTTGACATGGTTACGGAATTTGTTGAAACACCGGAGCTTATTCATGACCCATTATACGACACACATTTGTTTCGCCTTAAACTTGAAGTTATGAATGCCTGGAACGAAACAAGCCACCGAGTTTTTGAGAAAATTCCCGATACTTTCACCTACAGCGAATTAAAAGTCAGGATTGGGAAACTACTTAAAAATCCAGACTTTAAATGCAATCCCGAAACAATTAGTAATATTAACTGGTTGGCAAATTCGAATTACAGAATAATTTTTAATGAAAAATCAAAAATATCTGAACGGGTAATTTTTCCGGTTTCAGAAAACGAAAGCAGAGGGATTGAAGATGCCCGCTTTGTCGAATTCTTCGACGATGATGGAAACATTACTTATTATGCCACCTATACAGCCTATAACGGGCACAGCATCTTACCACAAATCATAGAAACAACCGATTTTATCTCGTTCAACATCATTACTTTAAATGGCAGTGCCGTGCAAAATAAGGGACTTGCGCTTTTTCCCCGAAAAATTAATGGGAAATATGTAATGCTTTCCAGGCAGGATGGCGAAAACAACCATATCATGTATTCCGACAATTTGCATTTTTGGCAAAGCTCCGAGGTCATTCAGGAGCCTATTCAACCGTGGGAGTTTGTTCAAATTGGAAATTGTGGCTCGCCCATCGAAATAAACGAAGGCTGGTTGGTACTTACCCACGGTGTTGGTCCGATGAGGCAATATTCCATTGGAGCCATTTTGCTTGATAAAGACAATCCTGGAAAAATAATTGCACGCCTGGAAGAACCCTTGCTGGCGCCTAACGAAGAAGAAAGGGAAGGATATGTGCCAAATGTGATCTATTCGTGTGGCGGGCTGGTACACAACAACAAACTAATAATTCCTTATGCCATGTCTGATATAACATCCGGCATAGCAACCATTAATATAAATGACTTAATCAGCTGCATGAAATTCGTAACCACACGCTAGTATTTAGCCTTGACAAAGCCAGAACGCAGGATAGCCTTGCTTCCAGAAAATAGGGGGTTAAGCCAGTTACTGCCAAGTGCACAAAGACACAAGCTTTACAATTAAAGGGATTACTGTGAAAGAGAAAAACATTTCTAAACCAATGCACCGTATTATCGATACTTACATTGATATTGATGCGCCTCCTGAAAAAATATGGGAAGTACTTATGGACTTCAAATCATGGGAAACATGGAATGCTTTTATTCCGTTGGTTGAGGGAAATCTTAAGGTAGGAGAGCGCATGCTTATTAAAGTTGTTTCTCCGGGATTGAAACCAATGATTTTTAAACCAACAGTTTTTGTTGTGCATCCTTACAGAAAAATTATTTGGGGTGGTAGTTTTCTCAAGATAATATACCGCGGGGACCATGCTTTTATACTGGAACCAATTTCAGCTGGAAAAACCCGGTTCAGGCAAATTGAAAGATTTATGGGGCCAATGGTTTTATTTATGGGTGGTATGATAAAAAAAACCGAATTGGGTTATCAACAAATGAACCTTGCTTTGAAAAAAGAGGTTGAAAACCGTTTAGACGGCCCGCCGGCCACTAGCCGACCGGGAGCAGCATGAACCGATGGCCAGTTTTCTAATGGTGGGTCTTTCACTAACGCGTCCTGCAAGCCAAAGACGGTTACTTGAAAAGTGCAGCATAATGCACTTTTGAGCAAAACAGAGCCTATGCGCTTAAATTTTTATACAGAAAAGTGCAGGATAATGCTCTTTCGGATGCTTTTTTAAACCCGCAAAAAAAAGGGACTGCCGGAATGGCAGCCCCTTTCTCGTCAAAATGGGAGCAATATGAATCGATTACTCGTTTTCATATTCTTTCAGGATGTCCTTCACCCCGTCGGTGGTAACGCGGCCATAGGTCTTGTCGCCCACCATAACCACGGGGGCCAGACCACAGGCGCCCACACAGCGCAGGCAGGTGATGGAAAATTTGCCGTCGGGCGTGGTTTCGCCCACTGGCACTTTTAGGATGCGCTTGAACTCATCGAGCACTTTCTCGGCACCGCGCACATAGCAAGCGGTACCGGTGCAAATACTGATGGGGAAGCGGCCCTTTGGCAGCATGGTGAAGAATGAATAGAAGGTCACCACGCCATATACCTTGGCCACAGAAATTCCGAGCCCTTCGGCCACTTCTTCCTGCACTTCGGCCGGAAGGTAGCCAAAATGTTCCTGCGTTTTGTGCAACACATTGATCAGCTCACCGGGTTCGTTATTGAACGATTTGCAGATCTCCTTGATCTTTTGCACATCGTTTTCTTTGAGTTTTAATTTTACTGAAGTCATTATCTGTGATTTTTTTTGTTACAAATTAAGACTGATATAAAGCCCGGGGCTTAGTCAATGTCGATATGCCTTAGTTTCTTGGCAAAGTAGTGTGTATGCAGCAGGTGGTGAGCCTTTTCACTCATAGGCTTGCCAAGAAATTCTTCATACAGCTTTAGGATGTATGGGTTCTCGTGGCTCTTGCGCAGCACTTTCATTTCATCCTCAGAATAAATTGCCTTATGACGGGCTTTCAATACTGATGAGTCGCCATGATGAAGGGGCTGACCGCCGCCACCGATACAACCGCTGGGGCAGGCCATGATTTCAATGGCATGATAGTGGCTCTTACCAGCCTTAATGTCATCAAGCAGTTTGCGGGCGTTACCCAAACCATGGGCAATGCCGATCTTGATTTCAACGCCGTTGAAGTCGACACTTGCTGAACGTATGCCTTCCAGGCCGCGTAACTGCTTAAAGTCAACCTTATCGAGGGTTTTCTTGGTATGCAATTCATAAGCGGTACGAACGGCAGCTTCGATTACACCACCGGTAACACCGAAAATAACGGCTGCACCTGTCGATTCGCCCAGGGGCTTGTCGAAATCTTCGTCGGGCAGGCTTTTGAAGTCGATGTTGGCGCCTTTGATCAGGGCTGCCAACTCGCGGGTTGAGATGGAGAAGTCCACATCGGGGTTGCCATCCACCTTGAACTCTTCGCGCGAAGCTTCATATTTCTTGGCTACGCAAGGCATAATGGAAACCACTACCATGTCTTTGCGCTCAACTTTAATTTTGTCGGCAAAGTATGATTTAGCAATGGAGCCAAACATTTGCTGGGGCGAACGTGCTGTTGAGGGAATATCAAGCATATCGGGGTAATAATACTCGAAGAAGTTGACCCATCCGGGGCAGCACGAGGTAAGCATGGGCAGCTTCACGCTCTTGTCGCCACCCAGGAAGCGGCCGAGGCGATCAAGCAGCTCAGTACCTTCTTCCATAATGGTAAGGTCGGCGGCAAAGTCGGTGTCGAAAACATAGTCAAAGCCGAGGCGTCGCAGTGCTGCGGCCAGTTTTCCTGTAACCAGGGTGCCGGGCTCCATGCCAAACTCTTCGCCCAGGGCAGCCCTAACGGCAGGAGCGGTTTGAACCACTACGGTTTTGGCAGTGTCGGCCAGGGCGCGGATCACCTGCGGGGTGTGGTCAACCTCAGTGAGGGCACCTGTGGGGCATACGGCCACACATTGGCCGCAATAGGTGCATTCGCTGTGGTCGAGGTCGCGCTCGAAGGCGGGCGCCACCACGGCTTCAAAGCCACGGTTAATGCCCGAGAGTACGCCCACGGTCTGGAAGTCGTTGCACATTGTTTCGCAGCGGCGGCACATGATGCACTTGTCCATTTCGCGAATGATGGCCGGCGAATAGTCGGGCTTATAGGTCGATTTTTCGCCCTGGAAAGGAATACTTCGCACACCCATCTTAATGGCCATGTTCTGCAAATCGCAATTACCGCTTTTGGCACAGATGAGGCAGTCGAACGGGTGATCGGAGAGGATCAGCTCCAGCACGGTGCGACGCGAGTTGAGCACGCGCATGCTGTTGGTCTTCACCACCATGCCGTCATGACACTCGGTGGCGCAAGAGGGCGCCAGGTTGCGACGGCCTTCCACTTCCACCACACAAACACGGCAGCCGCCGGGCTTGTGCTCTATTTTCAAATCAGCGAGGTTCATGTAGCAAAGCGTGGGAATCTCGATGTCAAGCTTCTTGGCTGCATGGTAAACGGTGGTACCCTTTTCAACCTCGACAGGTCTGTTATCTATGGTTAATTTAATAAGTTCCATTCTTTTGAGTCCTTCTTTTAAATGATTGTTACCGCATTAAACTTACATTTCTCCAAACAAGCGCCACACTTGATACAGAGCGACTGGTCGATCAGGTGAACCTGTTTCCTTTCGCCCGAGATGCAGTTCACGGGGCAGTTGCGTGCGCAGGCAGTACATCCGACGCAGTTTTCGGGGATGATCTCGTATTTGATGAGGTCTTTACATTGGCCGGCGAAGCATTTTTCTTCGGTTACGTGTGCCACGTATTCATCGTAAAAGTTATCGAGGGTTGATAGCACCGGGTTGGGTGAGGTTTGTCCCAGGCCGCAAAGGGAAGTGTCCTTAATGACGTTGCTGAGGTTTCGCAGCTTGTCAAGGTCTTCCATGCTGCCCTGGCCCTTTGTTATCTTGTCGAGTATCTCATACAGGCGCTTGTTGCCGATACGGCAGGGCGAGCACTTTCCACAGCTTTCTTCCACGGTAAAGTCGAGATAAAACTTGGACACTGAAACCATGCAGTCGTCTTCATCCATAACGATCATGCCACCTGAGCCCATCATTGAGCCTACAGCCAGCAGGTTGTCATAGTCAATGGGGGTGTCGAGGTGCTTCTCAGTAAGGCATCCGCCAGAGGGTCCTCCGGTTTGGACGGCCTTGAACTTTTTGCCACCCTTAATACCACCACCAATTTCGAAGATTACTTCGCGCAGGGTAATACCCATGGGCACTTCAATCAGACCCACGTTGTTTATTTTCCCCGCAAGGGCAAACACCTTGGTACCTTTTGACTTTTCGGTGCCGATGGAGGCAAACCACTTTGCGCCCTTGTTGATAATTACCGGAATGTTGGCATAGGTTTCAACATTGTTAACGTTGGTGGGCATGCCGAGGTAACCACTTTGAGCCGGGAACGGCGGCTTGAAGGTAGGTTCACCCCTGTGTCCTTCCATAGAGCGTATCAGGGCGGTTTCCTCGCCACAAACAAAGGCGCCGGCACCATAACGCAGCTCTACGTCAAAGTCGAATCCGCTTCCAAGGATGTCCTTGCCCAGCAGACCGTATTCGCGGGCTTGTTCAATGGCAATCTTCAAACGGGTGATCGCCAGCGGATACTCAGCCCGGATATAAATGAGGCCTTTTGTTGCGCCAATGCAAAAGCCGTTAATGGCCATAGCTTCGAGCACGCAGTGAGGGTCGCCTTCAAGGATGGAGCGATCCATAAATGCGCCGGGGTCACCTTCGTCGGCATTGCATACCACGTACTTCTGTTCGCCTTTTACGTCATGGGCAATTTTCCACTTAACACCTGTTGGGAAACCACCGCCACCGCGTCCGCGAAGGCCTGAGTCAATCACTTCCTTTATGGCCGTTTCGGGGGTCATTTCGAGCAGCACCATGCCAAGGGCTTCGTAGCCATCGGCAGCAAGGTATTCGTTAATGTTTTCAGGGTCGATCAAGCCGCAGTTGCGCAGGGCAATTCTAATCTGCTTCTTGTAAAAACCCATGTGTTTTGAATCAGGAATCTGTTCTTTCTTCACCGGATCTTTATAAAGCAGGCGCCCAACCTTGCGGCCCTTCAGGGCATGTTCGGCCACGATTTCTGCGGCATCCTTGGGCTGTACGCCCACGTAAAAGGTATTGTCGGGAATCATCTTTACGATGGGGCCCTGCTCGCAAAAGCCAAAACAACCGGTGGTCACTACCTGAACCTCGTTGTCAAGGCCTTGCTCCTGCACTTCCTTCTTCAAATTCTCATACAGCATGTCGCTGGCCGAAGCACGGCAACCCGTACCACCGCAAACCAGCATATGCATTTTGTATTTTGCCATTCGTTAATTCCTCCTAAGGTTTATTTTTTGTCAATGGTTTCATAATTTGCGGGAATAATGCCATCAAGCAGTTCACCGTTTTTAATGTACTTTTCAATAATGTCGTCAGCTTTTTTCTGATTCACATCACCGAAAACAATAGGATCCTGATCAGGCAGTTTCACTTCTACCGTAGGTTCAGCATAGCTGTAACCCATGTCGCCCGTTTGGGTAACAATGGCGTCAACATTTCTTTTGTCAAGTTCTTCAATGAAAAACTCCATGATTTGTTTGGCACCTGATGCAATGCCACTGGTTCCCATTCCAACCTTTATTAAAACTCTTCCTTCAGGGCTCTGACTTTTTTCCCTGAGTGTTACTTGCGATCGAAGATCGTCCTTCATTTTCCTCAAATCAGCCAGCGATTTAATTTTTGTCATTTGTTAATCTCCCATTAATTAGATGTTGAAAAAGTATTTTGTTTGTATTTGGTTTTTCTTTTAACCGGCTTTTATGGCCACAAGGTTTTCATTAATCATTTCCTTTAAAAACCGCATAACCTGCGGGTCGTTTACCGGCAGCCCGTCAAGAGCTTCCTTCACTTCGTCTGTGTCGAACACGTATTGTGCATCATCAACCTGGTGGTTGTAAACAAACCTGATATGCGGGCTTGCGCCAGTCAGAAGCACTATTACCCCTGCCATATCACCAAAGGGCGGCCGGTCAAGGTGATCGTGCACAAAAGTTACCTTGAGCCAGGTTCCCCTGCCCTGTTCCGAATCAATATGCAGACTTCCTCCGGTTGCTTCGGCATTCTGTTTGAAAAGCGGAATACCCAGGCCTACCTTGCGGGTGGTGCGCGAAGTGTAGTAAGGATCAGTGACCCGCTCCAACACTTCTGCTGACATTCCGCGGCCATCATCCTTCACCTCAATAACCAGGGAGTTTGCAGCCAAATCTTCGGCAATGCTAATCTCTAAGTTACGGGCACCGGCGCTGATGCTGTTCTGTGCGATATCGAGTATGTGCAGCGACAAGTCTTTCATACCTTAATGCCTTTCAATATGTGTGCTTCGGTTGTCGATGCGGTGCAAGGCCATCCTTATCTCGTCGAAGCTGCGGTGTTCCATTTCGAAAATGGTTATGCCTGAACCTATGGCATCGGGGTGGTGCGCATCCGAACTCCTGATAAAGGTATATGAGGCGATCCACGGAAATTGCTCCGAGATTTGCTCAGGAGTGGTAAAGCGCGAAATTTCGAGCGCGTCGGCCTTTATGCCCTGCGGTACGAAGCCCAGCTGGCTGGTAAGGCTGTACTTTGGCCGGTCGATATGCGCCGGAATGAACAGCCCGCCAAGACGGTGCACCTCCTCCTCCACCTGATCAAGACTTTGATTCAGGCCCGATATCAGCAGTCTTTCTTCTTGCTCAACAATCATTTCATCCTCATCGAGCACCACCTGGTGTCCGAAATAACGGGGGTTATTCTTGATGTTGGGCAGGTGGCTATCGAGGTATTGCTGAAAGGCAGCCAGTATTTCAAAATTTTCAAAGAACGCTAAGCAGTGGGCTTCTTCGCGGGTGGTGACTTCAGCGCCACACAAAACGAATATTCCCTTTTTTTGAGCCAGTTTGCTGATAAGCGGACCGTGCCTGGTGCTGTTGTGGTCGGCAATGCCCAGGATATCTATCCCGCGGCGGGCTGCTGTTTCCACAATCGCTGCGGGACTCATCTCCAAGTCGCCGCAGGGCGATAACACGGTGTGCACATGCAAATCGGCCCTGAACTGATTCATTTTTTCAATAATTCATAGAGCTTCCCGCTGATCTCAAAGGTGGGAAGACTGGTACCGAGAATCGGTATTTCTTCCTCATTGCTTTGAATGGCGGTATCCTCCTCCGGTCTGTTGTCCGAAACCAGGATAACGGCCGCCAGGTCTTTCAGCGAAGCAATGGCCATCACATTCTTGTGCGTCTGCAAAGTGATCCATACCTGCCCGGTGTCGGCATTACCCATCACATCGCTCAGCAGGTCTGAAACATACCCGCCCGTCACTTCGCGTCCGAGTCCGTTCTTTCCGCTGTGTATTTTTAGTTCAAGCTTTTCTGCTAGTTCTGCTACCGTCATGGTAAAATCCTTTAGTTTTTGTGCTCGCCAAACTTATCGC
>Ga0209498_1002848_pt1 | contig 10385 bp, 9 predicted proteins | sample WalLakDeSediment_FD_184131 | JGI IMG/M metagenome (GOLD analysis project Ga0209498, IMG submission 184131) | Lake sediment microbial communities from Walker lake, Nevada to study Microbial Dark Matter (Phase II) - Walker Lake 11/02/13 Deep... | ecosystem: Environmental > Aquatic > Freshwater >... | reverse complement strand
TTTGCAATTAATACTGTACCAGAAGTAATATGGCTTTTATTGATATACGCCAGTCCGATTGGTTTATTTAATCGTGATGAATTAACTGATGATGTAACAATACCCACTTCATTTTCCTGCTCGTCTAAAAGAACAAAATGCTGTGCTTCAGTAACAGGCTCTTCAAAGTTAATACCGGTAAGATATTTCTGAACTTTGGAATAAGTATCCAATCTTGCAATAACTTCCTGCCCGATATAACAGCCTTTATTAAAATCGACGAGGTGAACTAAATTCGCTTCGTGAGGATTATACAGATCGTTGATTTCATTTGGAGCTGCCGGAATACCCATACTTATACGAAACTCATAATATGCCTCTTCGCCGATTAAACCAAAATTAAAAATGCCGTGGTTTTCTTTCATATAATTAATAAGTTTGATGGTGTTATCATCATCTGCAAGAATCCAGTATTTATCCCTTCCATTGAAATCAGTTATCTTTGATAAAAAGAACAATATTCCCTCAGCATTTACTACCTTAAACATGTTGGTGCTGATATCATTCACAATATTTCCGCAAACTAAAGAAATGAATGAACTTGACTGAGGTCCCGAAAGTTCCAGAATATTAAATCTGCCGGTAGCATCGCTCATCGCTACATCATCGGCGATTATGTACTTGTTTATCCAGCCTGAAACTCGCTCATTGTTTGATTTTCCTATAACTAAAAACTGATGAGTGTCAAAATTAAAAACTGTAGCAACACTTAAAATCCTGCCCTTTTCTGTAGTGAAAATAGTTTGCTTAACTTCTTCTTTCTTTAAATCCTTTAAAGAATTTGTTGTAATGCGATGCAGAAAATCCAGTGCATCTTTTCCTCTTAATTCAACGATAGAATAGTTAAAAAGTACCCTTAAACCTGCACCATAGTGCAATATTTCAAGTTCGTTTTCTACGCTAGTAAAAACCGGTATTGCTTCAAAATCATCATAAGTTTTGGAACTTATGTTCTGTGCTTTATAATATTCTAATATTTTATTTGGTCTATCATCCATTACATTCACCATTAACAGGTTATAATTATACGTTGTTCATTTGATTGAAAAAAACTGAGAAATTGCCGGAATTGTTTCAGTAAAAATAGTAAAAAATTAATAAAGTCGGGTTTGCCGCGCGTTTCGGGTATTTACGTAAGCCCCTTGTTTTTCATTCCAGATAAATGCAACTGAATCCTTTGCAAATATTCTATCTTCAAGACTTACATAAATATGTTCATAGTAATCAGGATATTTATCATTATTTACATTTGCCAGAGTTCTTTTAAAGTCCACTCCTTTATAGGTCATTAAAAGATGCGGTTGAGACCTGATGCCATCAATGAGAAAATAATTATAGTCAATTGTACCTATACCCTGAGCGTAATAAAATTTATTCTGAATGTATAATGTGCCGTTATAATTCCAGGTACTTAAATAATGGTCTTTAAACCCGCCGTGAGATGGGATAATTGATTCCCATACCAGCGAAAGGTTATTACCGCGGCATTCAAGAAGTATAAGATACAAAAAAGCCGTACCAAGTTTTGTGCTATCCAGATCGATATAACTCTCATTGTAACCAATAAGATTTTTAGTTTCAATCAGTCTTTCGTCCTGCCTCGACTTAGCAATAACAGCAAATATGTATTTACTTCCATCTTTATCATCGTAATAGATAACTGAAGGTATGGGCAGTGATTCCAGAGTGGTTTTATCTGTTTCCATCAAGTATGTGCCTGGCGGATAATTATCTAAAACATATTCTATAACAGATATAGTATCACAGGGAAATCTTTCACTTCGTCCTTTTCTTAGGTCCAGATTGTATTTCTGTATTTCAGCATCTCTGTACGGATCAGCCGAAACATCTATTGAAGGCAGCGGATTAGATTTTTGCTCTTCGCTGCTGCAGCCAAGTAATAGTATCGCTAATAAAGGAATAAAAATAAGCTGAAATTTTTTCATTTCGTTTAATATAAATAATGCCTCAAAACCATTGCAAAGATATAGATTTTGAGGCAAAAAAGATTTAGTAATTTTTATCTGGAATATTCATCAAGAAAATAAGCTGAACTTATTATACCAAGTTTAAAATGATTAAGATCAAAATGCTCATTTGGTGAATGAAGATTTTCTGTGTTCAATCCTAATCCCATTAATACAGGGGAAGCATTAAGTCTGTTTGCAAACTCAACTACAATTGGAATACTGCCGCCTTCACGCATAAAAACAGTTTTCTTTCCAAAAGCTTTAGCCATTGCTTTAGAAGCAGCAATAGTAGCAGCAGCATCCAGCGGTGTAATAACCGGATAGCCGCCATGTAAATCTTTTACTTCAACCTTCACAGTTTTAGGTGCAAGTTTTTTGATGTGCTTTTCAAAAAGTTTTGCAATTTTTTTAGGTTCCTGATGCGGAACAAGTCGCATGCTTATTTTAGCAGTGGCTTTGGATGGAAGAACCGTTTTAGCGCCTTTTCCGGTCCAGCCGCCGAAAATACCATTACAGTCAAGTGTGGGTCTTGCCCAAATTCTTTCAAGAGTGGAATATCCTTTCTCTCCTTTTAGTTCTTTTAAGCCAATACTTTTTGTAAAATCTTTTTCTTTGAATTTAAGAGCTTTAAAATTATCTCTTTCCTTTTTTGATAGTTTTAATACGTCATCATAGAATCCTGTGATAGTAATTTTACCATCTTTATTTTTTAGTTTTGAGATAATTTCCGCTAGTACATTGATAGGATTATCAACAGCACCGCCAAAAGTGCCTGAGTGCAAGTCCCGGTTGGGTCCCGTAACTTCAACTTCCATATATGCGAGACCACGCAAACCATAAGTAATAGTAGGGGTTCCAGGTGAAAACAATGCGGTATCAGAAATAAGAACAGCATCGCACTTGAGCAGATCAGTATTTTGTTTAAGGAAAGGTGTAAGGTGTTCACTGCCGATTTCTTCCTCCCCTTCAATTAAAAATTTAACATTTAATGGCAGATGACCCATAGTTTTGAAAAAAGCTTCTACACTTTTAATGTGAACATAAACCTGTCCTTTATCATCAGTAGCTCCGCGGGCATAAATTTTACCATCTTTAATAACAGGATCAAAAGGATCGTTATGCCAGAGCTCTATCGGGTCAACGGGTTGAACGTCATAATGTCCGTAAACTAAAACAGTTGGCTTTCCGGGTGCACCTAACCATTCGGCATAAACAATCGGGTGACCTTCTGTCTGAAAGATTTCTATTTTGTTTAACCCTGCCTTTTTTAACTTATCTGCAACAAATTCAGCTGCTCTCTGCATATCGGGCTTATTTTCCGGTAATGTGCTTATGCTCGGAATTCTTAAAAAATCTTTCAATTCATTAATATATACGTCATAGTTCGATTCGATATGTTTAATTACTTGTTCCACATTCTCTCCTTTACTTTTGAATTTGAAATCTGTCAATTATCGGTATAAACTCTTTAAAATTCTGTTTGGTTTTTTCGTCAAGCTGTTCAAGAATATTATCAGGCGGAACGAAAAACTGACTCCACGGATCATCAACTAAATAAAGATATCCATCATTATCAATAGTGATTGCCTCGTAGGAACCGGCATAGTTCAGATGTTTGTGATTTGGTATAACAGGTTCAAAATTAAAAGATATTAAATTTTCAACATTTAAGTATTCATCAAACTTCAAATGAAATATTTTCAGGTTATTCCTGTCTAATATCCAAACCGAATAATCTTCATCGCTGTACATTCCTGTTATTGAGCCAATTCCCAAAATAATTGTACTTATTTCTTTAATTATTTCTTTAGAGTTTTTATCAGCAATAAAAATTACGGAGCTGTCCGAAAAAGCTTTGCCTCTTAAAAATCCTTCCAACCCAAGGTAAAAATATTTTGAATCAACTGTTAAGCCCTCATACCCGATATTCCAAGCGGTATATTTCAGAAATAGTTCTTCCGGCTCAAAATTAATTTTAGTTACAGAAATAACTGTATCAAGTTCATCATTAAATACAAACTCAAAAATGCCTGTGTACTCTTTATGATTTTCAGTATGACCTTCAACCGATATATAGAACTTTTTCTCATACCTGTCAAAAACAATTTCCTCGAAATCTATTTTGGGATAATCCTTAAAGTATTCACTTACATAATCACTAAAATGAATCGGATAAAACATAAAAACGCAGTCATCAATAATTACGAATTTGTGGAGTGCACCAATATCATCAGCAAGCAAAAAGGTTTTTTTGCCAGACTTATAACCCAGAAAAGCAATTCCGGAAGTCTGGTCTGTGCGGTATGTACCTGATTTTAACCACTGAGGATATTCAACATCTCTTAACAATTTGTTGTTTTGTGTTTGTGCAAAAACAGCAATGGAAAAAAGCGAAATGATGATGGTGTAATTTAGTTTACTTAGCATTTGAACGCTTAATTTGTGTAACTTTAGGACAGAAATATAAGTATTCTAATGCTCAAATTTTAAATTTTTTATATTTATTGAAAAACATTTACCCCGTTTTTATATTCCTTATATGATTTTAGCCAGATACATATTAAGAAATCATTTTATTCCGTTCTTATTTTCCATTGTAACCCTGATGTGCATATTTCTGCTGCAATTTATGATGAAATTTGCGGATAGGCTTGTGGGAAAAGGATTGGATACGTGGACAATTATTCAACTGATAGTTTATAACCTTTCCTGGATGTTTGTGCTCGTTGTTCCAATGGCTACCTTAGTATCTGCACTTATGGCTTATGGCACAATGTCGCAGAATAATGAAATTACAATTATGAAATCTTCCGGCATCAGTTTGTATAAAATGATGATGCCCGCACTTGCTGCCAGCATTATTGTTGCATTTCTATTATTTGAGTTTAACAACGATGTGCTTCCGGACGCTAATCATCAGGCAAAAGTTCTGATGCAGGATATTTCACAAAAGAAGCCCACTTTATCATTAGAGCCAGGTGTTTTCTCACAAGAAGTTTATAACTATGCAATACTTTCAAGAAATATTGACCAGAAAGAAAATAAACTTTTTGATATAACCATTTATGATTATTCAACTCCTTCTAAAGTTAATGTAGTTACTGCAAAAAAAGGGGAATTTTTCTTTTCTGAGGACAAATCGAAATTAATAATGGATTTGACAAATGGCGAGATTCACGAATCCGAGGCACAAAACACTTCACTATACAGAAAACTGAATTTTGAGAGACACCGTATAACTATGAATGCCGAGCAGTTCTCTTTCAGGCAGTCGGGTATGGCTACAAGAGGTGAACGTGAAATGAGTGTTGAGGATATGGCTTATGTTGTGGATAGTTTAAAGAAAGCAAGAGAAGAGATATATTCTTCTCTGTCAACAGAAATAGATAAGTATTTTTTTAATGGTAAAATCCCGCCTTTCAGAGCTGCAGAAGAAAGTAAAACTGCTGATAAGGATATAGTTTTTGTAAGAACGCTAGATAAAATTAAGAATGCAAATAATATTATAACATCTTATAACAGAAGAATTGACTGGCAGGATCGTGAAATTGAAAAGTATGAAGTTGAGATTTATAAAAAATATGCCTTACCTGCAGCCTGTATTGTTTTTATTCTGATAGGAGCGCCGCTTGGAGTAATGGTTAGAAAAGGAGGTTTCGGAACAGCCGCAAGTATAAGTCTGTTCTTCTTTCTTATTTACTGGGCATTTTTAATTGGCGGAGAAAAGCTTGCTGAGCGCGGTTTCTTTTCACCTTTTATTGGAATGTGGGCGGCAAATATTGTTTTAACAATAGCAGGAGTTCTGCTTACTATTAAAACCAATAAAGAACTGACCACTATCAGTTTTGATTTTATTAAAAAATTTATTCCAAGTTATTTCAGACAGAAAGATTCTATAAGTGAAACTGAAAATTCTTGATAAATATCTGATAAAGCAGTTTCTGCAAACTGTGGTTTTCGGACTTCTTGCATTCACATTCATTTTTATTGTGATTGATGCAATGGAGAACCTTGATGATTTTATAGATCAAAATGTACCGGCATTAAAGATTTTACACTACTACTTTGTATTTGCTCCCGAAATGATAAAGCTGATGACACCTGTTGCTGTGTTGTTTTCTGCTCTTTTTACAGCAGGCAAAGCAGCAAACCTAAGTGAACTTACTGCAATTAAAGCCTGTGGTGTGAGTCTTTACAGATTTATGGTACCTTTTATTATCACAACATTTTTTATAACCATTATCTCAATATATTTTGGCGGGTATGTTGTTCCTTCTGCAAATCAAATTAAAATAAATATTGAACAGGTTTACCTTAAAAAAAATCTGAATTTTACCGGAAGCAATATTTACTTTCAGGATTCAAGAACCAGAATTGTTAGCATCGCCTATTTTGATAATAGCATCGACCAGGCAAATCGTGTCAGCATTCAGGATTTTGATCCTGAGAATCTCACAAGTATGACCAGCAGAATTGACGCCTCAAGACTGGTTTATGATACAACAAAAAGTATATGGATTGCCAGGGATGGTATCAAACGCACTTTCAGCAGTAAACAGGATGCCGATTACTTCAAGGTACTTGAAATCCCTGATCTTTACTTTTCTCCGGATGATCTATTGAAGAAACAGCAGAGAATCGCTGAAATGAATCTTGATGAATTGAGCGAATTAGTTAAAGCTCAACGCAGAGCCGGAAATGATCCGACACCAACCTTGATTGAGTACCACTCAAGATTTGCGTTTGCAGTTACACCATTGATAGTTGTACTTTTCGGCTTACCAATCTCTGCAAATAAAAGAAAAGGCGGAGTAGCTGCACAGGTGGGAATAAATATTCTGGTAACTTTTCTTTATCTGGTTTTTATGAAGGTTAGCCAGGCATTCGGGAAAAACGGAGCGCTTGATCCAGTATTAACTGCCTGGGTTGCAAACCTGATATTTCTTGTTGGTGCAGTTTATAATGTCTGGAGATCAAGAATGTAAAAAAGAAAAAGGACTTATAACACATTAATCCTTTTGCAATTGACGATTACAATTTTGAATAAAAAAAAGACCGTGTGAAACTATCCACACGGTCTTATAAGTTTAAAACTACTGATTACTAATTAACTTTTTCATCAGGTTTAGGAGCAACAAATCCGAAGTTGTGGCTGGGCTGATTTTCTACTTTTATCTCACCAAACTTAGCTTCAAACTTATCTATATTTTCTTTCAAAGCTTTCAGCAGCATTTTTGCGTGTTGAGGAGTTGTTATAATTCTGGCGTGAACTTTTGCCTTAGGAACACCAGGAACTACACGAGTAAAATCAATTACGAACTCAGCGGGTGAATGAGAAATTATAGCCAGATTGGAATAAATTCCTTCAGCTTCCTTTTCGCCAATTTCGATGTTTATTTGCTGCCCTTGAGGCGGAATTTTATTTTGATTCATAATTTTCTAAATTTTATTTTCTCAATTCATCAGCTTTATTAAACGCATTTGCGGCATCATCCTGCATGCCAAGCACAGAATAAACTCTTCCAAGAGTTTCCCAAATATTTGCATCAACGCCTTCCATTTGAACTGCTTTTTCAAGATACGGAAGTGCTTTTTCATACTTTGTCAAATACTCTGTTGATATTTTTCCTTCATCCTCAGCTTTTTTATTGATGTATGATCCCCATCTCAGATAAGTAACACCAAGGTTAAAAATGGCATTATTATATTCGGGATCTAGATCAAGAGCTTTAAGAAATTGCTGTTCTGCTTCTTCATAATCATCAACAGTAAGAAGAACAACACCGTAGTTATACCTGTTGTATTTATCTTCAGGATTAGTTTCAACGGCTCTTTTAAACAGTCCTACTGCTTCTTCAGTTCTGCCAAGGTTAATTAATGAATTAGAAAGTGCTAACGACATTTCCTGATCATCCGGATATAGTTTGTTGCCTTCTTTTAATATTTCAACTGCTTTTTCAAAATTTGTCTTGGCTTCACTCTCTTTTTCCTGGCTTTTAAGGTTCATACCTTTTACATAATAAATCTCGCCAAGGAATCTGTAACCTTCAACAGCTTTTTCAAGTTCAATAATTTTTTCAAGTTGAGGTATTGCAGAGTCATTATCACCTTTACTTAAATGTACAAAAGCCAGATTCTTATAGGTATCTGCAGAATCAGGTTCAATCATAATTGCAGACTTAAATTCGTTGATAGAGGTTTCATAGTGAATCATAGTACTATCAGGGTCAGCTGTGTTATTTCCCCGTTGAAAGAAACTCACTCCGCGATTGAAAGTGTTTGCCCAAAAATATTTTCTTGAATCGGCAATTTCTTTTTCAAATTTCTTGCTGATATTCAGTGATTTATTGTAAGCGCTTATCATTTCATTATAATTTCCTTTTTCACCATGAACAAAGCCCAACAAGTAATAGCCTTCATCGCTCTTGGGGTTTTTATCAACATCTTTTTTAAGAACTTCAATCGCTTTATCCCAGTTTTTCTGCTGAATATAAAGTTTTGCACTGGTTATTTCGGTTGAAGCACATTGATAGCCACTAAAAAATAACCCCAGTAACAAAATACCGGCAACGAAAAGTTTGTAATGTTTCATTTTATCTCCGATTAATACTTGAATTGCTGTTTAATGTAAAAATTCTGATAATTTGATCTAATTTCAAATGTAAAAATAACACATTAATGCATAAATATATATAGAATTCTTTAACATTAAGAATAAATTGATTTTAGGGCACTAAAAGGATAATTTTCGGAATAAAATTGAGGTTATTTTGACTACCGAAAAGGTTATTCGTTCCGTTCCAAAAGTTCTTCTGCACGATCATCTTGATGGCGGATTGCGCCCTGAAACAATCATTGAACTCGCTGACCAAATCAAATATAAAAAACTGCCTACTAAAGATCCTGTTGAACTTGGTAATTGGTTTCACCGTGGAGCTAATAAAGGAAGCCTTGTTGAATTCCTGCAGGGCTTTGAACACACTGTTGCTGTTTTGCAAACCAAAGAAAATCTTGAACGCGCTGCATATGAGATGATGGAAGATATGCATAATGATGGTGTGGTCTATGTGGAGACAAGGTTTGCGCCTGTTCTGCATACTGAAAAAGATTTATATCTTGAGGATACTGTTAAAGCAGTATTGGAAGGACTCGAAAAAGGTAAGCGGGATTTTGGTGTTGGATATGGTTTGATTTTATGCGGCATGAGAAATATGAAAAACACATTAGAGATTGCTGAACTGGCTGTTAATTTCCGAAGACAGGGCGTGGTTGGTTTTGATTTAGCCGGTGAAGAAGGCGGTTATCCTCCCAAAAAGCATGTTGAGGCATTTCAATTTATACAAAAATCTAATTTTAATATTACTATTCACGCCGGTGAGGCTTTCGGTAAGGAATCAATATGGCAGGCAATTCAATTGTGCGGCGCCCACAGGATTGGTCACGCAACCCGGTTGCTTGAAGATATAATATTTGATGATGAAGGATATGTTTTCGGTTTTGGCGACCTTGCACAGTATGTACTTGATAAACGAATACCTCTTGAAATTTGTCTGTCCAGTAATCTTCATACCGGTGCGGTTGATAAAATAGAGAATCACCCCTTTGGTATTTTATTCAAAGAAAAATTCAGGGTTACAATTAATACTGATGACCGTTTGATGAGCGATACTGATATGACCAAAGAATTTTTAACTGCAATCAATTATTTTAATCTGAGCTTTGATGATATCGAAAAAATAACTATCAACTCTATGAAATCAGCTTTCATTCCTCATAAAGAAAGACTTCACTACATCTATAATGTAATTAAACCCGGATATCAGAAAATCCGTGAGCAATTATTATCATTTAAAACAACAGAAGGAAACAATGAAGAAACTGTTCGCAAATTATAATTTTGAATTCGATAAGAACGAAAAAAAACTACTCGTTAATTACTGTAAACAGGCATTGAAACAGGTTGCCGGTGATAACCGACTATTTGCAGAAGAAAGGGCATTTAAATCAATAATTGAGAAACTTAATGCAGGAACTGAAACTGTTAAACTGACAAGGGATGAGAAAACACGACTTACTCATCAGCTTGAAGAAAATGTTAAGTTTATAAAAAAAAGTATGGATAAAGCCTGGTTCCTTAAAAAATGGCTCTATAAATCAATGTTAACTCAGTACAATAGTATGCTTGACAATCACTTTAGAGGATAAACTATTCAGATGATAACAGAAAATAAAATAATTAAAGCTCCCACTGGTACAGATATTTCCTGTAAAGGATGGATTCAGGAAGCGGCTATGAGAATGTTGATGAATAATCTGGATCCTGAAGTTGCCGAACGACCCGAAGATCTTATTGTTTATGGAGGAAGCGGTAAAGCT
>Ga0209498_1002847_pt1 | contig 10386 bp, 8 predicted proteins | sample WalLakDeSediment_FD_184131 | JGI IMG/M metagenome (GOLD analysis project Ga0209498, IMG submission 184131) | Lake sediment microbial communities from Walker lake, Nevada to study Microbial Dark Matter (Phase II) - Walker Lake 11/02/13 Deep... | ecosystem: Environmental > Aquatic > Freshwater >... | reverse complement strand
AGGCCCGGCGGAGGGCGAGGCGAGCGACGTGGGATCGGAGGCGACCGCGACGACCTTCCTGGGACTGGCCGGCGTCGTGTTCATGTTCGGCCTCGCCACCCACGCGTCGGGTCGATCGGGCTCCCACGGCGCAGGGGCGTTCGCCGCGTACGCCGGCGTTGCCGGCCTGCGGCTCCTCATCGCCGTGATGCTGCCGCTGCTCCCCCAGCCGTGGGCGACCGGTGCGGGGGTACTCAGGCACCTGGCCGTATGGATCGGTCCCCTCCTGGGGCTCCTGTTCGCGCTCCGCTTCGCCGGGGAAACGAGTGGCGGCAGACGATGGCGAGCGGGCCCGTTCTGGACGGTGGGCCTGATCGTGTTCGCCGTCGTCCTCACCAACCCCCTTCACGGTCTGTACCTGCGTTCGCCCTGGCCGGACAACGCCATGGATCTCGGCCCGCTTGGATGGGGCATGGTCGCGATCACCAACGTCGCCGTCCTGGCCGTCATCGGCTTGCTCGTGGCCGCGATGCCCCGCGCGGAAGGTCGGCGTTGGCCCCTGGCGTTGGTGATCACCGGCGCAGTGCTGAACTGGTCCGCCGCGGCCCTGCCGCTGTTCGCGTGGAGCCCGTTCGGCTTCGGGCAAGTGGACGTCATCATCCGGACGGCGGCAGCAGGGCTCTACGCGATCGCGCTCTTCGGTTTCGGCCTCCTCCGCCTCGTACCGATCGGCCGCGACGCCGTCCTGCGCCGCATGGACGAGGGCTGGCTGGTGCTCGACCCCGCCGGCCGCATCGCCGACCTCAACCCGGCGGCCGAGCGCCTGTTCCACGTCGGTGCGCGAGGCGCGATCGGCCGTCCGGCGAGCGCCGTGCTCCGCGGGGTGGAAGGCCTCGACGCCGTGTGGCGAGGTGAACCCGCCGACCCCCGCGGGACGGATCTGCGGCTGACCGCCACCGGGCCAGAGCGCCACCTCGACGTCCACGTGACGCCGGTCCTGAACCGCCACGGGACGCTGCTGGGGAAGACGCTGCTGGTGCGCGACGTCACCGCGCTGCGGAGCGCGGAGGCCCTGGCACTGGAACGCGAACGCGCCCTCGCCGCGCTCGAGGAGCGCGAGCGCGTCGCGCGCGAGCTCCACGACGGCCTCGCCCAGGTGCTCGGGTTCGTGCGCCTTCAGGCGGAGGCGGCCCGCGGGCTCCTGCGGCGCGACCCGAGTACGGCCGAGACCTACCTGAGCCGCCTGGCGGAGGCCGCGCTGGACGCCCATGGCGAGGTCCGCTCGTTCATCGCCGGCTCCGCCGCGGGCCACCAGGTCGACTGGTTGACCGCGATCGCCGCGACGGTGCGGCGCGTCGGTGAGGAGACGGGGCTCGACGTCGAGTTCCGGGTGGGCCCGGGATTGGACGCCAACGCCCTGACGCAACCGGTGGGCGCCCACCTGCTACGCATCGTCCAGGAGTCGCTGCACAACGTCCGCAAGCACGCGCGTGCGGGCCGCGTGACCGTCGCACTCGAGGCCGACGGCGCCTGGGTCCAGGTCGTGGTCGCCGACGACGGCGCCGGGATCGCCGACCCCGTGGTTGCCCAGGCCGGTTCCGGCTTCGGGTTGCGCTTCATGCACGAGCGCGCCGAGGCCGCGGGCGGGTCGCTCGCGATCGTGTCGCGCCCGACCGAAGGCACGCGCGTGACGCTGCGCATGCCGCGACGTGAGGCGCCATCCATCACACACGCAGCATCAGCAGAAGCGGTCGCGGCAGGCCGAGGAGGGTGAGGCCATGCGCGTGCTGATCGTCGACGACCACCCGCTCTTCGCCGAGGGCCTCAGGAACCTGCTCGCGGAGCGCGGGATCGACGTCGTGGGGCTCGCCAACGACGGCCACGAAGCGCTCGCCCGTGCCCGCGCGCTCCGCCCCGACGTCGTGCTCATGGACGTGACGATGCCGCGGCTCGACGGCGTCGAAGCGACGCGCGCGCTGAAGGCGGCGTTCCCCGAGTTGACCGTGCTGATGCTCACGCAGGCCGCCGACGACGAGCACCTCTTCGCGGCGATCGCCGCCGGCGCCTCTGGCTACGTGCTCAAGAGCGAGCCGACCGAGACCTTCCTGCACCTGTTGGAGGGCGCCGCCCGCGGCGAGGCGGCCGTCTCGCCGACGCTGGCCGGGCGGCTCCTGCGCGAGTTCGCGCGGCTCGCCGCCGTCGATCGATCCGACGGGACCGTCGCCGACCTGCTCACCCCCCGGCAGCTCGAGGTCCTGCGGCTCGTGGCCGACGGCATGCTGTACAAGCAGGTGGCCGCGCGCATCGGCGTCTCGGAACGCGCCGTGAAGTACCACATGGGCGAGATCCTGGTGCGGCTGCACGTGCACGACCGCGGCGAGGCCGTCGCCTACGCCCGGCGGGTCGGCCTGGTCCCCTAGCGCGACTCGCGTCACTTCCCGTCCACGGGTCCAGGGCTGGTTCGACCCTGTCCCTCGCTTCCCCATGGCTTCACTCGGGGCCAGTGCGCCCGAGCACCCCTGCGGCGGAGACTCGGATGGACGGCCGCGACCACACGTCGCGCCGTGGGCGCCCCTCGCGGCGGCGCTCGGATGGAGGCGTATGCCTGGTCGGCTGGATACCGCGCGGCGACGGGTGGTGGCGTGGGGCAGATCCGTGTTGGCCTCCGCGCTGGTCGCGGGGCTGGCCACGCGGAGCGAGTTCGACCTGGTGCAGGTCGAAGCCACCCTGCCGGCCGCCCTCGGCGCCCTGCGCCGCAAGCGGGCGCACGCCGTGGTGTGCGACCTGGTGTCGGTCCCGGCGGCGTGCGTACTGAGCCTGCTCGAGGCGCATCCGCGCCTGACCGTGGTGATCGTCGATCCGAACGCCGACCGCGGCCTGGTGTTGACGTGCCGGCGGCCTCGGATGCGGACGGTCGGCGACCTCGTTGCGGCGCTTCGAGATGGCGACGACGACGGCCGCGTGGACGAACGCCAGCGCACCGAACGCGCCGGCAGGACCTTGCGGCTCGCGCCAGACGGGGAGGGAGGCTGATCCGATGGCATGACCCGCTCGTCGGTGCACCTGACGTCAGCGGGGCGGGGACCCCGTCGCTGACGCGCACGACGTCACCCCCGAACCGGCCCTCGCGCCGCTCCCCAGGCGCCGCGGCCACGACCCACCACCAGCGAGGCATCCCATGAGCACGATGACCGCCGAACCCGCCGTGGCCCCGAAGCATGCCACCAGGCCGAGGATGGCCACCGACATCCCCACCGCCATCACCACCCCCGACCACGTCGACACGCGGCTGGGCACGCTGCGCTTCTTCGACGGCCTACCCGACGAGGCCACCGTCGACACCGTGTACGACCACCTCGACTTCCAACGCGGCGTCCAGGCCTTCCTGACGTGCATCCCCGCGGCGTCGTTCTGCGCGGTGCGCGAGGGCCTGCTCGGCTTCGGCCCGGCCAACCAGACGGTGCTGATCACCGAGTCGCTGATGGACGCGCGGTCGCTGTTCCTCACGGCGAACACCGAGACCGTCTACGTCGTCGCGTGGCTCGACACGAAGGACGGCCCGCTGGTCGTCGACGTGCCGCCCCACGTGCTCGGCGTGATCGACGACGCCTGGGAACGCTACGTCACCGACGTGGGCCACGTCGGGCCGGACCAGGGCAAGGGCGGCAAGTACCTGCTGCTGCCGCCGGGCTACGCCGGCGACGTGCCGGACGGCTACTTCGTCGCGAGGTCGCGCACCTTTGGCCAGCTCATGTTCTTCCGTGGGTTCATCGAGCACGGCGACCTGCGACCGGCGGTCGAGAACGCCAAGAAGAGCTTCCGCGTCTACCCGCTGGACCGTGCGTCCGACCCGCCGCCCATGCGCTTCGTGGACATCTCCGGCGTGCCCTTCAACACCATCCACGCCAACGACGAGACGTTCTTCGACGAGGTCGCGCGGGTGGTGCACGCCGAGCCGCTCGAGGCCACCGACCCCGAGACGCGCGGGCTGCTGGCCGCCATCGGCATCCGCAAGGACCGCCCGTTCGCGCCCGACGAGCGCATGCGCCGCATCCTGAGCGAGGCCGCCGCCGTCGGCAACGCCACCGCGCGCGCCGTCACCTTCAGGCCGCGGGACCCCGAGGCCTACGTGTACCCGGGCAGCGCCTGGAAAACCCTCTTCATCGGCAACGACCACCACTTCGCCCCGGGCGGCGTGCCCGACCTGGACGCCAAGACGCTGTACTTCTACCTGGCCACCTGCAACAGCCCGGTCTGGATCGAGAAGTTGGTCGGCCGCTCCTCCAAGTACGCGATGGCCGATCGCGACGCGGCGGGCCGCGACCTCGACGGCGGCAAGCCCTACCGGCTCCGCCTGCCGCCCAACGTCCCGGTGAACAACTTCTGGTCGCTGCTCGTCTACGACCCGCAGACGCGCTCGATGCTGCAGACGGACCAGCGGTTCCCCAGCACCGGGAGCCAGAAGGAGGGGCTGCTTGTCAACCCGGACGGCTCCGTCGACCTCTACTTCGGCCCGACCCCGCCCGCCGGCCAGGAGGCCAACTGGGTGCAGACCGTGCCCGGCAAGAGCTGGTGGCTCATGCTCCGGCTCTACGGGCCGCTGGAGCCCTGGTTCGACAAGACCTGGCGACCCGGGGAGATCGAAGCGGTGGCCTGAGATCCCTCGCGGAGAATGGTGGTGGAGCGATGCAAGACACCTTGACGGCCCCGGCGGCCGCCCCGATGACCGAGCAGGAGGCACGCGCGCTCGCCGTGGAGGCGTACCTCTACCTCTACCCGCTCGTGACGATGGACCTCACGCGGCGGCAGATGACCAGCGTGCCACCCGGCGGGAAGCCGGGTGCGGGCCCCATGAACGCCTTCGCCCACGCGCGAGCGTTCCCGGATGCCACGTCGCGGGCCGTCGTGCGCCCGAACTTCGACACGCTGTACTCCATCGCGTGGCTGGACCTGACGGCCCAACCGATGATCCTGTCGGTGCCGGACACCGACGGGCGCTACTACCTACTGCAGCTGACGGACATGTGGACCGACGTCTTCGCGGCCCCGGGCCAACGCACCAGCGGCACCGCGGCCGGCCGCTTCGGCGTGGTCCCGCCCGGCTGGGTCGGGGGCCTTCCCCCCGACGTCGAGCCGATCCGGGCGCCCACACCCTACGTCTGGGTCGTGGGTCGCACCCAGACGAACGGCCCGGCCGACTTCGCGGCCGTGCACCGGATCCAGGACGGCTACACCCTGACCCCCCTCTCGGCGTGGGGGCGGCCGACCCGACCCGTCCCCTTCGAGCCCGACCCGACCGTGGACACGCGGACGGAGCCGCTGCGGCAGGTCCACCGCATGGCCGCCGCCGACTTCTTCGCCTACGCGGCGGAGCTGCTGAAGCTGCACGCGCCGCACCCGACGGACTGGTCGATCCTCGCCCGGATGCGCAGGATCGGCATCGAGGTGGGCCGGAGCTTCGACGTCGACCGCCTGCCGCCCACCGTCCGACACGCGCTGGCGGACGTCCCTGCGGAGGCGCTGCGGCGACTCCGCGCGAAGATGCCAACGCTCGGCCGGCAGGCGAACGGTTGGATGGTGATGACCGACACGATCGGTGCCTACGGCAACGCCTACCTCGCGCGGGCGGCCACCGCGATGGTCGGCCTCGGCGCGAACCAGCCCGAAGACGCGGTCTACCCACTCAACGTCAGCGACGAGGACGGCGCGCCGCTGAACGGCGAGCACGGCTACGTGATCCGCTTCGCCGCGGATGCCCTGCCCCCCGTCGACGCCTTCTGGTCCGTGACGATGTACGACGCCGAGGGGTTCCAGGTCGCCAACCCGCTCGACCGCTTCGCCATCGGCGACCGCGACGCCCTGGCCTACGAAGCCGACGGCTCGCTCGAACTGCTCCTGCAGCACGAACCGCCGGACGAAGGGCGCCAGTCGAACTGGCTACCCGCGCCGCGCGGACCGCTCGGCGTGACGATGCGGCTCTACGCGCCGAGGCAACCGGTGCTCGACGGCACCTGGAACCCGCCGCCCGTCCAGCGCGTGAACTAGGAGGACCACGATGGGCACGCTCACCGTAGAACCCATGGCGACACCCCAGCGGCCGAAGATGGCCACCGACATCCCCGCCGCCATCACCACCCCCGACCGCGTCGACACGCGGCTGGGCACGCTGCGCTTCTTCGACGGCCTGCCCGACCAGGCGACCGTCGACACGGTCTACGAGAACCTCGACTTCCAGCGCGCGGTGCAGGCGTTCCTCACCGCCCTGCCGGCGGCGGCGCTCTCGGCGATGCGCGCGGGCATGCGCACGTTCGGCCCCGACAACCAGACGATGCTGATCACCGAGTCGCTCCTGGACGCGCGCACGCTGCTCCTCACCGCCAACACGGAGACCGTTTACGCCTTCGGCTGGCTCGACACGAAGGCCGGTCCCCTGGTCCTCGAGATCCCGCCGCACGTGCTCGGCTTCATCGACGACTTCTGGCAGCGCTACGTCGGCGACATCGGCAACGCGGGGCCGGACCGCGGCCAGGGCGGCAAGTACCTGCTGCTGCCGCCGGGCCACACGGGTGACGTGCCCGACGGCTACTTCGCCCTGCCTTCGCGCACCTACGGCAACCTGCTCGCCGTTCGCGCGTTCGTCGTCGGCGGCGACGTGCAGGCCGCAGCGGACGGCGTGAAGCGCCACCTGCGGATCTACCCGCTGGCGGAGGCGACCGACCCGCCCGCGACGACCTTCGTCGACATCTCCGGCGCGGACTTCAACACCGTCCACGCCAACGACGCCTCGTTCTTCGACGAGGTGCTGCCCGTCGTGCACGAGGAGCCGCTCGAGGCCGCGGACCCGGAGACGCGCGGCCTGCTGGCCGCCATCGGCATCCGCAAGGACCGGCCCTTCGCGCCCGACGAGCGCATGCGGCGCATCCTCGCCGAGGCCGCCGCGGTCGGCAACGCCACCGCGCGCGCCCTCGTGTTCGCCACCCGCAACCAGGCCGCGTTCGACTACCCCGGCAGCGCCTGGCAGATGGTGTGGATCGGCAACGACTACCGGTTCGCGCCCGGCGGCGTCCTCGACCTCGATGCGCGGGCCCTGTTCTTCTACGTCGGCATCGGCATCACCCCCGCCATGGCCCACAAGATGGTCGGCGTCGGCTCGCAGTACGCGGTCGCCCACCGCGACGCCGCCGGCCGCTACCTCGACGGCGGGCGGCGCTACCGGCTGCACCTGCCGCCCGGGATCCCGGTCAAGGACTTCTGGTCCATCCTCGTCTACGACCCGCAGACGCGCTCGATGCTGCAGACCGACCGGCGGTTCCCGAGCGTGAGCAGCCAGAAGCCGGAGCTCGTGGTCGACCCGGACGGCGCCGTCGATGTCTTCTTCGGTCCCGAGCCGCCGGCCGGCCGGGAGGCCAACTGGGTGCAGACCCTCCCCGGCAAGGGCTGGTTCGCTGCCCTACGGCTCTACGGCCCGCTGGACCCCTGGTTCGACAAGACCTGGCGGCCGGGAGAGATCGAGCGACTCGACTGAGACCCCAGCGAGGAGGACGACGTGAACCCATCGCATCGAGCGCTCGACCCCCACCTTCCGCGACGCGCCGCCTGGATCGCCGTGGCGCTGCTGATCGCGGGCGCCGCGTCCGCACAGGGCAACGCCGTCCTCCTCGCCGAAACGTGGGCCACCCTGGAGCCGCCCGCGGTCTGGCGGCACTTCCACGAGCTGACCCAGGTCCCCCGCCCGTCGCACCACGAGGAGCGCGCGACGGCCTTCGTGGCCGACTTTGGCCGCAATCTGGGGCTCGAGACCGTCGTGGACGCCACCGGCAACGTGATCCTCCGCAAGCCGGCCACCCCCGGCATGGCGGCGCGCCCCGGCGTGGTGCTGCAGGCGCATCTGGACATGGTGCCGCAGAGGGCGCCCGGGTCGACCCACGACTTCTTGACCGACCCCATCCGCGCCTACGTCGACGACGGCTGGGTTCGGGCCGACGGCACGACGCTCGGGGCGGACGACGGCATCGGGGTCGCGATCATCCTGGCGCTGCTGGAGGCGGAGGACGTCGCACACGGTCCCCTCGAGGCCCTCTTCACCGTCTGCGAGGAAGACGGACCGATGGGCATCGACGCCCTCGCGCCCGATGCCCTGCGGGGCAGGATCTACATCAACCTGGACAACGAGACCGAGGGGCAGTTCCTCATCAGCAGCGCGGGCGGGGTCGCCGTCGATGCCCAGGCAACCTACGGCGAGGTCGCGACGCCGCCCGCCACGATCGCGTTCCGCGTCACGATCGACGGCCTGCGCGGCGGCCACTCCGGCGTCGACGTCCACCGGGGACGCGGCAACGCGCACCAGCTCATGGCGCGGCTGCTGACGGACGCGGCCGGCTCGTTCGACCTGCGCCTCGCGGAGCTGACCGGCGGCGACGTGCGCAACGCCATCCCGCGCAGCGCGACCGCGTTCGTCACCGTGGCCAAGCAGCAGGCCGAGGCGTTCGGCGCCTTCGTGGACGGGTTCCTCGCGACCGTGGCGGCCGAGTTGGCGAGCACCGACCCCTCCGTGGCCGTGACCGTCGAGGCCGTCGACCGCCCACCCGCGGTCATGGCGGTCGCCGCCCAGCAGGCGCTGATCGGCGCGCTCCACGCCGCCCCGCAAGGCGTCCTCCGCATGAGCGAGGCAGTCCCGGGCATGGTGCAGACGTCGAGCAACCTCGGCGTGCTGCGCCTCGGCGGCGGACGGTTCGCCGGCGGTGCCCTGGTGCGCAGCGCGCTGGACGCGGAGCGCGACGTCGCAGCCCAGCAGCTGGCCGACGTGTTCGCGCGCGCCGGTGCGGCCGTGACGATCTCCGGGGCGTACCCCAGCTGGCCGCCCGCGCCGGACTCGCCCCTGGTGGCGCTGATGACGCGGACCTACACCGACCTGTTCGGCGAGGCGCCCTCGATCGCCGCGGTCCACGCGGGGCTGGAGACCAGCACGGCGGGCGCGACGTTCCCGGGCATGGACATGATCTCGGTCGGTCCCACGATCCAGAACGCGCACTCGCCGGACGAACGCCTGGAGGTGGCCAGCGTGGCCAAGGTGTTCGACCTGCTGGTGGCCACGCTGCGCCAGATCGAGCCGCGGGAGTAGCTGCGGCGGACAACGCTCGGAACGGAGGCATGGGATGCCATCTCAACCATCGATTCCCCTGGGGCTGGGGTACGGCGCGCAGGACGCGCCCCCAGCCCCGCTGCCGGACGAGGTTCCTGGCGCCTGGCGGCGCGCCGGCGTCGTCGGGCGGCGGATGCTGCGCGTGCTCCGCCTCGATCGCACGGTCTACGAGGAGGTCGAGCGTGACCCCCGCGGCACGCACCAGGCGGCCGTGGTCGTGACGTTCGTCGCCGCCTTCGCCGCGCTCGGCACCCTGCTGATCGAGACCTGGCACGCAGGGGCGATCCTCGGCGCGGTCGTGGCCGCCCTCCTCCACTGGCTCGTGTGGAGCGGCCTGACGTACCTACTCGGCGGCATCGTCCTGCGCAGGCGGCTCTCCTTCGAGCACGTCGCGCGCGCCCTCGGCTACGCCCAGACGCCCCAGCTGCTGACCGTCTTCGCCTTCGTGCCCGTGGCCGGCGCCTGGATCGTGGTGGTCGGCCGCCTTCTGAGCCTGGTGGCCGGCAACCTCGCCACCGGGGCCGCCGCCGAGACCAACCTGCCCCGCGCCCTCGCGATCCGGCTGCTGAGCTTCGGCGTCGCGCTCGCGGCGGCGGCCGGCGTCCGGGCCGTCCTGGGCGAGGTCGGCTTCGTCATGGCCCTGCTCAGGCCCTAGGGGGGTGATGTCGATGCTCTCGCACACGGAAGCGGCCATGCTCGGGCGCGTGGCCCTGGCAGCCGCGCTCGGGCTCGCCATCGGCTGGGAGCGCCGGGCGGCGGGATCGGGGATCAAGGCACGCACCATCGCGCTCGCCGCGCTGACGGCCGCCAGCCTGACGGCGCTGGGCCTCGAACTCTTCGCCACCGGCACCGACCGCATCGTCCAGGGCCTCGTCACGGGCATCGGGTTCCTCGGCGCCGGCGTCATCATCCACGGCGCCAACGGCGAGATCCGCGGCCTCACGACCGCGGCCAGCATGTGGGCCATGACCGGCGTCGGCATCGCCGTCGGCTCGGGCCACGCGGTGTTCGGCATCCTGCTGGCGCTGCTCATCTACCTGATCGTCGCGTGGGGGCAGTGGCCGGCCCTCACGCAGTGGCAGCGGCAGCGACGCAGCACGAGGGGGGCCGAGGACGAGGGTCGGCCGGAGCCACCGCCGCGCGGCGAGTCGTGACGGCAGGGGCGGGGCGACGACCCGGTCCCGCGCGCGACGACCACCGGCTACACTCGATCTCGTGGAGACCCTCCCGACGTCCGACGCGACGCAGCGGCCGGCCGAGGACGA
>Ga0209498_1002846_pt1 | contig 10389 bp, 9 predicted proteins | sample WalLakDeSediment_FD_184131 | JGI IMG/M metagenome (GOLD analysis project Ga0209498, IMG submission 184131) | Lake sediment microbial communities from Walker lake, Nevada to study Microbial Dark Matter (Phase II) - Walker Lake 11/02/13 Deep... | ecosystem: Environmental > Aquatic > Freshwater >... | reverse complement strand
GACGCGCGGGCGGCGGGCTCCTACCTGCTCGGCGCCGGCATCGCGCTCACCGAGGCGGTGTCGGGGGACTTCTGGGGGTGGCGGCACGGTCTGCTCACGTTCGGGGTCCTCGCCGCGCTGGTGATCTCCCACGAGCTCTTCGCCGGCCTCCAGGCCCGGGCGCACCGGCGCGGCACGGCCGGCGACATCGGCGGTGGCGATGTGGCAGGGCCGTCCGACACGCGCCGCACGATCGAGGCCGTCGTGTACCTCCTGATCGGCCTGGCGGCCTGGGGGATGAACCGGCTCCTCGACCTCAGCGTGGGGGCAGCGTGATCGGCGTCCACCCGTGGGGGCTCGACGCCGAGGCCGAGCGTGCGCTGCTCCACGACCTGCGCTTCCGCTGGTTCAAGTGGGACGCCTACGCCTGCGGCAGCCTGCTGATCCTCAACGAGAGCCTCGTGCTCGAGCGGGCCGATCACGAGGAGATCGTGCGGATCACCGAGGGCCTCCACGCCGCCCTCGTTCGCTTCGAGGAGCGCGTCCTGTCGGACCCGGTGGCGCTCCGCGCGCTCGGGATCCCCGAGGCCATGCTTCCGCTCGTCATGGAGGCGCCCGCCGCGGAGCTGCAGTGCGCGCGCTACGACCTGTTCGCGACCGAGGACGGCCGCTGGATGGTGTCGGAGTTCAACGAGGACGTCCCCGGCGGCTTCAACGAGGCGGCCGGGATCCCCGAGCTGCTCGGCTCGCCCGGTGCCTCGCTGGCGTGGGAGGGCGACTTCCGGAGCCTCGTCGTCGAGGCGCTCCGCCCGTACGACACGATCGCGCTGCTGTACGCCACCTCCTATGCGGAGGACCTCCAGCACATGCTCGTCCTCGAGGACTGGCTGCGCTCCGCGGGGCACGACACGCTGCTCGCCTCACCGGAGCACCTCGAGGGCGGCCGCTTCGGCTTCGGCGGCCCGCGCTTCTTCGGCCGCCGGGTCGACGCCGCCTTCCGCTTCTACCCTGGGGAGTGGATGGCGAAGCTCCCCAACCTCGCGGCGTGGCGACGCGTCGCCCACCGCCTGCCGATGATGAACCCGCTCCGGGCCCTCGCTCGCCAGAGCAAGACGCTGTTCGCGCTCTGGCACGACGCCGACCTCCCCGCCGAGGACCGCGAGCTGATCGCCCGCCACCTCCCCCACACCGAACCGTTCCGGCCGGAGCGCCTCGACGCTTACCGCGAGGAGCGGGAGCGCTGGGTCCTCAAACGCGCCTTCGGCCGGATGGGCGACGCTGTCGTCCTCGGGTCGCTCGTGTCGGCCGCCGAGTGGGAGCGCGCCCTCGCGGGCGCGGCGCGCAACCCGCACGAGTCCTGCATCCAGGAGCGCTTCAGCGTGCGAAGCGTCCCGTTCGGCTCCGGACCGCTGTACCCCGCCCTCGGCGCCTACCTCGTCAACGGCCGCTTCGCCGGCTACTACAGCCGCGTCGCGAGCCGACCCTTCATCACCCACGAGGCCCCCCATGTCGCGACGTTGGTCCGCGCCGCTTGAGGCGCTGGGGCGCCTCGGGCTCCCCAAGCTCCTCTCCGCATCCCTTTTCCGCCGCACGTTGGCGGTCGGCGATCCCACCGCCGACGACGCACGCCGCGGCAGCGGGTGGCGGGACTTCCTCGACCCCGCGCGCCTGTTCGACGTCTGGGGCCCGCACCCGGACGGGCCGTGGGGCCCGTACCACTGCGTGCCGCTGTTCGCCGCGCTGGACCGGCTCCAGCGCCACGCCATCGGGCCGGCCGCGCCTCCGGGGTCTCCCAAGCGACCCAGCGAGCCGCCGGAGCTGCCGCCGCACGCCCGACCCGGCGCCCCCGCGCCCGACTGGCTGACGCCCTCTACCTGGACGATCCTGGACCTCCCGGGTCCCCGGTCGGTCGAGGCGGCAGCCTGGCTCGTCGGCGCCACCGGCGCCCAGCCCGTGTGCACCTTCGACAACTGGCCGCACGAGCACGGCGTGCTCAAGCCCGAGCTCGCCCTCGCCGAGCTCCTGCGCTGGGCGACGACCCTGCACGAAGCGCGCCCCAAGATCACCCCGGAGGCGCCGCCGCTGTGGATCTGCGAACGGGAACGCCTCGGCGAACGGCCCGGGCGGCCCCGGGAGTTCGACAACCGCTACTTCCACGACGACTCGGTCCTGCCGGGACCCGGGGTTCTGCGCCGCCACGGGATCGAGCGCGTGGTGTACGTCGTTCATGCCCCCCAGAGCCAGCCGCTGGCCGACCTCGAGGGCTACTTCGCCGAGCTCTTGGTCGAGGGCATCGCCGTCTACCGCATCGGCCTCGCCTCGCCCAACGCGAGCCTCCTGCCGTTCTCCTCGCCGCGCGGCGCGCGCCCGTTGAACCGCTCCGACTACCGACGCTCCGCCGTCGGCGGGTTCGGCACGCTCGTGCCGGAGCCGTCGAGCGGGGGCGGGGGGTGAGGGGGGCGCCACGGCGTTCCGACCGAAGCGGAAGAACCCCGTCAGTGACGGGGTTCCAGATGGTGGGTCGTGTAGGACTCGAACCTACAACCCGCTGATCAAGAGGCGGGCAAGAAGGTATAAGCCTAGGCTTTACGCGTCCTGGACAGGCCCCGCTCCACCGCAAGATGGAGGTATCAGTCTTGGGCGACCGCTGACCACCAAGCAGATGGTAGCCGAGGGACCTGCAATCGGTGCCGCGGTTTCGGCGTATGTGAGGCACGGGGGCGGCCGAACTCCGCCGCTCTTGACGTGCCAGTGGGCCGAAATCTAGGCGTCGGGCAAAGGACTCTCGATCCTGGTCGGACGCCGCGGCTCGATCACCAAAGGGAATGCACGACGTCGGAGGCGCCAGAGCCGATGGTCTCGCACTTGGCCAGGAGCGCCCTGAAAGATGGCAGGATCTGACCTGAGCCTTCCTCGTCCTCGTGGGCCAGCCGGCTGTGGTTCTCGACGCCGGCCGACGTCTCGTACACTTCCGCGAGAAGGTACATCACATTGCCCTTGCCGTCTAGGCGCTTGGACACCGTGTACTGCAGCAGTGCCTCGTCGCCCTCCTTTGGATGGGTTCGCTCCATCCATTCCGCGTGACGGGCGAAGAAGCGGTCGCCTTCGGCCTCGTGCTCGGCCGCGCACTTGAGCGCCAAGAAATACTGTGCCTTGCCCGTGAAGTCTGCCACGGTGGTTCCCCTCTCCTGGATTACGAAGAGTCGCCGGGGTACCGGCGACTCTTTGATGACTTGGGTGTCAGTCGTCCTACGGACGGTGATGACATACGTAGGCGCCGGGGAAAGGCGACCACCAGGTGCCATCCTTTGCGTCCGGATCATGGGGACAGGGCCGACGGTCAGCCTTCGGGTCGAAGCTGATCCCCTCGGCTGGCCATCGGGGATCCGGATAGAACACCATGATCAGGCCCGTGTTGCCCTTCGACTTGACGTTGAGGCAGTGATGCGGCGGAAGCCCAAAGTCAGGTCCACACGCCCATGTTCGATCGTTGTCGTAGAACGGACCGGTGGGCGGCCCCTCGGAGGCGACCGCTGCGGCGCTTCCCAGCATCATCACAAGAAGCGCGCCGCGGACCAGATTGCTAACGACGTGTCTCATTTCCGGCTCCCTTGTATTCTCTTGCATCGATGTAGCATCGATGTAATCAGCGATGGTAGCACGGGATCGCCCGGCTGGTAAGGCCAAGGTGATGTGGCGCCTCGTCGATGTTGGTGGGTGGGATTTGGCGCGCGCTTGTAGAAATTACCATCGCCATGGTTCTCTGGGGGGCTTCGTTGTCGCTGGTGGTGGCCGCTGGCGTCGGTGTCGACGTCACGCGAGTTGATGGAACACCTCTCTGCCGAGCAGGTTCCAAGCTGGCGCGGCACCGTGCCTCCAGCGAGGGCTACCGAGCCGGAATCATTGACGGGGTCGACGACGATCGCGACGCAGAGGACGAGTGACGCAAGCCGCGCGAACTGGGGGTGGCTGGCTTCGAACAGGCGACACCACATCACGCATGCATCGTCACCAGAAGCGAACAGCATACCGTCTCGTCAAGTTCAAGGTGGCGTGACCCTGGAGTATCTGAAGCGAGAGCGCATCCCCGGTCGGATGTCTTCGATCGGGCATTCAGCAGACGGCGAACACGTATCGGCATGGTGACCAGGCCGTGAAGGTCCAGTGTGTGCGCTGGCAAGAGCAGATGCGAACGGGTTCGAGCGCGGACCACGTGCGCTCGACAACTGAGCCAGAACCGAACGCGACCACTTACTGACACTCCAAGAACGCGGGGGACCGACTAGCGACCGCTGACCAAAACGAAGCCATACGCTATTGCTGCTGGCGTCATGAAGGCCTGACTCACCCATCCACGTCGAGCACTGGACTCGCGTTGACTGTGTGCGAGCCGCGGCGACGCTCCCAGCGTGCATGGCACCTGCGAATCGCCTAGACAAAGCGGGACATTTGTCCCATACTGGCGAACAAGGTTCCAGAGAAAGTTCACCCGCTTGTCCTTGCCCTTGCTGCGGCCGGTTCGCAGCCAGGGGCCCCGTTCGTCCGAAGGAGACACCGTGCCTCGACCCCTGTACTCCAGCCTCGAGGCCATGCTCCGGCCCGACGAGATCGGTCGGCTCCTCGGCGAGGACGTCACGGAGGTCCACGTCTCTGACTTCTCCGCGACCAGCGCATTCTCCGGGAGCGAGTTCTTGAACGTCGCGTTGAACGGTGAGCCGGACCCGCGGCTGTTCGTCAAGCGCATCGATGGCGCGCGCGATTGGATGGCCCGCGCCACGTCCGACGACCGCTGCCGTTCGGTCACGCTGTGGCAGCATGGCCTCTTGGATCGGTTCCCTCTCGAGATCTCCAGTGCCGTCTTGGCGTGCGCCAAGGATGAGCAGGGTCACGCGATCTTGATGGCCAACGTTCGGGATGACCTCATGGCACAGGGCGTTCGCATGATGGCTGAGGACAACGACGTGATTCTGGACGCCATGGCGGCCTTGCACGCCGGGTTCTGGCTCGACCCGGCGTTGCTCGATCCGGATCTGGGGCTATGCCCGCCGGACGAACTCGTGGACTTCCTGGTGTTGCCCCCGAAGCGCGTGGCGGAGATGCTCCAGGAGCCTCCATCCCTCGCGAACCCGGGCATCCTGCAGGCCGTCCTCGAGGGATGGGAGGTTCTGCCCGACTTCATCGGAGGCCATGCCGCAGACCGCGTGCACGCAATGGTGGACGCTCACCCCGTTCTGAGCGATGCGTTGAGCCGGTACCCTTGGACGCTCGTCCACGGCGACGTGCGGGATGCGAACCTCGCCGTGCGGCGGGCTGAGGTCGAGGGCCACGGTCCGCGCCAGGTCGTCGCCCTCCTGGACATGGCGCGCGCGGCGCGGATGCCGCCGGCGCTCGATCTGGGTTGGTTCATGTCGACGTCGTGGCAAACCATGTGTTGCGACAGAGCCGATGTGATCGAAGGGTACCGCGCCCGGCTCGAGGACCGCCTCGGTGCCCGCTTCGACAGGGCGTGGTGGGAGCCCCAGCTCGACCTCGGCTTGATGGCCAACGCGTTGTTCTTCCTGCCGTTCTTCGCCGGGGTATTGCACAAGTACGAGTCCGCTGTGGACCATCCGAACCACCAGCCCCGTCTCGACGCCCTCCAGTGGATGTCGGAGTGGGTCGAGGTCGGCGAAGCTCGGCTTCGATCGCTGGGAGGTTGAAGGCAGCGCTTCCACCGGGTGCATCGCCGGGTCACCGTCGATCGAAAGGCCGCGAAGCCGAGTTGACACGTTTGCAACCAACGGATGATCTTGCGGAGCGTCGCCATTGGCTCGCTTCCCGCTATCGGGTCACGCCGTGCGCGACGGGAGGTCGCTGTGTCCACCACTAACGATGGGTTCCACATGACGATCGGCGGTGCGCTCGCGCCGACCGAGCGGAGCTTCGGCGTGATCGATCCCGCCACCGGCGCCGTGTTCGCCGAGGCGCCCGACTGCACGAGTGCGCAACTCGACGCCGCGATGGACGCCGCGAAGGGTGCGTTCCCCGCCTGGAGCCGCGACGCGGCCGCACGTCGGGCGGCGCTCGAAGCGTGTGCCGACGCGATCGAGGCGAACGCTGAGACGCTCGCTCGCACCCTGACCCTGGAGCAGGGAAAGCCGCTCGCCAAGGCGGAAGGCGAAGCCAAGGGCGCGGCGCGCTGGTTCCGGGAGTTCGCCCGCATGGAGATCCCCCACGACGTGCTGCGCGACGACGAACGTGCTCGCATCGAGGTGTGCCGCAGACCGCTCGGGGTGGTCGGCTCGATCGCGCCGTGGAACTTCCCGGTGTTCTTGGCTGGTATCAAGACGGCGCCGGCGCTGCTCATGGGCAACACGGTGGTGCTGAAACCCTCGCCCTACACGCCGCTGGCGACACTTCGATTCGGCGAGGTCCTCCGGGAGGCGTTGCCGCCGGGTGTGCTCAACGTCGTGTCGGGCGGCGACGACCTCGGTGCGGCGATCGCCCAGCACCCGGCCGTGCGGATGCTCTGCTTCACGGGGTCGGTCGCAACGGGCAAGAAGGTCGCGGCGGCGGCGGCGCCCGACCTGAAGCGCTTCGTGCTCGAACTGGGCGGCAACGACCCCGCCATCGTGTTGGAGGATGCGGATCCGGCGGCGATCGCCGAGAAGCTGTTCTGGAGCGCCTTCGGGAACGCCGGCCAGGTGTGCATCGCGGCCAAGCGCGTGTACGTTCACGAGAGCGTGTACGCGGAGCTCGTCGAGGCGCTGGCGGAGATCGCGCGGCAGGTGCGGGTCGGTCCTGGCATCGAACCGGAATCGCAGCTGGGGCCGCTGAACAACGCGCCGCAGTTCGAGCGGGTGGACGAACTCGTGGAGGACGCGAAGCGGGCGGGTGGGAGGATCGTCACCGGTGGAGCGCCGCTCGATCGGCCGGGCTACTTCTACCCCCCGACGATCGTCACGGGCATCGCGGACGGGGTCCGGTTGGTGGACGAGGAGCAGTTCGGGCCGGCGCTGCCGGTGATGCCGTTCCGGGATGTCGACGAGGCGCTGGAGCGGGCGAACGCGACGCACTTCGGGCTGATGGCGTCGGTGTGGACGCAGGATCTCGAGCGGGGCGCGGAGGTGGCGGCACGGCTCGAGGTCGGTAAGGCTGGGGTGAACAAGCACGGTGGGATCGAACCGGCCGTTCCGTTCGGCGGGGCGAAGTGGTCGGGGATCGGGTACCAGTTCGGCCGCTGGGGTCTCGAGACGTACGCCGCGCTGCAGGTGATCGAAGTCGACCGGACGTGAGTGGAGACTGGCGGGCAGCCGGGTCACTCGTGGTTCGGGGCGAGCGGAGGCGGCAGTGCCCTCTGATGTGGGGGGCGACCCGCAAGAGAGCCGCGGAACCAGCACTGGCGGCACTCCAGTGCCTGGCGAGAGCTCCGGAACTCGCTGTAGCTCCTCGCGCTGTCGTTGACCGAGCGGTAGCAGTAGCAACACCTGGAGAAGGGCGCCGAGGGGGCCGAGGCCGTTCGGGAAGGGGGACTCGGGGTCCGGATGGTTCGACCGTTGGCGTGCACCAAGGTGCCGACGGCGATCTGCAGGCGGACGATCATGTCGTCTGCGTCACGGATGAACCGAACAAGATACTTAATAATTATGAGTCCGCCGTTGCTCGGAGTTGCTGCATCGCTTCCCATCGGAAGCGACTCCGATCGGAGGGTCCGTCGGGGTGCCGTGCATGCGGTGGTCACCGGCTACCGCTTCAGCGGCCGGATCGAGTCCGGGGTCCAGGCTCCACCGCAGAGCCAGTAGGTTTGGTCGTGTCGAGGAACGAGAGAAGCGAGGAGCACCGATGACGAACCCGGACGACCTGGCCACCGCCATGGCCGCGCTCAAGGGCCACCTCAAGGCTTCCTGGATGGCGGGCGACTACGGCATCTTCGCGACGTACCACGAGGAGGGTGCGCTCGAGTTCCTGGAACGCATCGACATCGAGGCGGGGACGTCGGTGCTCGATGTCGGCTGCGGGTCCGGCAATGTCGCCATCCCAGCCGCACGAGCCGGTGCCCGGGTCACGGGCGTCGACATCGCCACGACGTCACTCGCGCGCGCGCGCTCGCGCGCCGAGGCCGCAGCGCTGGAGATGAGGTTCGACGAGGGCGATGCCGAGCACCTGCCATATGCCGACGCCTCGTTCGACATGGTCATCAGCCTGTTCGGAGCCATGTTCGCACCGCGTCCAGAACTCGTGGCTGCGGAACTGCTGCGCGTGTGCCGGCCCGGGGGCAGGATCGTGATGGGGAACTGGACACCGGAGAGCTTCAACGGCCACGTGGCAAGGACGATCGGCAAGTACGTGCCGCCGCCATCTATGCCGTCGCCGCTGCTGTGGGGTCACGAGCCCACCATCCGCGAGCGCTTGGGCGACGGCGTGACGCACCTGCGAGTGACCAAGCGGCAGTACCCGTTCAGGTTCCCGTTCGAGCCGGCCGGGGTGGTGGAGCTCTTCAGCAGCCACTACGGTCCCGTGGTCCGCGCCTTCGCCGCGCTCGACGAAGAGGATCAGGTGAGCCTTCGCAGCGACCTGGAACGGCTCTGGTCGGAGCACAATCGCAGCGACGAAGGAACGGCCTTCACCTCCGAGTACGTAGAGGTGGTCGCGGTCCGGGCCTGAGTGCTGCCCCCGCCTAGACGGGGGCCACTTGCTCGCTTCTTGCGTCCTAGACGCTCTTCCTGTAGTGGGTCGTGTAGGACTCGAACCTACAACCCGCTGATTACGAGTCAGGCGGTGCTTCGTGCCAACAACATGCCGCGGAGGCTACAACGTTGGCTGGCTACCTTCGGGTCCTGGAGTCGGCGCGGCCCTCGCCGCCCTCCATGTCCAGGCACCCGCGACGCTGCGACGGCGGGACGGCGAGCAGATCCCACGCCGGGTGCCAACGGTCTCGGCGTTCCTCGGGAAGCTCCTACCCGCGCGGGCGGCCCGGTTGGCCGCCCTCGCCGACCGACTGGCCGCCGCGCTCGGAGACGCACCGAGGTCGAGCACGCGGACCCATGGCGACTTCCACCCGGGCCAAGTCCTGATACGCGGCGATGGCGTCGTCATCCTCGATCTGGACGAGGCGGTGCTCGGAGACCCGATGGACGACCTCGGTACGTTCTTGGCGCACGTCGAGCGGGCCGCGACGCGGACCGACGCGGCCGCCCGGGTGCTCGGCCACCGTTCGAGCCGCGCCGCATCGACGACCGGCTGGCGCGGGTGGAGGGCCTGCTCGTCGGAGCGACGTGCCCGCGTCGGGCCGTGGCAGGCACCTAGCGGTTGGCACGCTCGTCGTGGACCCAGGGGGTGCCCGCGACGACGCAGCACCGCCGGCCCTGCGGCTGGCGCTGGATCCCGTCGTCGTGGGCCCGATCCTCGGCGGGGTGCTGGCTGCGCGCGGCGAGTTGATCCCGAGCCTCACGCGGATCGCGGTCTGGCGGCACAAGCCGGGGCGCCGCTGCCTGATCGCCTACGGCTTCGGGCGCGGCGATACGCCGGTCCGGACCGTGCTCGGCAAGGTGCGGGCCCAGGGGGCGGACGCCCGCACGTACCGGTTGCAGCGACACCTCTTGCGCCACGGCTTCGGGCCGCGGGCAGGCACCGGGGTGGAGGTGCCGGAGCCTCTCGGCCTGACGCCGGAGCTCGGGGCGCGGTGGCGGCACCGGGTCGACGGCGCCGACGGCCCGCGCGCCGTGTGGAGCGACGACGGTGTCGACGCGTGCCGCCTCTTCGCCGACGCGATCCACGCCCTCCACCGGACGGTGCCGCTGGACGATACCCGACGCCACGGCCCGCACGACGAGGTGGCGATCCTCGAGACGCGGCTGGAGGCCTTGGCGATCGAACGTCCCGTGTGAGCGGCGCACCTCGTGGAGCACGCGCTCCGCACGTGGGGTGTGCCAGCGATGGCGGATCCGCTCGTCGGCGCCTTCATCGATCGGTACCTAGAGCGCGCCGGTCCTGAACACCGACCGGCGGTGTTGGCCTACACCAGCCTGACCCTGCTGCGGCTGGTGCAGATCGCGTGGGCGAAGCCCGAGCGTCGTCTTGCCGCGCGGCCACTTCTCGAGCTCTGCGAGGAGCGATGCGGGGCGCGCCGACCCACCGCGGCGCGCGACGCCATCGCCCGACGCGTGGCGCCGAGGGGTGCGGTCTGAGGTCGCCGACCGCACGACTCCCGACCCGCGATCTCTCCCGTCGCGCCATCGAGGATCTGTTGCCGCTCGCCGGCCTACAGACACGCGCGCGGACGCATGATCGAACCGCCGATGCTCGGAGGAACGCAGAGGCCAAATGTGAAATCGTAATACGTCGATATAGGGACTTTTGTCCCTGTAGGTGATGCTTCAACGACGAACAATGGCCCCGAAGCTCGGCCGAGTCTCCGTTTCACGTCAACCA
>Ga0209498_1002845_pt1 | contig 10390 bp, 7 predicted proteins | sample WalLakDeSediment_FD_184131 | JGI IMG/M metagenome (GOLD analysis project Ga0209498, IMG submission 184131) | Lake sediment microbial communities from Walker lake, Nevada to study Microbial Dark Matter (Phase II) - Walker Lake 11/02/13 Deep... | ecosystem: Environmental > Aquatic > Freshwater >... | reverse complement strand
CTACGAGTCCCTTCGCGAGCGACTTCTCGCCGATGGCCAGGTGCTCGAGTTTATTCGGTAACGCTCGATCACCGCCAAAGCCATAGACACGACCCATGGACGGGCAGCGAGGCTCACTCGGCAGGTGGCGGAGGGAGTTCCGAGGATACGGCGAGAGTTCGACAGACGCCGTTGCCGCCCGGCCGCGTAGACTTCCGCCCACGCCCCGGGCCGGGCACAAGTGTTTCAACTACGGCACGACGGCTACGAGCCAATCCTGACCAAGGCGGGATTGGTGCCTGCTCAAGCAGCGTGAGAACCTCATCGGCAGCCAGGACGTCAAGCTGAAGGACCCGCATACCACGCGATCGCGTCACAGCGCAGATTTTTTACCGGGAAGCACCCCACGGGCGGCCCCGCGGGTCGGCCTGTGCCGGCACTTGACAGGCGTTTTATACGCTTGTACACTGACGGCATTCCAGCTCGACGTTCTTTCTTTCCGGGCTCGCCCATGAACACCTACCGCATCTACGAAGACTTCAAGGCGACGCTCGGCGACGCGGCCGCCAAGTCCCTCGCGCAGACGCTGGGCACAATGTTCGAGGAGCTGAAGGATACCGTCACGAAAGAGGATTTTCGGATGCTCCGCGAGTCGATCGACGCAAACGTCGCTCGGCTCGACGGAGCGATGACGAGGCTGGCCGACGGCCAGACGAAACTGGTCGAGGCCCAGGCCAAGCTCTTCGAGGCCCAGACCAGCACCGAGCGGCAGATCAAGACACTGACCGAAACGGTGCAGCAGCTCGCGATCCGCACCGATACAGTCGTCGGCCACACGTACGAATTGCGGTTTCGCGACCGGCTGACCGCATACCTCGGCAGGTTTCTGCGCCGGGGCAAGGTGGTCACCAACGACACGCTCCTCGATGCAATCGAGCCCTTTGTGACGACTGACGAAGTCGAGGATTTCCTGCGGGCCGACATTGTCGCCAAGGGGCTCGTGAACGGCGCGGAGACGTATGTCGTCGTGGAGGTCTCCTCGACCGGCGACACGAACGACGTCGTCCGCGCGGACCGCCGGGCCGCGATCCTCCGCAAGGCGGGGCTCGCCGCCATTCCGCTCGTGGCCTGCGGCGTCATCCCCCCGGAGTCGCTCGACTTCGCCCACCGGTCCGGCGTACACGTCTGGTGCAACGGATCCATCGTGGATGCCGCCGCCTAGTGGTGGCTGCCTACCGCATCTCGACCGCGCAGTGTCCGAGCCCGCCGCAAAAATAGTTGAACTGCACGTGTGGATGATCGGCCAAAAGCGACATCGGCACGGCCGCATCCACGAGCCCCTTCGAGATCATCAGGGCCGTGAGCCGCTGGCCAAGCGGATTGTCGTGGGTGCCGGCCTGCCAGATCGAGACCTTCTCGGCCTTCCAGGTCTGCACGGGGCCGACCGTAATAGCCCGCTGCGGCACCATCGTGATGTTGCCGCCACCGCTCGTGCGGGCGTTCTGTGCGAGCGTGAGCGGATGGAGATCGACCACCCGCGTGGAGAGCGCGCGATACTCGGCGGGGGTGGGGGGCTCGTCCTTGTATTTGCCCTCCCGGCGCACCGGGTCGTTGAAGGCCCAGTGCTTGACGTCTCCCTGGCCGCCCTGCATCACCGCGCAGCGGGCCGTCTCCCAACTGGCCACGTAGGCCGTCGTGTCGGCCTGCGGGAAGTGCAGGTTGGCCTCCGGTATCGCCAGCTCGGGCCGAATCCGGTCGAAGCAGAGCTCGCGATCGGCCCGTTCAAACGAGAGCGGATGCGAGACCGGCACCGCACCACCGTTTTCATGCCACTCGTCCATGCCCCAGAAGTGGGCATGCCGCAGGTCGAGATCGAGTTCGTTGACGAGCCGGGCCACGAGCGGCAGCTGCTCGGTCGGCCCGATCGGTCCGCAGATCCCCACGGGATCGTCGGCCGTGGCCTGCTTCCAGGCGGTGATGTATTCCATCGCCTCGGCGAGGTAGAAGTCTTCCAGGGTGTCGTAGAACACCACGCAAAAGCCGGGCCGCGACAGGGCGACGAGGTCACGCTCCGTGAGCATGGCGGCGTCGCGGATGATGTCGGCGTCGAGCGTCGTGTAGTCCCACCAGTCGGGAGCGATGCGGCTGAGCGGTCGGGGCATGAGATGGAATCCTTGCTGGTTCCGAGACGTGCGTGGTCAGGAGAGCTGGGTGCGGGCGCACGTGAGCGTCGGGCCGAGGCTGGCGGCCAGCGGGTCGTCGTCGCTCGCCGACAGGCCGAGGTGCAGATGCCGGCGCCAGCCCTCGGCGAACTCGAATCGGCCCGACATCCGCCCGACCGCACGGGCCATCTCGTCGCCGGCATCGAGGTAGCTGTTGATCCCCTGGGTGGCGTCGAGCCAGGCCTTCTGGCTCGCGTGAGCGGCAAGCGCCCGGCGCTTCACCGGCTGCACGGCGGTCGTATCGACGAACAGATCGGGCTCGACCGGCCGCCGCAGCCCGTCGCACAGGCCGTGGGGCATCGCGTGATACACCGTCACGTCGCCTGCGGCAGGCTCGAGAGGCGGATCGGTCAAGAAATTCGGCATGCCCCGTACGAAGGCCGCGGTGACGGCCAGCCGCGCAGTCGTCATGTGATCTTCCATGTAGTCGGCAGGAGAGTGTGTGAGCACGATCCGCGGCCGCACCCGCCGGACGACAGACGCGAGCAGTCGCAGCAGCCGCTCCTCGTAGAAGATGCAGAGATCGGAGGCGAGGCTCTCGTGGAAGGTGGCTCCCAGGATCGCCGCCGCCGCGCGGCCCTCGGCCTCGCGGATACAACGGGTTTCATCCGGGCCGGTTGTCATGCTTCCACAGTCGCCGCCGGAAAGATTCAGAGAGTGCGTCTGCCAGCCGGCCTCGCGGAGTAAGAGCAGCGTTCCGGCGGCGACGAACTCGATGTCGTCGGGGTGGGCCATGATGGCGAGCACGGCGGGCTGGGTCATATCAGAACTCTCAGCCATCGGGGGAATCGGGGCGTAAGATGCCGTCGCGGGCAGCCTTGGCGACGGCCGCCCCGACCGTGTGGACGTCGAACTTCGCGTAGATTCGCCGCAGGTAGTTGTCAATCGTGTGCGGGCTCAGTCCGAGCCGGCTGGCGACTTCCCTCTTCACGAGCCCTTTCGCAAGCAGCCGCAGCACGTCCCGCTCCCGTTCCGAGAGGACCGCGTCTGCGGGATCGGTCTTGGCCAGCATGTCGGTCGAGCGCCGCGGCACGACGCCCAGCGGCGGCACAACGGTTAGCCGCGGCACGGCGGAATCCCCACCAGACAGCCGCCGATCGGCGGACTGGCCCATAAGCGATTGGAGCAGGCGGGCCGCCGTGTGCCCGATCTCGCGGGCCGCCTGGGCCACGCTCGACAACGGCGGGTCGGAGAGCGCGCAGATCAAATGGTCATCGTCAACGCCGATCACGGCCACGTCGTGCGGCACCCGCATCCCCAGCGTGCGGCAGGCTTCGAGCACGTGACGGGCCCTCAGGTCGTCGCAGGCCATGATTCCCAAGGGCTTGGGCAAGGCGGTGAGCCACGCAGTCAATTCAGCCTGGAGCAGCGACCAATGGGTCGAGTCGTGGCGGGCGATCAGCGTGTGGCAAACCTGGCCCGCCGCGGCAACCCGCGCGGCAAAAGCCTCGGCGCGGACGCCCGACCAGCCCGTGACCGCTGCCGGAGGAAGGCCGTAAAAGCCAAACTGCCGGATTTCCAGCTCCAGCAAATGCTCCGCCGCCAGGACCGCGATCCGCGAGTTGTCGGTGGCGACGTAAGGAATTCCGCCACGGTCGTCACCCCCACACGCCCCGCCCACGGCCACAACAGGCAGCGGCAATGACATCACCCGCCGGGCGACCGACTCGTCGTCGAACGACGCGATGATGCCCTGCCCGGGCCAAGTCTCGAGGTCGGGCAGCCGCAGGCCCTGTTCCTCCTCCATATAGAGTTGCCAACCGCCTACCTCGCGGGCGTATTCTGCCACACCCTTGGCAATCTCCCGATCGTACGGCGACGACGGATCGACGACGATCGCAACAAGACGTTCGCGGTCGCCGGACATTCCTGCTTGGGCTTTGAGAACATGCTCCATCCCGGCATTGTGTCGTTGGCCGTCGGACGTCGCAATTGCGAACCCAAAAAAGGTAGCGCACAATCGAGGTGTCGTTCCGGCCCATGCCACGCGATCGCGTCACACGACTTGTGCGTTGATTCATGGGAGACTGCCCTGTCGAAGGCAGGACTACTGATGGCTCTTCAACCGCCTTGTACCGTCGGCCCAAACGGCTACGGCTCGGCGGCCGGCGCGGCAATCCTGGAGTATCCAGCATGACGCTTCCTGCCGCTCGCCCGAGTCTCACCCGCCGCGACTTCGCCCAAGCCGGGGCGGCGCTCGCCACGGCGGCAGCTTCCCTCTCCGCGACCACGTCGCTTCCCGCCGGTGCCGCCTCCCCGGACGCACGACCATTGCGGCTGGGGGTGATCGGCTGTGGCGGTCGCGGCACCGGTGCGATCGACAATTCACTCTCCGTCAATGAGGGCGTCGAACTCGTGGCGGCGGCCGACGTCAACGGCAGGAATTGCGAGAAGCTCTGGAAGACGATGCGGCAGGCCCATCCCGGCAAAGTGGCCGCCAGCGACACGAGCCACGTGGGGCTCGACGGCTACAAGCAGCTCCTCGACAACCCCACCATCGACGTCGTGCTCATCACGTCGCCCCCTGGCTTCCATCCAATCCATGGGCGGGCCGCCGTGGCCGCGGGGAAGCACGTGTTCCTGGAAAAGCCGGCCTGCGTTGATCCGGCCGGCTACCGGATCTGCCTCGCGGCCCACGACGAGGCCGTGGCCCGGGGCACGGCGATCGTGTGCGGCACGCAGTATCGCCGGCAAGTGAACTACGCGGCCGCCGTTGATCAGATTCGCAAAGGCGTCATCGGCGACGTGATCGCCGCCACGGCCCGCTACTGCACGACCGGCATCTGGTATCGCTCCCGGACGGCCGGGATGAGCGACGCCGAATACCAGATGACCAACTGGTATCACTTCGTCTGGCTCTCCGGCGACCAGATCCTCGAGCAGGGCGTGCACAACCTCGACCTGATCAACTGGGTGATGGGAAGCAACCCCGTGTCGGCCTTCGGGTCGGGGGGCCGGTTCGCGCGACCGGCCGACAGCGAACTCTGGGACAGCTTCAGCGTCGACTACGAGTATCCGGGCGACCGGTTCGTGTCGTTCACGTCGCGGCATCTGCCCGGCACGGCGTCCGATGTTGGCAACACGATCCATGGCTCACATGGCACCTGCCACATCGGCGCGGCCAATGCCGGTTCGCGGATCGTGGACCGGGCCGGGAAACTGGCCTGGGAGATGCAGGGCAGCATCGCCGCCGCCTACAAGCAGGAGCACAAGGATCTGATCGACTCGATCCGTGCCGGGAAGCCGATCGTCGAACTACAGCAGATGGCCGAGAGTTCGCTCGTGGGCGTGATGGGCCGGTTGGCCGCCTATACGGGCCAGAACGTCACCTGGAAGTTCGTCACCGAGGAGTCGACGCTCGATCTTTTCCCCCGGGACCTCACGTTGCAATCGGTGTTGCCGAGCCCCGGCTTCGCTGTGCCTGGCAAAACCAAACTCGTCTGAGCAGCGGCCCAGCCCGGCCGTCAGGCGCTTCTGCGTCATGCCACGCGATCGCGTCACATGCGGGCCTCGTATTTTCAGGCCATACTTCAGGCAACCACTTCATGTAACCCCTCACGTAACCGCCTGGCCGCGAAAAGTCATTCCTTATCTGATGGAGGTTTGCTTTTCCGAGCGATGCTTCAGGAAGGCTGACTATAGTTCCGAGGACAGCCGCCGCGTTCCTCGCACCTCAGAGGCTCCCCATGCTCGTGATCAAAACCGGCCCGCTGCTCAATCGCCGCCACCTCCTCCGGGGCTGCGGCGCGGCTCTTGCCCTGCCGTTTCTGGATTGCATGCGGCCCGTACGGGCGGCGGCCGCCGCCCGCACGCGGCGGAGCATCTTCATCTACCTCCCTAACGGAGTGAACACCTACGACTTCGAGATTGCCGAGGCGGGCCCGTCCTACAAGCTGTCTCGCATCCTCGCGCCGCTCGAGAAGCATCGCGGCGTGATCACGCCGATCAGCGGCCTCTACCATCCCAACTCGTTCGGCGTGGCCCACAACGCAACCCAGACCTGGCTGACCGGCGCCAAGCACGGCCCCACCGACAAAAACACGATCTCGATCGATCAGCTGATGGCCCAGCTGACCGGCCCGCAAACCCGGTTTCCGTCGCTCGAGCTGAGCAACCAGGGCATCCCGATGGCGATCAGCGCCGACGGAATCGCGTTGCCCGCCCAGAAGAATCCCGCGGTCGTGTTCCAGGAGTTCTTCTCCGAGCCCAAGGACGGCATCGGCAAGCAGCGGCGGGCGCTGCGGCGCAAGGCGAGCATGCTCGACCTCGTGCTCTCCGACGCCAAGTCGCTCTCCGGCAAGCTCGGCGCGGAGGACCGCGGCCGGCTCGACCAATACCTCGTGGCCGTGCGGGAGGTGGAGGTGCGGGCCAAGCGGGCCGACGAGTGGCTCGACACGCCCAAGCCCAAGGTGCCGGATGGCGATGCGGCCCGGCTCAACAAGGACGTGCCGCTCGAGCGGCTCGGGGAATACCTGCGGACGATGTACGACATCATCGTGCTCGCCTTCCAGACCGATACAACCCGCGTGGTGACCTTCAACACCGGCAACGAGGGGACCGGCCCCTCGGTGCCCGAGATCGGGATCGCCCGGGATCGCCACTCGCTCTCGCATCACAACGGCAACAAGGAGGCGCTCGAGCAGCTCGCCAAGAGCGACGTCTTCAACGTGCAGCAGTTCGGCTATCTGCTCGACCGGCTCTCCGAGGTCCGCGACGCCGACGGCCCGCTGATCGAGACGACGATGGCTCTCTATGGCAGCGGGCTCTCGTACGGTAACAGCCATGGCACCACGAGCCTGCCCCTGGTCCTAGCCGGTGGCACGCAGCTCGGCCTCAAGCACGGCTCGCACGTTGACTACAACCGGCAGGTGAAGGACTTCGTGGGCTACGGCAAGGGCACGGGCATCTATCACTCGCCCGTGAACTCGAAGGCCCACTTTTCCGACCTGCTCCTGACGATGGCCCAGAAGATGGGCGTGGAGGCGGCGACGTTTTCCGACTCGAACGGAGTGATCTCCGAGGTGGTTGCATGAAGCGTGCCGGCGGGCTGGCGATCCTGCTGGTGTGTGGATTGGTGTCATACGGCTCATGGGCCGCCGATCCGCCGCCCGAGCAGGCGTTGCGGGATCACGTACCGAAGCCGGGGGAGTTTCCGCCGGCCGGGGCCGGCATCCAGATGGCGGGGGATCTCGTCGTCATCGATCCGATGAACCGGCGGGGGAGCCTCCGGTTCGACGCCGGACCGGAATCACCCGGGCGACGGCCCTTCGTGATGCTGCCCTATGGCATGTGCTGGTATCACGGGTCGCCCGCCGAGCTCCGCGACATCCCGCCGGGCACCCACGTGCACGTGCGGCTGCTTTTGCCACCGGAGGCCGAGAAGGATCTGGTGCCGCAGCCACCGGAAAGCGAGATGAAAAAGCCCGGAGGCAATCTCCTGCGATACACGCACGTGCTCGAGTTGGAGGACGATGTCAGTTTTTACGCCCGGCGGGGTCGGGCCTGGAAGGTGGTGGCGGTGGAGCCCGGGGCCGGGCTCAACGCGTATCGTTTCGAGCTTGTACTCGATCCAGAGGGGCCCGCGATCGATGGCGGAATCAACGAACGGGTGCGATTCCTCCTGGACCCCGACACCCGCATCTGGAAGGAACGGCGGCTCGTCGCCAAGGAGGCGATCGAGCCCGGGCAGATCGTGCAGGTCAATCTCTCCTGGTCCACGCCGACCCAACGGCAGGAGTATGGCGTGACCGACGTGTGGCTCGACGACGACAGCCGGAAGGCCTTCGCCGAGATCCAGCGGCAGCGGCATCTGCGACACCAGCGGAGCCGGTGGCTACCGGGCTGGGTCGATACGGTCGAGAACTACGACCGGGGCGGCGGCACCGTGACGCTCACGTTTTTCGGTGGCATGGATCCCCTGCTCTACAAGGAACTCGAAGACCACAAGGACGCCTACCAGAGGCCCGACAAAGGGCTGCGGCTGTGCGATGCCGAGAACACGCTGCGGGCCTGGACGCAGTATTCCGACTACGGCCCGGCGGGAAAAGTGCTCGCGTGGAAGAAAACCGAGAACCCTCCCCCGGGGAGTAGCGGCATCCAGGTGACGATGGAGTTCGACCACATGCTCGACGGCTTCCGGCCCGGGCGGGTGGTGCGGATGAAAGGCCCATGGCCCTACGTGCATCTGCCGCGGGACGAATGGCTCAACACGCCCGAAGATCTGGAAAAGGCGGCGCAGCTGTCGCTGCCGTGAAGTGAGGCGACGCTGCTACGAGGCAAGGCACCCTGGGGTGCCAGGGAGTCAGGACCATGTCGAAAATCAGTTCGTTCGTCGCGTCTTTTGTCGCCCGAGGCGGGCTCCTCATCGCCATCACGGCCGGCGGCTCGACCACTGCTAGCGCTGCAGGACCGGCCGCCTTCGACGCAGCCACGAATGCATTTTTTACGAACCACTGCGTTCGCTGCCACTCCGCCGACAAGCAGGAGGGCAGGTTCCGGCTCGACACGCTCTCGCGGGATTTCTCCGACATCCAGTCCTCGGAGAAGTGGGCCGAGGCGCTCTCGCGGATCAACGCCGGCGAGATGCCGCCCGAGGAGGAGCCGCGACCGACGCGGGATGAACTCGGGCGGACGGTCGATGTCGTCACGCGCCTGATCCAGGAAGGGGCGGCGGCACGCATGGCCAGCCGCGGGCCGGTGGAACTCTACCGGCTGTCCCGGGAGGAATACGCCCACACGGTCCAGGATCTGCTGGGGGCTTATTTCGACATCAATGCGGCCGGTTCACTCGTCGATGATCCCCGCTGGCACGGCTTCGAACGGGTCGGGGCGGTGCTGGCGCTCGCTCCGGCGCACGTTGAACGGTATGTGCGGGCCGCCGATGCGGTGATCGGCGTCGCCTTCCCGGATAAGGATGTTGCATCGACGACAAAGCCGACGGCCGCGCCCGAGGGCAAGCGGTGGCTCGTCTGGCCGGGGTCCGGGGTGCACATGGTCACGATTCCCGCGCCGGGCCGATACAAGGTCCGCGTGCAGGCGAGCGGCATCGTCTCGCCCCGCGGCCGGGTGCCGCGGTTGGCGCTCTGGCACATGACCCAGAAGCGGACGGTGACGGGCGTCGAGATCGCCGCGGCCGAGGATGCCCCGGCGACCTTCGAAATCGAAGCGCTCATGCCCGCCGGAAACTACGAGATTCGCAACGACGCCCGCCCGATCGACCTCGTGACCGGGGTCACCCAGGGTGCGGAGCAGATCTCCCGCGGCCCGTCGATCACCACGCTCCGCGGAGGCGCTCGGGCCCCGAAGACGAAGATCGTCGGCGAGGATGGCAAGCCGATTGTGCCCCTGTTGCTTGTGGACTCCGTCGAGGTCGAGGGGCCGATCGTGACCGACGAGGAGAAGGCACGGCGGGCGGCGTTCGTGCCCGAGACTGGCAAGGAAGACGATCCGGCCGAGCTGCGGGCCTGCCTGCGGCGGTTCGCGGAGCGGGCCTGGCGGCGGCCGGTGGCCGACGCGGAACTCGAGCCGTATGAAGCCTTCTATGCGGCCGAGCGGGCCGAAGGGGAGTCGGCCAAGGCCGCCCACCGGGCGGTGCTCGCGAGCATGCTCGTGGCCCGAAGCTTCTTGCACTTGGAAGAGGGCTCGGCCGGCGAGCGGCGGCCGCAGGTGAATGACCATGAGCTGGCCTCGCGGCTGTCGTATTTCCTCTGGAGCTCGCTGCCCGACGAGGATCTCGCCGCGGCCGCGCGGTCGGGCGGGCTCGGCACGCCGGAGGGCCTCGCCGCCCAGGTCGACCGGATGCTCGCCGACCCGAAGACCGAGCGGTTTCTGGAGTCGTTCCCGCGGCAGTGGCTGCAGCTCTACCGCGTGGGGATGTTTCAGCCCGACCCCGTGCTCTACCCCGACTACGATCCCTGGCTCGAGCGGAGCATGGTGCTCGAGACGACCAGTTCTTTCCGGGAGGTGTTCAAGGAGAACCTGCCGCTTGCCCAACTCCTCGACTCCGACTGGACGATGCTCAACCCCCGGTTGGCGATTCATTATGGCCTGCCGATTCCAGAGAAATCGGCGCTCGAGCGGGTGACGCTCCCGCCCGAGAGCCACCGCGGCGGGATCCTGACGCAGGCCGGAATTCTCTCGCTCACCTCCGACGGCACCCGGCACCGGCCGGTGCACCGCGGCGCGTGGGT
>Ga0209498_1002843_pt1 | contig 10392 bp, 4 predicted proteins | sample WalLakDeSediment_FD_184131 | JGI IMG/M metagenome (GOLD analysis project Ga0209498, IMG submission 184131) | Lake sediment microbial communities from Walker lake, Nevada to study Microbial Dark Matter (Phase II) - Walker Lake 11/02/13 Deep... | ecosystem: Environmental > Aquatic > Freshwater >... | reverse complement strand
CGAGCCGATCTTCCCAGAGAAGTGCAGGCAAGCGTCTATGCGCGTATGGAGGCGGAAAGGCAGCGAATTGCCATGAGGTACCGGGCGGAGGGAGAGCAGCGCTCCCAGGAGATCCGGGCTGAAACCGACAAAGAAAGGGAAATCATCCTTGCCAGGGCCTACCAGGAACAGATGAAACTCACCGGTGAGGGCGATGCCCGGGCAACGGATATTTATGCCGCCTCCTTTGAGAAGAACCCGGAGTTCTATTCTTTCCTCAGGAGGCTTGAAACGTACGAGAAAGTCTTTCAAGAAAAGACCACGATCCTGTTAGATACGGAAGCGGAGCTGTTGAAATATTTCGCAAGCCCCAGGATGCGTTAAAAGGACCAAGGTTGAGCGGTTCAGGGTTCCGGGTTGAAAAATGCCCTACCATCTTCTGTTAAGGGATTGCGCCTAAACCCTGAACCTTGAACGTGGAACCGATCATTTTAAAAATAAGGAAAGAGGAATACCCGTTGCAAGTCGCTTTTCCTTCCTGGCTTGTTTCATGGATGGACGCCCACGAGGTGCGACTTTGGGGTGCGGCGGATTTATCGGGATTTTCAACGCCCTTGGATGGCGCGGGGCAGGGCTTCCCAATCGCTCTGTCCTATGCCGTGCCGATGAACCCGCACGTCATGGCAGGCGTTCGCAACGGGCCGAACCAGGCATACGCCGATGAGTATGCGGAGGTGAACCGCCTGATCAACGAGCGATCACGAGCCTTGGCCGCCGAGATCAAGGGCCGGGGTTTTCGCGCCCAAGCGCTCGCCGCCTCGGATCGCACCGACCCCGTACACATCAAGGGTGACTTCCCGCACAAGACCGCCGCCACCCTGGCGGGGTTGGGCTGGATCGGCCGCCACTGCCAGCTTATGACCAGAGCGTTCGGGCCTTGGATCCGCCTCGGCTCGGTCTTTACCGACATGAACCTTCCGTGCGGCCCGCCGATCACCAGGAGCTTTTGCGGCGCCTGCACCCGGTGTGTCGATGCGTGTCCTGCGAAAGCGCTGAAAGGAAGAGCCTGGCATCCGGGACTTAGCCGCGATGAGATTCTGGATGCAGGCGCTTGCGACCGCTGGAAAAAGGAACACTATTCGGCATTCCACGGGGGGCACAACTGTGGAATCTGCTCCGCCGTATGTCCCTATGGACTTAAGGTTCTAAAAAAAGGTCACAGTTTAGCTTTTTGAAAGCTTCATGAGCATCGGCCGTGGGGGTCTCTCTCAAAAGACCTTCTTGTTAGTGCCACCGCTGGGAACAAAATGGGTGGCACGGACAACTCGCCTGAGGCGAGCAAGCCTTGTTTGTCCGTGGATGGGGAAAGCACGGACAAGCTTCCCTTGTCCGTGGCACCGCTGGGAAGAGAGACCCCCACGGCCGTGGGCCGCATCTGTTGCATTTCAGAAAGCCAAGCTGTTATAAAAAAATCTTAGTGACGAGACGCTTTACTTACGAGACAGGAGTAACGTCTTCAACTCGTAACTCGTTTCTTGTCACTCGTCGCTTTGGTTTCAGCCGAAGGCTTGTATTGGGAAGCACTGATGGCACTGAGCCGATTCTGTCAAATCAAATGGGAGCAGGCCAAAGCACTCAGGAGAGAGGGAAGACTCGCCGAGGCGGAGAAGGAACTGCTTGAGGCCCTGGAGGAAGCGCCCTATCACGCTTTGCTCAGATCCAGCCTCGCCAATCTTTATGTGAGGCAGGGAAAGCTGCTGGAGGCCCGGGTGCTGATCGATCAAATCCTCAAGGCGGATCCCCATTGTGCCGAGGCCATGGTGGTCCGGGGAGAGATCGCCTCCAAGGAGCGAAGATGGCCCGAGGCTTTGCAGGATTTTGAACAGGCCTGGCAAATGGATCCGCAGCCCTTCCTGATCCTGCGAAGGGGTCGCACGCTGAGGGAGATGGGACGCTATGCCGACGCCCTGGAGATTTTGGACAGCGCTCTGGTTGCGGACGGGAAAAATGTACGGCTTATCAAGGAAAAGGCCCTGGTTCTCAATCGGATGCAACGATGGGAAGAGACCCTGGAACTCTACGAAAAGCTCAGGCTCCTCACCCCGGAAGATTCGTTCGTGCAAAAGGAGATCCTCAGGCTCAAGGGCCTGTCTCGTTCCGGGGATAAAGTGATCAAAGAACTCCAAACCACTGTCGGGCTTTCTTCCAGGCGGGATGACGCGCAGTTGCATGGTCTCCTGGCGCAGAAACTCAAAGAAGCCGGACAGGTTCAGGAAGCGGCCGCAGAATACCGCACCGCATCGGATCTGGCGCCTGAGAATTTCTATTTTTTAAAGCAGCAGGGCTTCTGCCATTATAACCTGCACGAGTACGACCAAGCCCTGGAATGCCTGGGCCGGGCGTTCCGGAGCGATCCTGCCGACTTCTACGTGAAAGGGGCCCTGGAAAAAATCTATATCAAACTGGGCCGGCCGGAAGATTTTCTGGCTTTGCTGGAAGAAGTCCGGGGCCTTCACCCGCACCAGCGCAAGGTGATGGGATGGATCAAGACAGCCAAAAAACTCCTTCAGGCCAAAGAAGACCGGGGTCCGCAGCAAGACACCCCGTAAACAAAGGAGCCCCCTTTGCCTGAACGTCCTCTAACGAACAATGGACTCGATGCGGCCGTGGAATTCATGAAACGGGTCTTCGGGTTTCCCGGGTTCCGGCCCGGCCAGGAAGAGATCCTGGAAACAGTGCTCAACGGGGAAGATGCGCTGGTCATCATGCCCACAGGTGGAGGAAAGTCCCTGTGCTATCAGGTCCCCGCCTTTCTCGGATCCGGAATCACTCTGGTTGTTTCTCCCCTGATCGCGCTGATGAAAGATCAGGTGGACTCCTTGCGTGTGCTGGACCTGCCCGCAGCCGCGATTCACAGCCTGATCAGGTTGAAGGAGCAGGAAGAGATCCTGAGGCAAATGGCGGACGGCGCCTTCAAGCTCGTTTATGTGTCGCCGGAAAGGCTGCACAACCGTCTTTTTCAGGAAACCCTGCAGCAGTGCGCCCTGGACAGGATAGCCGTGGATGAAGCCCACTGCATCTCCCAGTGGGGCCATGACTTTCGGCCGGACTATTTGCGGATAGGGCAGGCCCTTAATCGCCTCGGCCGTCCCCAGACCGTGGCGTTTACGGCCACGGCAACCCAGAAGGTCCGGATCGATATCATCGAGCAACTGGGCCTGCGTGCGCCGCGGCAGTTCATTACCGGATTTGACCGCCGCAACCTTTTCTGGGAAGTGACGACGGTCCGCAATGAACGGGAAAAAGTGGGCATCATCCAGGATCGCTTGTCCTCCCGGAAGGGCGGCGCCATCGTCTATACAGGCACCAGAAAGAACGTGGACCGGCTGGTCGGCAAGTTGCAACAAGGGGGTCTTCCTGCCGCAGGCTACCATGCCGGTCTGGAGGAGTTCGAACGAACGCATGTCCAGGACGAGTTCATGACGGGCCGCACCGATTTGGTTGTAGCTACCAACGCCTTTGGCATGGGGATTGACCGATCGGATATTTACGCGGTGATTCACCACAGCTTTCCGGGCACCATCGAGGCCTATTATCAGGAAAGCGGCCGTGCAGGCCGTGACGGCAATCCTGCCATCTGTCTTCTCCTCTACAGCCCGGCGGACCGAATGCTTCAGGAGTTCTTCATCGAGACCCGCTACCCACCCCGGGAGGAAGTGCTCAGCGTCTATGAGAGACTGCGGGAGCGGCCGGAAGAAATCATCTGGCTGACCTACCGTGAGATTGCAGATCTTGGAGAAAGGAAGATCGCCGAGCCTGCTGTTTTCTCCTGCATCAAGATCCTGGAAGACGCCGGCGTGCTTCGCAGGCTTCAGCGCTACGACAATCAGGCGGAGCTCTATCTCCACGACCGGCCCCGGAGCCTCATTCAGTCCGTCACCGCCCGAGCCAAAACCAAGGGAAATGTCCTGGCTTGTCTGGACCGGCTTTACAGTGAAGAGGAGATGACGGAGGGAATTCAATTTCTTCCCCAAGACCTTGCCGCAAAAGCGGGCGTCGGGCCGGAGGCCCTGAGGAGAGTTCTTTCCGAGATGGAAAAGCATGGCGAGGCGACCTATATTCCTCCTTTCCGGGGCCGTGGCCTGCGGATCTTGAAGAAGCCGGAGCCGGAAGAACTGCAAATCGATTTTCAAGCCCTTCAGATTCGAAAGGCCTACGAACTGGAGAAACTGGATCAGGTCATGGCCTATGCCGGAGTCCGGAATTGTCGCCGTGCCTTTTTGCTGCGATACTTTGGCGAGCCTGTCGTGATGGACGGCTGCGGTGCGTGCGACGTCTGTTTGAAAGGCGGCGGCAAGAGGGAGAAAATTACGGGAGGTGATCCCAACCTGGCCGTCAAGGCGCTCAGCGGGATTGCCCGACTCAAGGGCCGGTTCGGCCTAACCATGGCCGTCAAGATGCTTACCGGCTCCCGGGAGAATCTTATCCGGGGTTTTGGGCTCCATCGCCTGTCAACCTACGGTTTGCTGGGAGAATGGACCCAGGACCAGGTGAAAGAATGGATTCAGGAACTCATCAGCCGGGGCTGCGTGGCTCAAAAGCGGGTTCCCATGGCAGAAAGGGTTTATCCGATCCTAAGCCTTACCGACTTGGGCCGGGAGGTGATGGCCGGCAGGGAGGAGGTGCTCTTGTCCCCTGCTCGGATCAACGAAAAGAAGACGGTCAAGGGAGCAGGGGCCGGGCCGAAGGCCCACGAAGGCGAGGCGTTCCGGAGGTTGCGGGAGATGCGGGCCGTTCTGGCTCGAAAAGAGGGGCTTCCCGCCTACTGCATCTTTCAGGACCGGACCCTTCGCGAAATGGCGAGGGACCTACCCACCACGCCCAAAGGCCTGCTGGATGTTGTCGGGGTGGGGGAGGTCACCTTCAGGAAGTACGGCAAAGCGTTCCTGGATCTGCTTCAAGAGATGAAAGCCGAGACGGCCCGGCAAGGGCCGAGGCAGTAAATCAGCGTTCAGTGTTCAGGAAAGTGTCTTTATTCGGTTCGTCCTGAACTCTCCACACCGAACACTGCCGCCGGCCCTGCTGTTTGCGCCTCAATGCTTCCCCTTGTGAAAAAACCAAAATTCAGGTACGCTCAGGCCGTAATCCTTAGGTAACGATCGGGCTGCAAAGGACATCTGTCGATGGTTGAGGGCCAAGAAGACGGCAGGACGCTCCTGATAAAGGACCTGGTAGAGACACCGGATATCAGGACCGTCATCCAGCTTGAGGATTTGACGGATCCAAGCCTGCGCCGGCTGATCCTGGACACTTTTGTGGTGACAGGAGAGGTTCTGGACAGCCTGAAGGCTGTGCTCAAAGGGCTCTCCGACCTGGACGGCCGGGGAATCTTTCTCAAAGGCCATTTCGGCTCCGGAAAATCCCATTTTCTTAGCATGCTGAGCCTGCTTATGAGGGAACCGGGCGCCTGGGCGCCGCTCTTGGTCCAGGAACCCTCCCTTGGGCCGTTTGCCGACAAGTTGAAGAACCGTCGTTTCCTTGCGGTGGATATCTCGCTGGTCCGTCATCGGAGCTCCGAGTTCTTGGAGGATGTGGTCTTGCGGGCCATTTTCAAGGAGCTTGAAAAGAGAACGGGCCATCCTCCTGAAGGCGCCGAAACACGTCACGAAACCTTCGCCCGAATCCGTGCGACCATGCAAGAGCAAGGTTTTGCCGGAGTGGTGCTCGTCATTGACGAGCTCTCCGAATTTCTCCGATCCAAACCCGACGCCCGGACCTACAATGAGGATATTCGCTTTCTCCAGTACCTGGGAGAGCAAGCCTCGACCTTTCCTCTCTGGATCATTGCATCCCTTCAGGAATGGATCGAGGAAACCGGCGAGATTCATCAGGATGTATTTAACAAGATCAAGGATCGCTACCACGTCCGCATCAGCCTGGGGAGCGCCCATGTCGAGGAATTGGTCTCCCAGCGTCTCATCCGCCATCGGCAAGGGGCGGAGGAATTGATTGACCGGGTCTTTTCCGACGTGAAAGCCCACTTCAAAACCTTCCCGGTGGCCAGGGAGCGCTTTGCCCGGCTCTATCCCGTTCACCCGGCCACCACCTCTTTGCTGGGCCGTCTCAAGCCTCTTTTTTCCGAGCACCGGGGGGTGATCGATTTCATTCACTTCCGCCTCAAGGGAGACCCTGAGCGCGGGATCCCGGGCATTCTAAACCGCCCTGCTCACCAGCTCCTCACACCGGAGGTGATTTTCGATCACTTTCTGGATCGGATCAGGGAACGATCCGAAACTCAGGCCTATGTGGAGCGAGTATTTTCCCTGTATCAGGAGGAGATCCCCCAATTGTTCCAGGACCGGGACCAGCAAGAGGTCGCCCTCAGCGTGGTGAAACTCCTGATCCTTTTTGCCGTCTCACCGGTCAAGTTCAGGTATACGGTGAGGCATCTGGCCGAAATGTTGCTGTTCCGGGTCACTCCCATGGACTCGGATATCAACTACCAATTCATGCACGACATTGTGGAGCGGCTGGCCAGGGAGGGCGCCCACATAAGGGCCGAAAGAAAGACCGACCCTCTGGATAACGCGTATTTTATAGACCTCAAGGCGGATATTGCCGGGATCACCCGGCGCCGGATCAGACATCTGGTGACTGAACTTTTTCCCGAAGACCGCCGCCTTTTCAGCAAACTTGCCCTGATGGTGGAGGCCCCCCATCTTCCCCTCTCAGGCTGGGTGGGACATGGAAAGCAGCAGGTGCAGGTCCGGTGGCAGCACGCCCGGCGAGAGGGGCTATTGTTGCTTCGACAATTGGACGAGGTGTCCGGAGAAGATCTGGAGGCATTGGCCGGGCAGTGGGGAAGAGAAGAAAATGATTTCTTCATTCTCGTAGGAACCACCCATGCATGCGACCGCCAGTACGAGCACACCCGGGAAAATCTCCTGCCTCTTGCGCGGAAACGCTTTCCCGGCATGTTCTTGTTCTGGGTTCCGGCTGCTACGCAGGATGAGGACCCCCGGCTTCGGGAGATGCTCTCCGTTGTTCTTCTTCTGGAAGGTCTGGAGCGAGACCCTGACGAGAGAGGAAAGCCTGTAAGAGAGCACCTTCAACATCTTCTGGAGGTTGGAAGAAGACAGGTCACGGAGATCTTTTCCCGCGCCTATTTCCATGGACTGCTTCTCTTGGACGAAAGGCAGGTGGAGCTGTCCTCTTTCGGCTATCTCAGCCAGGAAAAGTTTCTGGAGGAATTTTCACACCCTTTGCTGGAACGCCGCTTCCCTCGCAACAGCCGAGTGCATCCTTTTATGGATCTGCCCGCATCCGCCACTCTTTCCAGCCTTCTCAAGGATTTTTTTGCCGCCGGGATGCTCCAGGTGGATGACCACGCCCAGTTCGGCTGCCGCAATGTCCTGGAGGGCGTGCTCAAACCCATGGGACTGGTAAGAAAAAAGGGCAACCAGTATCTCCTCCAGGTGGATCCCCGTCGCAACGAACTGGTGGGAAATTTTTTCGATGAAATGGGCGACCGGCAGAGCGAAGCTCTTGATGAGCTTTACTGGAAATTCCGGAAAGGGGTTTACGGCTTGCTCCGGCCCCAATTTGAGATTTTGGCGATGGCCTTGCTTTTTGCCGGCCACCTGATCGCTTATCAGGGCCCCAGGAGAAAAGGGCTGGAGGACCTTGTCCGCACCGGGCTCAAGGGGGTGACCTCTCTTGGGCGAGGCGAGATTCTTGAAGAGAGACTGCGCCTCAGCATTTCCGAGCACCCCCTGATCCCGGAGGGACTCCGTAAGCAGCCCGTCACGCTTGCATTCCAGGAAGAGCTGTGGGCGGAGCTCAGATCCGCAAAGACCCGGGCGCTCGAAGACTTGCGATCCCTCCTGTCCCGAATCGAATGGGCTTCAGCCTTTCAAGCCTTCAAGAACCTCCCCTGGGACCCATGCCGCCGGGATGTCGAAGCCGTGATCGCCCACTGGGAAGAGATTAGGATCAGTCTTTCTTCCCGTGAGGGGCTGGAGCGGTTTCTGCGGGCCGGCCTGGATGAACCGGGGCTCTCTGAACGACTCAGGACCGTGCAGGAGGTGGAAGGGTTTCTGGCCCTGGCCGAGCGGGCCCTTTTTGTGTATCAATATCTCAGCGATCCCAGGCTGAACCTTCCTGAAAAAGAGGAATACGCGTCTCTTCGAAAGGATCGCGAAGAGGCGCTCTATTTTTACCGGCCCGGCGGGGCGACTTCCATGGGCGCCGGAGCACCGGAAGAGATCTTCCGGAAATTTCAGACATTCCAGGACAACTACATCCGGCATTATACGGATGCCCACGACCGATCCCGGGCAGGGGATCAGTTTGATGCCTATGAAAATCTGAGCCGATCCAGACACTACGGACTTCTGCGCCGGCTGGACCAGATCGAGATGATCTCTGTGAGACACAACCGCCGCTCCATTGACCAAGGTCTTTCAGCAGTGCTCAGCCGCAGATGCCTCCAGTCGCCCCGGAACCATCTTCAGACCCAGCCGGTCTGCTCTTGCGGTTTCCAGTTGGGCGAAAGCATCCCTCTCAAGCCGGTGAGGGAACTGATCCGCGAAATCGACCAGGGCATTGTTGAAACTTTGGCCGCTTTTCAGTCTCCCGCAATCCAGGAGAAACTTCTGCCTTATCTGGAAGGGTTGGACCTGGTGGGAAAATCAGAGCAGGCCCAATCAATTCGCCGGATCCTGGACATGCAGGCCGGGGAGGGGGGCGAGATTTTCGACGGAGTGGACCAAGCCCTGACGCCCGCGGTCATCCAGGGAATCAATGAGGCTTTTCGAGGCAAGGTGGTTGTGGTCAATCGCGACCTGGACGAACTCTACCGCAGTTTGGTTCACAGGAAATACACCCTTACCCAGGTCAGGAACATCTTGAAGGAGTGGCTCAAAGACGAAGCCATCCCCGAAGACACCTTTGTTCATTTTCTTGGCGCAGGCGGGAGGGGTTCGGCAGACAATAGGGATGAAGCATTGACCTCCTTTCTTCGGCAGGAAGCCCCTCACCTCGATCATTTTGTCCGTGAGGTGGACCGCAGATCCTTTTTCCAGGCAATGCTGGCATCCCTTTGGGCCGAGGAGCACCGGGTGGAAGGAGAGAAAGTGGTCAAGCTATTCCCCTTTCTGACGCAGGGCTCAAAAGAGGACGCCTTGCGCCTTGTAGGGGATCTTGCTGAGTTGGCCGGGACGATTCGTAAGGCAGCGCCGGAGCTCTTTGAAAGCCTTGTGCGGGACTCTGAGGAGGATTCGTCTTTCACCCAAAGCCTTTGGTCTTGCCTGGCCTCCAGTTCTGCGGAGGAGATTTTTATCGGAGAGAAGATCTTTCCCTCCATCCTGCGGGAGGCCTTTGAGCGCCTGCTGAGCCTGTTGCCGAAAAACGAAAGCGCGCAGGCTGCAATTGCTGAGGCAGGTGTCGAGGAGGGCGGAGACGCGCTCGCGGAGCGTCGCGCCGAAATGCTCTCAGCCCTCGAAGAGCATCGGCTTTGGAGCGAAAAACAGGCCTTGTTGCAGAAACCAAAGAGCATGGAGGGAGCGGGGTTCGATAGGTGGGAGTCTTTTTTTGTGCAGGCTATGAGCCTCTTGCCCTGGCTCGTGGAGTCGCTCAAGGGGAGATTGGCACGGATCGGCATGACGGCGCCCCCTTTTATAAGGGAGAAGGAAAAGGAGGCCGGCCGGCTACTCTCCGAACGGAATAGGGATTTTTCGCATTTTTATGAAAAGGCCCTGCCTGCCTGGGATGAAAGCGGAAAACCGAGACCTGCCATGATCCAGGACATCCCGAGCCTGCTTTCAAAAAAGCGGGGCGTTCCTGATTATAACCGCGTGGTCTACCTGCTCATGGACGGCATGCGCTGGGACCTGTGGGAGAAAATCAAGAAAGATTTCTTTGCCAGAATGCCGGATCGTTTCCGTGTGGTCAGAGAAGGTGTTCTCTGGGCGCACAGGCCTACCACCACCTCGGTGCAGTTGCCGCACCTGGAGCAGGCATTACGGGATGCTTACCCGGAGAGCGGACCCGCGGAGCTTCTGTGGAAGATCAGCGGCATCGACGAGAGAATCCACGCGGAAAAGGGCGGTCTTGAACATCTTTTCAGCAGCGTCATCCGCTATCTGGATCTTGAACTCCTCCACCGCCTGCGAGATCTGCCCTCTCGGACCCTTCTGGTTTTGTTCGCAGACCATGGCTTTGTGGAAAATCCCGGCTTCAACCACGGCGACAAGTATGCCGCGGACCGCTATACCCACGGCCGCGATACCCCTTTCGAGGTCATTGTGCCCTGGGCCTGGGTGATGAGGCTTTAGAAGGTTAGGCCCGAACTTTGAGTTGCCCACAGAGAGAAAACCCGAATTCAACTTTCGTAGCGAGGAGCTAGAGCATGGA
>Ga0209498_1002842_pt1 | contig 10393 bp, 10 predicted proteins | sample WalLakDeSediment_FD_184131 | JGI IMG/M metagenome (GOLD analysis project Ga0209498, IMG submission 184131) | Lake sediment microbial communities from Walker lake, Nevada to study Microbial Dark Matter (Phase II) - Walker Lake 11/02/13 Deep... | ecosystem: Environmental > Aquatic > Freshwater >... | reverse complement strand
ATACTATAAGGGTTCGTAACTTGCGGGTCGGTTACGCGCTACCGGCTGGTTTGCCGACGCCCAAATGCTCTGGTGTATTCGCTCGACTATCCGCCAACGGGCTTAGTCGAGCTCGACGCGCTGCTCTGGTCCGTGCTCGACGACCTGTCCGAGTGCCGGACGACCACGCGGCTGGTCCCGGACTCGGACTGCGAGAAGCTGCTCAGCTACGCGCCCGGCTGAGGCTCAGCCCCCGAGCGGCCGGTAGAGCACGCCCGCCGCCAGCATCCAACACCCGCTGCCCGGATCACACGCGATCACCCCGCCATCATTAAACGCCGAGTCAATCCGCACCCAATCGCGCTCGCCGGGCCCGGTCACGACATACAGCCGATCCCGCCCATAGCGATAGACCAGGTTCGCAATCTCGATCCCCGACCCGTCCTGGACGTCGACGAGGCCCGGGAAGTAGCGCTCGGTCTCGCGGGTCCAGCTCTGACCCTGGTCGCGCGTGAGCAGGTCGCCCCAATGCACCGCGCCGTCGCGGACCCGCAGGTCCGGTTGGTCGGTCGCGCTGGCGAGCTCGCCGACCACGATGAAGTGCTCGCCGCCGTCCTCGCTGCGGAGCAAGACGTTGTTGCGCTTGCGGCTGTAGCCGGTCACGGCCCAGACCTCGTCGCCCTCGCCGGCCATCGCGATCACGGGCTCAGCCAAGCCGGTCGCGACTGCGCGCCAGCTGTTGCCGTCGGGGCTGCGCAGGAGCTGGCCCTTGCTGCCGGCGACGTAGATGACGTCGGAGACCTCGAATAGGGCGCGCCAATCACCTTTGAGGGGTTCGTCGGCGGCCGGGAGCCAGAGCTTGGGGCTGACCTTGGCGGCGAGGACCTCGTCGCGGGCGGCGGCGAACCAGGTCCCGTTGCTGCCGATGTTGGCCGCGAAGTGGACCGCGTTGATGGTGTACTTGCGGACCATCTCACCGTCGGACCAGGTGTCGCCGGCGTCGGTCGAGACCAGCAGGCGGGCGCCGTCGGTCGCGAGCAGCTGATCACCGCGGACCGAGAAGCTCGTGGCGCCGAACCGGCCGAGGCCGAGGCCGTGTGCGGTCGTCCAGGACGCGCCGCCGTCGGTGGTCACGCCGACCAAGGCGGTGTCGCCGATCGCGAGGCCGACGTCGCCGCGGAAGCTGAGGCCGCGGACCTCGGGGATGCCTTCGGGGGTGGTGACGTCGGCGTTCCAGCGGCACTGCTGATTATCCTCGGGGCCGTTCTTGGTGCATGGGCCGGGCTTGGCGGGCAGCTCGACGGGCTCGGCCTCGACCCAGTCGGCGGCGTTGGTGCTCGAGGCGAACTTGCGGCCGTCGCTGACGACGAAGTCGCCGTCGAGCCTGCCGACCCACACCAAGCCTGGGCCGATCGGAGGCTGGGCGTTCTCCCACTTGTCGCCGCCGTTGGTCGAGTAGATCAGCGTGCCCTTGGCCCCGACGATGATGACCGTCTTGCCGTCGACGAGCCCCGCGACCAGGTTGGCGCTCGCCTCCCACTTCTGATCGATCCAGCTCACGCCGCCGTCCTTGGAGATCGCCACGGCGCCGTTGTTGCCGACGGCGTAGTAGGGCCCACCGGCGGCCCCGAACACCGCGTTGGCGCCCTTGAAGGGCAGCGCCGCGGTCGTCCAGGTCTCGCCGCCGTCGCGGGTCAGCGAGGTCACGCCCTTGTTCTCGACGATGAACTCCTCGCCGATCCCGTAGGCGGTGCCGGAGACCGTACACGCGACGCCGCGGCGCTTGCCGACCTTGGCGATCGAGCAGCTCCCGGCGCTGGTCAGGTAGCCGCGTCCATCGGCGATCGGCGGGAGGGTCTCGAGCTCGGTCCAGGTCCGGCCGTCGGTCGTGCCGTAGCCGCGCTTGCCTGCCCAGGCCAAGACCGCGCCGTTGAGCTCGGTCAGGGCCTTGGGCTTGAACTTGTCGGGCAGCGAGCCCGAGTGGCCGGCGCTGCCGTCCTTGGCGAAGTGCACGAAGCCGCCGTTGTTGCCGATCGCAACCACGCCGATGTCGGCCGCGACCACGCCGATCAGCGAGTCGGCGGTGTGACGCGGGAGTCGACGCCAGCGCAGGCCGTCGTCGGACAACGAGAGCGCGCCTTCGTGGAGCGCGACATAAGGCCCGCCGGCGAACCCGGTCACCGCCCGGACCGTGTCACCGGTGCGGGTCCACTTCCACGACCCGCCGCTGTCCTGGCTGACGCCGATGTGCGCGTCCTTGGTCGCGACGATCAGCTCGCTGTCGGAGATGACGTCGGCGAAGATGGTCGGCGAGTTCAAGAACGCGTGACGCGGCGTCCAATGCTTGAAGCGGTCGAGGCCGGTGACCGGCTGGACCTGCTTGGGCGCGGGCGGCTGCGCGGCGTCGCTCTGGTCGGCGGCGACGAGCTCGGCGTCGTCGCTCGGCGCTTGGTCGTCGGTGTCGCCGCCACGAACGCGATCGATCAGACCGCAGCCGCTGATCGAGGTGAGCAAGACGATGCTGCAAATAGTCCGGAGCGCGCGCATAGGCGGCTCTACCCTACGCTAGATTAGAGGCCGGAGAAGTCGAACATCTCGCGGAGCTTTTGCAGGCCCATCGGATCGTTGGTCTTGATCTTCCCGCGGGCGATGTCGATGGGTCCGGGGGCCTTGCCCTTGAGGACCATCTTTTCGAACAGCTCGGGCGTGGTCTTGAGCACCACATCGGCGTTCTCGACGGTCTTGCCCGACTCGACCACGACGTCCTCGGCGGTGATCTTGACCGTCGCCTTGAAGTCGCCGATCGAGAAGTAGTACACGGTGGCCTTGCTCGCCGAGCCCTTGCGGTACCGGCCTGGCATCTCATCAAAGATCTTCTTGACGTCCACGGGTTGCCTCGCCGCGACCCTAGCAGGCGCGGGCCAAGGCGCGGGCCAAGCCGCCGAACCTGCGCTGGTGAGCCAGCTCTCGGTCATGCAAGATCCCGCGGTGCCCATCGAATCCAACGCGCTCAGCGCGTTCGCAACAGCCCTCGTCGCCGGCGGGGTCGAGCTCGTGACCGCGTTCCCCGGCTCACCCACGACGGCGCTGGCCCTGTACATCGAGGCCAACGCGGCCCAGCTCGGCGTCGAGTTTCGCTGGGCGATCAACGAGAACGTCGCGCTCTCGCAGGCCTTCGGCGCGGCGATGGGCGGGCGCGGGGCGGCGGCGTTGGTCAAGCACGTCGGGGTCAACGTCGCGGCCGACGCCCTGCAGGTGATGGGCGTGGTCCACGGGCTCGCGGCGCCGTTGTTGTTGATCGAGGGCGCCGACGCCAAGCCGGGCTCGAGCCAGAGCGCGCAAGACAACCGCTCGCTCTACGCCGGCAGCCCGCAGCTGCTGGTGCTCAGCCCGACGAGCCCCGCGGAGATCGCCGAGCTGGTCGTCGACGCGTGCACGATCTCGCGGGCGGCGGGGATGCTGGTGGTCGTGCGCGGCGACGCCCGGTGCTTCACCAGCAAGGGCGCGGTGCAGGTGCCCACGCGCCCGAGCGCGCCGCTCCCCAGCCCGTTCGCGCCCTGGCCCGCGCGCGGCTGGGCGCTTGCGACCAGCGCTCGAACCTACGTCGATCACCTCGAGCTGCGCCGCGAGGTGTTCGAGCGGCTGCGGCCGTGGATCGAGCTGCGCGCGTTTGGGTTTGGGCTCGGCGTCAACTTGCACCTCGCCGTCGTCGTCGCCGCTCACCTGGGCTGCGAGGTCGCGGCGAGCTTGCGGGCGCGGCGGCTGCCGGGGCTGCGCTTGACGATCGAGCACCCCTTGCCCGAGCAGCGGCTGATCGCCCTCGCTGGTCGGGTCAGCGAGATCGTCGTGCTCGAGGAGTGCGCGCCCTTGCTCGAGCAGCAGCTGCGCGCGCTGATCCACCGCGCGGGCCTGCGGACCAAGGTCGTCGGTCGAGCGGGGCTCGGCGACCTCCGCCCGGTCGGGCGCCTCGAAGGCGAGCCGCTCACGACCCTGCTCAACCTGATCGAGCGCCGCTGCCCGCCGGGTCAACGCAGCCGCGAGATCGGCGAGAGCCACCCCGGTACGGTCCAACCGGCCGAGCTCCTCGACGGCTTCCCCGCGCGGCTCGAGCAGGCCCGCGCGGCCCTCGACCAAGCCAAGCCAGCCTCGGGCTTCCCGGCTAGCGATCCGCGTCAGGCCTTGTTCACGGTCTTGCGCGGGCTTCGACCCGAGACCTTCATCGCCACCGATCCCGGCATCACCGGGGTCTTGGCCCTCGCCGACCACGGCTGCGACGTCAAGATGCACATGGGCGGCGCGGTCCCGATCGCGGCGGGCTGGTCGCGAGCCCGGCGCGAGCCCGATCGCAGCCTCGCGATCGCGGTCGTCGGCGACACCAACCTGCCGCACTCCGAGTGGCTCGGGCTGCTCGACGCGATCGACCACGGCGACGATCTGCTCGTGGTCATCGCCGACAACGGCGCGAGCGAGATGACCCAGCGGATCGTCACCCCACGCCTGAGCCCCGAGCGCGCGCGCGCGAGCCTCGAGGCCGCCGGCTTGCCGTGCACCCACGCGGTCGCGACCACCAACCTCGACGACCCGTGGGTCGCGTGCCTACGCGAGGCCGCCGCAAAACCCGGGCCGCGGCTGGTCTGGCTGAACGTCTAAAGGCGCGACGCAAAGCGCTCTAGAACCGGCACTCGACGACCATGACCGTGATGTTGTCGGTCCCGCCAGCGGCGTTGCCTTGCTCGATCAGCTCGCCGACGCCGCTCTCGAGATCCGGGGCGTTGCAGACGATGTTTTTGATCTCGTTGTCGCTGAGCATGCCCGACAGCCCGTCGGAGCACAGCACGTAGCGATCGCCGTCTTCGATCTCGCACTTACCGATGTCGACCACGACGTTCTCGCGCATGCCGAGCGCTCGGGTGATCACGTTCTTGTGCGGGAAGTTGTTGGCTTCTTCTTCGGTGAGGTCGGGCCGCGCGTCCTTGTAGTCCTCGAACAGCGAGTGGTCGCGGGTCAGCGGCTTGATCTCGTTGCCGCGGATCCGGTAGACCCGCGAGTCGCCGACGTGGGCGACGTAGGCGTGGTCGCCGTTGATCAGGCAGCCGACCACGGTCGTGCCCATCCCGCGGAGGTTGGGCTCCGACTGCGACTTCTGGAAGATCCGCAGGTTGGCCAGGCGAAAGCCCGCCACCAACCGGTTCTCCACGTAGCTGAGGTTATGGTCGTAGCGATACGGCCAGGTCGCGTCGGCGTCACGGGAGTGCTGGTAGAACTCACCGACGACGTCGGCCGCGAGCTTGCTCGCAACCTCGCCGCAGGCATGCCCGCCCATCCCATCAGCAACGATGAAGAGTTGTTCGTCCTCAATCAGCGCGAAGTAGTCCTCGTTGTGAGCCCTCTTCATGCCGACATCGGTTTTGGCCGCATAGCGGATCCGCACGGTCCGAGCATCTTAGTCGACGGGTGGCCATGGAGAAAAGCACGATGGGCGAGTAAATCACCACGCCGCTCGCCGCCGCCTCGATCGCGCTTTTCGCGGGATGACACGCGATCTCCTGAGCGGCGGCGGCGGATCGCAGGACCGGTGGCCGAGCCCACCTCCCGGACGGTCCAACGGCGGCCGAGGCGGCCCGCGTAGACCGCTAAGCATATGAAACCATTTGATTTCAGCCTCGAACCGGGCCAACCTCGGGGACTGCCGCAGCGCGCCAAATCATCTTGACATTTGCTCAGTGTCCGGCGAGTTTCGCCCCATGACCGAGGTCGGAAACGCGGCTGGGAAACGCGTGCGCGCACACCTACTCACCATCGGCGATGAGCTGCTCGCGGGCGACGTGATCGACCGGAACAAGGCTTGGATGGGTCGTCGCTGCCGGGCGCTCGGGGTCGAGGTCGTCCGCGCGAGCACGGTCCGCGACCGCGTCGAGGAGATCGTCGCGGCCATGCGCGAGGCCGCCGAGCAGGCCGAGCTGTGCCTGGTGTCCGGCGGGCTCGGGCCAACCACCGACGACCTCACGGCCGAGTCGGCGGCCGCCGCCGCGGGGGTCGGGCTGGTCCGCCACCAAGCGCTCGCCGATCGGCTCGAGGCGTTCTTCGGCGCGCGTGGGCGCGAGCTCGTCGAGACCAACCTCAAGCAAGCCGACCTGCCCGAGGGCGCGGTCGTGCTCGACAACCCGATCGGCACCGCGGCGGGGTTCGCCGTCGAGCTCCGCGGGTGCTGGTTGTTCTCGATGCCCGGGGTCCCCCGCGAGCTGCATCAGATGATGCGCGAGCAGGTCGAGCCCCGGGTCCGCGAGCGCTTCGCCCAGCTCGTCGCGGTCCCACGTCGGGTCTACCGAGCGATCGGCAGCGGCGAGTCGAGCGTCCAACAAAACGTCAAGGGCGTGCTCGCCGAGGCCCGCGAGCGCAGCCCTGGGCTCGCCAGCATGTTCGTGCACTACCGGGCGCGCTACCCCGAGGTCCAGCTGATCCTCGAGGCGACGCCGGGCCCTGATGATGCGGGGGCCAACGCCGTCGAGCTCGCGTCCCTCGACGAGCCCCTGCGCGCCGCGATCGGCCCGGCCCTGTACAGCGTCAGCCTCGGCGAGGACGACGAGGGCGACGAGCACAGCCTCGCCAAGCTGCTCGTCGCCAAGTTGATCGAGCGCGGCCTGAGCTTGGCGACCGCCGAGTCCTGCACTGGCGGCGGCATCGGTGCGGCGGTCACCGCGATCGCCGGGAGCTCGGCCTGCTTCGTCGGCGGCGTGATCGCCTACGCCAACGCCGTCAAGATCGCCCAGCTCGGCGTCGCTGCCGAGCTGCTCGCCACCCACGGCGCCGTGTCCGAGCCGGTCGCCCGAGCGATGGCCGAGGGCGCGCGGACCCGGCTCGGAGCCGACATCGCCGTCTCGACCACCGGCGTCGCCGGACCCGGCGGCGGCAGCCCCGACAAGCCCGTCGGCACCGTCGACGTCGCCGTCGCGACCGCCGCCGGCACCTCCTACAAACGCCTTCTCCTGTTCGGCAAGCGCGACACCATCCGCTACGCCGCGACCCTCTTGGCGCTCAAGTTGGTGCTCGACACCTTGCTCGACACCTTGTCCAACCCGGACAACGTCGCGCCCCCCACTTCGGGTTAACGTCCCCCAGCACAACCCCTCTTCTAGCCATTTCGGCAGTCACCGCAGATCAAAAAGAGCCCTCATGTCCAAAGTCGTCCCCGCCAATCCCGCGTCGCAAGACAAGCGCTCCGCAGCCATCGAACTGGCCCTTGCGACCATTGAAAAGCAATTCGGCAAGGGCTCGATCATGCGGCTCGACGCCGACGGCAAGCTCCCCGGCCAAGACGTCCCGGTCGTGCCCACGGGCTGCATCGGCCTCGACATCGCCCTGGGCATCGGCGGCCTCCCGCGCGGCCGCATCGTCGAGATCTACGGGCCGGAGTCCTCGGGCAAGACCACCTTATGCCTCCACGTCCTCGCCGAGGCCCAGCGTCAAGGTGGAGTGTGTGCCTTCATCGACGCCGAGCACGCCCTCGACGTCACCTACGCCCGGCGGATCGGCGTCAAGACCGAAGACCTCCTGATCTCCCAGCCCGACTACGGCGAGCAGGCCCTCGAGATCTGCGACATGCTCGTGCGCTCCGGCGCCATCGACGTCATCGTCATCGACTCCGTCGCCGCGCTCACGCCCAAGGCCGAGCTCGAGGGCGAGATGGGCGACAGCCACGTCGGCCTCCAGGCCCGGCTGATGAGCCAGGCCCTGCGCAAGCTGACCGGCTCGGTCGCCCGCGGCAAGACCATGGTCGTCTTCATCAACCAGCTCCGGTCCAAGATCGGCGTGATGTTCGGCAGCCCCGAGACCACCACCGGCGGCAACGCCCTCAAGTTCTACGCCTCGGTCCGCATGGACATCCGCCGGATCGGCAAGATCAAAAACGGCGACCGCGTCACCGGCAGCCGCACCCGCGTCAAGGTCGTCAAGAACAAGATGGCCGCCCCGTTCCGCGAGGTCGAATTCGACATCAACTACGGCGACCCCAACGACCCGACCCAGAACCAGGTCGGCATCAGCCGCGAGGGCATGCTGATTGACCTCGGCGTCGAGGACAAGGTCATTGATAAGTCGGGCGCATGGTTGAGCTATAAGGGCGACCGCATCGGGCAGGGCCGCGAGAACGCGAAGACCTTCCTGGCCGACAACCGGGACATGTTCGCGGCGATCGAGACTGAGGTGCTCGCGAAGCACGGGCTGTTTCGCGGGGCCAAGCCGCCGGTCGTGCTCGAAGGTGGGAAGGACGCTGGCGCTGGCGTGAAGGATGAGGGCGGGGATCGGCCGAAGGTGGTTGATGCTCGGAGTAAGAAGACCTCGGCGGCTAAGGCTAAGAAGGGGTGAGTTAGGGGGGGTGGCTGCGTGGGCTCGAGCGACGCGACGCCCCAGGCCGAGGCCCGGGACACGAAGCCGATCGGCGAGGGTCGAGTACTTGCTGTGAAGGAGCAGGGCGGTCACGAAGTTGGACATGGCGCGTCTGATGTAGAGTGCCGCGATGCCGCTCGACCTTCGTGACCGCAAGGTGCTCTTGACCGGGGCCTCTCGAGGCATTGGCGCTGAAATCGCCCTGGCGTTGGCCGAGCGGGGGGCACAGCTTTACCTGACCGCGCGCGACGTCGATGCGCTCGGAGAGGTCGCCGCCGCCTGCGAGGGCGCGGGGGCGAAGGTCACCTGCATCGCGGCGGATCTCGGGCGTCAGGACCAGCGCGCCCGGCTGATCGAGGAGGCCGGCGTGCCTGATATCTTGATCAACAACGCGGGCGTCGAACATACCAAGGCGCTCGTTGATCAGAGCGACGGCGAGGTCGGGGCCCAGCTCGAGCTCAACCTCGCGGCCCCGATCGACCTCGCTCGGCGAGTCTTACCCGCGATGCTCGATCGCCAATCGGGGATCATCGTCAATGTCTCGTCGATGTCGGGCAAGAGCGCGACGCCCTATAACTCGATCTACGCGGCGACCAAGCACGGGCTCAATGGTTGGAGCTCGTCGCTGCGCATCGAGCTGCTCGGGACGGGGGTCCACGTCGGCGTGGTCTGCCCGAGCTTCGTGGCCGGAGGCATGTGGGGACGGACGGGCTTGCGAGCGCCGCTCGCCCTGCGCGAGGTCAGCATGGCCAAGGTCGTCGCCGGGGTCATGAAGGTGATCGGCGGCGCCGGCGAGGTCCTGGTCACGCCCGGCCCGATCCGACCGATGCTGGCCCTGCGCGAGCTGTTCCCGGGCCTCGAGGTCCCGCTGATGCGCGCGATGGGGATCTTGCGGACGCTCGCGCAGCGAGCCGAGCTCAGCTCGCGCGAGTCGGCGTGAACTGCTGCGCGTAGGCGATCGTCGTGATCAGCCCGGCCACGCCCGTGCGCGCGTCGAGCCGGCTGTGCTGCACGACGATCGGCACGCTCGACTCGATCACCGTGGAAAAATCCGTCTCGCGCGGGATCGAAGCCGGATCGTCGAGCTCATCAAAGCGCAGGTGCTTGGTGCGCCGGGGCTCGACGGTGACCTCGAACGGACCGATGGGGTCGCGGTCGGCGAAGTACACGGTCAGGCGGACCTCGGCGGGGCTGTCTCCGGCGTTGAGCAGGCAGGCCGTCTCGTGGCTCCGTACGGAGCGCGGCTTGGCTGCGGAGTCGCGGGGCAGGTAGCCCTCGGGGATCGCCCAGCGTGTTCGTCCAAGTGGTTGCATGGCCGACGCGAGTGCACGGCCCGTGCCGGGCTGCTTGGAGCGGCTCGCCCGATCGGCGACACTGACGGCGATGAGCCTCAAGTGGGACCTGCGGTTTCTCGCGCTCGCGCACCACATCTCGCAGTGGAGCAAGGACCCCTCCACGCAAGTCGGCTGCGTGGTCGTCGGGCCCGACCGGGAGATCCGCAGCACCGGCTTCAACGGGCTCCCGCGCGGGATCGAGGACACCTTCGAGCGGCTCGGCAACCGCGAGCTCAAGTACCCGCTGATCTGCCACGCCGAAGAGAACGCGATCATGCACGCGGCCCGGATCGGCCTGGCGCTCAAGGGCTGCACCGCCTACGTGACCTGGCCGCCGTGCACCCGCTGCGCGCGCTCGCTGATCCAAGCCGGGGTCGACGAGGTCGTGTTCCCGGGCCCGCTCGAGATCCCCGAGCGCTGGTCCGAGGACTTTCACATCAGCAAGGCGATGTTCGCCGAGGCCAAGGTCTCGGTCCGCGAGATCGACGTGCGCGAGGGCGCTGCACAAACCGATTGAGCGCGCCGAACCGGGGCGCGAGTATGGTCGCGACACGCGAGCGCTCGGCGCGAGCGCTCGGCCAACGCAGGAGATCAATTTTCCGTGGAACTACAGTGGATCGGTGTCGCGTTCATCTTTGGCCTGGTTGCGAAGCGGCTCGGCCAGCCCCCGCTCGTCGGGTTCCTCGTCGCCGGGC
>Ga0209498_1002840_pt1 | contig 10401 bp, 5 predicted proteins | sample WalLakDeSediment_FD_184131 | JGI IMG/M metagenome (GOLD analysis project Ga0209498, IMG submission 184131) | Lake sediment microbial communities from Walker lake, Nevada to study Microbial Dark Matter (Phase II) - Walker Lake 11/02/13 Deep... | ecosystem: Environmental > Aquatic > Freshwater >... | reverse complement strand
CAGTGTTGACACTATAGCCAGGCGGTGCTATATTAGAATCCGGGCTAGAGTACTGAACGAGGTGAACCAATGAACTACGGACGCGAGTTGTTGAAAGGAAACACCGACTCTCTGCTCCTTTGCCTGATTAGTCGGCAGCCCACCTATGGCTACCAGATAGTTAAGGAACTGGAGAAAAGGAGTAACGGCTATTTCCAGTTCAAGGAAGGTACTCTCTATCCTGCCCTCCACCGCCTGGAGCGAGAGGGGCTCATCGAGGGTAAGTGGCAGATTCTCGCTAACGGACAGCAGAGACGCTACTACTACATCACCGAAAAGGGGCACAATGTTCTGGCTACAAGACTCGAGACGTGGCAGGATTTCTCCAGCGCAGTGAAGGCCGTAATACAGCCGGAAACAGTGTGAGCATAACATGACAGCTAACGCAAGCCACTATCTGAACCGGTTCAAGGCCTACCTCAAGATTGACCAGAGTATAAGGGACGACGCGGCCCAGGAGCTCTATGCACATCTTCAGGACAAGACACAGGAGCTTGAGGACAGCGGCCTGAGCAAAGAGGAAGCAAGCAGTCTTGCCGTCCAGTCGCTAGGCTCGCCGGAGTTGATCGCCCAGCAGCTCTACGAAACACATGCTCAAGGTAGCTGGAAGGAGGCGGTTTTCGGTGCTTTGCCACACTTGCTGGTGGCCTTTCTCTTTGCTTCGTACTACTGGCATAGTATCATCTCACTATCACTCGTGTTGAGTCTGACGGTAGGCACGGCAATCTACGGTTGGCATCGAGGCAAGCCGGTATGGCTTTTCCCCTGGTTGGGATACTACCTTATGCCGGTAGTGGTGACCGGCATACTGCTGCTTTCGCTTCCTCAAGGGCGGGGATGGATAGCAGCGCTCATCTACATCCCGCTGGCTGCCTTTGCGCTTGTCCACATAGTGAGGCAGACGGCCAGACGTGATTGGCTATACGCATCACTGATGCTGGCCCCCATGCCCGTCCTGTTCGGTTGGTTCTTATCGCTGGGCGCGGGCACCGGTGTTCTGGCCAACGACATGTGGATGGCGAGGTTGCAGGCGAACGCAAGCGGGATCGTCATCAGTTTCATCGCGCTCGCGGTGGCAACCATCGGCTTCATCCGCCTCAAGTCGCGCACACACAAGATCCTCAGCCTGCTGACTCCCCCTGTTGTGATCCTGCTCGCAGTAACCCTGGCCAGCAGGGCAAGCATTGATCCCTGGGGCTGGCTGATTCTGCTCTTCTCGCTGCTTGCCTTCGCCATGCCAGTGTGGATGCAGGCCAAGGCATACCAATAGTCAGCAGTAAGGAACCCCACCTTCAGTAGTCCCGCACTGCATTGGGCCACTCCCTCAGAGTTCGGCTGGATCTCCGCACAGGGCTGGAGTACGGGGAGCGGACAAGGTAAGCAGCAGAGCGGGAGCGTCGAGCAGTCGAAGTCTAGCTCTCTGTCTGACTCCACAGGTCCGGTTGAGTCTCGACACCCCTCTTGTACGGCAAGCCCAGGTGTTCGTAGGCACGCCTGGCAGCCACCCTGCCCCTGGGTGTTCGTTCCAGAAAGCCTAGTTGCAGAAGATATGGCTCATAGACGTCCATGATCGTATCGGCGTCCTCATTGATGGAAGCAGCGATCGTATCCAGTCCCACAGGCCCCCCGTCGAACTTGTGAACTATCGCATGAAGAACCTTGTGATCTATGTCATCCAGACCCACGGAGTCAATATCCAGCTTTGAAAGCCCTGCCACGGCCACCTCATAGGTGACAACTCCATCTGCCATGACCTGAGCATAATCTCTCACCCTCTTCAGGAGACGATTGGCCACTCTGGGGGTGCCCCGAGCGCGCTGGGCGATCGGCACGAGGCCCTCCTTATCCGCTTTCACCTTGAGGATGGTTGCTGCCCTCTCCAGAATCGTCCGTATTGAATCCTCATCATAGAAGTCCAAATGATACGTCACCCCGAACCTGTCACGCAGGGGAGGGCTCAACAGAGCGAGCCGCGTGGTGGCCCCGATCAAGGTAAAGCGGGGCAGGCTCAGCCGCAAGTCCCGGGCGGCCGGACCTTTGCCCAGGAAGATGTCGAAGGCGAAGTCCTCCATCGCAGGATAGAGCTTCTCCTCCACTGTATGGCTCAGCCTGTGTATCTCGTCGATGAAGAGGATGTCCCCCTCGTGCAGATTGGTGAGAATGGCTGCCAGGTCTCCAGTGCGTTCTATGGCAGGTCCGGAGCTGACCTTGATGCTGACTCCCATCTCAGCAGCGATGATATAGGCCAGGGTAGTCTTGCCCAAACCGGGAGAACCATAAAGGCTGATGTGATCAAGCGACTCGCCCCTCTTCTGAGCGGCGACAATAGCGATCCTCAGATTGTCCTTGAGTCTCTCTTGACCGATAAAGTCGACGAGGCGCCTGGGGCGCAGGTCTAGGTCAACGGAGCTATCTTCAACTGCTGCTTTGCCTGAAATGAGCCGCATCGCCAGTCTTTGGAGGGCAAAACCCCGCTAGCTCTCCAGTTTCGGGTTCCCAGTCTCCACTTCCTCGGTCTCCGCCTGCTCGGTCGTCTCCGCTTCCTCAGTCTCCATGTGCTCGGGGATCCCAACCTCCGAGGTCTCCACTTGCCCGGTGATCTCAACCTCCGCAATGTCCGTTTCTTCGGGCTCCAGCTCCTCAACACTTCCCATCATCAGTCTCTTCCCATCATCATAACTCTCAGAAAGGATGCGGGATGGAATGAGTTTACCGAGAATCACATTTTCCTTCAGACCGCGGAGCTTATCGAGCTTGCCCTTAATCGCAGCGTCCACAAGAACGCGTCCGGTCTCCTGGAACGAAGCAGCGGCCAGCCAGCTGTCCTTGCTCAAGCTGGCTCTGGTTATACCCAGCAGTGCGGCTTGAGCTGTTGCCGGCTCACCACCCTCAGCCAACACCCTGGCATTTGCCTCCTCGTAGTCAAAGCGATCAACCAGCTCGCCGGGCAAAAGCTTGGTGTCTCCCGAAGAGATGATTCTCACATTGCTCAGCATCCGCCGGGAGATGACAGCGATGTGCTTGTCATGTATGGTCACCCCTTGCGCCCGATATACTTTCTGTACCTCGTCGATCAAGTATTGCTGGACAGCAGATTTTCCCATGATGCGCAGTATATCATGAGGGTCAACGGGGCCCCTGCTTAGCCGCCCCCCTGCCTTGACCTCATCTCCCGACTGCACAAGGAGCTGCGTGCCATGATGCACGGCATATTCTCTCTCATCGCTCTCCTGGTACCTGACACAAACATGGTCATCGTCGGCCACTACCTGGCCAGCTACCCGAGCCACCATGGACTGGGGCTGTTCCGCTTCATCCTCACTCACAGCGGGCAAACTCTCCGCGGTCTCTCCAGGCAGAGAAAACAGGAGGGTGCCCGCGCCGACCAGTTGTCCCTCGGTTACGGCCAGCTCCGCCCCCGGCGGAACCGGATACTCGTCCATGTAGAAGTGAGAGCTGGTGACCTTGATGAGGCTCTCACCATCAGTGTGAGTCACTTCAACCGTGCCATCGATCTCTGAGATTATCGCGCTGCCGCTTGGTGTTCTGGCCTCGAAAAGCTCCTCAACTCGAGGTAGGCCGGTGGTGATGTCGAGGCCCACTATTCCTCCCGTGTGAAAAGTCTGAAGCGTGAGCTGAGTGCCAGGCTCACCGATGCTCTGGGCAGCGACTACTCCAACAGCGGTCCCGACCCTCACCAACTGCTTCTTTCCCAGGTCTCTCCCATAGCAGTTCTGACAAACTCCAAATCTGGATCGGCACGTAAGAGACGACCTAACGTGTACCCCGGCGACGTCGGTCTCCATAATCCGCCCCACCTTCTCTTCGTTGATCTCCTCATCACGATCAACAATCACAGCACCTGTAGCCGGGTCAAGCACCTGGCTGGCCGCCAGATAGCCGATGATACGCTTCTCAAAGGGAGGAAGCGACGAATCTCCAGTTTTGCGGAATATCCACACGCCGTCGGTAGTACCGCAGTCTATCTGCGTCACGATAACATCCTGAGCTACGTCAACCAACCGCCTTGTCAGGTAACCGCTGTCTGACGTCCTCAGAGCTGTATCCGTCAGCCCCTTGCGTCCACCATGGGTCGAGATGAAGTATTCCATGGGTGCCAGCCCATCACGGAGACTGGACTTAATGGGAAAATCTATGATCCGCCCGGAGGGATCGGTCATCAATCCACGCATGCCAGCCATCTGCCTGATCTGGGACATATTACCCTTGGCACCCGACGTGGCCATCATGTAGATGCTGCCGTAAGGATCCAGCGTCTCGGAGATATTCTGAGTAACCTTATCGGTGGCTTCCATCCAAACCTGAATCGAGCTTTCATACTTCTCGTCCTCAGTGATGAGGCCATGGTTGAACTGATCATCGATAAGGCTCATCTTCTCGTCGGCTTCCTGGAGCACTCTACGCTTTTCCGGAGGCTCCTCAATATCATTCATGGACACGGAGACGCCCGATTTCGTGGCATAGTCAAATCCCGCTCGCTTAAGCTTATCCAGGACACCTGCGGCACCCTCGTTGCCCAATACGCTGATGCAGTCAGACACCAACGCCCTTAGAGAGGCCTTGTCCGCGGTCTGATTGCGAAAGCGGAGTTGCGGAGGCAGGGCATCGTTGAACAGGATCCTGCCCACCGTAGTGTTTACTCTCCCTCCGTCCGAACTCAGCGACGGATCCTGCACGACGATCTCAGCACCAAGCTCGATCACTCCTAGCTCGTAAGCAAGCTTGGCTTCCTCACAACTGCTGAAGAGGCTGCCCTCTCCTTTCCCCCCCGGCTTAAGAAGCGTAAGATAATAGCAGCCCAGGACCATATCCAGCGTAGGTGTTGTGCCGGGCTCGCCGCTGCTGGGCAGCAGCATGTTGTTGGGGCTGAGCATATGCTCCCTGGCTTCCTTAACTGCAGCCCTGGACAACGGCACGTGCACTGCCATCTGGTCGCCGTCGAAATCGGCGCCGAAGGCGGTACAGACCAGGGGGTGCAACTGAAAGGCATCGCCATCGATTAACACTGGCTCGAAGGCCTGAATGCTCAGCCGGTGCAATGTAGGAGCACGATTAAGCAGCACAGGCCGTTCCTTGACCACCTCGTACAGGGCATCCCAGACCTCTGGGCTAGCTCTTTCTACCAACCGCCGGGCACTCTTGAGGTTGTTGGCATATCCGTTCTGGATGAGCTTGTGCATAACCGAAGGTTTAAGCAACTCCAGGGCGACATGACGGGGCAGGCCACACTGGTGAAGCTTGAGGTTGGGCCCGACAACGATGACGGAGCGGCCGCTGTAGTCCACCCGCTTGCCCAGGAGATTCTGTCGGAAACGCCCCTGCTTGCCCTTCAGAATGTCGGACAGGGATTTCAGGGCATGCTTATTGCCGGTGGTAACCGCGCGCCCCCTGCGCCCATTGTCGATCAGGGCATCAACGGCCTCCTGCAACATGCGCTTCTCATTCCGGATGATTATCTCCGGCGCGCCCAGCTTGATAAGACGACGGAGACGATTATTGCGGTTGATCACCCTGCGATAGAGGTCGTTGAGATCGCTAATAACAAAGCGCCCGCCATCCAACTGAACGATGGGACGAAGCGACGGAGGCAGCACAGGAAGCACAGTGAGTACCATCCACTCGGGCTTGTTCCCACTAAGCTTGAAACCCTCCACCAACTGCAGTCGCTGACTAACCCTCTTGCGATACCCTCCCGAGGTGGTACGAACCTGCTCGAGAAGCTTTTGATGCACGGCATCGAGATCAATCTGCTTCAGTATCTGTAGAATGGCCTCAGCTCCCATCCCTGTTTCGAACACCCCACCGTACTTCTCCTTAAGTCGCCTGCACTCCTCCTCGTTGAGCAACCGTAACGGCTTAAGGTCTCCGATCTCGCCAATGCCAGCCTTTAGCTCTTCCTGCAACACTCCCTTCTTCTCCATGAACGCAGCACGAAGCTGATTCACCTCTCTCACCTTCAGATCCTCTGCCAGGTCCTTGGCCTCCACCTCCTCAGTCTTCTTGTTGAGGTGTTCTCCCAGGTCCGCGGCCTTGCGAGCCATCTCCTCCTCGAGTTGACGAAGCCTCTTCTCTTTGGCTTCCTCGTCAACTGAGATGATGATATACCGGGCGAAGTATATGACGCCCTCCAGGTCTCGAGGTGATAGATCGAGCAGTAGCCCCACGCGACTGGGCACCAACTTGGCAAACCAGATGTGAGTGACCGGGGCAGCGAGTTCTATGTGTCCAGTTCGTTCGCGGCGTACGCCTGAATGAGCAACTTCAACGCCGCACTTATCGCAGATAAGTCCCTTATACCTGGCCTTCTTGTATTTGCCGCAGTGACATTCGAAGTCCTTGACCGGTCCGAAGATTTTCTCACAGAACAGGCCATCTCTCTCTGGCTTGAGAGTGCGGTAGTTAATAGTCTCGGCCTTGGTCACCTCACCGTGAGACCAGCTCCTGATCTGTTCAGAAGACGCCAGGCTGATCCGGACACCATTGATGCCGTCAAATTGAGACATTTTCCCCCTCGCTAAGCAGCTCAACGGCGAAACCCAAGCTACGCAACTCCATGAACAGAACCTTGGTGGATTCAGGAATGCCGAGTTGTTGAATATCCTCGCCCTTTACCAGCGATTCATAAGCTTTGGCCCTTCCCATCACATCGTCCGACTTGATGGTTAGCATCTCCTGAAGAGTGTGCGCAGCGCCATACGCCTCCAGGGCCCAGACCTCCATCTCGCCGAATCTCTGGCCACCAAACTGGGCCTTTCCTCCCAACGGCTGCTGGGTGATGAGCGAGTAAGGCCCGGTTGAGCGCGCATGCACCTTATCACCGACCAGATGGCTCAGCTTCATCATATACAGGCTGCCCACGGTCACCGGTTTGTCAAATGGCTGGCCGGTCCGTCCATCCCGCAGTTCCACTTTGCCGAAAACAGGAGAATAGACCCTGTGTTCTCTGTAGGCTTTCTGTGCCATCTGCTCCAGGTCTTCGTCACTCAACGATCTGAGAGAGTCAATATCATCTATGCCCAGCTCTTCAAGCCACAGACACAGCGAGGCCCTCCTGGCTACGCCCACCTGCTCTCCCTCCATCACCTCACCAGCATCAAAGCCCTGAGAGCTGAGCCACTCACTAACCCTCTCTAAATCGGTCACCGCACCACTCGAGTCCTCAGAGCCAAAGCTAACGGCGCCAGCCCTCCAGGCTATCCAGGTCTTGGCCAATTCGTCCTCGATGGTTATTGCATCGGCTCCATCAAAAATGGGATTGATAGCCCTGAAACCAAAGATCTTAGCTGCCCAACCCAGATGCGTCTCCATCACCTGTCCAATATTCATACGGGAGGGAACACCGAGAGGGTTGAGGACAATGTCCACAGGCGTGCCGTCAGGCAGGAACGGCATGTCCTCCTCGGGCACGATGATGGACACGACCCCCTTGTTGCCATGACGGCCTGACATCTTATCGCCCACTGAGAGCTTTCGTCTCTGCGCAACCCATACCTGAATCAGCTTGTTCACCCCGGCAGATAACTCATCCTTAGTCTCACGGGAGAAGACCTTGGTCCTGATTACCCTTCCCCATTCCCCTGATGGCATTCTCAGGGAGCTATCCTTAACCTCGCGCGTCTTCTCCCCAAATATGGCCCTCAGCAGCTTCTCTTCGGCGGACGGCTCAGTTTCGCCCTTCGGTGTTATCTTTCCTACCAGGATATCGTTGGGCTTCACCTCAGCTCCGATACGCACAATACCCACCTCATCGAGGTCGGCGAGGTTCTCCTCGCTCACATTGGGTATATCTCTGGTGATCTCCTCAGGTCCGAGCCTGGTATCGCGCTCCTCTATGTCATACTTCTCAATGTGAATCGAGGTATAGGCGTCCTCCTTCACCAGCTTTCTGCTGATGACGATGGCATCCTCGAAGTTGTATCCCTCCCAACTCATAAAAGCTACGATGGGGTTTTGTCCCAAGGCAAGATTGCCACCATCTAAGGAGAAGCTATCAACCAGCACCTGCCCTTTCTTGACCTTATCGCCCTTGCTGACAACAGGATGTTGAGTGACGCATGTGCCTTGATTCGTACGGACGAACTTCATCAGAGAGAAGGACTGTTCGTGGCCTCTCTTGTCCTTGATCGATATCGCCGAACTGGTGGCAGAGGTAACCACCCCATCGTAAGGGGCAAACATCGCCTGCCCGCTATACTTAGCCACCTCTCCCTCCATGCCCGTGCCCACTAAGGGACACTCGGGAAACAGCAACGGCACGGCCTGCCGCTGCATATTGCAGCCCATCAAGGCCCTGTTAGCATCATCATGCTCAAGGAAGGGGATAAGACAGGCGGCGATGCTGAACAGCTGCTTGGGAGAAACATCGATGAAATCTAACCTGTCCACGGATTCCTTGAAGTATCTTTCGCCCCTCTTGACCTCCACCTTGTCATAGACGAACTCGTTTCTGTCATTGAGCGGAGCATTGGCCTGAGCGATGGCGTATTGTCCTTCCTCGTCGGCGGCCAGATAGGCTATCTCCCCCGAAACATAGGGTACTACCTTTATGTCCCGAGCGGACAGAGCAGACAGCTTCTGAGCCAGCTCCTCCGTGACCGGAGTTCCAATCTCGGCCAGTAACGTGCCCTCGTCGTCCAGGATATCCTCCCCGGTTGTTCTCCCCACCAACTGCTCCACAGTATTAGCAACCTCGTGGGCCACTCTCAGATATGGCGTCTCTATGAAACCATATTCGTTTACCGAGGCGTAAGTCGCGAGCGAACCGATGAGACCGATGTTCGGTCCCTCGGGAGTTTCTATAGGACACATGCGTCCGTAATGCGAATGATGCACATCACGCACCTCAAATCCAGCCTGTTTTCTTGACAGGCCTCCCGGGCCCATGGCGGAAAGGCGCCGTTTGTGAGTCAGTTCAGCCAGCGGGTTGGTCTGGTCCATAAACTGAGATAGCTGGGACCGACCGAAGAATTCCCTGATAGCGACTGCTACAGGGCGAATGTTGATCAAGGCGGTAGGAGTTGCCGCCTCGGGGCCGAGAATGCTCATGCGCTCCTTGATAGCTCGCTCCAGCCTCAGCAGGCCCACACGAAACTGCTTCTGTATGAGAAAACCCACAGCCTGTGCCCTTCGATTGCCCAGATGATCAATGTCATCGGGAGCCTCCAGGCCGATGTTGACCGAGATGGTGCGGCGCGCTATCTGCACCAGGTCCTCAGGAGTCAGGCCTGTGCAGTCCCCCGGGATATTGAGGCCCAGCTTCTTGTTTAGCTTGTAGCGCCCGACCTTGCCCAGGCTATAGCGGCGAGGGTTGAACAGGAAGTTATTCAGCAGGGCCTGGGCGCTGCTGAGGCTGGGAGCCTCGCCTGAGGACAGCTTTCTGTAGATGTCGAACAGGGCGTCAGTCTTGTTCTTGACCAGGGGATCACGTTCTATCGTCGAGCGGACATAGGCGTGATCGGGAGAGTTGTCCACATCCTGGAACAGCTCATACAGCTCGTCATCTGTCGCATAGCCTATAGCTCGCAACAGAGTGGTGGCGGGTATCTTGCGCTTGCCGCTCACCTTTATCGAGATCACGTCCCGGTTGGAGGTATCGAAGTCCAGCCATGCCCCGTGCTCAGCAACAAGCTTGGCATATCCCAACTCCCGCCCGCTTGAGGGGTCCTTCTCCAGCGTGAAATAAACGCCGGGAAAACGAGTCAGCTGGTTGACGACCACCCGCTCTACCCCGGAGACGATGAAAGTGCCGGCATCGGTCATCAGGGGGAAGTCGCTGAAGTACAACTCCTGTTGCTTGATCTCGCCGGTCTCCTTCACCACCAACTGAGCCGTGACATGAACGGGGGCCGAATAGGTCAGGCCTCGTTCCAGGCATTCGGGTATAGAGTGGAGAGGCTCTCGAAACTCATAGTCAACGAAGCGTAATTCGAGCCTGGTGCCGGTGTAGTCCTGAATGGGGGAGATCTCCTGAAGAAGCTCCTTCAGGCCCTCTTCCTGAAACCAGCGGAAGGAATCCCGCTGAATCTTAACAAGATCAGGTATCTCCAAAGTCTCGCTCAGCTTGGCGAACGACTTCGGCACCTTATGTCTACGCATAGAGGAAGCGATCTTGATCTTTCCTAAAGCAGTATGTTGAAAACACTAGCCAGCGGAATCCAGGATCAGAGAGTCAAAACGGAACAGAGGCATAGCGAAAACTCATAAGTATAACATTGTTGTTTTGCCCTGTCAAACAAAACCGGCAATATTGTCGAAACTCCATGATAATGTCCTCTTATGGACTCGATAGAAATGTCCTCCAGTTTACCTCATTAGAAATGTCCTCTCCTCGGACTCATTAGA
>Ga0209498_1002838_pt1 | contig 10401 bp, 6 predicted proteins | sample WalLakDeSediment_FD_184131 | JGI IMG/M metagenome (GOLD analysis project Ga0209498, IMG submission 184131) | Lake sediment microbial communities from Walker lake, Nevada to study Microbial Dark Matter (Phase II) - Walker Lake 11/02/13 Deep... | ecosystem: Environmental > Aquatic > Freshwater >... | reverse complement strand
CATGCAGCAGGGTCGGTGCAGGCCCCGGCGCCAGCCGGTTCAGCGCTTCCACTGCGGCGGCAGACAGGAACGAGAAACGGAGGTGGTTGTCCGGGTAATCCTTGCCCCCCTCCCCGTACACCCCCGATCGATCGAAGTAATGGGCGTTCTCCACCAGGATGACCCTCGGTCCGTCCGTCCCCCTTGAGGCCTCCCACAATCGCCCGCTCTCGGTTTTGGGGCCCATTCCAACCTCGAACGGCTCTCCCAGGGGCTTCAGCCCGAAATCCCCATTCCGGACCGGTGGGTAAAGGGGGAGGATGACGGTGGTCTCGGAGCCCGAACGGCTCTGGAAGGTGGCGATTCCGCTGACGGCCTCTCCCAGACCCCCCGTGCGGATGTAGGGCCAGTACTCTGAGGTGAGATGGACGATGCGGGCAGACCGCGAATACCCGGGCTTTCTCTCAGGGAGGCTCGGGAGCCCTGCCGCGTCGACCCCGATCTCTTGAGCCATGGTGATTCTCCGTTGGGCCTTCAGGAGAGCGGATACGACTCTCTCGGACCTACCTCATGATCGGTGGATCATCCCCCTCCAGGGTGCCTTCGAAGGAGGGAACGTAGGCCTGCTCGGTGTACTCCCTGACCATTCTGGCGGCCGTAAATCGGCTGCCGGCCTCCAGCAAGGCGTGTTTCATCCTCAGGAGCCATCCCCGTGACAGACCATCCCTGTCCCTTTCGTAGAAGAGGGGCACCACCTCACGCTCCAACATCGTGTAGAGGTTCTCCGCGTCGGCGGAGTCGGGATCGGGATACCCGGTGCTGACGGGAAGCGCCCATCCGTTCAGCCCGGTATAGCCTTCGGCCCACCAACCGTCCAGGGTGCTCAACTGTGGGATGGCGTTCAAGGCTGCCTTCATTCCGCTGGTCCCCGAAGCCTCCATGGGTATGGCGGGAAGGTTCAGCCAGAGGTCAACTCCCGGGAGGAGGCGATCGGCAGAGTTCAGATCGTAGTCCTGGAGGAAAGCGATGCGCCCCTCAAAACGGGGGTCCCGGGTGTAGGAATAGACCCGTTGGAGCATCCTCTTTCCCTCCTCGTCGGCGGGGTGGGCCTTGCCGGCAAAGATGAACTGGACCGGGCGCCAAGGATTCGTGAGAAGCTTCAAAAGACGCTGCTCGTCCCTGAAGATCAGATCGGCCCGCTTGTAGGTGGCGAAGCGGCGAGCGAAGCCGATGGTGAGGACCGAATGGTTCAGGAGCGTCCCTGCCCCCACCAGGTCCATGGCCTCTTCTTTCTTCTCCCGCCACTGTTTGCGGGCCTTCTCCCGAATGAAGCTGAAGAGGTAGCCCTTGAGTTGCCGGTGCGCATCGCAGAGGGCGTGATCGTCCAGATTCAGGACACCCTCCCAGAACTCCCTGTCGCTCATCTTTTCGGCCCAGCTCGGGCCCAGGTGTTCGTCCAGCAGGTCCATCATCCTCCAAGCCATCCACGACGAGAGATGGACCCCGTTGGTGATGTGGAAGATGGGAACGTCCTTCGCCTTCCTTCCCGGCCAGAGCTTGGCCCAGTTCTGACGGGTCACCCGGCCATGCTTCTCCGAAACCGCGTTCACATACCGGGACAGATGCATGCCGCAGGCCGTCATGTGAAAGGTGTTGTGGTCGATCCCGGGATGTTCGCCGAAGGAGAGGAAGGTCTCCCTGTCGATACCGGGAGTCTTCCAGTAGTGGCCAAGGGTGTGTTCCACCTGTTCGATACTGAAGGTGTCGTGTCCGGCCGGCACCGGAGTGTGGGTGGTGAACACCCCGTTAGCCCGCACCCTGGCCACCACCTCGTCCAGGGGCAACCCCTGCTCCAGGAATTCCCGGACCCGCTCCACCATCATGAAGGCTGCGTGACCCTCGTTGGCGTGCCAGACGTCGGGGTTGAGGCCTATGGCCCGGAGGACCCTGACACCCCCCACTCCCAGGATCCACTCCTGGCAGAGCCGGGCCTCGTGTCCCCCCTGGTAAAGCTTCTGGGTGAGATCCCGGTCTTCGGGCTGGTTCTCGGGTAGGTTGGAGTCCAGCAGGATGATGGTCGTGCGACCCACCACCATCTTCCATGCGCCGATGTGGAGGGTGCGACCATAGAGCGTAACCGTGGCGAGGGAACGCTCGTCGCCGGAGCTCAGGATGGGCTCCAGCGGGGTGATGAGGGGGTCGAACTGGCCCTCGTTGTCCACCTGCCAGCCCTCCGGCGTCAAGTACTGGTCGAAGTACCCCTTCAGATAGAGGAGCCCGACCCCAACCAGCGGTACGCCCAGATCGGAGGCCGCCTTGCAGTGGTCTCCCGCAAGGACGCCTAATCCCCCGGAATAGATGGGCACCGACGTGTGGATGCCGAACTCGGCGCAGAAGTAGGCGATGAGCTTGCCCTGGAAATCAGGGTGGTTCGAGGCGAACCAGGTTCCCGAGCTGGTCTCCTCCCGGGCAGCCGCCTCCAGAACCCTCCAATAGCGCTGGAGGAATTCCGGGTCCCGAGCGCATGCGGCGAGCCTGGCCGGATCGGCCCGGCGGAGGACCTCGATGGGGTTCCTTCCCGAGAGGTGGTAGAGAATCGGGTCGATTTCCCAGAAGAGCTCCCGGGCGTGCCGGTTCCAGCGCCAGGAGAAGTTCAGGGCGATGCCGGCCAAGCCCTCAATCGGCTCCGGCAGATACGGGATCTTTGTTGATTCTGTTTTCATACGCTATGGAGTGAGGGTCTCGTCAGGCCCGGGAACCCGGGCCCGAGCCCGGATGTGAATCCACAAGGTTACGGCGTAGCGTCCCCTCCAGCCAGGGACATTCCGAAAGGGCCACCGCACAGCGCCCCCTCCGGCCATGAACCTTCCGAAACGAACAGACTCCCGAATCGCTGGCGATGCCGGGAGTCCTGCTTGGTCACTGGGCTCTCTCCAATGTCGAGAGCGAAAGCTCCGGCGGCAGGACTCGAACCTGCGACCCGACGGTTAACAGCCGTCTGCTCTACCAACTGAGCTACGCCGGAAAGTCTTACCCGGAGAGGAAAAAAAACTACCCAGGGGGGGAGAAGGTGTCAACCAGGAGGTCGGGTGGATGCTCCCCATTTTTTGGCGCCCCCACGGGAAGGGGCTGAAATTCGGGGCCGCCGCCAGCAGCCCACCGGTCCCGACCCAGGCTCCCGGGGTTCGAGTCCCCGTCTCCAGGCTCCGGGCTCCGGTTCTCCGTCTCCAGGCTCCGGGGTCCGGAGAGACGGTAAGTGAGCGATTCTACCCTCCAATCCGGCTGGCACGCACTTACCGGCAATAATCGACGGTAAGTGAGCGATGGCGAAGAGGGCCGGGGACGCCAACTCACTTACCGGTAATAATCACCTACAAGTGCAACCCCGCCATGAGAGGCAGCAGATTCTTCCACCTACCGTCTCTCGCCGCTCCTCCCTGCCCTTGCCCACAACGCTTTGTGCCTCTCAAGTCAGGGGCCCTGAGTCCCTCATCTTGGAGATGTCGTGGGAGGTGGATCCCTTTTGATTAGCCGATGCACCGCAGGGCTTATATCGTGGGCGCCTTCCCACAGCTCCAGGAAGCGGAGGTGTGCCCGGCGGGCTCCTTCGGGGCCGAATCGCGCTGCCCAGGCCGGTCCGCGGTGGGGGAATGGTCGGCGAAACCAGTGGAGGCCCAGGAGGAGTGTGTGGGGGCCCTGATCTCCTGAGAACACGGAGAAGTCCGGGGACCAGCCTCCCAGGGGGGCCGAGCGGATCTCCATCCTTCCCTCCTCCAATAGGCCCAGCACCGTCATCAGATTGTGCTGTTTCGCCGGGTCCTTGAGAAGACCATAGGCCTCTTCCTCCACGGTCCGGGCGTTCACCTCTGCCACAAGGATGCGAAGGTTACCGAGTCCTTTCACTTCCTCGGCGGTGAGGTCCACTGCTCCCAGTCGTATGCGGAGGACTGCCGCCTCAACCGTTCGGCTCCCGCGTAGGGCGCTGCCGAAAGCGGCCCTGAACGCGATGGTGCCGCGTTCATCCATTAGACAGGGTGAGGAGTCCCGGAAGGCATCTGACATGGTTGAAGAATGGCCGGGACTGGGGGGCGGAAGAATGGGCACAGGGGACAGGTCTGGCCTTTCCCTCCGACCTCTCCTGCAACGCCGACTGTGGCCGGGCCTCCGGTTCTCTACGTGGCTCCCGAGCCGCCCGGCCTCCGCGGCAAATGGGAACTCTCGTCCTTGGCGGCTCCACCGGGGGGCACCAGGAGCTCCACCTGAGCCCTGTCCCGGGCCGGCACCTCATGACACCTGCGGCACCGCGCCTCGTAGCTCTCCGACCCACCCACCTGTATGGTCGGTCCCTCGGCGGGTGCCGGACGGCCGTCAATGAGGCGCTGGTTCCGGGTGGCCAGGTCCCCACACCGTACGCAGATGGCGTGAAGCTTGTCGATCTTCTCGGCCACGGCCAGCAGCTCCGGGACGGGACCGAAGGGCTCTCCCCGGAAGTCCATATCCGTGCCCGCCACGATGACCCGGATCCTCCTGTTCGCCAGGGCGTTGGCGACGTTGACGACCCCCCTATCCAGGAACTGAGCCTCATCAATGGCCACAACCTGGGTGGATTCCAGGACGGCCTCGGCGATCTGCAGGGATGTGGAAACCGGTATGGCCTGGGTGCTGTGCCCGTCGTGGGACGTGACGTTGAACACGCTCCCGTACCGGTCGTCCAGATGGGACTTGAACACCTGGACTCGCTTCCGGGCGATGAGAGCACGCCTGACCCTGCGGAGGAGCTCCTCGCTCTTTCCGCTGAACATCACGCCGGAGATGACTTCGATCCAACCGTCCTGGGCGCCGTGGTACATGGAGTTTGGGTGCAGAAGTTTGACGGTCCAGGAGAGCGCGTCGGCTGCCTGGTGATGGACCTACGGGCAAGTCTACCGAGAGCCTCCAGGGCTGTCCAGACAGCTGAACCTTCTCTAGCTTCGGCGTGTGTCCGGGACCGGTCCTCGCCTGGTGTCTGTGGAGAGAGGCTGGACCCTCCTGGAATTGGAAGCGGCTCCGGACGGGAGACGACGGCTGTCATGACCGCCACCGCAAAGAGTCCCCTCCTGGGGTTCTCCCTGGCCCTTACACTGGTGCTGGTGCCGTTGCTGGGTTGCCGAGAGGAGAGTCAGGGGGAGCGCCCCACTCTGGTGGTGTTGGTAGTGGTCGACCAACTCCGGGGGGACCTCTTGGAACGCTACGACTCCGAGTTCGCCGGAGGGATCAGGCGCCTCCTGGACAAGGGATTCCGGTTCACGAATGCCACCCACGACCACGGGAAGGCTTCGACAGCCGCCGGCCATGCTGCCATCGCCACGGGTGTCTATCCGTCTCGGAGTGGTATGGTGGGAAGCGAGTGGCTGGAAAACACTCCCAACGGATGGCGGTCCGTCCATGCCGCAGAAGACACCCTGACCCATGTCCTGGGCCTCCCGGCCCTTCCGGGGCGTTCGCCCCGTAACCTTCTGCGGGAGGGGTTGGCAGATTGGATCGTTGCAACCGATTCCAGCGCCTTGGTGTTTTCGGCCTCCCGGAAGTCTCAAGCCGCCATCATCCTTGCTGGGAAGACCGTTGGGCAAGTCTACTGGATCACGGAAAATGAGGGGCGCTTCGCCACGTCAACCTTCTACGCCGACGCCTATCCTGCCTGGATCGATCGGTTCAATCGGGAGGCCATGCCCCGAATCTTTGGGGACTCGGTCTGGGAGCAGACCATGCCAGCCAATGCTCGTTCCCTTACCCGAAGAGACACGGTGGAGTATGAGGGAGACGGAGTCCACACCTTCTTCCCTCACCGATTTCATGAAGAAGTCCGGGATCCGGATCGTCCAGGGGCCCAGAACCGCTGGGCCTATCGACAGATCTATCCCGATGCGGCAGTAGCTGAGATCGCCATGGAGGCTGTCCGAGTCCTGGGGCTGGGTCGGGACGACGTTCCCGACTTCCTGGCCCTCTCCTTCTCCCAGACTGACGCTGTGGGCAGCACCTACGGTCCCTTGAGCCGTGAACAGCTGCAAAACCTCCTGCACCTGGACCGAGTCCTGGGGGATCTCATGACCTTCCTGGACCAGACGGTGGGCGACGGAAGGTGGGTCATGGCTTTCACTGCGGACCACGGGGTCCTCACCGTTCCAGAGTATCTCCAGGAGGAAGGCCTCGACGGGTCCCGGGCCACGCAGGAGCAGCTGTCCGTCTTGCGAGGGACCTTCGACGCTTTCCGGGAGGATGAGGGAGAGCCGGTGGAGGTGGCAGAGTCTCTGGCAGACTCTCTGCGGAAGCTCCCTTTCGTAGCCGACGCCCTTACCCTGCCGGAGCTCACAAGCGGTCCGCCGGCGGACTCCTTCGTGGCTCTCATGCGAAACTCCCACCATCCCGATCGTTGGATCGGGGGCTGGGGGAGCCAGGGTTCCGGCGTTGTGTTCCGGTTCATCGAGAGCTTTCTGTCGGACCCTTCCTCATTGGGAACGGCCTACGGAAGTCCGTACCACTATGACCGACACGTGCCCATGATCTTCTTCGGCGGGGGTGTCCAGTCGGGTGTGTGCGAAGATCCGGTCCGGACGGTCGACGTCGCTCCCACCCTCGCTCGTCTGGCGGGAATCGCCATCCCGACCGATCTTGATGGGAGGGCTCTCTTCCAATGATAGGGAGCGATGGTCCAGGAAAGTCTGAAATAATCCAACGATCGCGCCGCTTGGGGGGTCGATGGCCCGCACCGCCATCGTAATTGGAAGAACTCTTTCTTGACACGAGGCCCGGAGTGTTGCATTAGTATGTCGGAGAGTCGTAAACATTTGATTACTGTCCCTGGGTGCCACGAGCGAAACAAGGACCAGGGTAGGGGAATCGACAACAACTCGGGGCTTACACCTGCACCCACGGGACCGGTGTCCCCTCAGCGCGCCGCGGGGCGGCGACAGGTTCGCTAGTGCCTCTTCAACCCAATGGAGTGCATTCCGAACAGGGTTGGACCATCCAACGAGCTGAGGAGCTCTTGGGGTCTCTACCGAGCGTCATCTCTGTGCGTGTAGTGGCTCGTCCCGGTGGAAAGATTGAAGAGATTCATCTCCTGACGACAACGGAGGTTTCGGCGAAGCAGACGGTGAGGAACGTGGAATCGGCCCTGAAGGCCCAGTTCCATCTTGAGGTGGATCATAGGAAGATCTCGGTGGCGCAGAGTTCTGATCCGCCGCCGCAAAGGAAGCAGCCTGACAGGCGAGCGCCCGTGCTGATCGAAAAGTTTGCGCCAAGTACCGAGCCCAGGATTCTGTTCCGGCGGCACCAGGTGGAGATGGGACGGGCGCATGCGGTGAAAGTCGCCGTCTGCCTGGAGTGGACCGGAGGGGAGTATGTAGGGGAAGCGGTGGGCACGGAGTCGTCCCACTCCCGCCTGGAGACGGCCGTCAGGGCCACCCTGGCAGCCACCCAGAAGATCCTGGCTACCCTGCGAAATGGAGCGCCCGATGAGGATGTCGCTCTCGGGCTCGACGGTGTGAAGGTCGTTGAGGCATTCGACAGGAATTACGTCCTGGTGGGAGTGAACGCGATCCACGATAGGGAGATCGCTTCCCTGGCTGGAGCCTCGGTCGTGGCGCACACGCTTGACCGAGCAGCAATCCTGGCCACCCTTCAGGCTACCGATCGATGGGTTCGCGGGCGCATCTGAGCCCGCACTGGAAGAACGTTTAGAAGGACAGGGTCTTAGAACCTATTACCAAGGAGATACCCCCTCGGCCCACCAGAGCGGAGCGTGAGCGGAAAAGCGGAGCGCAGCAGCTTCAAGTAAACCCGGAAGCTGACTCCAATGACGAAGGGAGGATCTGCGCATGTTCGCGAATATTTTCGAGTTTTTCGGAATGCTTTTCACGCTGACACGCGGTGTCACTGGCTGGTAAGAACTGAGTGTGGGTCGGGGGGGTCCTCACATGTACAAGCGAGCGATCAAATACTACGTGGGCTTCACCGCTCTCTTGGCGTTGGGAGCTTTGTTGGTCCAGGATTGGTCCGTATTCGCTGACTTCCCAGCAAGGGATGTAGGCGGCTTTTTAGTTCTCCTCACCCTCGGTCTCCTTGCAGAATCCCGCACGCTGCCGATAACCGTCGGGAAGAGAACTGGAAGCACCTCGTCGATCATATTCGTTCCTATTCTCTCATCCGTTCTTCTTTTTGGCCCGGCCCCGACGGTCTTGCTCATGGGTGTGACCGGGTTCGTTGGAGAGTTCTTTGTTCGGAAGAAGGAGGCTCTAAGGGCTCTCTTCAACACCTCGCAATATATCATTGCTTCGGCAGCCGCAGGGTTTGCGTTCTCATTCAAGGGCATAGGCCTTGTTCCTGCGGGGGTCAACTTCAATGAAGTGGCTGGCTCCCAGACTCTCGCCTTCTTGTCATTCTGGATTGTCTTCGTGGTGCTCAACAACTCGGCCGTTGCCGTTGCCGTGGCGTTGAGCGAGGGGACCAAACTCAGAAAGGTCTGGTTGAGGATTGTAGGGCGATCAGGGACGAATCTCACCTATGACATTTTAGTCAGCCCTTTCGCTTTTGCGGTCGCACTTCTATACCAAGAGTTGAGTTTCATAGGCCTGCTGATTGCTGTTCTTCCCCTTCTATTCATCAGATACGCATACTCATCGATCGTGGAGTTGCAGCAGGCCAACCGAGACCTATTGACTGCGCTGGTTAAGGCAATCGAAACAAGAGACCCATACACTTCCGGTCATTCTCTGCGGGTTGCGTCACTTGCAGTACGCATTGCGGATTCGATAGGACTGTCCCTCAAGAAGCAGAGGGAAGTAGAAACCGCAGCGCTCCTGCATGACATTGGCAAGATCGAGTCGTCCTACACGGAAATTCTGGTTAAGCCCTCGGGTCTCACCATGAAGGAGAGGGAGGTAATCGAATCGCACGTGCTGAAGGGAGTGGCAGTTCTCGAGCAGTTGTCATCTTTCTCTCCCGACGTGGTCAGCGCGGTAAGGGGCCACCACGAGAGGGTCGATGGCAAGGGTTACCCCGATGGATTGAAAGGGGACCAGATCCCGCTCACCGCTAGGATTATCAAGGTGTGTGATGCGATTGACGCGATGCTTTCGGACAGATCGTATCGAAGGGCCTTGAGCCTGGAACAGGTTCGGGAACAGTTGGTGATTTACAGTGGGATTCAATTTGATCTGCAGGTGGTGAAGGCCGCGATCGAGGGTGATGTTCTTGAAGCGCACCAAGCAGAAATATGGCTTGCCAAGGGCGACCAGACACCTGAGGTGCCGAGAAGTGAGCCAGTCTCTCAACTAGAGGTCTCCCTTACCTGAACTCATTCGGGCTTCGGGCCCGCGTCCCTGGCGAAATGAGCCTCAGCAATTGTGTGACTCTTTCGGACATACCCAACTCCGCAGCAACAGAGAGGGTCCTCTCTGCAATTTGCTTTGCTTTCCCCGGATCCATCTTCTTCCACATCTGAGCTCTCACAATCGAAAGCTTGATCCAAGCCGTGACGAGTCGTGGCCTAACATCTTTGGCTACCTCGGCCAGAAGTCTGTTGGCTGATTCCCAATCTCCGCGTTTATTTAGCATGCTTGCTTTGAAAGAGACGACGACGAACGGATCAAAAGTCCAGGGGCGAGGAATCGGGTGCAAATCAGCCTCTCGCTGCCTGGCCTCAGCAAGATCTCCTCTTCTAAGTGCGCAGAGACCGAGCCCCGCGTTGATGATGGTCCTAGACGATTCTGGAGAAGAGGCGCTGAGGCAACTCTGGGCTCGCGAATAATGCTGGCCCGCTGCTACGAGATCATGGCTAGCCAGGGAGAGTTCGCCTCTGTTGAGGAACAGCGTCACGTGGGCTTGAATTGCCTTCGTGCCATTGATCACTTGTTCGGCTGATTCGAAGGCAATCTGTGCTGCGTCGAGTTCGCCAGCTTCGAGAAGGCCCACTGCCTTGTTGAGCCGCACGAAGAACTTGAGAATTAAGTCTCCCGTTCTCAGAAGGCGAGGCTCTGCAAGCGCAAAGGCCTCCAACCCCTCCTGCGATCCGAGCCTGCCCTGGTAGAGAAGGGCGACAATCAAACGGTTCAGGGCGTGAAGCTGCAGGTCAGAGTCCAGAGTCTCCAGCGAGATTGATACTGCCTCGCGAGCCGCGGTTAATGCCTCTTCAGGGGACCCATAATAGACGTTAAGTGCGAGTATTGATCGAGCCTTGCACCTAGCGTCTGGGCCTCCAAGATCGGCGCACATCCTTGCCTCTTGGAGGACGTTCTGGACTCCCGCAATGTCCCCTCGATGATCCCGACGATGGATCTCCACATCCAAGGCATCTTGGAACGTCTCCCAACCTGCATTCTTGATGGCCTCCCCCTTCAATCGCTGCAACTCTTCGAGGCAGTCCTGATGGGGGATCTGTCCGTT
>Ga0209498_1002836_pt1 | contig 10409 bp, 7 predicted proteins | sample WalLakDeSediment_FD_184131 | JGI IMG/M metagenome (GOLD analysis project Ga0209498, IMG submission 184131) | Lake sediment microbial communities from Walker lake, Nevada to study Microbial Dark Matter (Phase II) - Walker Lake 11/02/13 Deep... | ecosystem: Environmental > Aquatic > Freshwater >... | reverse complement strand
GAGGTGGGAGGGTCAGGCGCCAGGAGGGTTGGGGGTCCGGTCGGTCAGGCGCCCGGAGGCTCGGGCTCCGAAGCGTCGGGCTCGGAGAGGTCGAGCTCCGGGGGGTCGGGCGATGTATCGGGCGATGTATCGGGCGATTCGGCACGAACGCCGGAGATCATGTCCAGGCCGAGGATCCGCTCACGCGTGAGGAGGCGGTGGACCTCGACCTCTCGGGCCATGGCCTCCCGGACCCCGCGCCAACCCCACCGGCGCCACGCGCGCCGGAGGATGCCGAGCTTTTCGGTCAGGGTGAAGAGTTCGGCAAAATCGGGAAAGGGCTTGTGCGACTCGCCCCGGAAGGAGGTCTCGGCGTCGGTCCAGGCCTCGGTGTGGAGCCGCTCCACGCCGGCGGCCCGGAGGATCTTCTTCACCTCCATCGTCATGAGCGGATGCGCCCCCAGATGGCGAGCCAGCACCTCCCGTCGGTCCGGGTCCACCGGGGCCCGCCAGACGAGCTGGACGAGCACCACCCGCCCGCCCGGGCGAACCACGCGGACCACCTCGCGGATGGCGGCCGCCGGGTCGGCCCGGGCCGTGAGTCCGAGTTCAGCCATCGCCACATCGAAGACCCCGGCCCGGTAGGGGAGGGCGTCCATGGGCGCCTGCTGGACCTGCATCCGGGCCGCGAGCCCCTCGGCCCGGGCCCGGGCCTCGACCCGCTCCACGAGAACGGGATCCTCGTCGGCACCCGAGCCCTGCACCCCGAACTCCCGAACGAAGTACTCAAGGGTGACACCGGACCCGCAGGCCGCCACCAGCACCTCCTGCCCCTCCGACATCCCGGTGAGGAGCGCGACCCGGCGGTAGAGGTCACGTCCCCCGGGCGGGAAGAGGGGCCGGGGACTGAGACGGACGAGGTCGAGCATCGACGGGCCGGTCCACGCGGCCGGGGGGTCCGGCGTTCCGCGGCGCGGCTCATCCTGCGACGATGTCATGAGGTGGGGAGTCCCGAAGCCGCGGCTCAATACACGGGGTCTTCGGAGAACTCCAGGTCCCGGATGGCCTCCTTCAGGCGCTCCTCTTCCGCATCCGAGGGGAGGGGGGCGCCGGATGGATCTTCACCCACCTCGCTCCCGACGGAGACGGCGGCTCCCTCGAGGACCGCTCCCGTCCGCCGGGCGGTGAAACTCCGGAGCGCCCAGCCCACGACGCCCAGGCCCATCAGGAGGGCGAGCGGGGGAAAAAGCCAGGCCAGGAGGCCAGCCCCACTCCGCTTCGGCACGGCCCGGTACTCCTCCCCATGGTTCCCCAGCATCCACGCTTCCAGCGCGTCGGCGTTCCACCCCTGCATAGCCAGGGCCTGGAGGGAGTCACGGAGCGCCAGGGACTCGGCCGCCGGACACTGCGAGAGCATGAACCCCGGACAGAAGGGGGAAAGAAGACGGGCAATCGCCCTGTCGGCCTCGGGATGCGGACGGAAGGTACCGTCCACGCCCTCCGGAATCTGGGCGCCGAGGGCGGGGACCAGGAGGAGGATCGCAAGGAAGGCAAGAAGGGTGATTCGTGACGGCATCGGGGTCCCCCTGGCGCAGGTTCGGCACGCGGGAATCCGGAAAGCGGGGGTCCGGAGGGATCGGTTCCTGAACTGGAAGATGGCGGGGATGCTGGGCAGGCTCAAGGTTCGAGAGGATCGGGGAGTCGGGCCAGGGCCCTCAGGGTGGCCACGGTGGCCTGCCCCGTGCGCCGCGGATCGTACCCCCCTTCGAGGACCGCGACCACCCGCCCCCGGCACGCCGCATCGGCCCAGCGGAGGAGTCGGCGCGTGAGGGCATGGAAGTCGGAGGGCTCGAGCCGGAACCCCCCGAGGGGGTCGCCCTGCAGGGCGTCGAACCCGGCCGAAACGAGGATGAAGTCCGGGGCGAACTCGGTGGCCGCCGCGTCCAGCGCCCGGTCCAGGGCGTGAATCAGGGCCGGGCCGTCGGTCCCCGGGGGGAGCGGGACGTTCCGGGTGGTCCCTTCTCCCGGTCCAGCCCCCCGCTCCGATGCGCTTCCCGTTCCGGGGAAGAAGGGAGACTGATGCAGGGAGAGGTAGTACACCGTGGGGTCGTCGTAGAAGATCTCCTGGGTCCCGTTGCCGTGGTGCACGTCCCAGTCCACGATGGCGATCCGGCGCGCCCTCCCCGTCGCCTGCAGATGGCGCGCCGCCACCGCCACGTGGTTCACGAGGCAGAAGCCCATGGCCCGGTCCTCCGAGGCATGGTGCCCCGGGGGACGCGTGGCGGCGAAGCCGGTGCGGAAGCGACCGTCGGCCACGGCTTCCACGGCCTCCAGGGCCGCCCCGGCACTCCCGGCCACGGCCTCCCAGGAGGCGGCGGAAACGGGTGTCTCGGGGGCGAACTCGAGCACCCGGTCCTCGTGTTCTGCCTCCGCCACCCGGGCGCGGATGCGCGCCAGGTACGGCGCCGGGTGCACCCGCTCCAGTTCCCTGGTGGTGGCTGCACGGGGCTCCAGCGCCTCCACGTGCCCGTGAAGAGTCAGCAGGTCCTTCCCCACGGCAGAGGCCAGGGACCGGAGCCGTCCCTGATGCTCCGGGTGGCCCCACCCCGTGTCGTGGAGGGAGGCGGCGGCATGCATCCAGAAGCCGGTGGCCACCCCCGAACCCATGGTGGCGTCGACGCCCGGGGCGCCGGGCTCCGGAACACCATCCTCCGGGTCACCACGGGTCGGAAACGTCACCTCGACGCCCCGGCGGCCGGGACCCCCTGCATCCGGGCCCACTCCTGGAGCGAACGCACCATGGGCGTCTCGGTCCGCAGCGCCTCGATGGCCGCGCAGGCGGCGGCGGTGGCCGACAGGGTCGTCAGGTACGGCACCTTGAAGGCGATGGCCGCCCGGCGCATGGCGTAATCATCGTACTGGGACTTCTTCCCCAGGGGGGTGTTCACCAGGAGGTCGACCTCCCCGCTCACGATGGCGTCCCCGATGTCGGGCCGCCCTTCATTGATCTTGAAGATGGGCTCCGAAGGGATGCCACGGGCCGAGAGGTAGGCGTGGGTCCCGGTGGTAGCCCGAATCCGGAAGCCCATGGCCACGAAGCGCTCCACCAGGGGAGCTACCGCGGCCTTGTCGCTGTCGATCACCGTCACCACCAGCGTCCCGCCCTCGCGGGGGAGGTGGTTTCCGGCCGAGGCCTGGGCCTTGGCGTAGGCCATGCCCAGCGTGGTGTCGAAGCCCATGGCCTCCCCGGTGGAGCGCATCTCCGGCCCGAGTATCGTGTCCACGTCGAAACGGTTGAAGGGGAGCACCGCCTCCTTCACCGCCACCCCCGGCGTCCGGGGCTCCGTGGGGATCCCCAGGTCGGCCAGTCTTTCCCCGGCCATGATCCGGGCCGCCGCCCGGGAAAGGGGCACCCCGGTGGCCTTGGAGACGAAGGGCACGGTGCGCGAGGCCCGGGGATTCACCTCCAGCACCTGGACGACCCCGTCCTTGATGGCGAACTGCACGTTCAGGAGTCCCACCACACCCAGCTCCAGGGCAAAGGCCCGGGTGAGCTCCCGGATCCGGGCGGCCTCGGCCTCGCCCAGCCGGTACGGAGGAAGCACGCACGCCGAGTCGCCGGAGTGGACCCCGGCTTCCTCGATGTGCTGCATGATCCCTCCGATGATGACGTCGGTCCCGTCGGAGAGGGCGTCCACATCCGCCTCGAAGGCGTCCTCGAGGAACCGGTCGATGAGGACCGGGTGATCCGGCGAGGCCTCGATGGCGCGGGTGAAGTACTCCTCCAGCGTGGAGGCGTCGTAGACGATCTCCATCCCGCGTCCGCCCAGCACGTACGAGGGCCGAACGAGCACCGGGTACCCGATGCGGTCCGCTACCTCCCGGGCCTCTTCCAGCGAGGTGGCGGTGCCGTTGGCCGGGACCGGGGCCCCGATGATCCGGCAGACTTCCTCGAACCGCTTCCGGTCCTCGGCCCGGTCGATGGCATCCACCGAGGTGCCGAGAATCTTCACCCCCTCGGCCTCGAGCCCCCGGGCCAGGTTCAGGGGGGTCTGCCCGCCCAGCTGGACGATCACGCCCCGGGGCTGTTCCCGGTGAAGAACCTCCAGGACGTCCTCCAGGGTCAGCGGCTCGAAGTAGAGGCGGTCCGCCACGTCGAAGTCGGTGGAAACGGTCTCGGGGTTCGAGTTGATCATGATGGTCTCGTACCCCGCCTCCCGCAGCGCCAGGACCGCCTGAACGCAGCAGTAGTCGAACTCGATCCCCTGCCCGATCCGGTTCGGGCCGCTCCCCAGGATCACGATCTTCTCGCGGTCCGAGGGACGCACCTCGTCCTCCGACTCGTAGGAGGAGTAGTAGTAGGGCGTCTCGGCGGGGAACTCGCCGGCACAGGTGTCCACCACATTGAAGACCGGGCGGATTCCCAGGGCGTGCCGGCGGCGGCGCACCTCCGCCTCCGATTCTCCGCGCAGGAGGGCGAGCTGACGGTCCGAGAAGCCGGCGCGCTTCATCCGGTGAAGGGTGTCCCGGGCCTCGGCCTCCCCCGGCGCATCCCCGGAAGGGAGAGCCGTGTAGTCGAGCTCCATTTCCACGATCTCGGCCAGCTGGTCCAGGAACCACGGGTCGATGTAGGTGGCCCGATGGATCTGCTCCAGCGAGGGCGGCTCACCGGTGGGGAGCGCGGCCCCGACAGCCCCCGCCGCGGCCCCGGTGGCCTCCTGGGCCCCTTCTCCCGACCCCTGGGCCCGCTCCCAGGCCAGGCGCATCCCGATGGCCCGCTTGAGCTGGAAGACGCGCTCGGCCGTGGGCCGGCGCAGCGCAGCCAGCATGGACTGAGGATCGTCGGCCACCATGCCGTCGGCCTCCAGCGTGGGCCCCTGGGTCCACCCGGGCCGGCCGATCTCCAGGCCGCGCAGGCCCTTCTGCCAGGCCGCCTTGAAGGTGCGTCCGATGGCCATGGTTTCGCCCACGGCCTTCATCTGCACCCCAAGGGTGGGGTCGGCGTCGCGGAACTTCTCGAAGGCGAAACGGGGGAACTTGGTCACCACGTAGTCCAGCACCGGCTCGAACGAGGCGGGGGTGGTCTTCGTGATGTCGTTGGGAAGCTCGTGAAGGCGGTAGCCCACGGCGAGCTTGGCCCCCACCCGGGCAATGGGGAAGCCGGTGGCCTTGGAGGCCAGCGCCGAGGAGCGGGACACCCGGGGGTTCATCTCGATGACCAGGAGTTCGCCGGTCTCGGGGCTCACGGCGAACTGGATGTTGCAGCCGCCGGCCTCCACCCCGATCTCCCGGATGATGGCAATGGCGGCATCACGCATCCGCTGGTACTCGACATCGGAAAGGGTCTGGGCGGGGGCCACCGTGATGGAGTCCCCGGTGTGGACCCCCATGGCGTCGAAATTCTCGATGGAGCAGATGATGATGACGTTGTCGTCGCCGTCCCGGACCACCTCGAGTTCGTACTCCTTCCACCCGATGACGGAGCGGTCGATGAGGACCTCGGTGGTGGGCGAGGCGTCGAGCCCCTTCTTCACCGCCGCCTCGAACTCCTGGCGGTTGTAGGCGATTCCGCCGCCGGTGCCTCCCATGGTGAACGAGGGCCGTATGATGGCCGGGAATCCCGTCTCCTCCACGATGGACAGCGCCTCGTCCACGGTGTGGGCGAAGCCGCCGGTGGGAACCTCGAGGCCGATGCGGGCCATGGCCTCGGCAAAGGCCTCGCGGTCCTCCGCCATCTCGATGGAGCGGGCATTGGCCCCGATGAGCTCCACCCCGTACTTCTCCAGGGTGCCGTCCGCGGACAGCTCCATGGCAATGGTCAGGGCCGTCTGCCCCCCCATGGTGGGGAGGAGGGCGTCGGGGCGTTCCTTCTCGATGACCCTGGCCACCCACTCGGCGGTGAGGGGCTCGATGTACGTCCGGTCCGCCAGCTCCGGGTCCGTCATGATGGTGGCGGGATTGGAGTTCACCAGGATCACCCGGTACCCCTCCTCCTTCAGGGCCCGGACCGCCTGGGTCCCCGAGTAGTCGAACTCGCAGGCCTGGCCGATGATGATGGGGCCGGAGCCCAGGATCAGGATGGATTCGAGATCGTCGCGTCGGGGCACGTCAGGTCACCGGGTCAGGGCCGACCCCAGGGGATCGGGCGGCGTGAAAAACGCCCGTCGCCGGGGAGGCGGGCCGGGCGGCGGGCGGAAGCGGGCAGAATGCGCGGAACGGGGCGACCTGGATGCGGGACCGACGGGATGCGGGTCCAGCGAGAGGGGCGGCGTCCGCGAGGGCAGGGCCTGGATCCATCAGTCCTTCTTGTCCGCCTCGCTGCGGATGGCCGTGGTCACGGCCAGGGCAAACCCTCCCCAGACGAAGCCGAGGATGGCGATCATGGTGATCCAGGCGGCCAGGGTCATGGCGGGCTCCTGCAGGGCGTGGCCCCCGGCTCGTCAGGGGCGCGGGATGCGGGGGCGAGAGGGTCGAACAGTCAGGGTAAACTCGGGGCGTCGGGGGCCGAAATCAAGGCTGGAAGTCGACCCTGTACCCCTCGGTTCCCTGGATGCGGACGTTGTCCCCGTCAAAGAGCTCGACCAGCGTCACGGCGGGCGCACCGCCGGCCCTGTCCCGAACCTTGACCCTGAACCGGGGCGGCCCACCACCGGCCGGCGCGATCAGTACCACCCGGCTGGACGCCTCTCCGTCCACCTCGCTGGCGAAGGCCAGGGTGCCCCCGCTCCCCTCCACCCCCTCCACACCGCGCCCCGAAACGACAAGAAAGGCGGACCCTGCGGGGACGGGTCCCAGAAGCACACCCTCCCAGCTTCCCGCCCCGGAGGCGTTCCGGTCACACCCGGCCAGCGCGGCCACCAGGAGGAGGGCCAGCGGGAGGGGCGGCAGCCGAAGCCTCGGGCCGCGGCGACCGCGGCGGATGTGCGGGTTCATGGCACCCCGTGGCGCAGAAGATGGGAACGCAGGTCGCCCAGATCGTAGAAGCCGTTCCGGTTGCCGTTCCAGTCCAGGAACTGGCGCCGAGCATCCTGAGGACCGCCTCCGGTCCCGAGCCAGGGCCCGGTGAGTTCCTCGACGGTGTAGGCCGGCACGGAGATCTCGAGGCGGACCCGGGTGACGGCCTCAAGCCCCACCGCATCCCGGGCCAGGAGGTCGAACTCGAAGGTCCCCGCCTCCAGCGCCTCGCCCAGCAGCCGGCCGCTCTCCGGGTCCAGTTCCAGCCCCACCGGAAGGGGGCCCTCTCCGATCCGTTCCCAGCGGACCGGGAGGTTGGCGTCGGAGACCGGAAACGCCCGGTCCACCGGGGTTGCCGCGGAGAAGGCCACGACGGGATCCCTCTCCTCGAAGCCGTAGGCGAGCTCGAACCCCGCCCCCACCTCGAGGGGCTGCTGCAGGTTGACTTCGAGGGGATTCGCGGCGCCCATGCGGTCCCCCACCCAGTCCAGGAAGCGGAACCCCGTCCGGGCCCGGGCCTCCAGGCTCGCCTCGGCTCCCGCAGGGAGCCAGAGTTCCGTCCCTGCCGTCGCCGTGGTGAGGGTTCCGGCAACCAGGTCCCCGGGGACGGCCGGGCCGCCTCCCGGCGCAGGTCCCAGGAGCTCAGGCGTCCAGCGAACGCGGATCTCCCGGCCTCCGTAGCGGGCCGTCAGCGTGGTGTCGGCGAAGCCCACCATCACGGTTCGCGCCTGATCCGGCAGATCCTCCCATCCCAGGAAACCCACCCGCACCCCGTCGTCCACCTCGGCCCCGGCCGGCGCCTCTACCTCGATCCGCTGGAAGGGAACGGCGAAGACGGGACCCCCGGTCGCGTCACGCGGGACACCGTCGACCCGGAAGGGCCCGGGCGCCACCGGCGCGCCATCCTCCAGGGCGGAGAGCCCGACCCGGGTCCACCGCGTGGTGAGCTCGAAGGCCATGTCATGGGGCGGCGATCCGAGCGGGCGGATCCCCGTCAGGGTGATCCCCAGCGGATCCCCCGCCGGGCCCACGGCCCGGGAAGGGGTGGCCACGTGGAACGCCGGATTTTCCTCGCATGGCGCGGAAGGGTCCAGGTATTCCAGCAGCGAGTTCTTGATGCACCCGGGGTGGGGGTCGCCAGGAGAGGCTCGATTCAGGAATCCTGTCAGCGTCTCGAGGTTCCGGAGTCCGCTGGCCGTGCGGATCCGAACCCCCATCCGGTTCGGATCGGCGTTGACGGTATTGGAGGCCCACCGGGACTGGACGATCTGGTCGTCGATCTGCCAGACCAGGAGGCCGGGCTGGGCAAGGCCGGCATCGCTTCCAATGCGCTGGCGGTTCTCCAGGAGGAGCCAGGTGGACGAGCCGTCGGCGGCGGGAACCCGGAGCACGCGCCCACTGGACTGGACCGGGGGAAGAACCACGGTGCCCAGGTCCGTGTCAGCCGGAAGCTCCTCCACCTGCACCCACCCGAGCATGGCCTTGCTCCACGCGCCCATCTGGCAGGGAAAGGCCGGGACGTTCCCCTGGCATCCATAGGAGCCGGTGGCCATGAGATCCCAGTTGCCTGCGCCCGTGTGGCGGGAGCCCCCGGTGCCGTAGAGATCCGGAAGGCCGAAGGCGTGCCCCATTTCGTGGGCAAAGACCCCGATCTGGTTGATGACCTCGCCGTTGCATCCCAGGAGAGGCTGAATCGTGTAGTCGTTGATGTGGAGGAATCCCCCGGGACCCGGGCCCGGTGTCTGGGTCCGGATCCCCAGGGGGAGGCGCCCGGCCGTGGCACTGGAGACGGTCCATCGGTGGGACCACACCCGGCCGGGACCGCCCGCCCCCCCGCATTCGGCCCCGAAATCCGGGTGCATGACGGCCAGGACATCCACGTAGCCGTCGCCGGTCTGGTCGAAGGGGGTCCAGTCCATGCCCTCCGCATCCAGCGCCTGGACGATGGCCTCGATCCAGGCCCCAACCCCCTCCGTGGCCGACGACCGGAGTCCACTGACACCCATGGCGACCTGGGAGGCGTTGAGCCCGGTCGTCATCCACTCCGCCGTGGTGCCCTGGAGCTGGAAGAGTCCGCGGCTCATCTCGGTGAAGAACTGGGGAATCGTGGAGCCGACGCTGTTGGGTCCGGCAAAGAACTCCTGCTGGACCCGGTCCCGGTCAAAGGCGGCCACCCCCCCGGGCGTGTCGGCATAGAGCCCCAGAACCAGCGGCACCCTGAAGGTCCCCACCAGAGGCTCGGGACGCGGCCCCAGGGACCGGGCCACCTCCATCCGCAGGAGAACCTGCGAGGAAAATCTCCGGGATGCGGCCTCCTGGAGCGCCGCCAGGCGGGGCCGGCCCTCCATGCCGAACTGGAAGGCGGCGGGGTTCTCCCGGACCTCCTGGAAATAGGCGGGCGGCGGGGTGGTCCCGAGGAGGCGGCCCAGGTGCTCCACGTCCTGCCCCGCAGCCCCAGGAGGCATCGCGGCCAGGATCGCCAGGGCTTTGAAAGCCCACGAGGCGGACCGACGACGCCAAGCGGACTCACCCAACGCAGGGAGGCAGCCAGGAGGTGGGGAGTGAATCATGCCGGTGCTAACCGCGGAGGCGGGCCGGGGTTCCCGGGGGGACCTGGTCCTCATTCCATGGCGTAGAGGGGGGCGAAGCGCGCCGTGAAATGCCGGAGCACGGGCTGCTGCTCCGTGAAGCGGAAGCCCCCCACTCGCTCCTTGCGGGCGGCGAAGGCCAGGATGGCCTCCACGGCGTAGTCCACGTGGCTCTGCGTGTACACCCTGCGCGGGAGGGCCAGGCGAACCAGCTCCATCCGGGCCGGCAGCTCCTCGCCGGTGTCGGGGTCCCGGCGCCCGAACATGACGCTCCCCACCTCCACGCCCCGGATCCCCCCTTCCAGGTAGAGCTCCGCCACCACGGTCTGCCCCGGGAACTCCACCGGGGGGACGTGGGGGAGGAGGGCCGCCGCATCGATGTAGACTGCGTGCCCTCCCGGGGGCTGCATGATGGGCACGCCGCCCTCGGCGATCTTCTCCCCCAGGTACCGGACGGAGGCCAGCCGGTAGTCCAGGTAGTCCTCCTCCAGCACCTCGTGAAGCCCGATGGCGATGGCCTCCAGGTCCCGGCCGGCCAGCCCCCCGTAGGTAGGGAAGCCTTCGGTGAGGATGAGCAGATTCCGCTGGGCCTGGGCCAGGGACGCATCCCGGAGGGCGAGGAAGCCCCCGATGTTGGCCAATCCGTCCTTCTTGGCCGACATGGTGCAGCCGTCGGCCAGGTTGAACATCTCCAGCGCGATCTCCCGCACACTCCGGTCCCCGTAGCCCTCCTCGCGCAGCTTCACGAAGTAGGCGTTCTCGGCAAACCGGCAGGCGTCGATGTAGAGCGGCCGACCATGTCGGCGACAGATCTCGGCCACCGCCTTCACGTTGGCCATGGAGACGGGCTGGCCGCCACCGGAGTTGTTCGTGACCGTGAGCATGACC
>Ga0209498_1002835_pt1 | contig 10411 bp, 12 predicted proteins | sample WalLakDeSediment_FD_184131 | JGI IMG/M metagenome (GOLD analysis project Ga0209498, IMG submission 184131) | Lake sediment microbial communities from Walker lake, Nevada to study Microbial Dark Matter (Phase II) - Walker Lake 11/02/13 Deep... | ecosystem: Environmental > Aquatic > Freshwater >... | reverse complement strand
CCACCTTACAGCGGCCAGGACGTGGATACTGTGCTCGGCACCGCCGAGGCGGCATTGGAAAAAGGGCACAGGGTCACAATCATAGGATCGGGAGACGGCACTTACGGTTTTTTGAAAGGACAACGGACATCGGGAGCCCCGAATGCCGAAAAGGGGTTCGCCGCTCTCATTGAAAAGGGGGCTCGGGTCGATCTCTGAGGGACCTGCTTCAGCTTCCGCGGTCTGCGGAAAGAGCAATTCATGGAGGGCGCCGCACCGGGGACCCTCAAAAGCCTTTTTCAGGTGTTGGAAGAAACGGACATCGTGCTCAGCGTAGGTCCATAAAAGGAGGATGCTATGAACAAGGATATCTTGATTGTTGTCCGTCACGGCCCCTATGGCGGATTCCAGGCCGCCGAGGGGTTGCGACATGCCAACGGCGCCCTTTCCCTCGGGTTTCGGCCTATTGTCGTCTTGGTCGATGACGGCGTGTATCTGGCCAAGGCCACACCGTAAGCCTCTATTTGCTGCAAGAAGCCGTGCGTTTTTGCCATGCTCCCATGAAGCGTTCTAAATCCATAGGGCTTAAGGAATTAATGGACAAGAAGCTCGAAGTGCATGTCCTGGCCCATGATGCCCAGATGCGGGGCATTGACGCACCCGCCCACGAGCAGGCCGTCGTGCAAGGGTCTTACGATTCCTTGATCTCCCTCTTGGATTCTTGCGACCGGGTCGTAGGCATTCTGTAACCATTTTGCGCCCCTCATGGGTTATCGCAACGAACGCGGGTATGGTATGCAGGACCGCTAAGCCTTCAAGGGGAATGTTCGTCTCATCATGCCGCGCCTAACGAATAGAACCGGCCACATCAAAGGGAGTGCCTGGCCGGCACCCGGCGCCCGGAAGGGCCGGACAGGCGCGACTTCCCTTCTCAACCTGAGGTGCTCCTTTGCCCTGAGGTTTCAGTAAGGAAAAGCTTTGAAAATTTCTTCCATGCCGAACCGGGCCAGTTCATCGGCCGTGAGCCATTTCGCGCCTCGAGCGAAAAAGGCCGGCGCATTGAGGATGTTCTCGGAAAGAGAGCGCTGGGTTTCCGCAAAGTCTTTGCTCCAAACGATGCGCCCTGTCTCTACGTCGACGAGGTGGACGGCAAAAGCTACGGAAGCCGGGCTTTCAACGGCCCGGGTGCCCCCTCTTCTCTCCCGGTATTTCCAGACGCTGCCCACGATCATGGCATCTGCAGACAAGACTTTGCCCAGTCTTTGCGTCAAACCAAGGGGCGTGTCCTTGAATTCATCCTTGGGCATTTGCCGGTAGGCTTTCATAACATCGAGCATGGGAAGCAGCTTGTCCCCGTATCGAATCTTGAGCAAGTCCTGGGCAAACCCTGTGAGCACGCGGTCACAATCGGGGGTCAGGTTGTCCGGGTCGAAGGTAAGGTCGCATACGGGGCAAGTCAGACTGGAGGTGAGGTCCGATCCGTAACTTCCCTTGAAAAAGGGCATGACCCCGATTCTTTCGACCTGGAAAGGGGCAGGCCCGGTTTCCGCTTCGCCGGCCTTGGATGATGCGAGGCCGAGGGCAATTGAAAATGTGATGACAGCCCCCATGCCTACGCCGACAAGACGGCTCCGATTCCGCTTCATGATCCGCTCCCTTCATCCTCTTTCAGTGATAGATAAACAAAAACGAAAGCCCTGTAAAACCAAGGGGACCCCTTCATCAATACGCTGTCATCTCGACCGCAATCACTCTATATTTCGACCAGGATCGAGTCAAGGCAAAAGGGGGGCCCTGATCCACCATCAAGACATCATCTGCTGCGTTACCCTCATCCCTCGTCACTGCGGCGTACCAGCGTGTACGCCTCATTTCTCGGGATTTCGGAAGCGCGTAGGTTGTCAATATATTTAGACCGGTTTATCCCCTTCGCCCGAGTCAAAACTTTTTCCGGCGTCATGCTTGAAGGACTCGTAAAAAGTCCCAAAAACGCCGAATTGGCATTGCGAGCCCTTCGACTTCGCTCAGGGTAAACTCACTGCGGCAATCCCTGGCCCAGACCTGGCAATGACACTTCGGATTCCAAGGTGAAATCGTATGAGTCGCCATCTACCTCGATGCTCTCCGGCATGTCGCGCCAGGGCAGGCTCATAACCCATTGAATCGCCGAGAGATTGCCCCGGCGCTCTGCGCCTCGCAATGACGGTAAGGGACTTTTTACGATTTCATCATGCTTATAATCTGTTGAAATTCGTGCGCCCGGAAAATATCTCTTGATATGAAGAAACAAAATGGTTAATATGCTTTTAACCATTAAGACTCGCCTTTTTAGGGCGGGCCGGTTTCGTTCTGAGGGAAACTCCATTTGTCACGAGTGGCAACCTGAAGTTTGAAACAATGAGAATCTATGGGAAAGGAGGGTGTCACCATGGCTAATGGAACAGTGAAGTGGTTTAATGACAGTAAAGGTTTCGGATTCATCGAGCAGGAAGGCGGCGCTGACGTATTTGTTCATCATTCAGCGATCAATGGAAACGGCTTCAAGTCGCTCAAAGAAGGCGATCGGGTTACCTTTGACATTGAGCAGGGCAAAAAAGGTCCTGCTGCAGCGAACGTAACCATCATCTAACAAAATCGTTGTAAACTGACAGAGGGCATCCTATCCAATGATGGGGATGCCCTTTGCCGTTTCAGCCGTTGGCACTCCCCCAGGAGGATTTTTCCCATCGCAAACTTGACGGTCTCGCAAAAAGTCCCAGCAGTCGTCACTCCCGCGAAGGCGGGAGTCCAGAAATGCTTGAAAAGACTGGATTCCCGCCTTCGCGGGAATGACAGAAAAAGGCATTTTGCGACTTTTTACCAGTTCAGCAAACTTGATGGCGCAATTTCTCCTATAAAAAGGGCTTTTCAACAGACAAGAGAGTCTTGTATACATGAAACGGGGTTCAAAGGCTCGGTCGGCGTCCCAATTCAAAACAGAAAGTCCTAGAGGAAACAAAGTCTTGCAAGACTACCGTCAAAAAATCAAAGATCTCGCTTCCATGAAAAAGGAGATCGATCATCTTAAAGAGCGGGGAAGGAAAATCGTCTTCACCAACGGCTGCTTTGACATTCTCCATCCGGGGCACACCCGCTATCTCTGGGCCGCGCGGCACCTCGGCGATTACCTTGTGGTGGCCGTGAACAGCGATCGTTCGGTCAGAGAGATCAAAGGCGAGGGAAGGCCTGTGACGACCCGGGAGGACAGAACGGAAGTGCTCGCCGCCCTGGGCTTTGTGGACGGCGTTGTCGTTTTTGACGAAGACACGCCTTTGGAGGTGATCCGCTGCCTCCTGCCCGATGTGCTGGTTAAGGGCGGCGACTGGTCCGAAGACAGGATCATCGGAGCCGATGTGGTCAAAGAGGCGGGCGGAGAGGTCAAAAGGATTCCATTCGTGTCCGGTTACTCCACCACCACAATGATAACGAAAATAAGAGAAGGATAAAGCTCATGCTCGATGTTCAATTCGTGCGAGAGAACTTCCCCTCATTGCAGCAGACTCAGGACGGACGGCAGGTGGTTTTCTTCGACAACCCCGGCGGCACCCAGGTCTCCCGGACCGTTGTGGACGCCATGACCCGCTACCTCCTTCATGACAACGCCAACCACGGCGGGGCCTATGCCACGAGCCGTCGGAGCGACGCCATGATCGAGGAAGCTCACCGGGCCATGGCCGACATGCTGGGCGCATCGTCACCCGATGAAATCGTTTTCGGCCCCAACATGACCTCCCTCACCTTCACCCTGAGCCGCGCCCTCGGCCACTGGCTCAAGGCGGGAGACGAAATCGTCGTCACCCGTCTGGACCACGACGCCGATATCAGCCCTTGGATGCTCCTTGCCCGCGATACCGGGGCGAACCTGCGCTGGGTGGATTTTCGCACCGAAGACTGCACACTCGATATGGACGACCTGGAGCGCCGCCTTTCGAGGAAAACGAAACTCGTCGCATGCGCTTATGCCTCCAACGCCGTAGGCACCATCAACGACGTGAAGGGCATCACGGAAATGGCCCACCATGCAGGCGCCCTCATGTTTATCGACGCCGTGCAATATGCCCCCCACGGTCTCATCGATGTCAAGGCCCTGGATTGTGATTTCCTCGCATGCTCGGCTTACAAGTTCTTCGGCCCCCACGAAGGGATCTTGTACGGCAAGTACGATCTTCTGGACCGCCTTCCCGCTTATAAAGTGCGGCCGGCAAAGGACCGCCCGCCTTACAAGTTCGAGACGGGCACCCAAAACCATGAAGGGATTGCGGGGACTCTCGCCGCTGTCGAATACCTCGCAAGCCTTTCAGGAAGCTCTCATGAGCAAGCGAATCGGCGGGATCGCCTGTCGGCGGCGATGGAAGCGATCGAGGCCTACGAGCGCGGCCTGGTGTCCCGGCTCATTGCCGGGCTTGAGCAGATCAACGGGCTTCGCATTTATGGGATCACCGACCCTTCCGCCTTTGATCGCCGCGTGCCCACCGTGGCCTTCCGCATCGACGGCTTTTCCCCCCGCCGGGTTGCGAAGTGCCTCGGGGAGAAGGGGATTTTCGTTTGGGACGGCAACTACTACGCTCTTGCCGTGACGGAACGCCTCGGTTTTGAGGACAAGGGAGGCATGGTCCGGGTGGGACTGGTTCACTACAATACGCAGGAAGAGGTTGATCGCCTGATCGACGAACTCCGGCGGATGAATTCATAAATCCAAGAAAAAGGAGGGTGCCAATATGTTTACCTTAGCGTCGTCGGCCTTTAAAGACGGGGGAATCATTCCTGACAAGTACGTGGAAGACAGCCTGGTTTCACCGCCCCTCAAGTGGGAGAACGCCCCAAAGGGCACGGAGTGTTTTTTTCTGGTCATGACCGACCAGGACATTCCCGGGCAGTATCGTCAGAATCTTGGAAGGGGTTTTGTGCACTGGATCGCCCGCATACCCGGATCCATATTCCAACTTCCGGAAGGGGCGAGCCCGGACAAAATGCCCTCCGGCAGTCAGGAGTTCAAGACGGATTTCGTGACCTTTTCAACTCCGGGATATGGATCTCATTACGGGGGACCCTGGCCGCCGGATGCGCCTCACCGGTACACCTTCCTGCTCTTTGCGTTGAAAAGCGTGCCGGAGGTATCTCCACAGGCGGATTTCCATGAGATAGCAAATGCCGTTGTCTACAACACGATCGATGTTGCACGGCTCATCGGCGTTTACGGTCCGGCCAAGAAATCCATGCCGAAGGGATAATGAAGGGAACCCACGGCCCCCGGGCTATTTCCCTTTGTATGCCGGTGGTCTTTTTTCCATGAATGCGGCCATGGTCTCGGCAAGGTCTTCTGAAGGCAGGATCATGGCGCTTCTTGCAGCCACGTACTCGAGACCATCGGCAATGCTCTTTCCCCTGCAGAAGTTGAGCACTTCTTTTGCACCCTGCACGGCCAGCGGCGCCATCTGAGCAATCTCGTTTGCAAGGCCCTCAGCGCCTTTGAGAAGCGCTTCTTTGTCCGGGTAGACGTCGTTGACCAGGTTCACTTCCTTTGCCCGGGCCGCATCGATGAATTTGGCGGTGAAGGCCATCTCACGGGTCATGCCCTGCCCCACAATATGCGGGAGGCGCTGGAGCACCCCGACATCCGCGATGATGGACACGGCGGACTCCCTCAGCGAGATCTTTGCATCCCGGGCTGCGAGCCGGATGTCACAGGCGGACCCCAGGTCAAGGGCCGCGCCGATACAGAATCCGTGGAAACAGCAGATCACCGGCTTGGAGCACTTCTCCACGCAGGTCATCGAATCCTGGAGAGGGAGAATTTGATGGAAGAGCTTGGTTTTGCCCCGGGCGGAAAAATCCCAGTTCTTGAGCGTTTCTATCATCGGGGCCATGCCCGCAAGGTCGATGCCCGCACTGAAATCCCTCCCCTCCCCCGCGATAACGGCAACCCTGATGGACTCGTCGCAGTCAATGTCGGCGAAGATGGGAATGATTTCCGACCAGGCCTCGGGTCCCATGGCGTTTTTCTTCTCGGGTCTGTTCAAAAACACCCAAGCGATGGAATCTTTCTTTTCGACTTTGTAAAAGCTATCGGTCGTTGTCATGGCATGCGCCCTCCCCGAAACAGCCGCTGATCCATGTCGTATGTCTCCACGGTTCGGAGAGCCACGCGCTCCATATCCGGATGCAGCGGGTTGATCAGAATATTGTGTTCCTGTGGAACAACTGCCGACGGGACGATGAACAAAAGGCTGCGTTCAGATTGAGCCCATCGGGTTCCAAGGTCGGCGAGCTCGGGAGGAGCAGGGAAATCCCTCCAATTCTTAGGGAGCGATGCCGCCTGTATCCTTTCCGAGGCCAACGCATCCGGGACTTCGAGAACGGCCATGCTTAGGTCTCTTGGCATGTTCGCCATTGAAACATGCACAAGGTATTCAATCGTGGCCAAAGCGCGCGTCTCAGAGGTGTAGATTATGGCGCTACCCCGATGGTTCCAGCGACCACCGTAAAGTTTTGCGCCGAATCCCGTAAGGTCTCTCACATACCCGGTCTTTGCAATTCGATAAAGGAGCATCAGGACAAAACCCCATGCTCAATCCGCCCCAGTTCATCTGAAATCGCTTCATTGCCGAACCGGGAGCTCAGCAAGGAAGCCGGAGTCCTGTTGCCAAGCGCCTTGCTCGGGGAATTGAGCCAGGACAGGAATTCCTCCCTGCTCCCAAAGACCTCTGAACCTCGGGCAGCCACTTCAGCGATCTGGAGGATCTGCTCCGATACGACCTTATTGAATCTTTGCCCTCGATGGTACCTCTGTATGGTGCGCTCCGTGACAGGAAGCATTGCGGCCATTTGACCCAAGGAAAGATCCAAGTATTTAGCCAGCCGGAGCAATACTTCTTTAGAAACCCCCTTGCTGCTCAGCTTGATCAGCTCCATGCGGCTTGCGATGCCCCCTTGAACAACCTTTCGCCCTCCCAGGATGATTGAAACATCTGTTTGTTCCATTCCCATCTCCTCCGCGACATATGTCATAATCATAAATGGCAGATGTCAGCCCTGTCAAGGTTTATGTCCCGTGCCTCGTGCGCCGTGCGCCGTCTCATATATATTGTTTCGCGTATTTTCTCACGTGGTGCCCCGAGAGCACATGAAACTGCCGGATTTTCTTGAGGGTCACGGGCGAGAAGGCGCCGATGGGGAGATAGATGATCTTCTTGCCGAGCCTTGCCGCCATGGAATGGCACCACCCGGAAGGCGGGTTCGCCGCCACGTACACCACGTGCTTCTCCAGGCTGTAGTCGACGGCCGCCATGAGCAGTCGCTCGGGCTTGTTTCTCGCCATGTCGAAGAAAGGGTCTTTCCAGATGTCAAAGACCCGCAGAGGCGGGTAGGTGAGCATGAAGCCGCCGTATTGGCACTTGGATATCCCCGGACCTTCCATCACTTCCCCTGCCGGCGTGCTGTAAAAGGCCATGTCCGACTCCTGCTCGTGCTCGCCGAGCCAGGTCACTTTCCAGGGATATTTTTCTTTGTCCTTTTCGAGGTCGCCGTCGAAAATGACCACCACGGACCCCACCTTGCCCCGGAAGGGCCTCGCATCCCTCACATAGATTTCCCCTTTGCTCCAGTTGCGGACCGTCTCCCGGATGTCGATCCCCTCCATCATGGAACTGACAAAGGGGACGATCCTGGCGTTTTCCTCTGTCTTGATCTTGAGGGCCTTTTCCTGGAGATATTTCCCATATCCTTCGATGACCACGTCCTCCGGAGGGTAAGAGCAGATGGTGAAGCGGTCAAAGCTTTTCTGCCACTCGCCGGGCGCCTTCTCCCGGATCTTCTTTTTCACGGGCACGGGCACGAGCCGCCGCCTGAAGGTCTTGAGCCTGCGGTGAAACTTGATCCTCTTCTGATCCAGAAACAGGTCCTCCCCGCTCAGACGGATGACGGGAAGCTCGGGGCTTTCCGTCTGCCACGGGTAGTCGCTTCCCTTGTCCCAGAGCTCATAGGCGAAGTTGTCATCCGCAGCGCCCCGGGCCGCCACAACAAGCTGGTAAAAGCTCGGAACCAGGGCGCCGGTGATGAGCGCATAGTTGCGGGCAAATTTGTGGAGCACCCGCACCTGGGTTCGCGTCAGCTCCTCCTTGCTGTTCTTCCGGTGATTTGCGCGGGCTAGAGCAATAAGATCGTTTTGGACTTTGAGGCGATCCGGGCCCGGTTCCTGCGCGGCCCCTTCAGACCTGAACCGCTCGTAGCACGCAGCCAGGAACGGCATTTCCGTCATCACCTCCCTGCTCGAGTCCGCATGCAGATGAGCCAGGCCCGCCCCTTCGCGACGCCTCCGGCCGATCACCTCGGTTTGGGGAAGTTCCAGCATCTTCAGAACGCCGGGGAGATGGTAGAGCCCGCAGACGAAAAGGACCTTTTCCCCGGCGGCATTCAGCTTCTGGAGGTGATAGGCCATGGTCCTTTCCCTGAGCGTATCTTCCGCGGAACTCGGGCGGTCTTTTCTTGTTTGAAGGTAGGCCTGGCAGTAGACGGAGTGCCCGACTCTTGTCATGGCATAGGGGTCGGGCATGGGAGAGCGGTCCAGAGGGTAGCCTTCCGTGTCCCGATCAATAAAATGAACGGGCAGGGCTTTTTCAAGGGCAAGCCTCAGGGCCTCGACCTGGCCGTCCGTAGGTTCCACGAGCAGGTACATAAAAGCCCCGTCCTTTTCCCGGTAGTGCACGGCGGAGAGGAGGGGCAGTCTCCGGACTCCCCGGGTGACCAGGTCTCCCAGGGTATTGGGGTATTCCACGGCCACATGGGCCGGTTTGAACTCCTGGAACTGTCGGCGCACCTCGAAAGCGAACTCCATCCTGTTGTGGAGCACCGGAACAATGCGAATGTTTTGCCGCTCAATCCGATTCTTCATCGTCTTCGGCATCCAGGGATTCACTGAAATACCGGGCCGCATTGGCGTCAAGAATCATGCCGGCCGCCTCTTTCATGTAATCCACGATGCGCTCGTTTCTCTGCTCCAGGCTCAGGCGCTCGCCGCTCTCAACGAGGCGCTTCAGAGCATAGCGGGCGATGTTGATCCCGTCTCTCACCGAGTATCGTTCTTCCCTTTCGTGGGCGGTCTGCAAAAAGTTCACCACGTACTCCAGGATCTCTTCGTCCGCAAAGGGCAGGTTTGCTTTCAGGATCAGCAACTCTTCGTCCCTTTCGGGAAAATCAATGAAGATCTGCGGCTGGAGCCTGGAATGGATGTATTCAGGGAGTTCAAAGGTGCTTGCGTCGTCGTTCATGGTGGTGCAAAGCCGGAAATCAGGATGGGCCTTGATCTTGATTCCGGCCACAATGGACTCTACATAGCGCCGGTTGTCCATGAGGGGCGCAAGAGAGGCCCAGCTCTTTTCACTCATCCTGTTCCCCTCATCGATCACCGCGATCCCGCCCTTGATCATGGCGGAGACCACAGGGCTTGCCATGTAATGGATCTTCCCGGCCTCGGCGATGACCGGCGTCACGATGAGATCTTCGGGTCTTGTGTCCATGGTGGCCTGAAAAAGGTAGACAGGCTTGTTCAGCATCCGTCCGGCATGGTAGGCCAGGGTGGTCTTTCCCACGCCCGGTTTGCCAACAAGACGAGGACACAGGGGCAGGTCGTCGTCTCCCACCACCATCCATGATGCCAGCACCTGGCTGAGCACCTCTTGCTGCCCCACCCACACCATGGGCACATCATCCGGCTGAGCCAGATAAAGCTCAACACCGTCGATTAAGACTTTTTCCACGCTCCGAACCCTCCCTAAAAAAACATCCTTTTGTTATTGACAGGATAACAGGATAAACGGGATGAAAGAAAGGGAATCCTCAGTGAATCAATTTTCAAAACATGTGCACCTGCTTTGTGCCATTGCGAGCGCCCATAAGGTGCAAAGCCCTTTGGCTTCAAGGGCGTCGGAGGAGTGCAAGCAAGGGGCACAGGGCAGAAAGGAAATTCCCCTCAAAACCCCATTGCTACACACTACGGACGCGGAATAAAGAGCCCGCTCATTTCAGAAAAGTAAACGGTTCCCTTGAAGCTTGGATCAAAGGCGCGTCCTTCAGACTTGCATGTTTTACTATCCCGTTGATCCTGTTATCCTGTCGAAAAAATCATTCCCATCTTAATCGACGGCGGCGACCTTGACAAGAGATGCTTCGGGGTTGTGACCCGGAGATAGATGATTATTGTTTACCCCAATTGTGTTATAGTTTATTCAAAATGAGGAGATGGCTCCCATGAAATGGAAACAGTTTTTCACGCCCGCCAAGAGCCTGAATGCGGATGAGGCGCGGTCCTACATGAAAACCCACCCGGAAGGCGCATACACCCTTCTCGACGTGAGGCAGCCCGGCGAGTATGAGCAGGAAAGGATTCCGGGCGCCA
>Ga0209498_1002834_pt1 | contig 10414 bp, 8 predicted proteins | sample WalLakDeSediment_FD_184131 | JGI IMG/M metagenome (GOLD analysis project Ga0209498, IMG submission 184131) | Lake sediment microbial communities from Walker lake, Nevada to study Microbial Dark Matter (Phase II) - Walker Lake 11/02/13 Deep... | ecosystem: Environmental > Aquatic > Freshwater >... | reverse complement strand
GCCGTTGATAAGCAGGTAGGCCGTTTCCACAAAGGTGGAATGCTCGGCGAGTTCCTCCACGGGGTACCCGCGGTACCGCAGGATCCCTATTTCGCCGTCCATAAAGGTGATGCTGCTCTTGCAGCTTCCCGTGTTTGCATACCCGGGATCATAGGTGATAAGCCCGGTCCTGCGGCGCAGGGTCGTAATATCGACGGCCCTTTCCCCTTCGCTTCCTACAATAAGAGGAAGCTCGTAGGTTTTGCCGTCCACTATCAGTTTGGCTGTTTGATCCATTTCCTAATCCTTTCGATCCGGCCATGCAATCCAGTACCCTGTCAATCTCCTCAATCGCCGTGAAGGTGACAGCGGCGTTCCAAGTCTCCTGAAATTGATTCTTGTAGGGTTCGCGAGAGACTTAAATCAAATTTTTTATCACAAGGCAAGGAGGAGCGCCACAGGAAAATGGAATTCACCGAGGCTTTTAAAAGACCAGAAAAGATCTGAGCAAGTGAAGGGAAACATGGAAGGGGGGGGGCAGAAGGCCCCCCCTGCTTGTACCGGCGGATGGAAAACGCGCTTATTTCTTTCTCAGATCCTTGAGCATTTCTGTCAGGAAGACGTGGCGATCCTGGAACATTTTTGTAACATCGTCGCGCTTCATGGTTTTCACCGGGCTTCCGCTCTCCTTCATCTTGGCCAGCGTTCCCTTGGCATCGAACATCTTGGGGAAGATCTCGGCCGCTTTGTCCACGATTTCCTTGGGCACTCCCTTGGGAAAGGCCACGCCGCGGAAATTCACGCTGGAGTCATCGATGTCGTAGCCCATTTCCTTGAAAGTCTTCACATCGGGCAGGAACTCATGCCGCTCAAGATCGGCAATGGCAATGATCTTGACACGGTCCTGGCTCCGAAAAGCGTCTGAAAGGTTGTTGAATCCGGCGATCACCTTTCCGCCGATCACGGACTGCATGGCAGGAACCCCGCCGGCTTCGGGAATGTAGGTCATCTGGATGCCGCAGGCCTTCATCATTTGAAGCGCTGCGATGTGATGTCCCACATACATGCCCGCGCCGTTGACGGTGACTTTCCCCGGGTTCGCCTTTCCGAATTTGACCAGCTCGTCGAGGGTCTGATAGGGGCTGTCTTTGGGCACGATGAGCACGGCAGGATCGGCGCCCCAGTTTGCGACGGCCTCGAATGAATGAATGTCGTACTTGGTATCGAAGACGATCGACTGGGCGATGAAGTGTGGAACATTGTACGCGGTCATGTTGTAGCCGTCCTTCGAGCCCCTCTCAATGAGCCAGTTCCATCCGACCTGGCCCCCGGCCCCTGCTTTGTTGATGATCACGATGGGCTGCCCGAGAAACTCGTCATTTCCGGCCAGCATGGTTGCGATGCGGGCCTGGAAGTCAGTTGCGCCGCCGGGAGGATAAGACACGATCATGCTGATGGGTCTGTCGGGCCACTGGGCCTGGGCCGAAGCCGTCAAGCAAAACAGGGCCAAGCCCAAAATACACAATAAACTTAAAGCTTTTCTGGTCATTTTTCCCCTCCTCTTCAGTGTAGGTCAAAGGTTCAAGCATCTCACCCTATTAACAACAAAACAGGAAACCGGATCCATTCAAATCAACAACCCCCTGGGTGTTTGGACCTGCAGTATGACACTAAAAAGCAAATAAATAACGGCAACAAATAAGAAAGCAATCGCAATTCTGACAAAACCCTTCCGGGGAGTCAAGCCCCTCCAATCCAACAGGGACACCACCCCGGCAAAATAGACAAACGCCGAGAGATAGAAGCCGAGCCGCTCGGCCATGAAAAAATACACAAGGATGGCGCTGAAAATGACGGCCACCGGTTTCCACGCAAGGCCGGACTTTTTCGAAGCGGGACCCTGAGACGTCCCACGCCCTTTGCCACGATGCTTTAAAAGCATCCCCTGGGCCATCAGGAGCAAGGCTAGAGCACCGATGGCGACGATGACCACTCGGATGAAGATGGTCGCTTCCGGGTCAATCGACGACAGGGACAGATACAGGGCGACCGTTACGGCCAGTACGAACAGGGCGACTTTGTTATCCCGGTTGATCACGACATCTCCTTCTTGTTCTTTTTGGATTTCCTGTGCATCTTCACTTCGCCGTAAAGGCTGTACCCGATTGAGCCGACGCAGAGCAGGATGATGATGATGTTTGCAGTTCCGGTGAAGAAGTATTTCCAGACCCCGACGCTGGCCTCTGCGATCATTTTTCCTTTGAGAAAGTTATCCTCGGCAATCGGACCGAGCACGATCCCAAGCACCACGGGCGCCGAGGAGAACCCGAATTTGCTCCCGATATACATCAGCGTTCCCAGGCTGAACATGACGATCACATCGTCGAAGCTGTTCTGAACGCTGTAGGTGCCGTAGACGGCCAGAACCGTCACAGCCGCGACCATGTAAAGGTTTGAGACGCTCATCACCATGTAGGAGTACCGGGAGAGCAGGATCCCGAAAAAGCACATGGCAAACTGGGCGAGGACCAGGCTTCCGATAAAGGTGTAGGTCACATCCGGGTGTTTCAGAAAAAGATCCGGCCCCGGGAAAAGGCCGTGGATGAGCAAGCCGCCCAAGAGCACGGCCGCTGTAGGGCTTCCAGGAACGCCGAGGGTGAGGAGCGGAATCAGCGACGGGCCGACCATGGCGTTGTTGGCCGATTCCGCGGCGGCCACCCCTTCGGGTTTGCCTTTTCCGTATGACTCGGGGTCTTTGTCGAACTTCCTGGTCTGGTCGTAAGCGATCAGCCCGGCCACCTGCCCTCCTGCCCCGGGAATGACGCCGATGATGGTTCCGACCACCGAGCCTATCCCAAGAGCCTTGACCATCTTGATGTTTTCAATCAGGGTCTTCAGAAAGACCCCCTTCTCCGGCTTGTAGTCGGGGCGGGCGTATGTGACGCCAAGTTTTTCACCCAATGAAAAAACCTGGGGGATGGCGAAAAGCCCGATCAGGGCCGGCACGATGGCCACTCCGCCGGTCAGCACGTCATGAAACACAAAGCGGGGAATGCCCAGGATGGGACTGTAGCCGATGGTGCTGATGAGGACCCCGAACATGCCCCCTATCAGCCCCTTAGCGATCGACCCCGATGACAGCCCGGCCATGATCGTGATGCCGAAGATCGCGATCCAGAACATCTCCGGCGCTCCGAACTGAATCGCGATTCGTGCCAGAGGCGGGGTGAAGAGGATCATGACGAGCATGCCGAAGAGGCCGCCCACCAGCGAACTGATAAAGCAGATGTAGAGGGCTGACTGGGCTTTTCCCTGCTCGGCCATGGGATAGCCGTCCAGCAGGGTGGCGATGTTGGCGGGCGCCCCGGGAATATTTATCAAAATGGCCGATATGGCGCCTCCTGCAACGGTGGCCGTGTACACCGCTCCCAGGAGAACCAGGCCGGTTGCGGCATCCATGTGGAAGGTGAAGGGCACGAGCAGCGCAACGGCCATTGTCGGGCTCAACCCCGGGGTTGCACCCAGTATGAGACCTCCGATCACCCCGAACAGCAGGGCGATCATATTGGGGAAGGACAGCGCCTCGGGAAAATAATGCAGGAATTCAGCCATCTCCTTGAGCACTCCGATTCTGATTGTTTTGAGTCTTTCGGGTCAGACCTGAAACGGGTCTGAGACGGGAGTCAATGAGCCTGTATCGTATCCCTATCCGTCACTTTTCACGATGCCTCCCTTTCCTCCAGTTGTTTGACCAGTTCCGGCAACTTGAGGCGCTGGATCTTTCCAGAAGGCCCTTTGGGAAGATCTTCCATGAACCGAATAACCTTCGGCGTTTTGAATTTTCCCAGATGCATTTCACAGTGGACGCGCAAGTCTTCTTCGGCCAATGAGTGTCCCGGCTTGAGGGTGCAACAAAGCATGATTTCTTCCCCGTAGCGCTCGTCAGGAATACCCACCGCGGCCGCCTGAAGGATCGCCGGGTGTTTGTAGCAGGCTTCGTCGATTTCCTTGGGAGCGATGTTCTCTCCCCCTTTGATGATGAGCTCTTTGAGTCTTCCGGTCACGTAGACAAAGCCTTCTTCATCCATAAGACCAAGGTCGCCGGTGCGGAACCAACCTTCCGGTCCAAAGGCTTTGGCCGTCTGCTCAGGAGCCTTATAATATTCCTTCATGACATTGTCCCCGCGGATCATGATTTCGCCCTGTGTCCCGCGAGGCACCTCTTCTCCATTGGTATTTACAATCTTTGCTTCGTTGCCCACCGCCTGTCCCGGCGAACCGCATTTCCTTTTGGAGAGATCCATGGGGTTGGAGAAAACCGGTGCCGCCGTTTCCGTCAGCCCCATGGTCTCCACAATGCCTATCTTGAACTTCTCCTCAAATGCCTTCTGAAGGGCCGGAGGCAGCGGTGCGGAGGCAGACCGTCCGAAACGCAATTGGTCAAGATGAAGTCCTTTGCCCTCGGTTTCCGTGCCGTTTGTCAGGTAGGAAATAATGGTGGGAACTACGCTGAACCAGGTGCACCGGTGCTCCGATATAAGATCCCAAAAGTCGGAGGTGCTGAACTTATGAGGCATGACCACGCTCCCTCCGCTCACCAGAGGGCAAAGGGCTGTGACCACTTCCCCATTAATGTGGTAAAGGGGCAAGGAACAAAGCGCCCGGTCTTCAGGTTTGAGCTCATGAGCCATCGCGGTGTACAGCCCGCCGGACACCATGTTCTTGTTCGAAAGAACCGCGCCTTTGGGAAGCCCCGTGGTTCCGGAAGTGTAAAGCAGGAGCGCGTCATCCTCTTCGCCGACAGGGGGAAGGGTGAGGCCGGAAAGGCCTTCGTTTTCCTGGAAAATCCGCGGCGCATCATTGTTGATTTGGATGAGCTCCACTTTTCGGGAAAGGGATTTGCAGGCCTTTTCAAGCTTTTCCTGCTGATCCGCCGTGAAAAAAACCATCCTGGAGTCCGAGTGCTCCAGCACATATTCGAGCTGAGAAGGATGGGCCAGCAGATTGAGCGGAGCGATCACGAAGCCGGAATACATGACTCCAAGGAAGATCTTGGTCGTCTGGTATCCGTTTCCGAGCATGAAGGAGACTTTGTCGCCTTTGTTCAGGCCCTTGCCCAGGAGATGTTTCCCGAGTTCGGCCGAATCCTCCTTGAGTTGCCTGTAGGTCAGTGTGAGGCGGGGCTCCGGTGCAATCAAGTAAATCTTGTCCGGCTGTTCCTCAGCTCTCCGGTCGATGTAGTGCCTGATCGTGCGCATCTGCAGCCTCCCCTTGGATCTTTTTCGCGGGTCTGTCAGGTGTCTGTCTTAAGCGTCGGCATAGTCATATCCGATTTGAAAAGCCTTCCTGTTCTTGTCGTGGAACTTGGGAATAATTTCGAGAATGCTCTGTAAAACCAGATCTTTGTTCAAAGCGTCGATAAGCCCGGCCATGCGACCCAGAACCAGGGTATTGGCGAAAAGCGCGTTGTTGAAGTGCTTCATGGAAAGATCTTTGGCCGGGAACGCTTTATGACTGCACTTCAGTCCTGCGTCGATTTCATCGACAAAGGCAGGATCATAAATAATGAGGCCTTCTTCAGGCACGGTGTCCTTGAAACGCTTGTAGGCGGCACTGGACAGAGCGACGAAGTAGTCCGGTGATTCGCACATGGGGCTGTCTATGAGATCTTTGGACAGGACCACCTGGCTCCTCACGTAACCTCCACGCATCTCCGTGCCGTGGCTCTTGAGCATGGTCACATGGAGCCCCTGCTTGACCGCCGTCTCTCCGATAATCTGGCCGAGCCTGACCACGCCCTGTCCTCCGAAGCCGCTCGCAACGATCTCGATTCTGTCTTTCATATCTTGCCGGTCCTCCTGATCTTGTCAACGGTGTCCCACACCATTTTGGAAAATTCGGGCCTCGAATTGCTCGCATCGTACCAGACGCCGGTAGCCCAAATGGTGCCTTCCTTTTCCTGCCCCAAGGGGGCGGCGCGGTCCTTAATCCACCGGTAGATGTTGACCTGATTTCTCGAACCCAGTTCCCTGGATGCGAAGTTGGTCGGACAAGGGTAGGGCATGTGAACCAGGGAAAAGCCCCGGTTCAGGATGGCTTTTTTGACGGTCTCCACGGCTTTGAGCCCGTCCATGGACACATGGCGGGCCAGAAAGGTGGCGCCGGCGCCCTTTAAGATGTGCATCACGTCGAGCCCTTCACTCATCAGGTTGTGTTCAAACATCCCATAGGGGCTGCTGTCCGTTTTACTCCCTTGGGGCGTGGTCCAGCCGTACTGGCCGCCTGTCGATTGGTACCCGAGGTTGTCATTGACGATGACCGTCATATTCGCATTGGAGCGAGCGGCGTGAATCAGGTGGGTCAACCCTATTCCAAAGGCGTCTCCGTCGCCGACGGTTAAGATCAGGTGTTTTTCCGGAGGAAGCGCTATACGGAGTCCCCGGGCGATGGCGTAAACCCGGCCGTGAGTTCCTGCGAACCCGTCGCCTTTCCAGGTGGCGAAGGTTTGCCGTCCTGCGCACCCTATCGATGTTCCCCAGATGATATCCTCAACCCCAAGGCCGAGTTCCTGAATGGCTTGAACGACGATCTTGTGGTTCATGCCCAGTCCGCATCCGGAGCAAGCGGTGCTGGGTATTTTCCGAGACCTCAGGTATTTCGATGTGAGCTCCGAAGCTTTGTATTCCATCTACCATGCCTCCAGTTCCCAACCCCTGCGCGATAGAGGTTCATTCTTGATGATTTTTTCAAAGGTCGTGAGCAGATCGTGCATCGTGGGAAGATCCCCGCAGATCCCCAAAAAATGCACCTTCGAATCCTTGGGAACAGCCCGCTGCACCTCCCGGACCAATTGGCCGTCCCAGTTCAATTCCACCACCAGGTACTTGGACCGGGCCGTGAAAAGTTCGTCCGGGAAAGGCCAGAGATTAATAAGCCGGAGGGCGCCGACTTTAAGCCCTTGAGACCTGGCTTTGGCCACGGCGGTGTTGACCACCCGCGACGGCGTTCCGAAAGAGACGACGATAAGGTCCGGGTCATCGCTCATGAATTTCTTATCATAGTGATGGCTGAAAAGGTCTCGGTGGTTGCGGACCTTGTAAATTAGTCTATAAGCATGTTTGTGATGCGCTTCCACTTCTTCAATATCGTACCCTTCTTCCGTGGGCGTCCAATCGGAGCAAAGCGCCCCCGTGTTGTGACCGAGGACGACAGGAGCAATGTCGATCTCATCTGAGGCAGGGTAGAACTTAGGCCCCTGATTGATCTTCCTGGGCCAGACCCGGAAGGACATCTCCTTCATTTCACCCTCGTTTTCCGGGACTGAGATATCTTCGAACCCATCGGTGATCAACTGATCGGCGAGGACGGTTACAGGCATGCGAAATCGTTCCGCAAGGTAGAAGGCTTCCACGGTCATGGCCATGCACTCCTGAGCGGAATTGGGGGCCAGCACGATGGTTTCGAAGTTTCCGCCCTGGGTGGGATAACGGGTCAGATAGAACTCTCCCTGGCCCGGGGCGCCCGTAATGCCGCTCACAGGTCCGACACGGCCTGAATTCAAAACGACCAGCGGGGTTTCACAGCCAATGGCCCATCCATAGGGATCGGCATAGAGGATGAACCCCGGACCTGAGGTAGCGGTCATCGCTTTCATGCCGCCCAGAGCGGCCCCGATGCACATGTGCATGGCCGCGCACTCATCCTCGGCCTGGAGATACACCCCGCCCTCCTGGGGGAGCCTTAGACTCATGGCCTCCGCCAGCTCTGTGGCCGGTGTAATGGGGTAGCCTGCGAAGAATCGGCACCCCGCCAGGATGGCCCCCTCCGTGATTGCAAAATTTCCGGTTTCCAGAAAACGTTTCATACAAGAACCCTCCTCCGTCTCATCCTCTGACTTCTCGAACATCGATTGCGAAGTCGGGGCAGGCAAAGTAGCACTTGAAGCAACCGACGCACCAGTTGCATGACTTGACTTCTTGGGGTCGATACCCTTTGGCATTGAAGAATTCTGCGGGGCCGAAGGTGTTGACCTGACACACTTCCGCACAGTACCCGCACTCTTTGCAATATTCCATATTCAGAACCACTTCAAACCGGCGGGCATCGCAGTTCAGACAGCGATTCGCCTCTGCTTTGATCTGATTGCTCGACAGGCCCAGTTCCACATGATCAAACCCGGTGGACCGCTCTGCCGGGCCCAGCAAAGGCATGGGGTTTCGCGGTTTGATGTCTATGATAAAGTCGGGCAAGAGCACCTTCTTTTCCGGTTTGGCCAGGACTTCGCCGATATCCCCGTCGCCGCCGAGATATCGATCGATGGAAGAGGCCGCTTTTCTCCCATGGGCAATGGCGTCGATGATGGAGCGCGGCCCCGTTACCACATCGCCCCCTGCGAAAACTCCCCTCTCTCCTGTGGCGAGGTCTTGTTCATTCGCCTCGATGCGGGTTCCCTTGCTTCGTATGGCCCCTTCCTGCTTCAAGTAGGAGAGATCCGCTGCTTGGCCCACGGCCAGGATGATGGTGTTCCCTTCCATCTTGTGGGTGGTTTTTTCATCGTAGGTGGGATTGAAATTGCAGGCACTGTCAAAGACGGAGGTGCATTGGATCAGGCTGAGTCCTTTGACCGATTTTTCTCCCAGCACTTTCTTGGGCGCCCAGGCGCTGTGAATCAAAACCCCTTCCTCCTCGGCGCGGGCGATTTCCCAATCGTGGGCGGGCATCTCCTCTCTCTTTTCGAGGCAGAAGAGGTGGACCGTTTTGGCTCCGAGTCGCTTGGACGTGAGCGCTACGTCGATGGCCACGTTTCCCCCTCCCACAACGATCACCGTGCCCCGGAGTTTTGGAGCCTTCCCAAGTTTGACGTTCCTGAGGAAGTCCCAACCCCAAAGCACCCCTCGCTTGTCCGCACCGCTCAGAGGGATCTTCATGCTCCCGTTTGCCCCGCCGGCCAGGAAAAGAGCGTCATAATCCCTTTTCAACTGCTCCATCGTGATATCTTTTCCAATGGTGGTGTTTCCCTGAAACTTCACACCCCATTGCAAAACGGATTTGATGTCTTTGTCGAGCCGTTTCTCCGGCAGCCTGTATTCGGGAATCCCGTAACGCAACATGCCGCCGGGCTTGGAAAAGGCGTCAAACAGGGTCACCTCGTGCCCCTTGGTGACGAGATAGTACGCCGCCGTAAGCCCGGCCGGGCCGGCTCCTACGATCGCCACTTTCTTTCCTGTTTTTTTGGCCACTTTCTTTTTTTTCTTCCATCCGTCTTTGCCCTTGTCCACGGCGGCTCGCTTAATGGCGCGGACGGCGATGGGGTCCCCGAACTGCTTGTAGGCGCAAACGTCCTCACAAGGGGCAAAGCAGGCATCGGCGCACACCATGGGAAGAGGCAGCTTTTCTCTCAAAACGGCAAGGGCCTCGTCGAAGTTCCCGTCTCTTACGGCTCTAATATACCTGGGTACGTCCACTCCGGCAGGGCAGGCATCGGTGCAACGGGGAATGATGAAATCTTCCCTTTGAACATATGTTTTACCCATCACGCACTCTTCCTCCCTCAAATCATGATCCAGTGTCATTCAATGACTCTATAAATATACTTAAGCAAGAAGAATGCCGCAAAAACAAGGGACAGGGATGAAAAAGGGATTGCGGCAATGAAGGCGGCTATGTGTTCAAGATCGCGAGAAGAATGCCGGTGACCCGGCATGAATCTCATTCCTGTCGTCCTGATCAATCCAACTTAGGGGGGACAATCGTGTGTCCGGTTAAAAGGACATGTCCGGTTTGCCGGACGCTTGAGCTCAGAGGTCGTGGACTTTGCATTTCTCATACAGGGTGGACCTGGACACCCCGAGGACTCGTGCGGTCTTTGCCATGTTTCCTTTGTTCAGGCTGATAGCCTCCGAGAGGATTTCTTTCTCGTAGCAGGCCAGTTCTTCAGCAAGGGGCTTGAAGGCGGTTCGAGGCGATTGACTGCACTTGGACTGGAATGCCCGGATCTCAAAGGGCAGATGGTCCACATCGATGAGATCTCCTTCGGCCAAGCTCACGGCACGCTCAACCACATTCTTTAATTCCCTCACGTTGCCCGGCCATTGATAGCTCCGGAGGATATTCATAGCCGAATCGCTCACCCGGATGGTCCGCTTGCCCATGGAGAAAAGAAAGTGGCTCACCAGGCCGGGAATATCTTCCGTCCTTTCCGACAGGGAGGGGATTTCGACGATCATGGTATTGAGGCGATAGAAGAGATCTTCCCGGAACTCGTTCCGGCCCATCATACCTCTGAGGTCCCTGTTGGTTGCAGCGATGAGCCTGAAGTCGACCTCCACCGTCTTCAGCCCCCCCAGCTTTTCGATGTGCCTTGTTTCAAGGACCCGAAGGAGCTTGGATTGGGCCGCGAGCGGGATGTCCCCTATTTCATCGAGAAACAGGGTTC
>Ga0209498_1002832_pt1 | contig 10419 bp, 8 predicted proteins | sample WalLakDeSediment_FD_184131 | JGI IMG/M metagenome (GOLD analysis project Ga0209498, IMG submission 184131) | Lake sediment microbial communities from Walker lake, Nevada to study Microbial Dark Matter (Phase II) - Walker Lake 11/02/13 Deep... | ecosystem: Environmental > Aquatic > Freshwater >... | reverse complement strand
ATATCGAGAGGTAAAAGATTTCAATTCAGGATAAATAACAGGAGCAATAATCCGATAAAAGTTCCCGCAAGCATTATCCTCATCGCCGACGAAAGGAGCGGATCGCTACCGGACCGGTCGATGGTTTTAAGGATGATTGCACCGAAGGCTCCCTCCGGGCCGTACATATTTTGAGAATCGGGAGGACGGACAACTTCGAAACTCTCTATGTGCGCCGGATCGGCAATCCCGGCTAACCCTATCGGACTGGTTCCAATCCTCATACCGTCGATAATAATCAGCGGGTATGGTTCACGACCGCGATGAAACCGCTGTCCGACGGACGACGGTCGCTGTAACTGAATGTAGAGGTTGCCGCCGCTTTCGCGGATATTCGCCTGAGGGACGAGCGTTTGTAATAGCTGTCCGAATGTCACGGCGGCAGTTTGTTCAATATCTTCTCTGGTATAGTAATATCCCCCCGGTCTGAAGCGGGGTGAAACTGTGTCGACAACTTCAACCTCATCGAGCATAATCGGTCGGCTCGTCATTCTGATATAAATAGTATCAGGCACACCGGGATGGAAATAGTGTGTGTAAGAAACAGGTACGTAATTAATATGTGAGAAGTGAAAGGTTTGAGTACCCTGAGGAACCATTGTCAGAGTAAATTCCCCGTTTTGGTTGCTGGTTGTACCCACCTGTGTCTCTTCGATTGTTATATTCACATCGGGAATGGGGATGCCGGTTTCATCATTAACAATCAGTCCGTATACAACCGCGTATTGTTCTATTTGTGTGTAACAAAACTGGCAGCATATCGCGGATATGAAAATCAAAACAAAAGTAATTTTAAATAAAAGCCGGTACCTGTTCTTTTGTCCTGTACGATTGTTTTGAGCTTTCATTGTCATTATCGTTGAGGTACTTGGTAATCTGATATATATATACGAAAAGTTGTACATTACCACAACAAACCGAACGGCTAAAAGATTTCAGCCCAAAAAAACATTTGCCGATATTTATAAAAATAACGATATTGGAGTGAGCATCGCCCTTTTGGTAAGCCATCGCTTTATGACATGGCTTGTCATCGGCAAACATGCCAAAATGCAGCGTAAAAATTTTTTATCATAAGATTGGGAAAAAATGTATAGAGTCACGATTTTATTTTTGGGTCTGTTTTTTCTTTATGCTTGTACACCGGTTGATCCTGTCTATCAGGAGACAAAACAGATAATATCCGATCATTATACATATGAATACGAAGACAGATGCCGGGTAAGTATTTATCTGGCCGGGAAAGTAGAATTTTTCGATATTCGGGATGCGATGTTCTGCTCGGTTGATTTTACGATCGACTCGCTGACTATCGTGAGCGACGATGAAAGGATGGTGCATTTTTCCGTTGTGATGAATGCCGACCGGAAAATTATTCAAAAATGGCTACGGGCCTGGCGTGAATTCGAGGAACGGGTTGAAACGATTCGTCCCGTCCGTGTACCCGATCCCAACCATGGACTTATCTGGGTATATACGGATAATAGCGATGGTTTCATATTTCTCGAACCGTACTCACAGGACCCAAAAGGTGTGAAAAGTACCCCGCAGTGGGAGGCACTTACAGTATTGTATGATAATATTGTAGAGCTTCGCGATCAGAGATCGAGAGTGATCGAAGCGAGATCCACATGCCTGAAAATCGTGGATGGTGAATGGGAAATTGCCGATGAGGAGTAAATATAAACGGCTGTCGGATTTAGGACGGCCGTTTAACTGTTAATTTAATCGGGATTCGGTGGATTGCCGGGTGTATCACCGCCATCGTTCGGTGGTTCGACTATTCCTGATCTGTCTTTCCCGCAACTGACGGTCAGCATACTCACCAGCAAAAACATCAGTAGTATTTTTATAAATTTCTTCATTGTCCTCACTCCTCAAAAAATGCTATCCTCACTCATTCATTTATATATGATACAATGTGTATAAAAAATCCCTAATTGTCAATATTCAAAAACAATACGGTGTGGATTTATACCGACCGGTGTCGCTGTCACCAGTTCTCCGGAGCGATTATAATGTCTCAACTGACCGTTCTGTTGACCGGATATAGTTACGACTGTGTAAACTTCACCCGAAACACCATCCGCTTGAATTCCTCTGAACAGGGTTCCCGCCTCGGCCTGCAGCCAGTGTGTTGTTTGGTTTGGGTTGGCGGTGAATACTCTCTGGATATTTCCCCCTGCAATGACGTAAATATATAAAGAGCCGTCCCAGGTCATTCTTAAGGTCACTGCCGGGAATTGAACCCATCTTGATGCTACAAATAGATCGGTATCTACGCGATACAATGAGCCGGGAATTCCCCGGTCAAAAGAACCTTCGCACAAGATCCAAATTCTATCCTGAAAATCCGTCATTACTTCATATGGTCCCATCCCGACGTCAATTTCATTTTCAAATTCATTTGTGTTTACATTATACAACAGTATGGAAGTTCCCTCGGATCTATTGTATAAGGTTATGACAAGCAAATTGCGAACGATTGATAAACCGGCCGGTTCACCCGGTACTTTTATCGTGTTCATCAGGGACAGATCGGCCAAATTAATGACTGATATGACGCTATCGGCACTATGTGAGATATACGCCCGGGTTCGTACATGATTTAATACTATTCTGTCGGGCGGAGAGAACGATTGTAATGATAGATATCCGCTGTTTTTGTAATCCGATGTTTGAATTACCTCAAGTCCGTTCTGATTTTGCAATAGTATATATGCATTTCCTGCAGACAGGAACATATCCACGGGTCGGCCTGAAAAACTTCTTCCGTTTGCAAGCTGGTAGGCACGTTGTATTATTTCATTCGATACCGGATTATAAACAGTTAACGAAGGATTATTCTGACCCGGTGATCCCTGATTTATGATGAAAACCTTTTTTAATGCGGGATCGGTGATGTCCGGCTCCGAGAGTCCGCGTACGCATCCAGACAGTGTCAATACTGAAAGAATGGTGAAGAAAGTTAATTTTAATAATAACCGTTCCATAATAGATTCCTGATATCATTAACACGAATTTCCCGGGAAGCAAGAGTATTTTGCAAGAACTTATTTAAGATTATCACTTATTTCGTAAAAGTCAAATTTGAATGAAATTCCGGGTGAAATTCCAATAAACAAAAAACAAATCTCAAATAAATTCCAAACCTGCTTTAAATTCCAAATAATAATCGCCAAATCTCAAATAAACTCCAAATACCAATGACCAAATTCCCAAACGCGTGGTTCCGATGAACGCAGAGGCCGCAAAGGTCGCAGAGATTTTTTAAAATTATCTAATTTCTGTTCATATCGCAGCGTGAGCCCTGAAAGGGCGATAATCAATAGCACAGGGCGGAGCCCTGTGAATGATAATAGCTACCGGACCGTAAGCCCTGTCAGGGCGAAATCTAAACCTGCTTTAAATTCCAATGAACCAATCAACAAATCTCAAATAAACTCCAATTATCAATGACCAAATCTCAAATAAATCCCAATGACCAAAAATTCAAACAGCATGCCGTGAGTTTGGATTGGAATTTGGGAATTGATAATTGGAATTTATTTGTAATTTGTAATTTGGATATTGGTCATTATTTGTATTTGAGATTTGTACTTTGGGATTTGAGATTTAAAAAAGCCTGGTATTTCAAATTAAAAACCTTTAATTATTAAAAACCCCGCAAAAATAATCGATAATTGGCCATTTTCCATAAAAAAATATCCCTCTCTTATAGGTATTTTTTGGATCTGTTGTATCTATACCTTATATTAGAGATATGTTAAAGAGGAATACCCTATAAATCACCATAAATGGTTAAATAACCATCATTTATTCAATCACCCTCATAGTTCCATCATCACATAAATATCTAACAGAAGGAGGTATTATGATAACCCTTGGGTCACTAACCAGGTCGGTTGTTGCTTCTGCTTTTGTAGTTCTATTAATGGTGCTCATCATTCCGGCACCGGCAGGGGCACAGCAGGCAATAATAGAGGGGACGGTTACAAGTGCGTTGACAGGACAACCACTTCCTGGAGCCAACGTAATGATTCGCGGTACTACGATAGGTACAGCGACTAATGTCGACGGTTTCTACAGGATGACATTGCCTTTGGCACAAGTAACCGGTGAAGAGGAAACCCTGGTTGCAAGTTTCGTGGGCTACAGATCACGAACTGCAACTTTCACACTTACCGCGGCAACCCATACCGTGAATTTCGTACTCGCTGAGGACGTACTCGGATTGGAAGATGTTGTCGTCACCGGTGTTCTTGGTGCGACATTTAAGGAAAGATTGCCGTTCACGGTTGATATTGTTTCCCGAACAGAACTTGAGCAAGCCCCCCATACGTCAGCCGAGCAGGCAATACGTGGAAGAGTCCCCGGTGCGCTTATTGTTAAAGGAAGCGGACAACCGGGAACTGCGGCATCCGTTCAGCTTCGTGGTGCAACGAGCATCAATTTTAGCGGTCGAACAAATGCTCCGCTCTACATTGTAGACGGCGTAATCCTCGCCGCTTCCTCAGTCGATGTCGATGCGCTCGAAATCGAGACCATTGAGATCGTGAAAGGCGCCGCTGCTGCTTCATTATATGGTGCACGCGCTGCAGCCGGCGTTATTTCAATTAATACACGTCGCGGTGCGGATATGGCTCTTGATCAATCAAGGATTACGTTCAGAAACGAGATCGGTGCAAATGAGCTCCAATCATATGAGTCGAACGTTGCCCAGAGTCATGCATTCAGGGTAAATGCAAATAATCAGTACATCGATGCTGACGGAAATGTGGTTGGAAACTGGGAAGATCCCGGCTCAACCAGAATTGTTGACGTAAGTCACTCACCCGGCACGATTCTCGGACCCGGCGGTGAGGTACTCAAACAGGGCACCGCACAGGCATTCGCCGTTAACAGGTTTCCCCGGTATCAAAATCACCTGAAACGGTATTTCGATCCCGGTCTGTTCATGACAAACACTGTTACCGTTCAGCAGAGAACTTCACATACGAACTTCCTCGCATCGCTTTCGAATCATAGAGAGGCCGGAGTTCTGTGGGGTAACGACGGATACGAGCGGCAAACCGTTCGTCTGAATCTCGATCATCGTATTCAGGAGAACCTCACACTTTCGCTCAGCTCGTCATACGCGAACTCCTGGCGGGATGATATAGCATCCTTCCCGCGGCCGTTCTTCGGTATTGCCTTTATGGCACCGGATGCCGACCTCGAGCGACCGAATGCCGACGGTCAGCCATACAACATTCAACCTGATCCGGTCACGATTGAAGAGAATCCGCTGTATACGATATTCTTCAATGAGAGCGAGCATACCCGCACTCGTGTTATGGGTAGCGGTGCTCTCCGATACGCACCGACAGACTGGCTCAACGTGGAAGCCAATTTCAGCTACGACCGCTCCAACAGAAAATGGAGCCGTTACTGGCCGCTTGGTTTTAAAACAATCAATGCCACGCAGTACAACGTCGGAACACTCCAGAAAGACGATGCATTCGACGAAGCAATAAATGCATCGTTAACTGCAAATTTCACGCACAATTTCGGTCTTCTTGCTGCACGAACTCAGTTGCGGTACTTACTTGAAAGCTCGGAGTATCAGTGGCTGCAAGTCGGCGGTAATACTTTTGCCGTACCGGAAATTCCGACATTCGGAAACCTTTCGAATATTGACACACCGTCATCCGGATTACAAATTGTCCGTGGCGAGGGATACTACCTTATAACCGGTTTGGATTACGACGGTCGTTATATTCTTGACTTCCTCGTACGCCGCGACGGAAGCTCTCTCTTCGGTCCCGATGAAAGATGGCATAATTACTATCGCATCAGTGCCGCTTACAGAATGGCACAGGAAGCCTGGTGGCCATTGCAGGATGTCAATGAGTTCAAATTCAGATATTCACTTGGTACCGCAGGCGGACGCCCGTCTTTCTCCGCGCAGTATGAAACATACTCGGTTTCAGCAGGTCGTATTGTAAAAGGAACACTCGGGAACCGCGATCTCAAACCCGAGTTTTCAACCGAGCAGGAGATGGGTCTTGAAATAGGTCTTTTCGATCGTTTCCTCCTTGATTTAACGTATGCAAATACGGTAACCGAGGATCAGATCCTGCCGATTCCGCTGCCCGGTGTCTTCGGCTTTGGTTCACAATGGCAGAACGCCGGAACGCTTGAATCGAATACCTTTGAGGCATCTCTCAGGGCGTATTTAATTCAGCAGCGCGATATGAGATTGTCCGCAACATTGCTCTATGACCGTACACGTCAGGAGATCACCAAGTTTGACCGACCGGCATACCGTACGGGTCCCGGACTACAGGCAAGCGACGTGTTCTATATGCGTGAAGGTGAAGAGTACGGTGCAATATACGGATTCCTCTGGATTAGCGGCGCAAACCAGCTACCCGCAGATTTACAGCAGTTTGCCGATTACTTTGATGTCAACGACGATGGGTATCTTGTCGCCGTCGGTCAGGGCAGGAGCTTTAAAGACGGCTGGGTAGAGGATGCGAACGGTAATCTCGTACACAGATTCTGGGGAACCAGTGTTGTACTCCCGAGCGGACATTCATTCGGATGGGGTATGCCGATCCGCTTTACTGAAGAGGATGGCAACCAGTTTGTCCGTATAGGAAAAGTCGTTCCCGACTTTAGTATGTCTCTGGCAACGAACTTCCAGTATAAGAATATTACGCTTTACGCATTGTTCGACGGACAGTTTGGCGGTGATATCTATAGCCAGACGCGTGCCTGGGGTATTCGTGAAAATAAGGCACCCGAAGTCGATCAACGCGATAAACCCCGTGAAGACTGGAAACCGCTTACGTATTATGCGACATTATATGCGGCTAATCAGTCAAGCAGCCACTTTATCGAAAAAGGTGATTACGTCAAACTGCGCGAACTATCGGTCAGGTATTCATTCGACCGTGCACAGCTTCGTCCGTTATTCGGCGGCTGGGTTAACAGGATCACACTCGGCGTGATTGGAAGAAATCTATTCACCTTTACCGACTATTCAGGTTTCGATCCTGAGGTTGGTGCCGGTGCTGCAACCCTGTTCCGATTCGATGCTTTTGCGTATCCGAATTACAGAACATATACGGCGATAGTTGAGATCGAATTCTGATCAAAATAATTAAAACTTGTACAATTGGCTGCCCTTCAGAGAGGCAGCCAGGAGTGCATACATAATTGAAGAATATGAAACAGATTATTAATTCAGAAAAATTAAAAAACAGAGGAGGTTATATGAACACCCTCAGGGTAACCTTAATCTATGGTTTGGGGTTATTGCTCATTTTTGGTTTGATCGGGTGTGTCGATCTCGATGTGGAGAATCCGAATCAACCCGATGCCGAACGGGCAATTACCAGAGCAGAAGATATTGAATCTCTCATTGGTGGATCGTTCCTTTCCTATTGGGGTATTCAAAAGACGTACCCCGCGCCTGCACTCAGCGTTGCAGCATGGGAGTATACATCATCATGGGGTAACTTTGGTATGCAGGATATGGGAACCATGCCGCGACAATCCTATAACAACAGTCCTTCATACACCGATAGATTTATCGCACAAAATCCGTGGTATGGATTGTATGGTGCGATATCGGGCATAAACGATGCGCTCGCAGCAATTGACCGCGGAGCGATGGATGGACTGAATAATCCTGCAAGAGTTGCGAGAGCACGGGCATTCGGTAAATTTATGCAGGGTATCTCGTATGGTTTTCTTGCGCTGATGTTCGATCAGGCGTTTCTGGTCGATGAGAACTTCGATCTGGCGAATGAAACACCCGAGTTTGCGGATTATAAAGCAGTCATGGACGGGGCTATCGGCTTTTTAGAAGAAGCGGCTCAGATTTCAGGTAATAATGCTTTCCAATTACCTGCAAGCTGGATAAACGAACGTCCGTTGACGAATCAGGAGCTTGCCGCACTTTCACACTCCTTTATTGCGCGCTTCATGGCAATGGTTTCAAGGACAACAGAGCAGCGGGCAAATGCCCACGGCTACGGATGGGATCGGGTGCTTGCACATGCCGAACAGGGCATAACGGAGGACTTCACGGTCGAAGGCGATACGGAGTTCTGGTGGTTTGAATATGGATGGCGTGGGGTACATCCCGTGTGGACACGTGCTTCCTACTATACCATTGGTCCGGCCGATCAGTCGGGAGCGTATCAGACATGGTTGAATACTCCTCCCGCAGACCGTCAGCCATTTCTTATTGTAACCGATGACAAACGCATCACCGGCGATGAACCGACTGACGATGGTACAGATTTCTGGCACTGGGGTAACCCGGCTTTCAATCCTGTACGCGGCACGTATTTCTTTTCGTTCTACGGAAACGGCAGATATTATTATCACCTCGCTACCGGTGCAGCGGGTCCGATGCCGCACCTTATGAAAGCAGAGCTTGATATGATAAAAGCCGAGGCTCTCATCAGAACGAACGGATCAAAAGACAGGATCGCCGAGCTTATCAATATTACCCGGGTCGGTCGTGGTGAGTTAGAAGCACTGGCCAATAATCTGGATTACAGCGTGTATATGCAACAGATGATGTACGAGAAAAATATCGAAGCAGCCTGGACATATTGCGGACGGGCGTATTTCGATCGTCGCGGTTGGGGAACACTGGTCAGCGGGACACCGCTACATTTCCCGGTTCCCGGCTTCGAACTTGAAATCCTGCTGCAGCCGATCTACACTTTTGGCGGTGTCGGCGGCGATGCGGCAGCACCCAAGGTGCAAGCGCAGAGTCTGCAGGAATCGATGAGAATCGACGGTTCACCCAGGTAGTATCATAGTTATATTTGTGCTACCGGGATAAATAAAGCCACCACGGGAGTTTCCTGTGGTGGCTTTTTTTTAGGGTGGAAAAAGTAAACGAAAATTGGTATACTTGAGTATGGACCACTTTTCAATAAGTTTCAGGAGATAAAAATATGAAGAAAATAGCCACACTCATTGTTCTTTTACTGATGGCTATTGTTTACGGATGTGCATCGATACGAGGAGGGGGTACGGCAACAACGTACACTCAATCTATCGGGAACGCAACGGAATTTGATATTAAACAAAAAACCCACAGGGTACTTGTGGAGCGTTATAGCTTTGATATTGTCCGGTTTACCGAATCATCTGATCTGATATATTTCGAAACCGATTGGCGGGAGCGGCTCCCGCTGGACGATGAAAGAGTCCTTGGTGTTGAGGCAACGAGAAGTCGAATTATTATCGAAGCCCGCCCCCGGACCCGGACCTATTATACCGTCCGCTTCAATGCCGAAACAATGGGGAGATTTATCGGCAGCGATACCTGGGAATACATCAGGGTAACAAACGATTTGAGGGCTTATATGCGTGATATTGCCCGGGATCTGGAAAGAGAACTGGATTCGGGTATACGTTTGTATTGACGTTCAATGTAGTTATGAACAACTCCGTTTGTGATGCCGGTTTATCGGATCGAAAAACGTAAGCCGATCTTAAAGACGCCGTACTGAACCGCCGCATCGGATACCAGACCGATACCGTAGCGAACTTCGAAATACATCGATCTGCTCGTTGAAGATACGAAGTCGTAACCTATTCCTGCATGGACCAGAACGGCGGAGTCCGAGAAGCCGTCTTCCCGTGAGACAATTACAAACTCTCTTTGCTCTAAGTCAAATTGCCGGACAATCACATCTTTTCGTTCTCTTGCAATGACGCCGGCACCTGCAAGGGCATAGAGGAAGTTCCCCTTATCAAAAGTCAAAGCGCGGTACATAATGTTACCGGTTACGGTAATTGCCGTCGAGGGGTCCCCGTTAATATTAACATCCCTTCCTATCCAGTCACGATCCTGGGTATAGCCGTAGGTGTCAAAGAGAAAGTAGTTATAATCGGCTAACCCGATGATAATAATATTTGGTGACAGGGTATAGCCGATACCGGTACCGCCCGTAAAACCCCACTTCCAGCCCCCGGTAAATTCATCGGGCGCGAACGGCTGGATCAATCCGCCATTAACCATAATATTCATCTGGCCCGGTACCTGTTGTGCGTTGCCGGAATTTGTTATCAGCAGCAGAGCTGCAAATAGTAAAAGGATATTTTTCATAGTATATTCCTTGCATATCATGCGATAAGAGAGCAATACACTAATATATGATTTTTTCCCGAATTTTTCATCATAAGTTTTTATTCGGGGATGAATTTATCCCCCTATTTCCCTCGCAAACGCTCCCCAGAAAGGATCGACCTGCGGGTGTTCGAGGGGCTTTTCCTGTCCGGAGTGGTCTCATTAATCAGATAGAGAATAAACATGCTTGACGGTTATAAATAAATTAACGATATTTAAAATTAAAGATTCTCATT